>Ga0209577_10000411_pt1 | contig 43577 bp, 39 predicted proteins | sample GraSoiAngelo_109_FD_185874 | JGI IMG/M metagenome (GOLD analysis project Ga0209577, IMG submission 185874) | Grasslands soil microbial communities from the Angelo Coastal Reserve, California, USA - 14_0903_12_20cm (SPAdes) (version 2) | ecosystem: Environmental > Terrestrial > Soil > Grasslands... | reverse complement strand
CGCGAAGGCCCGCTCGTAGCGCTCCGCCCCGCGATTGAGCCCGTCCACCGCGTTGTCGAGCGGCGCGAAGCTCAGATACGGCGGCAGGTCTTCCCGCGCGGGCGCGACCGACGGCACGCGGGGGTCCGCGGTCGCGGTGAACACGCCTTCGTCGAGCTGGCGATTGCGCTCCCGCACCGTGTCCTGCTTCTCCTGCACCAGCTTCTCCACCTCTTTCACGTAGCGACCCACCGTTTCGCCGAAGGCGGTGAACTGGTACGGCACGACTTCGGCGTCGGCGAGCCGCAGCACCGCCGTGCCTACCGTCTGAGCGAGGGCGCGGCCGTACACGAACGACGTGTCGTCGAACGTGGTGTACCACTTGAAGTCGTCGTAGATCGAATGGTAGATGCCCCCGCCGCCCTCGCCGCCGAACCCGAGGTTCAGGGTCGGCACCCCGATATGCTGCAGGAACGGCGTGAAGTCCGAGCCGGATCCGAGGGCGTCGATGCGCAAGTCCGCCCGCTGGCGCGCTTCCTGACGGGCGTCCGCGGTCGTCGCGTCGGCGATAGCGCGGAGCTGGGCCCGCTTCCAGGCGCTGAGCTTGGTCTCCGGATCCTCGATGTCCCGCGCCACGTCGTTGATGAACGCCTCGAGCGAGTGCGAGCCAGCCATGTCCAGGTAGCCGCGGTTGTTAGTGTCGCTGTTCAGGTATGCCACGGCCTTGGCGCCCAGCTCGTCGGCGTGGGCCTCGACCCACTCGGTCGAGCCCAGGAGGGCGGGCTCCTCACCGTCCCACGCTGCGTAGATGATGGTGCGGCGTGGCTTCCAGCCCTGCTTGAGCAGCTGACCATACGCCCGCGCCTCCTCGAGCAACGGCACCAGGCCCGAGATCGGGTCTTCCGCGCCGTTCACCCAGGCGTCGTGATGGTTGCCGCGGATCACCCATTCGTCCGGCGCGGCCGCGCCGGGAATGCGTGCGATCACGTCGTACAGCGTCTTCAAGCTCCAGTCGGACTTGACGCGCAGGTGCACTTTGGCGGGTCCGGGGCCGACGTGATAGGTGATGCCAAGCCCGCCGCGCCACTCCTGCGGCGCCATGGCCCCGCGCAGGGCGGCGAGCAGCGGCTGCGCGTCGCCGTACGAAATGGGCAATACGGGAATCTTGGTGATGGTCGGCGCCTCGCTCACCTGCAGCCGCTTCGCGTCCTTGGTGGCGCCCACACCGGGCGTGAGCGGGTCGCCGGGGTAGAGCGGCATGTCCATCACGCTGCCACGTTGCACACCGTCCTTGGGGCGCCACGGACCCTGCGGGTACACGTCGCCCTGCGTGAAGCCGTCGTCCCGGGGATCGGAGTAGATGATGCAGCCCACGGCGCCGTGCTCGGCCGCGACTTTGGGCTTGATGCCGCGCCATGACCCGAAGTAGCGCGCGATCACGATCGCGCCCTTCACCGAGACACCCATCCGCTCGAGCCGCTCGTAGTCCGCCGGCACCCCGTAGTTCACGTACACGAGGGGGGCGGTGACATCGCCGTCGATCGAGTAGGCGTTGTACGTGGGAAGCTGCTCCGCCTGTTGGCTCGACGTGGGATCACCCGGCACCGGAGGCTCCTGCAACCTGGCGCGGAACGTCGTGGGCGCGACGAGCTCCACGACGCGCTCCTTGGGCGTGGGGAACAGGACGTCGAACGTCTCGATCCGCGCGTCGAGCCCGAAACTCTTGAACTTGGCGAGGATCCAGTCGGCGTTGTCCTTGTCGTAGGGTGAGCCGACGTGGTGCGGGCGTGCCGACAAGTGGCGCATGTACTCGCGCAGCGAGTCGGGAGACGGGATCGCGCGGAACTTGGCCTCCCAGTCGCGCTGGACCTTGGCGGACTCGGCCGTGAAGCCGCGGAGGTCGCCGGTCGGAGCCGGCGCGAGAGCGAGGAGCAGGATGCCAAGGCCGCAGGCGGTGATCGGACGGGCGCTCATGCGCATACGAACGGAACCTGGTGGTAGGGTGGTCGGGGGGGGCGGGGGGGGCCGCTTCTAGTATTCCAACTCGTGCCGCGTATACACCTCACCCCGGCGCACCACCAGGGCGATCTGTCGGACGTTGCGGATGTCGGCGAGCGGATCGGCGTCCAGCACCACCAGGTCCGCCGTGGCTCCAGCGACGACGGTGCCGGTGCTGTCGAGCCCGAGGGCGCGAGCCGCGGTCGCGGTCGCCGCGACGAGCACGTCGCGCGGCGTAAGGCCCGAGGCCTGCATCGCCTCGAGCTCCATGAACACCGACGCGCCGTGCAGCGTGAGCGGGTTGCCGGCGTCTGTGCCCAGAGCGATGGGAATGCCGGCATCGTGCACCCGTTTGAGGTTCGCCTGGGCCTGAGCGAACGATCGGGCGGTCCGTGCCGTTCGCGCCGCGAGCAGGGAGTCGCTGGGGCGCTGCGCGAGCGCCACCGTGTCGGTGGCCAGGACCTTGGCGCGGGTGGCGGGATCCACGCAGGCCAGCGGCTGTCGCTCGCGCGCGAAGCGCCGGGCCGCCACCTGGCGATAGCCGTCGGGCACCGTGAGCGTGGGGACGTAGGTCGTTCCCTGGCTGCGGGCGAGGGCCAGGAACTCGTCGTCCACGGGCGCGGACCATACCGAGTGCACCAGCACGCGCGCGCCCGCGCGCAGCGCGTCCTTCGCTTCCCACAGGCCGGTCGCGTGCACGATGAGGGGCAGGCCGACCTTCCGGGCCTCGTCACCGGCCACGCGCATGAGGTTGGACACGCGAGTGGTGTCGGGCGGCTGGGGCGGCATGATGTACCACACCTTCATCGCCGCGGCGCCCCACGTCTTGTGCGCGCGGACCGCCTGACGCACGGCCGCCTCGTCCGCCATGTAGATGAACTGTCGTTGGTCGGGCAGGTTCAACCAGAAGTCGATCGTCGAGAGGAGCGGTCCGGCGGCCAGGACGCGCGGCGCGGTCGTGCTCCGGGCCGTGCGCGCCTGCAGGTCCAGCGTCCAGGGATAGCCCCCGACGTCGAAGACCGACGTAACGCCGCTGCACAGGTAGGAGCGGAAGAACCGTTCCGGTCGGGCGTGCAGCTCGGCCCCGACGGTCTCGTAGGGGTAGCGATCCCGCAGGTCCAGGGCGTCGGGTCGGCCGTCGACCCAGCCCGTCTGGGAAAAGTGTACGTGCGTGTCGATCAAACCGGGGATGATCCACTTGCCGGCGGCGCCTACCGTATCGGCGTCGGCTGGCACGGGGCAAGCGGCCCGCCGCCCCGCACACGCGATCCGGCCCTCGCGCACGACGACCACCGCGTTCCGTACCGCCGGCGCGCCGGTGCCGTCCACGAGCGTCGCCCCCACGATCGCGATGGGTGGCGGCGCCGCGTCGGGCGTCGGGAACGCGGTGGTCACCGCGACCTTCCACCCATCGGGTGTGCGCACCAGGACGCGCTCGCTGACGCCGCGCACGCTGCCGCTCGAATCGACCACGCGGTAGCGGTACACGCCGTAGGCCACGTCCGGGGTCAGCGGCACGATCCGGAAGTGGGTCGCGACCAGAGTGTCGGGCCAGCCGGCGCCGGCGCCCTGGGCGAACTCTTCATATCCCTGGTGCAGCCCGTCCGGGCCAACGCGCGCGAGCGCCGGTGTGTGGAGGTAATGGGAGAGATAGGCGGCGCGATCGCGCGCGTGGATCGCCGCGATGTTATCCCGGAACGCGTCCAACGGCGCATCCTGTGCTGCCAGGCGGGCGGCGAGGGACAACAGACCGACGATCACAGCTTTGCCGCGCGACGCCACTGCTCCGCGATGGCGGCGTGGCCGGCGGGCGTGGGGTGGACGCCATCGGCGGCCCAGTATTGCGGGGTGCTGCGGCGCGCCAGGTCGTTGAACACCCGCTGGAGCGGGACGAACGCCACTCCCGCGCGCTGGGCGACCCGCTCGGCGGCGGCGCGACGCTGGTCGAATTCGGGGAACCAGCGATCGTCCACGGCGCCGCAGCGCAGCACGAACGGCTCGAGCACGATGAGCCGGGTGCGCGGCAAGGCACGCCGGGTGTCATCGAGCAGGGCGGTGTACTGGTGCTCGTAGTCCTCGACGGTGCCGGTGTAGCCGCTGCTCAACTTGTGCCAGAAATCGTTGACGCCGATCAGGATGCTCAGCACGTCGGGCGCGAGGGCCACAGTGTCCGCCGCCCAGCGCGCCGCCAGGTCGGGCACCTTGTTGCCGCTGATGCCGCGATTGTAGAACCGCAGGCCGCGATCAGGGTGCGCCGCGAGCGCGGCCGCTGCGACGAGCAGTGGGTAGCCCGAGCCCAGTGCACCGGCCGAGTTCGGGTCGGCCACGCTCCGGTCCCGGCCGGCGTCGGTGATCGAGTCGCCTTGGAAGAGGACCACGGTGCCGTCGGCTGGGGGAGTGGGGCGCGAGACTGCGGGGGTGGAGCGCAAGAGGGCGGTACCGGCCAGTGCGCCGGCGGTGGCCGTGACGAACTCGCGACGCGTCACGTCGTGGGTCATTCTCATCTGCCTTTCACACTGGCGTACACCAGCGGTTGGAACTGCGCGTCCAGCGACCATGAGGGCGGGAGGTACTGGGTCCAGACCATCGCGGTGAGATCCGCCTGGGGATCGACCCAGAAAAAAGTGGAGGCGGCCCCCGCCCAGCGAAAGGTACCTGGTGATCCGGGGACGGTCTTGTCCGAATCCACCCGCACGGCACCTCCGTACCCGAAGCCGTTCTTACCGGGAGGCCAGTCGGCGGCGGGCCCGGGGATCGGCGTGAGCCCATGAGGCAATTGGTCCTTCATCATCAGGGCCACTGTTTCGCGCTTGAGGACCCGACGTCCGTCGAGCTGACCGCCGTTCAAGAGCATCTGGGCAAACCGGAGGTAGTCGCTGACGGTCGAGAGCAGCCCGCCTCCGCCGGAGAGCATCTTACCTTCCGGCGTATACGCCGTTGCGATCAACGGCGCGCTCGCCTGGAGTTTTCCATCGGTGCCGGAGGTGTACAGCGTCGTCAGGTGGCCCTCCATAGCGGGCGTGACGTGGAACGCAGTCATCGACATACCGAGCGGGCGGAACAGGGCACTGTCGAGGTAGCGATCGAACGTCATGCCGGACACGACTTCGACGACGCGGGCGAGGACATCGATGGAATAGCCGTAGTTCCACCGTGACCCGGGCGAGAATGCCAGCGGAAGGTGCGCCAGACTGTCCGATAGCTGGGCCAAGGTCCAGTGCGGATCGTTGAGCCCCGCGCGGCTATAGATCGAATCCGCGGGCGTGTTGCCGAAAAAGCCGTAGGTCAACCCGGACGAGTGGGTGAGCAGATCGGCGATCGTCACGGGCCGCTCGGGATCGCGCAGGAGGGGCGCCGCCGCGCTGCCGCCGGCGTAGACCTTCGCCCCCGCGAAGGCGGGAACGTATTTCGAGACCGGGTCATCGAGGCGCAGCTTGCCACGCTCGTACAACTGCATGACGGCCGTGCTTGCGATCGGTTTGGTCAGGGAGTAGATGCGAAATACCGCGTCCGGGCTCATGGCACGTCGGTGTTCCACATCCATCCAGCCCACGGACGCGATGTAGGCGAGTTTACCGTGCCGGGCGATGACCGCGAGGAAGCCGGGGTATTTCCTTGAGTCCACATACGATTGAAGCGTGGTCGTGATGCGGTCCAGTGCGGCGGTCGAGAGGCCGACATCCTCGGGACGGGCGCGCGGGAGCGCCTGTGCGAAGGCGGGTTCCGTCAGGAGGCAGCACGACACGAGGGTGAAGAGGGTTCTGAGCGGCGCGCGGTCAGTGGTCATCGCCCTTACCCGTGAGTTGGGATTGGCCCCGGTGGATTCGAACCACCAATTCCAGTTCTAACGTTTGCGGCAGGACCTAGCGGACTTCACGCTACGTGCGCCGCGGGTGGGTGGCAACCTGCCACGGGCGCGCAGCCCTCATCAGCGCGACCTGCGCTGCGCGAAGAGCCAACTCACGAGTGCCGGCGACCCGTATGCTGCGTCCCACACGTTGTGATTCATCCCCAGTACCTCGAGATACTGCACGGGCGCGCCGACCGCCTTGAGGGCCGCCGCAGCCTGACGCGACTGCTCTACTGGCACCGCCCCGTCAATCTCACCGTGGACGATCCATGTCGGGACGCGCCGCAGCTGACGAGCCAGCGCCTCGAAGGGTGGGCCGCTATCCGCGGGAACGACCGGGGTGAACGGGCGGGCCGTGGGAAAGAAGGCCGTGACGAAACCGCAGATCGGGACGAGGGCCGCAAAGCGGGACGGATAGCGATACGCGAGGTACCACACTCCATTGCCGCCCATGGACAGGCCTGTGAGATACACGCGGTCGGAGTCGACTTGGAACTCTCGGCTCACTTGCTCGAGCGCGGCGATGGCGACTTGCGCCGGCGTCCCCGTCCAGGCCGACTCCGCCGGCATCTGTGGGAAGACGATGATCGCCGGGAAACGGGCGGCATTCTGGCGCACGGCGGCGCCCAAGCCCACCTGGGTTTGAAGGAGACCGTCGTCGCCGCGCTCGCCGGCGCCGTGCAAGAAGAGGATGACGGGCCAGCGTTGCGATGCCGTGTAGGAGAAGGGGACGAACACCTGGTAGTGGTGAGACTGGCCGGCCACGGACACGCGGCGGTCTAAGAACCCCGTCTGGGGAGTCTGGGCTTCCAGTGCCGGCGCCAGGAGCGCCAGGAGGGCCGTCGTCCGGATCACCCGCAAATCCATCGGTCCACCTCGGCTTGAGCAAGGCCTCGAACGGGCAGGGAGGGGAATTGGCCCCGGTGGATTCGAACCACCATACCCAGATCCAAAGTCTGGTGTCCTGCCGTTGGACGAGGGGCCAGGGACTAACTGCGGCTTGAACTTAGCGGGGCAAGGGCAGGTGCGGGAGCCTCGGACTCACCGGCTCACTTGTGCGGAACTGTCAGATCTCCGGTCTGCGTCTCTACACCGGTGGAGACCGATACGTTGGGCAGGCGGAGACCGCCGTAGACCGAAGTCGCCGGCGCATCCACGGCGAGCACATAGCTTCCGGGGCTTGCGTACGGCAGACGGAATTGGCCGGTCGCGTCGGACCGAGCCGTCCCCAGCACGCCCCACGTCGCCTCGTCGTTCGGATAGTTCGGATTGACGACGAGAAGCGCGATCGAGGCGTCAGCGATCGGACCGTCGTTCTGGCCCATCACCGTGCCGCTCACGGACCCCGTTACCGCGCTGTTGCGGACCTGCATATAACCCACGTAGTTGAAGCCCGCTGCCGCGTTAGCAGGGTCAACCGCATAGAAGCTGCGGCCGAGATCAAAGTCGATAATGACCATCGCCCCTGAGTCGGCGATCTGGATTGGAGGATCGGTAAACAGGCCGAAACTGAAGCGGCTTGGGTATCCACCCCAGTTGATGCCCGGTGAGGTTCTGCTGGTGAGTACCGTGCCGTCCTTCAACGTGATGCTCGATGAGTCGGCGTCCATCGTGATGAGAAACTGCACGTATTGGCCGGAGAGCAGGATGCCCTCGCCTAACTTCGCAGCCGCCCCGTTTCCGAGCGCGAGCAGGTTGTAGGCCCGGTGCGGGGCCGCGATGACACCGGGCGCACCGTCAGTGGTGTCGGCGCTCGTCCCGGCGGCGACGCGCACGATGTAGACGTCGACTCGGGCCACTTGGTCGTATGGGAACGGGGCGTCGATCAGGAAGACCTGCGTCGGTCCAGCTTTGCTATTGTTCGTAGTCACGCTGTGTTGCGTGCACGCCGCGATCACGCCGATGCCGAGGAAGAGAATGTGCTTCATCGCCGCCCTCCGTTACCTCCTGTACCCAAGCTGCGTGCGACGACCGCTCGGCGCAACCTCGTAACGCGAGGGGCCCTAAGAGTGATCGCCCTGCGGCGAAGACTGAGTCCGCGACGTTGCGGGCCCGCCACAATTGCGCGAACCGAGTTGGCGTTGTACGGTAGTGTCGAACACCACCCGAGGAGGTGGGGCCGTGAATCAACACAACGGCCACAAGCGAAGCGATGCTCTCGCTCGCCTCGGCGAGTGAGCGCCAAGCCCCCGAGGGTCTGCTAGGGCACCTCGGGGGCTTCTGCTTCCTCCGGAGCGTTCACATGCGCGCATCCATCTATTCTGTCATGGCGCTCGCCGTGGCGGCGGCGCCGTCCGCAGCGCAGGGGAGAGTCGAGGTCACCCCCTTTGCCGGAGTCTATGTACCGGCGGCTCACGTCATCGACATCTCCGCCTTCTGTCCCGGCGGACCATGTGGCGAGGTACTGAAACAGGAGATCGCCCCGCTGTTCGGCGCGCGAGTGACCGCCTGGGTACGCGAGCGCCTGGCGCTCGATCTCTCCTTCACGTACTCGCGGACCGGGGTGATGAGGCACGGGCTGTTGGCGGAAATCCCCACAGGCGTGATCGTCGGGCCGACGGCAACGGATACCTCCGGCACGGCCAATATCACGACGGGCAGCGCGCGCGTGTTGATCGGTCTCATGCCGCGCTCAGAGCGCGCTTCCTTTTATGTCGCCGCCGGGTTGGCGTTCGTGGCCCACGGCGGTGAGGCCTACTCCCGCGTGATCGGCAATACCGGGTGGGGACCTGTGATCGGGGCGGTCGGTCGCTGGCAGCTCGCACCGCCGCTCGTGCTACGGGTGGAGGTCGCCGACTACGTCTACAAGTTCTCGGGGACCGCGGTGACCAGCCCGCCAGCGTATTCCTTGGGAGTCGTGGCCGGCAATTACAGCTCCAGTTTGCAGCACGACCTCGTCCTGTCGCTCGGCCTCTCCGTCGCGCCCTAGGGCCCCAGCTCCACGCCCTGCGTCTGCCCGTGCTGCGTTTGGACGTCGTAGGCGCGGTTCCTCGCCCGGCCGTCCGCCACGATCTGCTCCGCCGTGCGTGTGGCCTGGTCCGAGAGGGCGTCGCACGAGGTGCCGCGCAGCGCCGTGAGCGCCGTCATCAGCTCGCGCGCGTTCCGCTCGGCGATCGTACGGTGCCCGGATTCGTGGAGCCTCACGTTCCGGAGATAGGTTCGCCATGAGTCCTTCAGCTGGGCGGTCGCGGTCGCAGGCGGGGTCCAGCGAGGGAGCGTGACGGACACGTGGAGCGTCACCTTCACGTCCCGCAGGGCACAGCTGTCTCCCCGGTGGGCGGTGGCGTACCCCCACTCGAGGCTCCACACGGTCAAGGCGTCGTGTGACGTGCCGGTTTCGTCTTTGGGCCCAAGACGCCGGATCTGGTCCCGCAACGCCCCCGCGCTCGATCCGTCGATGTCGTAGTATTGCTCGCGCGCTGCAATCGTCGCACGTGACGCGGCACGCGCGAGCGCGGCGGAATCGAGAGCCGGTGTAGGCGCCGAAGCCGGCTCCGGAGTCGAGGACCCGCACGCGTAGACGAGCATCACCGCCGCTGGGATGAGTAGCCGCATGCCGGCGCTACGCTAACGTGATGTCCTGCTCGATCACCAGGTTCGTCGGCAATCCCTGGATCTCGAGCCGGGCCCGCGCCTTGAGGGTTTCGGTGCCTTTGAGCTTTCCCGCGCTCACCGCCGCGTCGATGCTCTTCTCGATCTCGCGCTGCGCACTGACGCCGAAGTGCTTCAGAAACTTGCGCACGGACAGATTGAACACTTCTTCGTTCATGGGGTCACCTTGAAGACCTGATCGTGCTGGCGGGTGCGGTCGGCCACCTGGATGGCGACCTCGTCGCCCGCCTTCGCCAGCGGGACTTTCTGATGGTTCACTTCCATCGACGCGATCTGCTCGGTGAAGTCGGTCGTATGGCCGTGGAAACGAATACGGTCGCCGACCGCCAGCGCGCCCTCGGTCACACGCACGACGGCGACGCTCGGTCCCTTGAAGTAGTGGACCACGGTCCCGATCAGCTGTTCCGGCATCGGCCCTCCTCGCGTGCCTCGTGTACCACAATATGGTGCCGGCTCCGAGGCCGCTACTTGATCGCCACCTGCGTGACCCACCGGGCGGGATCGACGGTACGATGCGGCAACAGGCTCCACCATAGCCTGTGGCGCCAGCGGCTCAGCCCGGTCGTCGCCCAGCCCGCCTGTGCCACCGGAATGAGCCGGCGCGCCGCCGCGGCGAGACGCCGCCGACGCCAGCGGAATCGCCAGGCGCTTCCGTCCGCCGGCCGGTACTGCGCCCAGCCGATCGACTTGAAGCAGCCCGCGGGCCCGAAGTCGTCCGAGTCCAGCACGTCCTCGACGAACACGCGCAGCGGTCCCGGCCAGGTCCCCAGCACGTCGTGCATCGCCACGATGGCGCCCGGCGCGAGGTGGGGGCGAAACAGCGCGAGGTCCCGCTTCACGGCTTCGTACACGTGGTCGCCGTCGATCCACAGCAGGCGGATCGGCCGCGTCCAATCGCGTGCCACCTCATGTGAGAACGCGCGGCGACAGTCCACCACATCCGCGACGCCCGCCCGGCGCAGGTTCTCCTGGAACTCGTCATAGGACGACCGGTCGGTGCCGAGGTCTGGATCGGTGGTGGAGGGCGACGTGTGCGGGTCGATCGCCACCACACTCCCCAGTCCGTAGCGCTGCGCCACGTAGGCGAGGCCGACCGTGGAGCGGCCCTTGAAGCTCCCGATTTCGACGATCGCTCCAGCGGTGGGCGCGCCGGCGGCGGCGAGCATCAGAAACCGGGCCTCCCGCTCGGCGAGGTAACCGGGCGTGCCGTTGACCCGGCGCCACCCCTCATCGCACACCGTCTGAAAGTCGCCGAGGTTCACCGCACCAGTATGCGAACGCGGTTCCGCTGCCGCAAACCCAGCGCGCCGTTTCCCTTTCGAGCTCACCGTCGTATCGTAAAACCGTGTCCGACCCTGTTCGCGTCGTCGTGGTCACGCCGGTCCGCAACGAGGCGTGGATCCTCGAGCGGTTCCTCTCGGTGACCAGCCGATTCGCGGACCACATCATCGTCGCCGACCAGCGCTCGAGCGACGACAGTCGCGCCATCTGCAGCCGCTATCCCAAGGTCACGGTCATCGACAACCCGACCGATGAATTCAACGAGCGCGACCGCCAGCTCCTGCTGCTGCGGCAGGCGCGCGCGCTCGTTCCGCCGCCGCGCGTCATCCTGGCGCTCGATGCCGACGAGATCCTCGCGGCCAACGCCCTGGACACGCCGAGCTGGCGCGCGATGCTCGCTGCCCGGCCCGGGACCATCGTGTGCTTCGAGCGCGTCGACCTGTACGAGGCGCCCGATCAATGCATGCGGCATGACCGGCTCACGCCCCTGGGGTATGCGGACGACGGCGTGGAGCACACGCCGCGCGACATGCACAGCGTGCGGGTTCCCATTCCGGACAATGCGCCCCGCCTGCTGCTCGACGACATCGCCGTCCTCCACTATTCCGCCCTGCGGCCCGCCGCCCTCGCGGCGAAGCTGCGCTGGTACAGCGTGCTCGAGAATGTCCGCGGCACCTGTCCCTGGGTGTTCAAGCGTCGCCTGCGTTATGCCATGCATGTGGACTTCACGGGAGCGGGCCGGCTGGAGCGGTGTCCCCCCGAATGGTTCGGCCGGTGGGAGGAGGCGGGCATCGACATGCGGAGCGTCGTCGAGGAGAAGTACTACTGGCACGATTTCGAGGTGCTCCGCTACATGAACGAACATGGCGCGCGGAAATTTTGGCTCGACGACATTTGGGGGTTTGATTGGGAGGCGTGCCGCCTGCACGCCAAGCGCCACACCATCGCCGGCGTGCCGGATGCCCCGGTGAACGCACCGCCCCGCGCGCTGGTCCTTGCGATGCGCGTGCTCAGCGCGCTGCACCGCACCCAGCGGCGTCTCAGGCACCGCTTGACCGGTCGGTCCGGTCCCCGGTTCGCCTAGGCCGGCTCGGGACCCGGCGCCGCCGCCACCCGGGTGGTCGTCTTGATCAGGCGCTGGTGTTTCTCACCCAGCAGCATGGCCGCATCGTCCCGCAGCCCTGCATTCGCGTACACCGCGGCCACGGCGCTCCCCGAGCCGCACAGCCGCACCCAATAGGGATGTGTGCCGGCCAGGCGCTCGTACAGCGCGCGCAGCGGCGGATGCTTCCCGAAGACGGGGAGCTCGAAGTCGTTGCCGCCGAGCCGCCCGACGCTGCCCCATCCGGTGAACGCGTCGGCGTCGAGCAGCAGCGGCCCGCGCGGCGCGGGCTCGGGATGCATTTCGTCCCACCAGCCGTACGCGTCCGGGGTGGCGACGGCGATGGGCGGGAGCGTCAGGGCCACGAGCGCCGGCGCGGCCGGCGGGGCGGGGAGCCGGAACAGCCGCTCGCCCCGGCCCCACGCGAGCGCCGCCGGCGCGCCGCTCGCGAAGAACGCGACGTCGGCGCCGAGCCGCGTGGCGACGTGGAGCAGCTCGTGGCGGGGGACGGCGTTGCCGGCGAGCGCGTTCACCGCGTGCAGTGCGGCCGCCGCGTCGCTCGAGCCGCCGCCCAGGCCCGACCGTACCGGGATCCGCTTGGTCAGCTCGAGCGCAACGCCGAACTTGTGTCCGGTTGCCTCCAGAACGGCGCGCGCCGCGCGTACCGCGAGGTTCTGCTCCGGCGCCCCCAGGTCGGGCCCGTGCACGGTGAGCGCGACCCCGCTGGCCGTGCGCGTCACCATCAGCTCGTCGGCCAGCTCGAGCAGGGCGAATGCCGTCTCGATCTGGTGATAACCCGCCGGCGCTTCGCGCGCGAGAATGCGCAGCAGGAGATTGAGCTTGGCGTGCGCCGCCACGCGGACCGCGTCGGTCACGGTCTCGCGTCCCCCAGCTGATCGGCTGTCCGTGCCCGACCCAGGTCGCCCAGGTGGAGGTGGACCCTCGCCAGCGAGCGCAGGCCGAGCAGCGTGATCGGCAGGAACGTGGAAACGTGATACGCGACCGCGTACGCCAGAGCCAGACTCGGACTGATGCCGTACAGCTGCAACGTCAGCTGCGTCGCTTTCTCGAAGACGCCGAAGAAGCCGGCCGACGCCGGGACCGCCACCGCGAACCCGAGGATCCCTTGCAGCAGGAGGGATCCTTCGATCGGCACCTGCAACCCGAACGCCCGGAAGCACACCGCGAACGACGCGGCGTTCGTGAGCCAGAGCACCAACGACCAGAACAGCATCGCCCCGAACCGCCCGGGGCGCTTCAGCACCGTGAGGCCGGCCACGAGGCCCTCGGCCATGCCGGCGACGCGCGCCGCCAGCCGGGCCGGCAACACGGTCCGGGTCACGCGCTCGAATAGCGCGAGCCACGGCGCCGGGCGCAGCACGACCACGAGCGCCACGACGAACATCGCGCCAAACAGCAGCGCCGCCCGCCCGGCCAGACGTGACAACGGCGTATCGAGCAGGGTCGAGTGCGCTGGAAACGAAGGGGACGCGATGGCCAGCGCCATCAGGCCGAGCATCACGAGGGCATCGAACACGCGCTCCACGCCAATGGAGCCCAGCGCCGTCGTGAACCGCACCGGCAATTGACGACTGGCGACGTAGGCGCGCGCGAATTCGCCGGCCCGCGCGGGGAGGAGATTGTTCGCCATGAAGCCGATGGCGACGGCGTGCCACAGCGGCAGCCACGGCAGCGGTCTCTCGCGCTCGTCGCGCAGGATCACACGCCACCGGATCAGACGGATCGGAAACGTCAACGTGGCGAGTGCTACCGTCAGCACCAGGAGAAGGGGATCGACGGCGCGGAGACCCGCGAGCACCTCGCTCCACTGCGTCCCCCGCACGGCCCACGCCAAGAACGCGACCGTGACCGCGAGGCCGAGGATCCAGGCCCAGCGGGAGGGGGAGGGGGAAGCGGACGCCCGGCTAGGGGCTGGGCTCGAGGGCGAGGGCAACGAGGTCGCAGACTTCGTCGACGAGCGCGCGGAGCTCGTCGCCCGACGCCCGCTTCGCCGCTGCGCGCAGCTCCTGCGCTCGCTGGAGCGCGCGGTCGCCGCGATACAACAGGGCGCGCACGTCCACGGTGGCGGGCGCCGCGGCAGCCGCAAGGGGGGAGCCGGGAGTAGGGGCGGCGGGCGCGCTCTCGACGCCGGCGATGAGCTCTGCGAGCGACGCCGAGCCGATCCCTGCTTCCGACAAGCGCTGGTACGCGGCCCACGACCCGACCAGGTCGGGAGTTTCAGGCATCGCCGGTTCATGCCGTGGCGCGGGCGCCGCTTTCACCCCGGGAACCACCGGCGCCGCGGTGGGAGGTGGTGTCGGCCGCGACGCGGGCGCGGGACGAGGAGCAGGAGCGGGAGCGGCGCCGGGCTGGATCGCGCGCAGCGCCGCGGTGAGGGCGTCGAGCTCGGTTGCGAGCGCTTCCTCGTCGCCCGTCCCGGAGCGCACCAGCAGGTCGCCGGCACGCCGCAGCTCGGCGGCGAAGGCGGCAGCGCTGCTCACGGCAATCCCCGACGCCACCGCCTCGCGCCCGGCGATCGCGAACTGGGCCACGCGGTCGGCGAGCACGCCGCCGCCCGCGTTCGCGAGCGCACGAAAGGTGGTGCCGAGCGTGTGAGCGCGCAGCTCGCGCTGCGTGGCGGAGGGGGCGCGCTCGAGCGAGTCCGCCGCCTGACGGAGATGCTCGCCGTGGCTCACGAGCTCCAGCTTGCCCAGCGTGGACGGGCGCGCCGCGGGAACGCCGCGCGACACGATGTGGGGACCCGAGTCACTGTAATAGAGGGAGCCGATCGAAACGGCGTCCGGCTCGCTTTCCATGAACTTCACCAGTAACCCGGCGAACTGCCGGAAATCGGGCCCTTCGGGGTCGGGTCGGCCGCGCTCGGCCACTTCGCGGGCGGCGCGCGCGATCGCGCTGCCCGCGACCTGGAACAGCTCGCCTAGGTTGGTCGGGGGCTCGAGTCCCGAGCGCGACAGCTCGCCGATGGCGCGCTCGATTCCCTCGAGCAGGTCGGGGAGCGGCGGCAGATCGGTGAGGGCGGCGAGGCCGCGCAGCGGCTGGAGTGCGCGCATGACGTGCTGGAGTGGGTCGTGAGCCCGGGGATTGGCCCGCAGCGCCTGCGCCGCGCGCTCCAGCGCGCCCGCGATCGCCGCGCCCTCGCGCGCCACGAACGCCCGCGCGCCCGCATCGAGCCCCAGGGCTTCCACCGCACGGATCTGCGCCGACGGCCGGCCGGCGACCTGCTCGAGCTCGACCGCCAGCGCTTCGGCTTTTGCGGTGTCGGCATCGGTCCAGCTGCCCGCCCGGCGCACGAAGATCTTCATGTCGTCCACCGCGCGGAGGGCGAGCTGCTGGGTCTGGGGATCCCAGGCGCGCCGTCCTTCGCGCACCGCGCGCGCCAGGACCTCGAGCCCGGCGGCGGCACGCGCAATCGCGGGCTGGCTCGCCATGAGCGCGCTGCCGCGCAGCGCCCGGGCGAGCCGCACGATCTCGTCGGCGCTGGGGCTGTCGCCCTTGGCGAGCATGCCGTCGAGTCGCTCGAGATACTCCCCCGCCTCGAGGGCGAAGAAGTCCGACATGCCGAGGGGCTTCGGGGACTCCGTCATAGGGCTACCAAGCTAAGGCTTCCTGGCCTCATCGACCAACTGCCGCATGCGCCGCACCGCTGCTTCCATTCCCACGAAGATCGCGTTGCTCACGATCGAGTGCCCGATGTTCAGCTCCTCGATGTCCCGGATGGCGGCGACGGGCTGGACGTTGTCGTAGGTCAGACCGTGCCCCGCGTGGACGGCGAGGCCGCGCGCGCGCGCGTGCGCGGCCGCCCGTCCCAGCGCGCGGAGCGCCGCGTCGCTCTTGCGCCAGGAGCGGGCGTAGCGTCCGGTGTGCAGCTCGACCGCGGGAACGCCGAGCGCGGCGGCCCGATCGATGGTCTCCAGATCGGGATCGATGAAGAGACTGACGCGGATGCCGGCGGCGGTGAGGCGTTGGACGGCCGTGCCGATCCTGCGGTTCGCGCCGCCGAGCGCGAGGCCGCCTTCGGTCGTGATCTCCCGGCGCCGCTCGGGGACGAGCGTCGCCTGAAACGGCTTCAGGCGGCCGGCGATCCGCACGATCTCGGGCGCCGCGCCGAGCTCGAGGTTGAGCACGCTGCGCACCGCGGCGCGGAGCGCGCGCACGTCGGCGTCCTGGATGTGGCGACGATCCTCGCGCAGATGCACGGTGATGCCGTCGGCGCCGCCCTGCTCGGCCGCCGCCGCGGCGCGCACGGGGTCGGGCTCGTCGGTGCGGCGCGCCTCGCGCACCGTCGCGACGTGATCAATGTTGACGTAGAGCCGCATGCCGTCTTACCTTCGGTTCACTCCGCCCCCACTCGAGGTATCGTCCGTGAGACCACGACTGACTGTGCTCGTCGCGCTGGGCTGCCTCGCGTGTGGGGGAGCCGGCCCGGGGAAGCTCGCACCGCAGTCGCCTCAGGAGACGCTCGCGCAGTTCATGTCCGCCGTGAAAGCGAACGACCTCGAGCGGATGCGGACGCTGTGGGGCAGTGAACGCGGTCTCGCGTCCGGCCATCTGAAATCGACCGACGTGAACCAGCGCCTCGCCGTCCTCCAAATCTATTTGAACCATGTCGGCTACCGTGTCGTCGAGGGCCCGCTGCCCGTGCCGAACAAGGAGGACCGCCGGCTGCTCCGCGTGGAACTGCAGCGCTCGACGTCGTGCACGGTCGTCGTGCCGATCGAGCTGGCACGCACGAAGGAGGGACGCTGGCTGGTGGTCGGGACGGATCTGGCGAGCATCCCCAATCCGGCGGCGGCGTGCAAGAGTTGACCCCGCGGGAACTCAAGGCGCTGGCCGCGTGTTCACTTACTCAGTCAGCTCCAGCAAGATGCCGGCCGTCGTCTTCGGATGCACGAACGCGATACGCCGGCCGCCGGCGCCGCGCCGCGGCACCTCGTCGATGAGACGATACCCCGCCGCCCGGCAGCGCTCGAGCGCCTGGTCCAGGTCCGGCACGCGGTAGCAGACATGATGGATGCCGGGCCCACGCTTGGCGAGGAACTTCGCCACCGGGCCGTGCGGATCGCGGGGCTCGAGGAGCTCGACCTGCACGTCGCCCAACGGCAGGCTGACGATGATGGCACCGTCGGCCGTCTCGGGGCGCCCCGGCTCGAGGCCGAGCACGTCGCGATAGAAGCCGAGGGCGGCGTCGATGGACGGAACGGCGATGCCGATGTGGGCGACGCGGGCGCGTGACTCGCTCATGACGCCCGTCAACATAACGATTGCACGAGAGGGAGTGGAGAGGTCATGGCAGCGGAACATTTCACGGCCGTCACGGACGCCACGTTCGGGTTGGAGGTCGAGCAGCACCAGGGGCTCACCATCGTGGACTTCTGGGCAACGTGGTGCGGGCCGTGCCACATGGTGGCACCCATTCTGGACCAGCTGGCGGGACAGTATCAAGGCAAGCTGAAGGTGGCCAAGGTCGACGTGGACGCCAACCAGAAGACGGCCATGCGCTTTAACGTTCGCTCGATTCCGAGTATTCTATTCTTCAAGGACGGGCGACACGTGGATACGCTGGTGGGCGCGTACCCGAAGCCGGTCTTCGAGCAGAAGATTCAGCAGCATCTGTCGTAGCATCCTCCCCGGAGGACCATGCGCGCGAGCACCGCTCGCCTGATGAATTCGCCGGTTCGCCTCGCGGACCTGACGTTCCCGCAGGTGAACCGGCTGATTCATCGTACCCGGCTCGCGTTCATTCACCTCGACAACCTCCTCGCCTTCGGCAAGCGCGACCGTGACGGTCGCGTCGATGGCTACATCACGGCCTACCTGCCGGAGGAGTGCCTGCTGCTGTTCTTCCGCAAAGGCGAGGCCGTGAACGCCGCGTCCCTCGACACCACGGGGCGACGGGTCATCACGATCACGGAGGCGCTGAAGCGGATGCGCGCCGAAGTCGAGCGGGGCGAGCTGGCCTACTCGGCCGCGCCGATGGAGCAGCTCGCCTGGATGTATCAGTCGTGCGCCGCGCCGGTCGAGATGCGCACCGTCGATCCGGGACAGCCGGGCGCGTTCTTCGCGGCCTTCGCGCGGGACAAGACCAGCGGCATCCTCGAGCTGACGTCGAACGCGCGCGTGTCGTACGTGCGGTTCGACGGCGGACGCTACGCCAGCGGTTACTTCTGCGACAAGCCGGAGGTGATGGCCATTCCCAAGTTTCTCGAATCGCAGTTCCACCCGGGTGCCGACCGGCAGACGCCCGTGCTGACGGCGGCCCAGTTCCCCTATGTGGCCGATCTGCCGCAGCAGGCGCCGAACGCGCTCATCAACACCTACCGGGAGCTGTACTGGCGCATCGTCGACGAGGTGGACAAGGAATTTCCGGGCGAGGCGAAACGCCGGGCGCAGAAGGTGAGCTCGGGGATCGTGGATGCGCACCAGGCGATCACGATCCTGTCGGCACCACGCGGCACGGACACACCCGACTCGGTGGTGCAGCCGGAAGAGCTCTCGAATGCACTCACGGATTGGTCGCTCCAGCTGCTCGAGGGCGTCGAGGTGATGATGCCGGGCACCGCGCCCAAGATCCTGCGTGAGGCCACGCGCGAGCACCGCTACGTGCTGCAATCGGCGGGCTACTACGGACGCCTGCCGTGGCCGGTGGCGTGGTGAAATGGCGGGCACCCTGTACGTCGTGGCGACGCCGCTCGGCAACCTCGAGGACCTCTCGCCGCGCGCGGCCAGCACGCTGAGCCGGGTCACGGTCATCGCGGCCGAGGACACGCGCCACACCAAACCGTTGCTCGCTCACGTGGGCTCGCGCGCCGAGCTCATCAGCTTCCACGCGCACTCGAGCGACGCCGCGCTCCGCCGGATCCTGCATCTGTTGGCCAGCGGTAAGGACGTGGCGCTCGTGACGGACGCCGGGACGCCCACCGTGAGCGATCCGGGCGCGGTCCTGGTCGCCGCCGCCCGTGAGCGCGACATCCCGGTGATCACGGTGCCGGGACCCACCGCCGTCGCGGCCGCGCTGTCCGTGTCGGGACTGGGCGCCGATCGTTACCTGTTCCTGGGCTTCGTCCCGCGCAAGGGCGCCGAGCGGCGGCGCCTGCTCGAGCTCGTCGCGCAGAGCGAGTGGACCGTGGTGCTGTTCGAGGCACCGCCGCGGGTGGCGGAGCTGCTCGCGGACCTCGCGGCGGCGTGTGGCGCGGAGCGACCCGCGGCGGTGGCGCGCGAGCTGACCAAGCTGTTCGAAGAGACCCGCGCCGGGACCCTGGCCGAGCTGGCGGGTTACTACGCCGAAGCGCCCGCCCGCGGCGAGGTGACGGTGATGGTGGCGGGCACCGGCAAGCCCACCCGGGAGGAGCGCGTCACTATCCCCGACCCCGCGGAGCGTGCCCGCGCGCTCTTGGCGCAGGGGATGACGCGCCGCGACGTGGCCGAGCAGCTCGCGGTGGAGACGGGGATTACGAGAAATACGGCGTATCGGCTGGTGAACGACCTGTGAGAGCCCCGGCCATCCTCGTTTTGGCACTCTGGCTGTCCGTCGCCGACGGAGGCAAGTGCGGAATGCGGAGTGCGGAATGCGGAGTCGACGCCCGCCCTTCCATTCCGCATTCCACATTCCGCACTCCGCACTCTGCCAGTCTAACGATCGGTCGGTTGCATTACGACGGCGGTGGGGATTGGTACGCCGGCCCCTCCGCGCTGCCGAATCTCCTCGCGGCGCTGCGCCAGCGTACCGCCCTCTCCGTCACCGAGCGCGAGCGCGTCGTCACCCTCACGGGACCCGAGCTGTGGGACGTTCCCTACCTCTTCATGACGGGGCATGGCAACGTGCGCTTCTCGGACGAAGAGGTGAAACAGCTGCGGCGCTGGCTCGAGCAGGGGGGCTTCCTGCACGCCGACGACGACTACGGCATGGACAAGTCCTTCCGCCGTGAGATCGCGCGCGTCTTCCCCGATCATCCCCTGGTTGAGGTCCCGTTGAGCCACCCCATCTATCACCTGGTGTACGACTTCCCCAGGGGTATCCCCAAGATCCACGAGCATGATGGCCTGCCGGCGCAGGGTTTCGGTATCTTTTTGGGCAACCGGCTGGTCGTGTACTATTCCTATCAGACCGACCTGGGCGACGGGTGGGAGGATCCCGAGGTCCACCACGATCCTCCGGAGCTTCACGAGGCGGCACTACGGATGGGGGTCAACCTGTTCACTTACGCCGTGAGCGCGACGCGGTGACCGACACTGCCCTTCGGCTGCGGCGGCTCGGCGGGCCGCACGCCCGCGCCCGCGCCGGAGCCGTGCTGCTCACGAGCGCGGGCGTCGCGTTTACGATCGCGGGAGCGGGGTTGACGCTCGCGCCGCGCGTCGCGGCGGTGGTGGTGGCGTGGCTCCTGATCGCGGGGACAGCGGGCGCCGCGGTGTGGCTGGTGCGCCGGGCGGGACGCCCCGCCGCGGCCGCCGCCGTGGGGCGGCTGGTCGAGACGACCGCCGGTACTCGCGCGGGGAGCGTGGTGGGCGTGCTCGCGCCGGGGGCGAGCGCCGGAGCGAGCGCGGAGCTCTTGGGGCTGGCGGACGCTCGAGCCGCGGCGGTGGTCGAGCGCGCGGCGCCGGCGGTGGGGCGGCTGTTGGCCCGTGGCACGCGGACCTCGCTCATGATAGGCGCGGGCACGGCGGCGCTGGGCGCCGTGCTGTTCGTGGCATCGTCACCCGGCGCGAGACGGGCGGCCGCGTTCTGGCACCCGCTCCGCGCCATGGTCGATGCGCGCGCGCCGGTGCGTCTCGCCGTGGACCGCGCGACCGTGCGCCGCGGTGACAGCGTCACGGTGACGCTCGAAGTGCCGGCGGCGACGCGGGCCATCCTGTGGACGCGCGGCCCGGGCGAGCCATGGCGCGCGGCGCCGATCGCGCTCGATTCGCTGGGCCGCGCCACGCGGCGACTCGGGCCCCTCGAGTCCGACCTGTATCTCCGGGCTTCGAGCGGCAGCCGGCGCTCGCTCGAGCGCCGGGTCAGCGTGGCACTGCCCGCGTTTCTTGCCGGCCTCGAGCTCACCGCCCGGTATCCCGAGTACCTCGCCCGTCCCGACGAGCCGCTCGTGCCCGGCCCGGATCTGGTGGCGATCCCCGAAGGCACAGTGATCCTGACGAGCGGCACGGCGAGCGTCGCGCTGGCGGCGGCGGCGTGGCGCCGCGAGACCGGGCCGGTAGGACGCGCCCGCCTCGTCGTGGATGGGGCTCGCTTCTCGGGCCGGCTGGCCGCTCCGCCGTCCGCTTCCGGCACGTGGCTGCTCGAGCTCGCGGCGGTGGACGGCACGCCGCTCGAGGGCGACGAACCCCAGCTGCGGCTGCGCGTGGTGCCCGATTCCGCGCCCGTCGTGACGGTCCCCATCCCGGGCCGCGACACGACGCTGCCGCTATCGCTCAAGCAACCGCTCGTGATCGACGCACGGGACGATCACGGTCTGACTCGCCTCGAGGTGGTGAGCTGGCGGGTGAGTCAGACGGGGAAGCAGGGGGCGGCCGTGCGCGAGTCGCTGGATGTGTCGGGCGCGGGTGAGCGGGCCATCGTTCAGGGGGCTCTCGATGCGGAAGGGCGCGGGCTCTTGCCCGGCGACACGCTGCGGCTCCGCGTCGAGGCGTGGGACAATGTCCCCGCCCCCGGCACTCACATGGGGCGAAGCGCAGAGATCGCGCTGCGGCTGCCGAGCCTCGAGGAGCTGCGCGCGGCGACCCGCGCCGCGGCGCGGGACGTGGCCGCCGCGGCGGACTCGCTCGCCCAGGCGGAGCGCGAGCTGGGGACGCGGACGCAGGACCTGGCACAGCAGCGCTCCCGCGAGGCCGGAGGCATCCGACGTCCGGCGGACGCGCGCGACGGACCGCTTCCCTTCCAGGCGACGGAGCGCGCGCAGGCCGTCGCGCGCGAGCAGGAGGCGCTGCAGCAGCGGGTTCAGGAGCTGTCGCGCGCGGTGGAAGAGGTCACGCGCGCCGCCCAGGCCGCCGGGCTGGGCGACACGGCGTTCCAGGCGCGGCTGCGTGAAGTCCAGGAGCTGCTGCGGCGCGCGGTGACGCCGGAGCTGGCGGTGCGGCTGCGGGAGCTGCAGGAGGCGCTGGCGCGGCTCGATCCGGAGGCGACGCGCCGCGCGCTCGAGCGCCTCGCCGAGGCGCAGCAGCTGCTCAAAGACCAGCTCGAGCGCAGTCAGGAGCTGTTCCGCCGGGCCGCCGTCGAGGGCGCGCTGGCGTCGCTCGCGGCCGACGCCGAGGACCTGCGGCGGCGTCAGGCCGAGTGGAATCGCGACGACGCGGCGCGGCCGGACAGCGCCGGCGCGGCGCGGCAACGCACGCTCGCCGACCGCGCGGACTCCTTGGCCCGCGGCATCGAGCGGGTCGCCACGGACCTCCGGGCGGGCCCCCGCACCCCGCTCGCGGCGCCGCAGCAGGCCGCCCGCGCGGCGGGAGCGGCGATGCAGCGCGCCGCGCAAGCGGCGGACGACGCTCGCGCCGCGGCCGCGGCGGAAGCCGGGACGGAGGCCGAGCAGCAGCTCGCGGGCGTGCCGGATGCGCTGCGCGGTCAGCGCGACTCGCTGGCGCGGGAGTGGCGCGGTGAGACGCTGGCGGCGCTCGACCGGGCGCTCTCGGAGACGGCCGCGCTCGCGCAGGGACAGGAGCACGTCGCCGACGCGCTGCGGCGCGGCGAAGCGGGCGCCGCCACCCGGTCGCGGCAGGCGGCAGTGGAGGAGGGGACCGACGCGGTGGCACGCCAGATCCGCGAGGCGGCGGGGAAGCACGCGCTCGTGTCGCCGCAGCTGGATGCGGCGCTGGGCTATGCCAAGCGACAGATGGCGGCGGCACGCGCCCAGCTGGAAGAAGCCGACCCCAACGCCGCCGAGGCGGCGACCCTCGCCGACGACGCCGTCGACGCGCTGAACGCCACGGCCCTGGCGCTCGCCCGGAGCCGCAGCCAGGTGGCGGGTGGGAAGTCGGGGAGCGGGTTTGCCGAAGCAGTGGAGCAGTTGGCGCGTCTGGCGCGTGATCAGCAGGGGCTGAACGGTTTGGCACAGGGCCTGTTGCCGCTGATGGGGTTGAGCGGGGAAGCCATGCTGCAGCGGCTGCAGGCTCTCGCCGCGCGCCAGCGCGCCCTGGCGGAGCAGCTCGAGCGGCTCCAGGCCGAAGGCGCGAACGCCGCCGCCGGTCCGCTCGCGCAGGAGGCGAAAGAGCTCGCACGTCAGCTCGAGGCTGGGCGCCTCGACCAGCAGACCATCGAGCGCCAGCAGCGCCTGTACCGCCGACTGCTCGACGCCGGCCGCACGCTCTCGAACGACGAGCCCGACGAGAACAAAGAACGCGTCAGCCGGTCCGCGACCGGAGACAGCGTGCACATCCCCGACATATTGAAGCCGGGCGCGACGGGCGCGGGCCCGCGGCTCCGGTACCCCAGGTGGGAGGAGCTCCAGGGTCTCACCCCCGAGCAGCGTCGGTTGGTGCTCGAGTATTTCCGGAGACTGAATGCGCCTCAGCAGTAGGCTTCCTTCCCGCTCTGAAGAGTGGGCCCGGCAGAGCATTGCCCTTAAGGGCAGTGTCGTGTTGGGCCCAACCTTCAGCCTGGGAATACTGGGGCTGATTCTCTCGGTGCTGGTTGTCCGTCCGCTGCGGGCACAAGCGATCGGCCAGGGCTTCGAGCTCGAGCGCGCCGGCCAGTACGACCAGGCGGCGGCCATCTATCTCGCGGCGCTGCGGGCCGATCCCACCAACCTCTCGGCGCTGCTCGGGCTCGAGCGAGTGCTGCCGCCCATCAATCGCCTCGGCGAGCTGCTGCCGGCGGCCCAGCGGGCGGCGGCGGCGAGTCCGAGCAACGTGGCGCTGCGGGGAGTCCTGCTGCGTACGTACGTGGCCCTGAACGAGCCCGACAGCGGGCGCGCGGTAGCGCTGCGGTGGGCCGCGGCCGCGCCGGGCGACGAGGCCCCGTACCGCGAGTGGGCGATGGCGCTCGAGGACGCGCACCGCCACGGCGCGGCGCGCGACGTGCTCCTGTTAGGTCGGCGCACGCTTGGCCGCCCCGGCGCGTTCGGGATCGAGCTGGCGGAGCTGAGCCAGCTCGCGGGCGACTGGGAAGGGGCGGCGCGCGAATGGGCCGCGGCGCTGACGGACGCGCCGGTGCAGCTGCCGAACGCGGCGAGCGCGTTGGCCGAGGCGCCCGACGCGCAGCGCGAGCGCATCGCGCGCTTGCTCACCGAGGGGACCCCGTCGACGCTCACGCGCCGGCTCGCGGGCGAGCTCCTGTTGAACTGGGGACAGCCACTGCGCGCGTGGGCCGTGTTCGAGCCGAGCGTCGCCACGCCGTCGGCGGACGCGGCGTTCGCGGCCCGGCGTTTCGCCGACCTTGCAGGCGCTCGCAGCACGCCCGACGCCCGGCGCGCGCGCGCGCTCGCGCTCGCGCGCTACGCCGACCTGGCGCCCGAGGTGGGAGGGGCGGCCGCCCGGGCGCGCACCGACGCGGCGCGCGCTTTCATCGAGGCAGGCGATCGGGTCGCCGCGCGCGCCGTGCTCGAACGGGTCGCGCAGGACTCGAATGCACCTCCTGACGCCCAACGGCTGGCGCAGCGCGCCGTGGTCGAGGCCCTGATCGAGGGGGGACAGCGCAACGAGGCAGCGCAGCAGCTCGCGACCAATGCCCGGCTGTCCCCCGACGACCGCGCCAGCCTACGCCTCCGGCTGGTGCGCGCCCGAATTGCGGCCGGCGAGTTGGACCGCGCCGACACGGAGCTGGCGCGCGACTCGAGCGTCGAGGCACTCGCGCTGCAGGGGTGGATCGCCCTGTATCGCGGGAGGTTGAGAGAGGCCCAGCGGTTGTTTCTCGCCGCGGGGCCGTACGCCGGAGACCAACGCGACGCCGTCGACCGCACGACGATGGTCGCCTTGCTGCAGCGGGTGCCGGACGACTCGTTCCCCGAGCTCGGCAGCGCGCTGTCGTTGCTCGCCCAGGGTGACTCGCTCCGCGCCGTCGCGGCCTTGCGGCTTGCGGCTGCCCGCCTGGCAACGGGGGAAAGTGGGGGCGGGGGCGGGGGGGGGCGGCCGGACCTCCTGCTCCTGGCCGGACGCGTGGCGGCCCGGCTCGACACCCTGCAACAGGGCACCGCGCTCGCGCTGTTCGACGAAGTGGTCAGCACCGGGGGGCAGAGCGCGGCCGCGCCCGCTGCCGAGCTCGAGTGGGCCCGGCTGCTCGAACGCCGGGCGCAGACGGCGGAGGCGATCCGACATCTCGAGCACCTGATTCTCACCTATCCCGGGAGCGCGGTGGTGCCCGAGGCGCGACGCGAGCTGGAACGGGCGAAGGGGGCGATTCCGCGGTCATGAAGCGGAGAGAGTTTGTGTGGGCGGTCGGGGCCGGCTTGCTGGGTCTCCGTCAGCCTGTCCGCCTGTCCGCCGTTCCGTCATTGCTCCTCCCCATGGACGACGCTCAGGGCGATCACCTCAAGGCATACGGCGTCACCTATCGCGTCGTGCAGGCGGGGATCAAGGCCGAGTGGCTCCTGAACTATCGCGGCGGATCGTTCCTGCTGCCGGACGGGCCCGCCATCCGGCGCGACGCGGCGCTCGCGGGGGTGAGCGTCGAGCCCGTGGACGAGGCCCAAGTCACGGCCATCCGCGGAGAGATCGAGGCGAGCAACATGGACGCCGTGCCGCTCGAAAAGGCGCCCAAGGTCGCCGTGTATGTGCCGCCCAACGCGCCGCCGTGGGACGACGCCGTCACGATGGCGCTGCAGTACGCCGGGATTCAATTCGACAAGGTGTGGGACTTCGAGGTGATCGGCGGGAAGCTCGTGGGCTACGACTGGCTGCACCTGCACCACGAAGACTTCACCGGGCAGTATTCCAAGTTCTACGTCATTTATGCGGGCGCGCCGTGGCTCGCCGAGATGGTGCGGTTCAACACCGACGCGGCCAAGCGGCTGGGCTTCGGCACCGTCCCCGACCTGAAGAAGGCGGTGGCCCGGAAGATTCGGGACTACGTGACGAACGGCGGATTCCTGTTCGCGATGTGCACCGCCACCGAAACGCTCGATCTGGCCCTGGCCGCGGAGCGCACGGACATCGCCGCCGCCTTCGCCGACGGCACCCCGATGGATCCGCAGGCGGACGCGAAGCTCGACTGGTCGAAGGCCCTCGCCTTTACGGGCGCGCACGTGGAGCCCAACCCGCAGATCGCGAGCTTCTCGGACATCGACGGGCACCAGGTCAACGCCGGGCCACGCCGCCAGCCGCTCGGCGCCTTCAAGCTCTTCAACTTCAGCGCCAAGATCGATCCCGTGCCGACGCTGCTGGTGCAGAATCACCGCCAGGTGATCCCCGATTTCTACGGGCTGACGACGTCGTTCCTGCGCAGCCGCTTGAAGCCCAGTGACGTGGTGCTCGGGGACGAAGAGGGCGCTCCCTGGGTGAAGTACATCAACGGCAACCATGGGAAGGGGACCTGGACGTTCTTCGGAGGTCACGACCCGGAGGACCAGCAGCACCAGATCGGCGATCCACCGACCGACCTGTCGCTGCATCCCCATTCCCCCGGCTACCGGCTGATCCTCAACAACGTGCTCTTCCCGGCGGCCAAGAAGCGCGAGCTGAAGACGTGAGCGTCGAGCGCCTGGCCCCCGAGGTCCGCGAGCTGTTGCGCGCCGAGATCGCGGCCGCTCGCGGGCGGGAGGTGTCGTTCGTCGCCTGCCTCGACGCGAACGGGCTGATCGTCGACGCCCGGGTCGTGGCGCGCGGGACGGTGGACGCCGTGCTCGCCCTTCCGGGAATCGCGGTCCGCGGCGAGCTGTTGCTGCACAACCACCCGAGTGGCGTGCTCGAGCCGTCGGGCGCGGATTTGAGTGTCGCGGCACGGCTGCACGACGGTGGCGTCGGCTTCGCGATCGTGGACAACGAGGTGACCGACTGCTACGTGGTGGTCGAGTGCCCGCGGCCGCGCGCCACCACGCGGATCGACCCGATCGACGTCGCCGCGCTCCTCTCGCCGAGCGGTCCGGTCGCGCGAGCGCTCGGCAGCTTCGAAGATCGCCCCAGCCAGCGCGACATGGCGGCCTACGTCTCCGACCTCTACAACGACGGCGGCGTCGGCATGCTCGAAGCCGGGACCGGGGTGGGGAAGTCGTTCGCCTATCTCGTGCCGGCGCTGGTGTGGGCCCGCGAGAACGGGGAACGGACCGTCGTCTCGACCAACACGATCAATCTGCAGGAGCAGCTCGTCGGCAAGGATCTCCCGATCCTCGCGCGCGCGCTCGGCACGGGCGACCATTCGCCGACGTTCGCGCTGCTCAAAGGGTGGCGGAACTACATCTGCCTGTCGCGCCTCGACCAGGCCCGGGAGCAGGGGGACTCGCTGTTCGAGGACGAGCGCCGGGCGGAGCTCGACGGCCTCGCGGCGTGGGCCGCCCGGACGAGCGACGGCTCGCTCGCCGATCTCACCGACGAGCCGAGCGGCGAGGTGTGGGACGCGGTGGCGGCGGAGTCGGATCTGTGCACCCGGCTCAAGTGCCCCCACTTCGACCGCTGCTTCCTGTTCCAGGCGCGACGGCGCGCGGCAGAGGCGGACGTCGTGGTCGTGAACCATCACCTGCTCGCATCCGACCTCGCCGTGCGCATGGCGTCGGACAACTGGCAGGAAGCCGCCGTGCTGCCGCCGTATCGCCGACTGGTCCTGGACGAGGCCCACCATCTCGAGGACGTGGCCGCGATGCATCTCGGCGCCCAGGTCAGCATGCTCGGTGTGCAACGCCTCCTGTCCCGGCTTGAGAAGAACGGTCGCGGGCTCCTCCCCACGCTGCGCTCGGTGCTGTTCCGCCGCGACGACCTCTTGTCCGCCGCGAGCCGCGAGCTGACGCAGCAGAGCCTGGTCGACGCGCTGGCGGCGGCGCGCCGCGCCGCGGACGACGTGTTCACGCGACTGGCGCGACGGCTCGACGGCGAGCCGGGTCCGGCGCCGGTGCTGCGCCTCTCCGACGGGTTCCTCACGGACGTGGTGTGGGACGAAGGATTGGGCGTGGCGCTCGACAATCTGCTGCTCGCCTTCTCGCGCCTGTCGGAAGGCGCCGCGATGATCGCCGATCGGCTGTCACTCGACGACCCCTCGGAGCGGCGCGCGCAGCTGGTCGGCGAGCTGCGCGGCGTCGTGCGGCGGCTCGACGCGGCGGCGGCGGGCCTCACGGCGACGCTGCGGCCGCCGGCCGCCGGTCCCGCCGCGGTGCGGTGGCTCGAGCGGCGCGGGCGGAAGACCCCGAACGTCTCCCTCGCCGCGGTACCGCTCGACCTGGCGCCGATTCTCAAGGAGAACCTGTTCGACCGGATCGAGTCGGTGGTCCTCACGAGCGCCACCCTCGCGGCGGGCGGAGACTTCGGCTACCTCGAGGAGCGGCTCGGGCTCGACCTGCCGCCGGCGCGGACGAAGCTGCGTGAGATCCATGCATCGCCGTTCGATTACGCCTCGCAGTGTCTGTTCGGGATTCCCACCGATCTCCCCGAGCCGCGGGACGACGAATCGGGCCACGGCGCCGCCGTCGCGCGCGTACTCGTGGAGCTGGCCCACGCATCGGACGGCGGCATGTTCGTGCTGTTCACGAGCCATGCGGCGTTGCGCCGGGCGGCGGAGGCGGTGCGCGGCTCGATCGGCGGCCGGTGGCCCCTGTTCGTGCAGGGCGAAGGGCAGCGCGACCACCTGCTGCGACGCTTCCGGGAGGCAGGCTCGGGGATTCTGCTTGGAACGGACTCGTTCTGGGAGGGCGTCGACGTACCCGGGCGCGCGCTGCGGGTGCTGATTCTCGCGAAGCTGCCCTTCAAGGTACCGACGGAGCCGCTCACGGCGGCGCGGCTGGAGCGGTTGGAGGCGCGCGGTTTGAACGGCTTCGCGCACTACCTCGTCCCCAATGCGGCCCTGAAGCTCAAGCAGGGATTCGGCCGCCTGATCCGCAGCCGCGCGGACGTGGGGGCGGTCGTGCTGCTGGACCGCCGCGTGGTTACGAAGCGTTACGGCGCGATGATCCTCGAAGGCTTGCCTCCGGCGACGCGGCTGGTGGGCCACTGGGCGGATGTGCGGGGCGCCTGCGAAGAGTTCTTTGCGCGACACGGTATTGGGGCCGAAGAACGGGCGCTGCAAGGCGGGACGGGGCGGTAACGGGTGACGGCGGAAGAGCGTAGATTCAGCGTAGAGGGGACCGTGACCCAATTCAGCAAGCGCTTGGCGGCGCTACCCACCTACCCCATGGCCGAGATTCCGGCGATCAAGCGCCGGCTCGTGCAGCAGGGCGTCGATGTCATCGACGTCGGGGCGGGGGACGCTGATTTCGCGCCGCCGGAGGTGGCGGTGGAAGCGCTGGCCCACGCCATCCGCGATCCGGCGATGAGCCGCTACGCGTTTCAGCTCGGCCTGCCGGTGTTCCGCGAGGCCGCCGCCGCGTACATGAAGCGGCGCTTCGGCGTGCGGTTCGATCCCTTCACCGAGCTGCACCCGCTCCTGGGATCGAAGGAAGGGATCGCCCATCTCGCGATGGCGCTGCTCGATCCGGGCGATGTGGCGATCGTCCCCGAGCCGGGCTACGCCGTGTACGAGGGCGGGACTGTGCTCGCGGGTGCCGAGCCGTATCGCTACGCGCTGACGCCGCGAACGGGTTTCCTGCTGGAGCTGGACGAAATCCCGACCGATGTGCTCCACCGCGCCAAGCTCGTGTACCTGAACTACCCCAATAATCCCACCGCCACGATCGCGCCGCGAGAGTACCTCGCGCGCACGGTCGCGTTCTGTCGGAGGCATGGCATCGTCATCGTGTACGACAATCCCTACTGCGAGATCACCTTCGACGGACACGTGGCGCCCAGCATCTTCGAGATCGCGGGGGCGCGCGACATCGCCGTCGAGTTCCACTCGCTGTCCAAGACGTTCTGCATGACCGGCTGGCGGCTCGCGTGGGCTGCTGGGCGCCCGGAGCTCATCGCGGCGCTGGGGCGCGTGAAGAACTACGTTGACACGGGTGCGTTTCTCGCGGTTCAGGCCGCAGGGGCGGCGGTGCTGCCGCAGGCGGAGGCGCTGGCGCAGGGCTATGTCGCGCGCTTTCGGGAGCGGCGCGATGCGATGCTGCCCGCGCTCCGCGCCCAGGGGTTCGAGCCCGAGACGCCCGAGGCGACGATGTACGTGTGGGTGCCGCTCCCCGAGGGCGTGGCCTCCGCGGCGTTCGCGCGCCGCGCGCTCACGGAGGTGGGAGTGGTGACGCTCGCCGGGAGCGGGTTCGGGGCGGGCGGCGAGGGATTTTTCCGCATCGCGCTCACGGTCGACACACCGCGGCTGGTCGAGGCGGCCGAGCGGTTGGGAAAGGTGCTCGCCGCTGTTTGAGATCCGGAGACCCGCGCGCGAGTTCCGGCGGCTCACCTGGGTCGTCAGCGCCGGGGTGCACGTGGCGATCATCGTCCTGGCGTTCAGCGGCTCGTGGCGGATCGACCGACCGCAGGGGTTGATCACGATCATCCCGCCGTCACGGCCGCAGCCGCCCGAGCTGCCGCCGTTCGGCGGCACGCGGCGCGGCGTGGGACCGAGCGGCGGCTTGGGACGTCCGGTGCCGAACGCCGGCGCGCCCGACACGACGCGGCCCATCCCGGCCCCGGTCGGGAGGCCCGACTCGACGCTCGCCGCGAGCCCCCGGGCGGAGGGCCCCCATATCGTGAGCCCGCCCCAGGTGGGCGATGGTCGGCTGTGGGTGTCGCCACGCCCCGCGCTGCCGTCCGAAGTCGCCGACGTGCTGTACGAGCCGCAGGAGAGCCGCGACACGACGGTGGTGCACCGGCTCCGCGCCATGGTCGACTCGCTCAACGTCGTCATCGATCAGGATCAGCGATCCCGGCAGCGCCCCGTCTGGACCACGGACGTGGCCGGGAAGGTGTTCGGCATCGACTCGCAGTTCATCCATGTAGCGGGGATCAAGATTCCCACGGCCGCCCTCGCGCTGCTGCCGATCAGCCTGCCGCAGGGGAACTACGACGAGCAACGGCGGGCCCGCCAGCTGGACGAGATGCGGGAGGACTTGATGCAGGCGGCCCGGCGCACCGAGACCCTGCGGCTCTTCAAGCAGTACGTGCGCGAGCTGCGGGCGCGGAAGCAAGCGGAGCGTGATGCCGCCCGCCGGGCGCGGGGCGATACGACGGAAGTAGAGAAGGACACCGCGAACGTAGTCCCCTAGTCGTCTTATTCGCGCCCTGAGAGGGCGTGCTCGGCTGGGAGTGCGTCCTTTAAGGACGCACCGTCACGCCGAGCCCGGGCTCTCAGCCCGGGGGACTCCGCGTGATGGCGGTTTTCAGTCTCTGCAGCGCGGCTTCTTTCCCCACCACATATAGCAGCTCGTTGACCGGCTCCGAAACGGTTCCGCCAGTGAGCGCGATCCGGATCGGCTGGAAAATCTTCCCCGCGGCGACGCCCTGCTGCTCCGCCAGCGCGCGCAACGTCCGCTCCAGCGCCTCCGGCGTCCAATCCGCCGCCTTGAGGACGGCGAGGCCGGCCTCGAGCGACGCCTTGTAGGCCGCCGGATCCTTCGCGATCTCCTTCTTTGCCTTCTCGTCGACGACGACGTGTTTCGGGTCCAACCGGGCGGCTACCTGGCGCGCGACATCGAGCGTGGTCCGCGAGCGGGTCTTCACCGCAGCGATCGCCTTGAGCACCGCCTCTCTGTTGCCGTTGACACCAAGCTTCTCGAGCTGCGGTGCCACCAGGGGGTAGAGATCCTCCGCGGGCGTCATCGAGAGGTACTGCCCGTTCATCCACTCGAGCTTCGTCATGTCGAAGATCGCGGCTTTTTGCTGAATCCCGGCGAAGGAAAACAGCTGGATCATCTCGTCCAACGTCATGATCTCGCGGTCGCCCCCGGGACTCCAGCCAAGCAGGGCCAGGAAGTTCCGCATCGCGGCGGGGAGGATGCCCATGTGCTGATAGTCGCCCACGGCCGTGGCGCCATGGCGCTTGGAGAGCTTCTTGCCGTCGGGCCCGTTGATCATCGGCACGTGGCCGAACACCGGCAGCGGCGCGTCGAGCGCCTGGTACAGCGCGATTTGTTTGGGCGTGTTCGAGATGTGGTCGTCGCCGCGCAGCACGTGGGTGATCCGCATGTCGAGATCGTCCACGACCACGGCCAGGTTGTAGATCGGCGTGCGGTCCGAGCGCAGGATGATGAAATCCTTGATGTCGGCGCCCTGGAAGGAGATCCGGCCGTGCACCGCGTCCTCCCAGGCGATCTCCCCGGGCGGGACGCGGAACCGAATCGCGCCCTCCTCCATGTACGCTTTGCCCTCGGCGAGGAGGCGGTCGGCGATTTCCTGGTGGCGCTGCACGCGAGCGCCCTGGAACACGAGCTCCTCGTCCCAGTCGAGGCCCAGCCAGGAGAGCCCGTCGAGGATCACCTGCGTATGCTCGTCGGTCGAGCGCGCCTTGTCGGTGTCTTCGATGCGCAGCAGGAACTGGCCGCCCTCGTGGCGGGCGTACAGCCAGTTGAAGAGCGCCGTGCGGGCGCCTCCGACGTGGAGATAACCCGTGGGAGAGGGGGCGAACCTAACTCGGATGGGGTTAGTCACGAACTCTTAAGAAACCGCAGAATGTCCAACGCCCAATGTCCAATGTCCAATGTCCAACTTCGAGATTGGTCATTGGACATTCGACATTGGACATTTGCCTTTCTTACGGAGAGGGGGGGATTCGAACCCCCGATAGGGGTATTAGCCCCTATAACGGTTTAGCAAACCGCCGCCTTCAGCCACTCGGCCACCTCTCCAGCAACTGCACGGCAGGCATCTTACCCGCGTCCCGACATCGACACAAGCGGGCTCCGCGCGAGTTGCGGAAAGCCTGATCGGGCGCAGAGATCCGTTCATCCGCACCGCGAAGCTGTCACAGTTCGACCACAAAATCGGGCGTTCGCGATACGCGCCGGGACGCCGTGGAATGCCCGTGACCCCAATCACAATGCAGCGTTACCCCGCGCGAAGCCCGGGTGGCACCGCCCTTGCCCCTGCGGCGCGGCATGACGCGGATCGCGGTGGTGCTGATCGTGCTGGCGGGACTCGGCGGATGGCTCACGCCGTCGGCCGCCCAGAAGGCCCTGAGGACACCTAGCTTCCGGGCCGTGGCGGACGTGTACGGTACGCCGAACTTGTTTCGTCCATCGGTTGCGATCCGCGTTCGGCCCGCCCGCGGGCCGGCCGTGGACAATCGAGCCCTGTTCGTCGTTCCGGCCGCCGTTCCCACCCGCGCCTCGTGGAGCACGACCCATCTGACGGACCTCCCGGCTCGGGTGTCTTGGACGCGGTCGCACACGGCGTTGGCGAGCGTTTTCGCCATGACCCTGCTGATCGACGCCGCGCAGACCCGCGAGCTCGCCCGCCAGGGCTGGGTCGGGTTCCGCGAAGCGAATCCGCTGCTGGGTGAGCGCCCGAGCGTCGGCCGGGTGAATACCTACACCGCTTTGGCCGGTCTGAGCGTGCTCGGCGCCGCCGCGGCGCTCCCGCCGCGCGTACGGCCGTGGCTGCTGGCCGCCGCGATCGCGGTCCAGACGTTCACTATCCACAGCAGCATGCGGCAGGGGCTTCCGATCCGATTCCCCTGAGCTACCCTTCAAAGTAGTGCTGTAACGGGCCCACCCTTCAGGGTGGGAACTCCGACCGAGACGCATCCGATTGTTCTCTTCGCTCGCCGCCGTCAACCGCTCCATCATCCGCTGTTCGCGCTGCCCGCGGCTGCGCGCCTATTGCCGGCGTGTCGCGCGCGACAAGAAGCGTGAGTTCGCGGACTGGATGTATTGGGGCAAACCGGTACCGGGCTTCGGCGATCCCGCTGCGCGTCTGCTCGTTGTCGGGCTTGCGCCAGCGGCGCACGGCGCGAACCGCACCGGTCGCATGTTCACGGGAGACTCGAGCGGCACCTGGTTGTACGAGGCGCTGTATCGCCATGGCTTCGCGAGCCAACCGCAATCGCGGTCGCGCGACGACGGCCTGACGCTCAACGACTGCTATATCGCCGCGGCCGCGCGGTGCGCGCCGCCCGGCAACAAGCCGAGCCGCCTCGAGCTCGAGCGCTGCCGTCCCTATCTCGCCGCTGAGCTGCGCTTGCTGCGACGCGTGCGCGTGGTGGTGACGCTGGGCCGCATTGCGCACGAGAGCTGGCTCAAGGCGGCGGGGTGGTGGCAGCGGCTCGCGCCGCGCGATCGGCCACCGTTCGGACACGGCGTCGCGAGCCACCTGCCCGATGGGAGCGTCGTGATCGCGTCGTACCACCCGAGTCGGCAGAACACCAACACCGGGAAGCTCACCCAGGCGATGTGGTACGCGGTGTTTCGTCGGGCGCGGGCCGCCCTCGAGCATCGCGCCTGAGCCTCGAGCCCCGGCCTCGGCTCGGGCTCGAGTATTGCGTCCCCGCCACAGGCGCCCTGTCGCTGAGGCACGGCAACGCGCGGCACCCCTCTTGCGACCCCGCCACAACTGGTCCGCAGCACGTTCCGGTGGGTCCGTCACACAGGGGGATTCCGATGAAACGTTGGCTACTCGCCGCCGCGGCACTGATGGTGGGCGCGGCGTGCGACACGCAGCGCGACGCTGCCGCACCGCAACGCACGGTCGATCCCGCGCTCAGGGCGGCGCTCGCGACGGCGACGCCGGGCGACCGGCTGGTCGTGATCGTCAACTACGACGAAACGGTTACCACGTCGGCTGCGATGAGCGCGGCCATCATGAACGTCGGCTCCGGGGTGATCCAGTTCAAGAACCTGGACCTCGTTGCCGCGCTCGCCACGCCGGCCGAGATCACCGCGATCGGCGCGCTGCCGGGCGTGCAAGGCGTGTACGCGAACAAGCAGCTCACCTGGGAGACCGCGATGCTGCACGAGAGCGTCCCGTCTATCCGCGCAGACGCGGTCCAGGCGTCGGGCATCACCGGCAAAGGGATCGGGATCGCCATTCTCGACTCCGGCATCGACGGCCTCTACAACCCTGATCTGCACTACCCCGACAAGACCGTCCAGAACGTCAAAGTTCTTTTCAACCTCACAGATCTCTTCACGTTCAAGGGCTCGATCAACAAGACCGCGAAGGCAGCGGACTTGTTCGTCGAGAACCTCCCGAACAGTGAGACCTCGGTCGGCCACGGCACGCACGTCGCGGGGATCACGGCCGGTCTCGGGACGGCGTCGGGGGGCTACTACACGGGTGTCGCTCCCGGCGCCAAGCTCATCGGCCTCGGTACCGGCGACATCCTGTTCATCTTCTGGGCGCTCGCGGGCTTCGACTACATTCTGGACCATCAGCAGGCTTACAACATCAAGGTGGTGAACAATTCCTGGGGCACCAGCGGTCCGTTCGATCCCAAGGATCCGATCAACAAAGCGACCAAGAAGGTGCACGATAAGGGAATCACAGTCGTATTCGCGGCCGGGAACGACGGCCCCGACCAGAACACGCTCAATCCCTACAGTGTGGCGCCGTGGGTGATCGGGGTGGCGGCGGGGTGCAAACTCGTGACTCCGGACCCGACGAACTCGGCGGTCCACTGCGCCGACCAGACGGGCCAGAACCGCCCGGCCTGGCTCGCGGACTTCTCGTCGCGCGGGATCCCCGGCAGTTCGCTGTACCACCCTGACATTACCGCACCTGGCGTACACATCGTGTCCACCCGCGCGTCGACCGGGACGGTTCTCAACGCACTCGACGCGAACCACGACTTTGACTTGACCAGCAGCTGCGCTATCAGCGTGGCGAACGAGCCGTATTACACCTGCGCGTCCGGCACGTCCATGGCCACCCCCCACGTCGTGGGCGTCGTGGCACTGATGCAGGAAGCCGCAGGCGGGAGCCTGACGCCCGACAAAATCGCGTCGGTCCTGACGCAGACGGCGCGCCCTCTCCCGGGGTTTGCGCTGTGGGAGGTGGGAGCGGGGTACCTAGATGCGCTTGCGGCGGTGAACGCGGTCAGGAAATAGCGCCACCGACACGGGCGACGCGCGCGCGGGAACGGCCCCGGAGCGATCCGGGGCCGTTCATTGGTAGCTCCAGGGGTTACCCAAGCCGCCCCCAAGGACTCCTTGGTTATCCACGTACAGAAAGAGAGCTATGCGCCCGTCATCGCCCCACGACGACACCACCTTTGTGCCCTATCTCGACAAGTCCGACAGCTTCGCCCTCGGTGTCGAGCTCGGTGAGTTCCTCGGGCCTGCGACGCACGGCATCGAGGTCATCGAGGGGGAGTTCAGCGCGCGCCTCGAGGCGCAGCTGCTCGTCGCCGCCGCGAGGCTTGGCTACGCACGTGAGGAGTGGCGCCGGCTGCAGCACGGAAGCTATTACGGTGTCTTCGTGTCGCGCGCTTGCGCGACCGGAGGCGCCGACGACGAGTGAATCGCGTCGGTGCTCACACAGACGGCGCGCCCGCTCCCTGGGCAGTGGGAAGTGGGGAGCGGGGTACGTGGACGCGCTGGCGCGCGGTTTCGCTTCAGAACCGGAGGCTGACGCCGACCGCCACCCTCCCCGAGCCCTCGGGCCTGAAGGTCACGGTCGCGGGGACATCGGCTCTGTCCCAATGCTCGCCGCCGATGACGCTGCCGACGATAATTCCGACGAGCGCGCCAGCGGGGATTGTGAAGACGTATTGGATTCCGCACAGCTCGTCCCCGTTGCAGCCCCCGCCTACAATCGCACCCGCTCCGAGTCCCACGAGTGCGCCCCCCAAGAAGCCGCCAATGACGCAGGTCGCCCGGCGTCCCTCGCCGCACATGCCGGCGCCGGTGCTGACGTCCAGTCGCGGCCGCGGCGCGCGTGCAAACTTGGTCAGTGCGCCGTTGCTGCGACGCACCACGATGGTGTCGCCGTCGATCGACTCGAGTGTGCCCGTGGCGCGCCGGTCGGCCGACGTGACGCGAACGCGGTCGCCAGGGGCGGGGGCGGGGGCGGGCGGGTGTTGGGCGGGGAGGCGATTCACCGCAAGGCTGAGGACGACGGCGAACGCGCAATGACGGATCGGGTTCATCGAATGCCTCCGCACGGGGGAACGAGGACCGGGCCTAAATGGGCCTCACGGCCTCGTGTTTCAGAAGGTAACCTTCGGGACTCCTCGTCGTGAGGTGGCGAGGAGGACCTGCGGTCGGGGGCGGCTCGAGTCGCCCGAGGGCGGAGAGGTTGCGACCGATCCGCACCGCCACCATCACGAACATCCCGACGGCGAGCGCGGCCGCCGCGCCGGTGGCGACCGGCACGACGGCCGCGCCCGGTCCGCTCAGCGCCAGCGCGACGTTCGCGGCCACGAGGACGATCCGAGCTTCGGTCGGGCCGATCCGGCTGTACCCCAGCCGGAACACGCCGAAGGCCTGGGACTCGAGGTAGATGTTGATCGACAGGATGAGGTAGGCGAGGACGCCCGCCAGCGCTACTCCGAGATTCACGTAGGGCGAGAGGCCGATCCCCGCGCCGATCGCCGCCGTCGAGAACGCATCCACGATGTGGTCCAGGTAGTAGCCGTAGCGTGGCCGCTCGGCGCGGGGCACGCGCGCCACCGTTCCGTCCAGGCTGTCGCCGAACCACTGCACCACCAGCATGGCGCTTGCCGCCCAGAGCCACGCGACGCTCAGGGTGGAAAGCGCGTACGCTGCGCCCGTGCCAAGGGCGCCCACCACGCCGAGGGCGGTCAACCCGTCGGAGGTCACCCACCGCGGCAGCCGGGTGGCGATGCCCCGGAGCAGTCGCCGCTCCGGCTCGGCGAGCAGGAACGTCAGCTCGCGGCGCGCGGCCACCAGACCAGCCGGAGCGAGGGGACCATCAGGAGCACGAACAGCGCGACCATCGCCCACGCCGGTATCCGTACCGTCGCGCCGAGCCACGCGAGCAGCGCGTAGCGCGGGAGGCAGCGCGCCGCGACGGCGGCGGTGTATTTGCCCGCCGGACAACCGGTCGCGAAGGCCAGTGCCTTGAAGGGGAAGAACGGCAGCGGCGTCAGACCCGACAGCGCGATCGTGGCGACGGGGAAGCGGCGGAACAGTCGCTCAGGCCAGGTCCTCACCCCCTGTCCCCCTCTCCGCGTTGCGGAGAGGGGGGACGACTCTAAGCGTCGTTGCGCCAGCCGTCCGATCAGCGGCGCGAACAACCGATGGTCCGCGACGGCGGCGAGCACCGTACCCGCCGTGCCGACGAGCGTGGTAGTCCAGACGCCGAGCCGGGGGCCGTACCAGATGATGGCAGGCTCGTGGGGCACGACGGCCAGAGCGATGTTAGACAGAAACGCGTAGGCGAAGAGCAGCGCGGTCGGTGTCGCGGGCAGGTGCATGGCCCGATGTTTCGCGCACCGCTCTCAAGCAGACATCAAGCGGCCACAGTGTGCCCGCCGCACGAGGGTGTCGCTGGCAAGGCCGATTTGGAGTATGATGCGCCCTCTCCGGGGGATGAGGCGCTCTATGAAGAAAGCCATCGGCGACAACATGATTCCGAAGGAGTGGGGATTCGAAAAAGGGTTGGCGCTCGTCAAGCAGTCCGGCTTCGATGGCATCGAGCTATGGCTGGGCGACGTCCCGTGGTTTCAGATGGGCACCGCCGATAGCGAAGTGCGGGAACTGCGGCGCAAGGTCGAAAACGCCGGCCTCGTCGTCTCCAACGTGTCGACGGGATTGCACTGGGCCTCACCGCTCTCAGCGCGCGACCCCAAGGTGCGAGCCCTGGCCGTGCGCATCGTGGAGCGGGAAATCGAGACCGCCGTGCTGCTCGGAACCGACGCGATCCTGCTCGTCGCGGGCCTCGTGACCCCCGAAGTCCCGTACAACGAGGTGTACCAGCGCTGCCTGGAAGCGCTCCGGCCGCTGGGAGAGAAGGCCGCGCGCGCAGGCGTCCGAATCGGGTGCGAGAACTGCAACGCCGAGCAGCGGTTTCTCATCAGCCCGCGTGAGTTCTGGCAATTTCTCAACGACGTGAACAGCCCCGCGGTGGGCATTCACCTCGATGTCGGCAACATCCACGACACGGGATTTGCCGAGCAGTGGATCGAGATCCACGGGCCCAGGATCACCCGCATTCACTTAAAAGACGTGATGACCAAGCGCGGGCGCTGTGGCGACCAGAGTGTGTACACCAATCTGTTTCTTGGCGACAACAACTGGCCCGCCATCCGCGGCGCCATGACCAAAGTGGGTTACGACGGCTGGTTGGTGGCCGAAATGGAGGCGCGCTACCGCTATGCGCCGGACCAGCAGTTCTACGACACCGCTCACGCCATGGACCGCCTGATTTCTGGACGATTCTGAGATGAGCATCACCCGGAGACAATTCCTGGGTTACGCCACTGGGGCGGTGACCGCCGGGCTGCCCAGGCTGCTGCCGCTCGATCCGACGAGTCGCCGGTGCGTGCTCCTTGACTGGAATGAGCACGGTTGCTTCCGCGAGTCCGTTTCCGGATATGAGTCCGCGCTCACCAGCGCAGGGGCGCAGTGGATGCGTGCGGACGCACGATGGATGTCCCCCTCTCGCTGCGCGGTGCTGATCGTTTCGGCAGCCCTCGAGATTCCGCCGCCCGCAATCCGGGCGATCACGAGCTGTCTGCAAACGGGGGCGAGCGTGATCATCGAATCAGGTGCGGGCTTCGCTACCGATCGGGAGTTCCGCGCCCATCGCGTCGTGTTACGTGATTACCTGCAGGTCCACATCGAGGAGCCCGTAGATCTGTGGCCGGACAATAGCTCGCAGCGCATCCCGTATGTGGACTACACCTGGCCCCGCCCCGCGAAGGTGCGCGATTTTAGTCGCGTGGTGCCGCTCGGGCGCCAGGCGGGGGAGGTCATCGGGTGGGTGGAAGGTCTACCGGTGGCATTCAAACGGCCGGGCGGGCGCGGCAACCTGATCTTCCTCGGCTCGCCGCTCGGCCCGGCGCTTTGGGCCGGAGACGCTGAAGCGCGACGCTGGTTGCTCGACTGTCTGGGCGCGGCAGGAGGCGAACGGGTGTGAAAGACCGAGACCTCACACGTCGGAGCTTTGTCGGACGCTCATTGGCTGCCGCCGCGCTGCCCTTGGTGCCGGCCCACGCCGGGTCCGACGCCGCGCGTCTGACGGTCGTTTGTGTCGGCGGGCATCCGGACGATCCAGAGTCGGGGTGTGGCGGGACGCTGGCGCGGTACGCGGCGCTCGGGCACGCCGTGACGGTCGTGTATCTCACGCGGGGCGAGCGGGGCATCTCCGGCAAATCGTTGGACGAGGCGGCAGGGATTCGTTCCGCCGAGTGCGAGACTGCCTGCAAGATCATGGGTGCGAAACCGGTGTTCTTCGGCCAGATCGACGGCGCGACCGAAGTGACCCGGGCGCATGTGGACGCGATGCGGCGACTCCTTGCCGCCGAGCATCCCGACGTGGTGTTCACGCACTGGCCGGTGGACACGCACATGGACCATCAGGTCGCGAGCGTGCTCACGATCCGCGCGTGGATGGAGGGGGATCTGCGAACGTCGCGGCTCTACTTCTTTGAAGTCAACAGCGGCAGTCAAACGGAAGGGTTTCTGCCGAACACCTACGTGGACATCTCGTCAGGGGTCGAGCAGAAAAAAGCCGCCCTGTTCGCGCACGTCAGCCAGGACGGCGAGGGCATCTGGCGGGAGCACCACGAGATCATGGCGCAGTGGCGCGGACGTGAGATCGGTGTGCGCGCCGCCGAAGCGTTCGTTCATCTCAACCGCGACGATCACGCGAGCGACCTGACGCGCCTCTAGGTGGTGGCGCGACCTGATCAAGGATTCACCCCCTACTCCACACACTCACGATGATCGGTATCACCAGCATCTTCACGAGCCAATCACCGGCATGGATTGCGGCCACCTTCCAGGGGATGTTCTCCCAGAGGACCGATCCCGTGAGAATGATGACCGGGAACCCGATCCACAACAAGAAGCCGAAGTGGACCGCGGCCATCCAGCTGCTGATTCCCAGGAGCGCGACGAGGCGCGCGATCACGCAGGCGAGAACGAGGCACCGCACCAGCTCGATGAGCAGCTTCCCCGCGGGCATCTTTGCGCCCGCCATCGCGGCGACGGGATCCATGCCGCGCAGCCGCATCCACGGCTTGAAGAACAGCAGGGGACTGTACCAGAGCCAGCCGAGCACGAACACGGCGACGGCTGCCACGAGGACAGCGACGTAGTTCACGTGCACCATCGTTCACCCTCTCCCTTCGCAGAGTTGTCGCGGTGAGGCAGCGCTCCATGGCGTCGATGATGTCCTTCGCGTCCTTGAGCCCGACGTGATGAAACTCGCGGTAGATCTTGATCGCCTCAGACTCACCTCCCGCTGGGTGTACTCGAGGCCGGCTCAGCCGTGAGGTGGGCCGTGTGCCCCTTGCGGCCCGTGGCGCTGAACGCGGCCACGCGGACCGGCCCGCGGAAGGGGATCGGACCGCGCACCACGGCGCTGCGCACCGTGGGTTCGCTGCCGTCGGTCGTGTAGCGCAGGGTGAAGCCTGGTAGCTCCAGGCTGCAGTAGACCACGCCGCCTTCGGCCTTGAGACCGGGCGTGGGGATCCGGTAGTTGACGCCCGGGACCTCCCGATCGAGCCGCGGTAGCTCGCGCTGGCCAAGCACGTTGACGAAGCGGGACCAGGCCTCGCGGTACTGGGACTCGGACTTGGCGGGGTCGCGCTCCCAGGCCCAGTCCGGATCGGGCGCCCACGCCCGCTCGGCCAGGGCGAACAACTTCGGCAGCATCATGTACTCGAGGCGCCCGTCGCCACCCAGCGTCTCCGACCACAGGTTGCCCTGAATCCCCACAATGTGGGCCCGACCGTAGTCGGTGAGCGGATCCTTGCCGACGAACACGGAGGGATCGACCCGCACGTTGCGGTAGTAGTCGAACGGGATGAAATCGAATGGCTTGCGGAGATCCACGTAGCCGCCCCAGTCGAGCCCCGTCTCTTCCGGATTCTCGTTCCAGGCGAGATCGAAGTAGAGATTGCTGACGGGACTCAACACCACGTCGTAGCCGCCGTTCGCGAGCCGGTAGGCAAGGTCCTCGGCGCCCCCGCCGGGGACGTTGTTCCAGACGTAGGCGCGCCAGCCGCGCGCGGCGAAGTCGGGATTGGGAATGTTCGTCTGTTGCCCGCCGCGCTGGGTCTTGCGTACCGCGATCTCCTCCCAGCCCGAGGGGAGGAGGCCCCCCTCCTGTGACTTGAGGATCTGCGCCACCCGGCCATAGAAGACGAACCACAGATCATCGACACTCGTGAGATCGTGCGCCTTCAAGTAGGTCCGCACCGCCGGCGAGCCCTGCCACACGCCGCCTGGGACTTCGTCGCCTCCCATATGGATGTGGCGCAGCGGCACACCCGCCTCGCGGTGCATCGCCGCGAGGTCGCCGACCACCCGCTCGATGAACCGGTACGTCGACTCGAGTACGGGGTTCATGACGTTGTCGTGGTAGCCCTGCGCCGAGGTGTACACCGAGCGGTCGTCCGGATCGTTGAGCCGGTAGTGCGGGTTCGCCTGCATGGCCCTGATCGCGGCGCGCGCGTGACCCGGCATCTCGAGCTCGGGGATCACCTCGATGTGCCGCGCCGCCGCGTAGCGCAGGATCTCGACGTAGTCCGCGCGGGAAAGGAAGCCGCTGCCCCAGGGTCGGTCGACGGCGGGGCCCGAGCCGAATGCGGGCGGCAGATGTCGGTCCGAGTCGGGTGGGTGGCCGCGTCGTCCGCCCACCGCGGTGAGCTCGGGGAGGCCCGGGATCTCGATCCGCCAGCCCTCGTCGTCCGTGAGATGGAGATGGAAGACATTGAGCTTGTAGCGGGCGATGAGGTCGATCGTGCGCAGCACGGCGGGCTTCGGATGGAAGTTGCGGGCGACGTCGAGCATGAACCCGCGGTAACCGAAGCGGGGAGCGTCCACCACGCGAATGGCCGGCAGGACCAGACCTGCGCGGGGAGTCGGCGCGGGCAAGAGGCTACGCAGCGACTGGAGACCGTAAAAGACGCCGGCGGGCGAGACGCCCACGATCCGAACACCCTGGACGGAATCCACGACGAGCGTGTACGCCTCGGGGGAGGTCTGACCGGCGACGGGACCCACCTCGAGTCGAACGGTCGGGCCACCTGCCTTGCGGGTGCTGCCGAAGTAAGGGCGCAGGTACTCCGAGGCGAACGCTGCTTCGGCCTTGAGCGCCTCGGCCGCTTCGACCGGTGGCAGCGCCGTGAGGCGCAGCGTTCCCGCTCCGGCTGTCACCTCGACCGGCGTCGGGAACACCGGTGGCAGCTCGTTCACGGGGATAGTGCGAGTCGCGGAGTCGAGCGCGAACTGGTTCTGTGGCGTCACTACGCGGGGATCGTGCCCCGCGCCCTGCGGGGGCCGTTCGAAGGGCAGGGCGACGTAATCGTTCAGGGGGACGCCCACGTCCTTCGCGTCGTCGAAGACGATGTAGGGGCCTTGCGGCACAAAGCTGCGGTTCAGGAGCAGGCCGGTGAGGTACGGGATCCGAATGCTCGCACCCGGCGCCAGCCCAGCGAAGCCCGCTGCCGGCGCGAGGCGGTGCAGGTCGGCTATCACGTCCTCGATGATGAACCCGCTTCCCACGCTTCCCGGCAGCGCCGAGTGGAGGGCATTGAAATAGATCGCCCAGCCGCTCGACGGGAGCGGCTTCGTGCCGCGGTTGGTGAGCGTGAAAGCCACCCGAGAAGCGCCCCAGTCGTTGGCGATGCTGTCCCCTACAAGCTCCCATCGAAGCTGCAGGATGGTCTGGGCGGCG
>Ga0209577_10000410_pt1 | contig 43741 bp, 39 predicted proteins | sample GraSoiAngelo_109_FD_185874 | JGI IMG/M metagenome (GOLD analysis project Ga0209577, IMG submission 185874) | Grasslands soil microbial communities from the Angelo Coastal Reserve, California, USA - 14_0903_12_20cm (SPAdes) (version 2) | ecosystem: Environmental > Terrestrial > Soil > Grasslands... | reverse complement strand
TTGGTAATTTGTTGAGGCAAGGCCTGGGTTCATTTCATGCCTTCAAGAAAGTAACAGGTGGGAGTACATGCCAAAAATCATTCCATTCTTGTGGTTTAACAATGAAGCCGAAGAGGCGATGAGGTTCTACGTCTCGATTTTTCAAGAATGCAAAGATCATCAGCATGAACCGCTGTGGAGAGGCGGGACCTGGCCCGGCGGGAACCGTCATGTCGGGAACCTTCCAGCTTGAGGGACAAGAATTCATGGCCCTGAACGGTGGCCCGCAGTTCAAATTCACGCCTGCCATATCACTGTTCGTCAACTGCGAGACGCAGCCAGAGGTCGACGAGTTGTGGGAGAAACTCTCCGCAGGCGGACAGAAAGAGAGATGCGGCTGGCTCACCGACAAGTATGGCCTGTCCTGGCAAATCATTCCTACTACTTTAGGTAAGATGTTAGCCGACAAGAACCCTGAAAAATCGAAAAGAGTGATGCAGGCAATGCTGCAAATGCAAAAGATCGACATCGACGGCCTAAAGCGGGCATCCGAGCAGAAATAGGGGTTCCAGTCGCATGGCCCCGCTGAACCCAATGATCGAGTCGCTATCCTCGTTCTGGCGCTGCGGTACGCGGGCGGAGCGTGCGGGGTATCTCGTGGGCACACTGCTTATGATCAGCGGCTTTCTTCACCTCGTGATCCTGATGGCCAGTGGCGGTTCCTGGGAGGGTCCGGTATCGCTGCGCAAGCCGGCTACCTTCGGGTTCTCTTTCGGTCTAGCCCTGATCACGATCGTGTGGGTGGCATCGTTTCTGGACCTCGGCAGCAGGGTCCGGGCGATACTGCTCACGGTATTCACAGCGGCGTGCACTCTCGAGACCGCATTGGTATCGCTGCAGGCATGGCGCGGGGTGCCCTCTCACTTCAACACGGAAACCACCCTGGATGCCATGGTCGCACGAGCCCTCGCAGTAGGTGGAGTCGCGCTCGTTATTGTCATCCTTGCCTTGACCATCACCTCTTTCCGCGCGAATACGAAGGTCCCCATGAGCCTGCTGATCGCGATTCGCGCCGGCCTTGCAGCCTTGCTGGGTGCGCAAGTAATCGGCGGCCTGATGATTGCCCGAGGAATGACCTTTGTGTTCCGCGGAAATCCCCAGGCAGCTTATGCCACAGGCGGGATGCTGAAGCCGACGCACGCCGTGACTATGCACGGCGTGCTGGTGCTTCCGGCGATGGCGTGGCTGCTGTCGTTCACCGACTGGAGCGAGAGACGCCGACTGGGTGTAGTCCTCCTAGCGATGGGCGGTTACTTGATGGTGGTCGGAATCGTTGCCGTGGCGAATGTCTCAGGCTTGAGCCTGCAGCGACTCCCGCTTGCTCTGGTTGCCCTTTTGGTCCTGGGTGCAGCATCGCTGGTGGTTGCCGGTGGAGTGGCTCTTGTCGGCGTCACCCGCGCTCCGATGGTCAACGGTATCCGTCACAGTTAGTGGTGATGCCGCCTGTGGACGGTGGGGGAAACCCCAGCGCTTTCCCGTCCGGCCGCGAAAATGAAATTCAGTGCGGAAAGGAGCATCGTAGAAATGCGCTTGAGCTTGGCACTCCCAGTTGCGCTGTTATTTTCTGTCTTCACGTTCGGACAGCAAGCGATGGAGACCGCGGATGCGGTTCGGCACCTGGACCGATGGCGCCTGTCCAGAATCCCAGTGCTGATGGACGATTTTGGTGAACTGGGGCGTTATCGTGACGCGAATGCAAGCTTGCTGGCTCTGGCCCCGGGTGAATCTCGAGTCGTATTCTTCGGCGATTCAATCACAGATGGGTGGAGATTGGCGGACTACTTCCCCGCCAAGCCTTACATCAATCGCGGCATAGGGGGACAGACGACGCCGCAGATGCTGGTCCGATTCCGCCAGGACGTGATCGATCTCGGGCCGAAAGCCGTGGTGATTCTGGCCGGTACAAACGACGTGGCCGGCAACACCGGCCCCATGACCTTGCAAGATATCGAGGCAAACTACGCTTCCATGGCGGAACTTGCCCACGCTCACCGTATACCTGTAGTTTTTTCCTCAGTCCTGCCCGTGCATAACTACACGCCGCGATCGCAGGACTTTTTTGCTACGCGTCCAATGGAAAAGATCCGAGAACTCAATCGCTGGCTGAGAGATTACTGCGCCGCCAACGGACACGTGTATCTCGACTACTTCAGCGCCATGTTGGACGACAAGGGACTGCTGAAAAGAGAACTCTCTGAGGACGGCCTTCATCCCAATGCCGCAGGATACAAAGTGATGGCGCCGCTGGCGGAGCAAGCGATTCAGAAAGCTCTGAGTGCGGCTTAAAGCCGATGCACAACCGCTGCACAATCAGACTCTCTCAGGCATCGCTTGTGTGATCTCAATATTTACAGCTTGCGGTCCTAACTGCGGGTGAGTGGCCGTGAGTCGTACCGTTCCGGGTTGTTCTTTTGCACGAATCCAAACGGCGCCCGTTCCGCCCACCAATGAAAAAGGGTTGTCGCCAATAATCTCAGCCGGGCCTTCGATCTCCAGCCGGATGGAATCATCAGCGAAGGGTTTAATCGCCCCGAATTCGTCGGTGACGCGCATGACAACGCGAGTAGAATCGGCGCCCTCGGCGATCAGTTGGGTGTCGTCCGGGCGGAGCACAAATTTTTTGTCGACGCCGGCTCCCGAATAATTCCTCGCGATGACCTGCTTGCCCTGAATGTAGCCTTCAATACGCAGGTCGCCCCACTTGTGAAAGAGTTCACCCAGGTTAACGCTGAACGGTGGATAGCGAAGATGCTGAAATTCGGCGCGGTCCGGATCGACCTCCGCAACCAGCTTCTCGGCGATGTAGAACTTCAGGTGATCGCAATTGGAGCAGACAACCGCCTTGGAAAAGCCTATGGATTCGTCGCCCCGGGCCCAGTGAAATGCCGGCTCGAGCACAATTTCTTCCGCAGGATCGCATTGCGATTTGTAGAATCCGGCCGCGGGTTTAGGTTCACGGAAGATGTCGGTCACGCCGTGATAGCAGATGCGGTCGCCTGAACCGAAATTGCCATGGGTGTTGTAGTCAAACGCGCACCATCCGATGCCGCCGGCATACTGCGGGTTCGACGCGAGCTGGTCGTGAATGCGTGCATGGCGCAGCGTGTGCTCTCTGAGGCGCTCGACGTTGTCAATCGTTTTCGTCGGATAGGTGTGACCGACAAACTCGGTGTTGAGATATCGCGGGTGGTTAGGCGGCTTCAAGGGGAAGCCGAAGTCGTTCATGGTGAAAACGTCTTCGAGAAACTCCGATTGCTGGAAATAGCGGATGCCGCCCGTCTGGCGCGTGGGATCGAGTTGATGCGCAAGCGCATTCGTTCGGGTGTAAAAGTCATGGTCGTCTTTGGACTCATTGATGCGCACTCCCCATAGAACGATTGCGGGATGATTCCAGTCGCGACGGATCATGCGCCGCACGTTGTCGATCGAAAGCTGCTTCCACGCCTCATCGCCAATGTGTTGCCAGCCCGGAATCTCTTCCAGTACAAGCAGGCCAAGCTCGTCGCAGGCGTCGAGGAAGTGGCGAGATTGGGGATAATGCGAAGTACGGACAATATTGCACTTGAGCTGCTGGCGAAGGATCTCCGCGTCGCGGCGCTGAACGCGGCCCGGCATGGCCTGGCCTACAAAGGGGAACGTCTGATGACGGTCGAGGCCTCGCAGTTTGATGACCTTGCCGTTCAACTCAAAGCCGTGATCGGTGAATTGTGCTTCCCGGAAACCGAAACGGCGGGAGTCTTCATCCAGTAGCTGAGTTCCGCGGAGCAGGCGGACGCGAACCGTGTAGAGGTTCCGCTGTTCGAGGCCCCACAGTTTCATGCCGTTCAAATTTTCAAAGTGCACCGTGTATGCAACCGGCTCAGTCTGCGGCCCGGAAGGAAGAACCCGTTGCGCGGCTTTAGATACGATGTGATCGCCGTCGAGCAACTCGGCTTGAAGACTCAGCGGAGCGCGTGAAGACTCGGAGGCCTGGAGGAAGCACTCAACGTCGAGGCCGGGTTTCCCCGAGAGCATGTCCCTGGTCTTGGCAAAGATATTTTCGATAAACGTTGCTGGAACAATGCGCAAAGATACCTCACGATAGATGCCGCCAAAGGTGAGATAGTCGATTTCATATCCGAAGGGGGGGATATCCGAGCGTTCGGTGGAGTCAACATCGACACTGAGCACGTTATCGCCATCGAGGTTCACATGGGGCGTCAGGTCGAAGGAGAACGGAGTGTACCCGCCCTTATACTCACCGAGGCGCACGCCGTTGATCCAAACAGTAGATGCCGTCATCGCGCCTTCAAAGTCCACGAAGACTCGCTGGCCGCGAGCTTCGGGCGGAAGCCTGAAACGGCGGCGATAGACGGAGACGAACTCGTATTCCTTTTCATCGAAGCCGTGCCATTTGAGCCGGACGTTGGTATGAGGAATCACAACACGATCGAAACCGGAATCGTCAAAATCCTTCGCGTGAGCAGCTTCGGAAGAATTGCGGCTGAAACGCCAATTGCGATTCATGGGGAGGACCAGACGTCCACTCATGCTCGAACTACTCGCTTGCGAAACCCCGGATAAAGCGCTGGGTGCAACCGTAGCTCCTGCCATCAGAACACCTGCGTTGCGAAGGAAGTCGCGTCGATCCATAAGTTCTCCACCGTTGTTTCCTTGAGGATGCTAATTATTTGCTGGCTAGGCTGTCCAGTAACTCAGCCAAACAATGTGAGTACCCTCAAAGATCGTTACCGCGTTGTGGGGCCCGAACTATTCACCATGGCTGTTCCAACGCACACTTCCGATAATTCTTTCGCGATAGGCCTTCTGCAGGATATAAAAAGCCTGCTTCTTCTCGCCGACTCTTTTCTGTCCCTTGCGGCACCGGTCGGTCCGACGCGTGTCCACGCGTGTCTGCAAAATCACTTCTTGTGCTCGACAAAAGTGTCTTCAATGCCCTCACACCTCTCGTTACGCCACCTCCAGGGCACGCCTAGCGCTCGGGCGCAGACTTATGGCTGACATAAACGCTCCCATCAGGTGAGCGCTCTGGTTCGAGCGGAGCGGATATGGTGGCTGAATCCAGCGGTCATGCTTCATCATCGAAAAGAATAACCAATGGAGTTTGGTAATGGACGACTGGAAGAAACTCGAGCACGAACTATCGGCCTGGCCAAGTATCTCAACTCATGCGCACCGCTTTGGCGGACGAGAATTCCGCTTTGGAAGCGCAGAGGTCGGACACATTCACCGCGGAGGGATCGTTGACATTCCGTTCCCCCGCTCAGTTCATGACATTCTGCTCGCTGACGGTCTTGCTGAGGAGCACCGTTGGGTCCCCAACTCAGGTTGGATCACTTTCCACATTCGCAGGGAAGAAGATTTGAAACATGCGCTTTGGCTCATGCGGGTGTCGTACTTGCGCTATGCCCTCAAGGCGGCGAGCGATCCCCATGCATTACTACGACAGGAAAGCGAAGAACTGCGGTTGAGCCCTCAGCTCAAGTCTCTCCTCGAAAATTTCATACCTTCAAAAGCAAAGCAGATTCCGAGGGAGCCGCTCCCCGCGTAATCTCGGCAGATGCTCAATGTGGCTGTTAGCGTTGCGCTGGAGTGCTCCTACGACTAAAATTTGCGGGGTGGCAGCCGGGAACTTAGAAACGAGGCTGCACCATTCCTTGCATTAAGATTGGAGCCGAACTCATGTCAGCACCGTCGCGACGGCCCGAGATCCGTCGCCGTCGTACCCGCAAAGAAAAGATCGCCAAGCTCCGCAAGCGCCTTGCTAAGGCTACATCGGATTCAGAGCGGACGACCCTCACAGAGAAACTCAATCTGCTCGCACTGCGGTCTCCGGGTCACCCGCTGCTGAAGTAACGGGCCAGTTGGTTAGGAGTTGGCTGCTTTCTGAGGAAGTTCGATCCGTTCTCGGGGTCGCGGCGTTACGGAAGCTTTTCCGGCAACTTCTTCGTATACCTGCAGAACGCGCCGGGCTGAGCTCTCCCAAGAGAAGCGCTTCGATTGCTCATAACTGCGAGCCTTCATCTTCTCGCGCAGAGATTGGTCAATCAGTACACGGTGTAAGGCCCGCATGATCTCGAACACGTTCTCGGGGTTGACCATCACCGCCGCGTTTCCCACTACCTCCGGCAAGGAGGACGCATTCGAGGTGACAACCGGTGTCCCGTGTGCCATCGCCTCTAGCGGCGGCAGCCCGAAGCCCTCGTACAGGGAGGGAAATACGAAAACCTTGGCCGTGTCGTAGAAAATTTGCAGGACCTCGATAGGAACAAATCCTAAGAATCTCACGTCATTCTGCACGCCGCTTTTGATGACGGTGCGCCGCAGGTCCGGGTGTTTCGAGAGTTCGTCGCCGATAATGATCAGTTTGAGGTCAGGAAATTTGTCGTCCTTTTCCAGTTCGGTTTTCAGAGCCGAGAAGGCTTCGATGATGCGCACCAGATTTTTGTGTGGGCTGATGCGCCCGGCATATAGCAAGAAAGGATAAGTTACCTGATAACGCTGCGCGATCATTTCGTGATCCGCAGGCGTAGCGTGGCCGTGCAGGAAGCGCTCATCGATCGCGTTGTAAACCACTTCCATTCGTCCCGGCGGAATCCCGAACAGCTTCTCAAGTTCACTCTCGGTGAATTGCGACACCGCGAAGATCCGCGACGCGCCTAGCAAGACCCGCCGCGTCAGGTGAAAGTGCAGGGAACGACGCATGCCCGAGTGGTCGCGCGTCCTGGCCATATGTTCGAGCACGTCGTGAACCGTCATCACGTAAGGGCAGGGCAGCGCTCGAGGCAGCCAGAACAGGTGAGGTACGTGGACCAGATCGCACCCCAGGCGCCGCAGGATCACGCGAAATTCGAAATAGCCGCGTGGCGAGGTGTCGGGTGCGGTAAAGGGAACAGTGTGAAAACTGGCAGCGAGTGGCCCGATTTCCCGGGCTTTCTCAGGCGATCCGATCAGGTAGTACTTGTTCTCGCGATCCAGGCGGCTGAGGGCGCGAACAATGTTCCGAATGTAAGTCCCGACACCGAAGTCCGTAATCCGCCGCATATCAATCGCGACTTTCACGCCAGAGATTTAACCACAAGCGACGGCGGGGTTCATAGGACTTTGCTTGCGGTCCAGGGGCTATTCCGAGGAGGGCACGCAGCCGAGTGGCAAGCCTGCTGAAACCCAGATTCCTCGCGTCTGAAGCCGCTCGGAATGACATGATAAATTCTGATACCCGCCTTAGGCGCGCACTTCGGCCTGGGCCTTGGCTCTCCGCTCCGGATAAAGCGGGAATGCTTCAGCCATATCCAGCACCTGTTTCCGGACCCGCTCCAGCACGCTGGCATCGGTACGGTTGTGCAGGACTTCGGAGATCCACTGCCCGATCTGCCGCATTTCGCGTTCTTTCATGCCACGGGTCGTGAGGGCGGGTGTGCCGATGCGGATTCCGCTGGGCTTCAGCGGAGGGTTGGTATCGAACGGAATGGCATTTTTGTTGACCGTAATGCCCGCCTGTCCCAGGGCTTTTTCCGCCTCGCTGCCCAGCATGCCTTGGGAGAAAACATCCACCAGCATCAGGTGAGTGTCGGTTCCTCCGGAAATGATGCGGTAACCTTCCGCCGCCAGAGTCTCGGCCAAGACTTTGGCGTTGCTGACGATCTGCCGCGCGTAATCGCGGAAAGAAGGCTGCATCGCCTCATGGAAGCACACTGCCTTGGCGGCAATGATATGAACCAGCGGGCCGCCCTGGGTACCCGGGAAAACCGTTTTGTCCACCGCAGCCGCATATTCAGTCTTGCAGAGAATCAGGCCGGCCCGCGGTCCACGCAGGGTCTTGTGGGTCGTCGAGGTCACAATTTGCGCATGCGGCACCGGCGAGGGATGCAGTCCGCCGGCGACCAGACCCGCGAAGTGTGCCATATCCACCAAGTACAGCGCGCCAACTTTGTCGGCGATTTGCCGCATGCGGGCGAAATCAATGATTCTCGGGTAGGCGCTGCCGCCGCCGATGATTAGCTTGGGGCGCTCTTTCTCGGCCAACTTTTTCAGATCGTCATAGTCGACGGTTTCGGTTTCCTTGGTCACCCCATAGGGCACGATCTTGTAGGTCTTACCGGAGAAATTCAGATGGTGCCCATGAGTGAGGTGTCCGCCGTGGGCGAGGTTCAGACCGAGGATGGTGTCGCCAGGCTGCAGTACGGCGGCGTAGGCCGCCATGTTGGCCTGGGAACCGGCATGGGGTTGCACGTTGGCATGATCGGCGCCGAACAGCTTCTTGGCTCTCTCGCGGGCCAGGTCTTCGACCACATCCGTGAATTCACAGCCGCCGTAGTAGCGCTTGCCGGGATAGCCCTCCGCGTATTTGTTGGTGAATACAGAACCCATGGCCTCGAGCACCGCTTCGCTCACGAAGTTTTCCGAGGCGATCAGTTCCAGGCCTTCGTGCTGGCGGCGAACTTCGTTGTCAATCGCCATCGCGACTTGCGGATCGACCTCATACAACGGGCGGGACATATCATTATGATTTTTCATGGCACCCACTCTTAATTGGCTAAGAATTCTCGACAATTACGGACCCGAGACGGGGTCGTCCCTGACGGGACTCGTAGATTGTTTTTGTTCTACCCGGCTCCGCCGTGCCGGGCTTTCCCCTTCCGCTAGGCGGCTGAGACCGATCTTGGTTCCCCACCGAAAGACCAGCGAAAAGCTCAACTCTGATTCCTCCGCGGCTGAAGCCGCCTCGGAACGAAGCCGCTGAGCGGCACCTCTGAAGCCAGGCCCTTGCGAAGAAGGATTTATGAAACCTCTTCCACGGATGAATCTCTAACACCTTGCGACGCGAGAATCTTCCTTTTCGAGGGCTGCGATCTTTTCGACGCGGCGCTCGTGGTGGCCGCCCGCGAAGGAACTGCTGAGCCAGCGATCCACAATCTTGAGCGCCCGAGATTCCTCCAGGAGCCGCGCTCCGAGAGTCAGCACATTGGCGTCGTTGTGCTCCCGGCTCAGCCGGGCCTCGACCTCGGTGGTCACGTGAGCAGCGCGAATGCCCGGCACCTTGTTGGCGGCAATCGACATGCCAATCCCGCTTCCACAGACAAGAATGCCCCAGTCCGCTTTCCGCGCCGCAACTTCTTCGGCAACGACACGGGCGTAGTCGGGATAATCCACCGAGTGGCTGGAGTTGGTCCCGCGATCGTCCACGAGGATTCCTTTGTCCAGAAGGTGCTGCCTGATTGTTTCTTTCAGCTCGAAACCCGCGTGGTCGGCGCCCAGGGCGATCTTCATGAGGCCATTCTACGCCTCAAATGCGGTTCTCAGGAACGATGCGATCTGCCAGCCGTCCACGTATTTATAGGGTGTTTCTCCGGTGGTGTAGTGGCCACAAGGCAGAGCCACCACCCTGTGATCGAGCCCGTGTCGCTCGAATTCGGCGACCACCTCCCGTGAGAATTGCGGCAGGAACGTCAGATCATAACTTGCGTACACGATGAGCGATTTTTTGGGGAAGCGGGAAAACTGTTTGAAATAGGACATCGGGCTGATGGCTGACCACAAATGCCGCAAGCGCTGCGCATCAACTTGAGCTTCGAGTCCGGCACGGATGTGGCGCGTTGACTGTCCGTGCCAGACTACATCGGCGAAGTACGTGGACACATGGTTGAAGGCTGCTACCCGAATACGGGGATCATGGGCGGCGGCAAGAAATGCGTAGCACGAGCCTAAACTGGTGCCCACAATGCCCAGGCGGTCATAGCCCTGCTGCTGCAGCCAATCGAGACAGCAACGAGCGTCCACCACACCCTGGCGGGCCGCGTCGAGAGTTCGTCCGATGTTGGCCGAGACAGCATAATCAGCTCGCCGAATTTCCGCCGGCATGCGGATATCGTGATACGGCATGCTCAGACGCAAAACGGCAATACCCAGCAGATTCAGAACACGGCACAGGCTGGTATAGGCGATAGCGTCGGAATTCCAGTGCGGTAAGAGCACCAGCGCACGCCGCCCGCGCGCCGGGAACCAGCGCGCATTGGCCAGATTGTTTTCTTGAAATGGAGTCTTGACCGGCGAAGTAAATCGTAAGAACTTCGAGTAAGTCCCTTTCACCTTTGCTTCCAGTCCAGGATCGGGCATTTCGCGAGTGCTGAACACCTCGACCTCGCGCTTCTCCAGGCGAAAGTCGGTCGGAGTGCGGTAAGAGTAAAACTCGTCGCTATCAGAAAGGATGCGCCGGTTGTAGTCGCACAGAAACTCTTCTGGATCGGCAGGTATTTGCCCGGCTGGCAAGCCATTCCGGCAGGGCCAGTTCTCGGCCCACTCCAAACCCCAGTCCAGCGGACGGACTACGCGGTTGTTGTCCACCGACGTAAGCCGGGTCTCCCAAGCGTACATCCACTGCTGATAGCGTTCGTGCATGTTTTTTTGAGGATAACAAATGGAAGCCAGAAGGATCAGCGGGAGCGCAGCCAGCGTCGAAATTGGCGGGTCAAGCGGCAATCTTCAGGGATGTAACGTTCCCCTTCAGCACGCCAGAATCGGAAATGCACCGCAAGGCGTCCCGCACCGCGCCTTCGCTGGAAAGGAGAGTGAGAATCGTGACCCGGTTATTCATTGCCGGATTTTTTGCCCAGCTCGCAGCGGCCCGGGCTACCCCGACGTGGTGCTTCTCCAGAATCGCGCTGATGGAACCGATCGCGCTGGGCTCCTCCACCGGGAAGCGGAGATAATGCTGGCATTCTGTGTTCCGTTTGGACGTCTCGAGTGCGCGGCCGGAGATGCGTGGGAAGGCTCTTCGGCGGCTCGCGATTTCTACGATGTCGGATAGAACCGCACTGGCGCTGGGCAAGGAACCCGCGCCTTTGCCGTGGAAAAAGATCTCGCCCACAGCATCGCCTTTGACCAGAACCGCATTATTTTCGTCGCGAACCGAAGCAAGCGGGTGGTTGTTGGGAAGAAGTACGGGGTGGACACGCAGAGAAACGGCTTGCGTATCGGATTGCGCGTGAGCGACCTGTTTGATCGTGTAGCCCCACTTGCGTGCGGCTTCTACATCCTCAGCGGTGATGTTGCGAATGCCTTCCACCTCGACCGAGTCGGGCGGCAGGGCGCCGCCGAAGGCAAGCTCGGAGAGGATTTTAAGTTTCTGGGCAGCATCGTAGCCGTCAACATCCAACGTGGGATCGGCTTCGGCGAAGCCCTCGGCTTGCGCTTTCTTCAGAGCTTCTTCAAGGCTCACCCCGGCTTCGCTCATGCGTGTGAGAATGTAGTTGCAGGTGCCGTTCAGAATTCCGGTGATGCTTTCGATGTGGTTGCCAACCAGGCCGCCCTCGAGGGCACGGACAATCGGGATGCCCCCGCACACGCTGGCTTCGAAACCAAACTGCACACGCTGCTCGGCAGCAGCTCTGAGTAGGGCCATGCCATCAGCCGCGAGCAGAGCCTTGTTTGCCGTGACAACATGTTTGCGATTGGATAGCGCATGCCGGATAAAAGTTCGGGCTGGTTCCAGACCTCCAACTAACTCGACCACCATATCGCATCCGTTGTTGATCACCTTTTCGGGGTGGGTGGTCAGGAGGTCGTAATCAACTCCGGGACGCTTCTTGCCCGGATCGCGCACGAGAATTTGCGTGAAGCGCAGGTCAATGCCGGCGCGCTCGCGGATCAACGCGCGATTGCGCGCAACGAGTTCGACCAGACCCTGGCCGACCGTCCCGCAACCGAGCAGACCGAGTTTGTAGTGCCGAACAGACATATCTTTTCTGCTAGAACGGGGCTCGCCCCCTAGTTACAGCCGCCTGCGATCGACGGCACCAACAGCACCTCATCTCCATCCTGGAATGCGTAGCTCGGGCCACCCAGGAATCGGATGTCTTCCTCGTTCACATAAATATTCAGGAAGCGGCGCACCTGGCCGGTCTCGTCGCGCAAGTGCGGTTTAAGGTCGGGAAATTTTTCGTCCAAGGCGGAGAACAGTTCTCCGAGATTGGATGCGCTACATTCCACCTGTCCGACTCCGGCGGTATGACGCCGCAATGCACTGGGGATTTGTACTCTGATGCTCATGCGGATGCCTCCACGGGCGCTGGAACTTCCAGCGCGTTCTGCAAAAAGGTTTCAAAAGCGGTGATCTTGGGCGCGATCGGTTCTTCCGCTTCGTAGTGGCCAACCAGCGCGTCGGTCGTCTTCAGCCCGTTGCCGGTGATGCACAAGACGGTAGTCTCGTCGGGCGCAATGCGGCCTTGCTGGTAGAGTTTGCGAGCCGTGCCGACCGTGACTCCGCCCGCGGTTTCGGTGAAGATGCCTTCCCTTTCCGCAAGCAGCTGGATGGATTCGACGATCTCGGGATCGGAGACATCTTCGGACCAGCCTCCGCTGCCGGTGATCGCCCGAATCGCATAGTGCCCGTCGGCGGGATTGCCGATAGCAAGCGAGCGGGCAATTGTCGAGGGTCTCTGCGGCAGAATTTCTTCCTGGGCTCCCTTCACTGCCGTCGAGATTGGCGAACATCCTGTCGCCTGAGCCCCGAAGAACCTAACCTGCTTCTTCTCGACCAGGCCAAGCGTGATCAGCTCGTCAAAAGCTTTCTTGATCTTTGTGATTAGCGAGCCGCCGGCCATGGGTACTACTACGTTATCCGGCAAACGCCAGCCAAGTTGTTCGGCGATTTCAAAGCCTACTGTTTTTGAGCCCTCGGCGTAATACGGACGCAGGTTGACGTTCACAAAGCCCCAGCGATGCTCGTCGGCGATCTGCGAGCAGAGGCGATTGACTTGATCGTAACTGCCGGCGATGCGCACCAGCTGAGCTCCGTAGACCTGGGTGCCGAGCACCTTGGCCGGCTCAAGATCGGCAGGAACAAAGATCCAGGCCTTGAACCCTTCTCGCGCAGCCTGAGCGGCCACGGCATTGGCCAGATTGCCGGTCGAGGAGCAGGCGACCGTATCGAATCCAAAGCTGCGGGCCTGGGCAAGCGCGACCGCGACTACCCGGTCCTTGAAGCTCAAAGTCGGCAGGCAGACCGCGTCGTTCTTGATCGAGAGCCGCTTTGCGCCCAGTTCTTTCGCCAGATGCGGCGCGCTGATCAGCGGCGTAAATCCGGTCGGCAATGACGGGTGGAAATCCTTTGGCAGCGGTAGCAGTTCGGCATAGCGCCACATGTTGGGCGGGCGCCGGGCAATCTGCTCGCGCGAAATTCTGGCGCGCAGGCCGTCGTAGTCATAGGTAACTTCGAGTGGAGAGAAGCAGCCTTCGCAGATCGAGCGCGGCTGGTTACCCCACAATTTGCCGCACTCGCGGCAGCGCAGTTCGTAGGAGGTGCTCATCAGCTACTCTTTCGCGAGTAACTGAGGACGAGCCCGGAAAAGAGAGTCCTTAAAAAGGGAAACCTCTTTTCCCGGAATAAGGAAAAGAGGCTGCGAAGTGCTTACGGCTTGCACCCCGAATCTCATGTTCCCCGCTACCGGGCGAGAGTTGACACCGGACGACCGGGATATATGATCCCGATCCGGTTGTCGTGGCTTCGCAGGGCTCGTCCCTCAGCCACTCTTCATGAAATCCAGGTCTGCTCAAAACGAGCAAACTTGTGATGATGATGGTACCTAGGAGGTGGGTATGATGTCAACAACGGAAAATCTGATCTGCGGAGAATCTGATCTGTCTGATCTGTACGGAATCTGTACCGGGCGTAGCGAAGTTTTCAATTCGTCGTATCCAACTTCAGACCACGCCGCGAGCACTGCTCTAGCTACCAGCTTCATGTCAGCAGTCGTGAGGGCCAGAGAATCTAGGCCATCAAAATTCTCGTCTACCTTTGCCCCTCCGATCTTGCCGGACATGGTCCGCACCTTGCCCCACCATTCTTTGACGCCATCCTCTTCAACGACTGCGTAACAGCACCGGAGACATCCGCCGACTGCCTTGTCTGTCTGCCACAAAGGTGCAGTCCGTGTTTTTCATCCAGTGCCCATTTGCCCAGACATCAGCAAATCCTTCACCGTGGTACATGTATCGTCAAGATGATGTCACCTGCACGCAGTGACAGCTCAGGGATCCCTTTCAGAACTCGAATTACGCCGTTTTTTTGTTGTGTGCACTCCCCTCAAGCCTGCAACTTTCTGTCCCTTCAGCATCCTCCTGATCGCGGTGCGATTTGATTCCCAGGAGTTGAAGAGGACCGTATCGGCGATGACTTTCCACTCTCCGACGTACACCCTTCGAATGGACAGGCATTCTTCTCTATCGCGGGCACATCAGGCCGATTCAATGACCGCGATGCTCTTGTTGTATTGCTTTACGTAAACGCAGCTTGACTGACCAGGAGCAGAAAAATCAAAGCCAGGTCGCGCATGTAGGCAATGCTACCTCTGTCCGAACAGCCGGAGTCCGCATAAGAAACAGGCGGCAAAACCGAACTAATCCGGATTGCAGGATCCGGTTGGTCGGCCCTTTCCTAGCGCCCGTACTGGTTCCTCCTTTTCTCTTCATGGCGGTCGAGGCCCAGCTGGACCAGGCGGTCAATCAGGTCGGAATAGGAGAGGCCGGTCGCCCCCCACAGCTTGGGATACATGCTGATCGCCGTGAAGCCCGGCATGGTGTTGATCTCGTTGACGTAGATCTTGCGGGTCTTAGGATCCATCAGGAAATCCACTCGCGCCAGCCCGGAGCAGTCCACGGCCTGAAAAGCGGCAATCGCCAGTTCTCGCACCTTCTTGGTTTCTGACTTGGTCAGCTTGGCAGGGATGATCAACTGCGAGCCTTCGTCCAGGTATTTGGCGGTGTAATCGTAGAACTCTTTACCAGGAACAATTTCTCCCGGTACCGACGCTTCCGGCTTGTCATTGCCCAGCACCGAGCACTCAATTTCGCGGGCTTTCTGCTTCTTGCCGCCCACCCCCTGCTCAACGATGATCTTGCGGTCGAATTTCGCCGCTTCCTGAACGCAGGGTCCCAGCTCGCTGCGATTGTGCGCCTTGGTGATGCCTACCGAGGAGCCCAGGTTTGCGGGCTTCACAAATACCGGATAGGTCAGCTTGCTTTCCACCAGCTTCTGGATTCCCTTGGTATCGGCCTCCCATGCGGCGCGTAAAAACGTAACGTGCTTCACGATCGGCAGCCCGGCGGCGCGAAACAGCGACTTCATGATGTCTTTGTCCATGCCGGCAGCCGAGCCGAGTACGCCGGCTCCTACGTACGGGATGTCCGCGAGTTCGAGCAGGCCCTGGATTGTGCCGTCCTCTCCAAAGGTGCCGTGCAGGACCGGAAATATGATGTCCACGTTGATGGCACGGTCTGTCGCGCGACGGGCGAGCGCCGGACCTTCGAAGGGTACAAGTCCGCCTCCTTGCCGATGTATGGGTTCGGGCGGGACGACCACCGCCTCCCCCTTAGCCAACAGCGCGGCGCCAGGCGTCGCGTCGGGATCGCCGGCCCTGAGATGGCGCGCATCGTCGGCGGGCTTGCCGTGCAACAGGCGCTCGGCGGCGCCGGCGGTCAGCCAGCGGCCTTGCTTGGTGATGCCGATCGGCACCACGTCGTATTTGTTCTTGTCGATTGCGTTGAGAACGGAGGCGGCTGACAGGAGCGAGACTTCGTGCTCGCCACTTCGGCCGCCGAACAGGACACCGACCCGCAACTTACTCATGACTCTCAGTGTGGACGGGCAGGGAGATTACGTCAATCGCCGCTCTGGTTCCGAAGGAACATCGTCCGAGCGGTTGTGCTTCCATCATCACCCGAAACTCTGGCAGCCTGTACCGGAGAATTCATGTGTTCTGGCACGCTCGTGCCATTCCCAACCGGATGTTGCCAGCGTAGTTTTGCCCCCATAAATCAGCGCCACACACGTCTAGGTGCCTTATGAAGGACCAGGAACGCTTTTCGCAGGTTTTTGCGGATATTTGGGAGTACTCACCTTTTCGTCCCAGTTCACGGGTCGCGGAATTCCTTAAGAATTTCGTCGTTTCCGGACGCTTCGACGCGGAGCGCTTTTGGGAGTTTGTGACTGTGCAGGAACCGCTCAGGCGGGAGCGACTTTCGTCCAGATAAGGCGGGCGAAAACTGAGAACCCCCGCCCGGGCTTGACAAGAGCAATTGCGCTCCAGAGGCCAGATCGAGGGCGCCCCTAACGAATATTCAACGTGCAGAATTGGGTCACAAAAACAACAATGCCGGGCTGGTTGGCCCGGCTTTTCTTGTTGCTACTGCTTTCGGGGTGCGACTTGGTTTGAGGACCCCGGAAGATCTTGTTACATCACCAGCGCCAGATTCTCGAGCTCCTGTTGGAGGATCGGCATGGAGCAACCTGCGCTCTCTACCCGGAAGGCAGCGTCCAGGGCCGCCTGTGGCGACACCCCGTAGCCTCGACCCATCAGAAACACCTGCAACAGCTCAGCGGCCTCGCGGGAATCGATCATCCCACCTTGCAGGAGATCATTCCGTAATGCCGTTAATTCGGTAGTGGAGAATCTCTCTTTCATGGCCGTCATCACCTCCGACCTCTAGCCTTCCGTTGAGTATTAGACTCAGCAGGTGCCACGTTCGTTGCATGCAATTCAGTTGCCGCACCTACCATCTAATCCGCCAGCTTCTCGGAAACGCTTTCTATTGTTAGTAACCCCAATGTCTTTGGAGAGTTGCAGGCAACCTTTTTGTCAAAGGAGGTAGCAGCAAGGGCGCCGAGGTGTCTAACCGCTTGACACTTTATGTCAATTTAGGACGCGAAGACCGGGGCTGCGCCAAGGAATGGCGCTAAAAAAGCTGACTTAGGTGGGGTCGGTGGTGGCTTCGTCGACCAGCATGACCGGAATATTGTCCTTGATGGGGTAGACTCGCCGACACTGGCCGCACTTCAGGCTCTCGCCCTTCACTATCAGCGGCTTTTTGCAGACTGGGCAGACCAGGATTTCCAGTAGTTCCTTGTCAATCATCTCCGAGATTCTACGCCTAAAAACCTTAGCTGGGAAAAACACCGCTGCTCAAGGCCGGGGCGCGGGTGGAATTGGGAAAAATGTGCGCTGCGCAGGGTGCAAATTCGTCAATTGGGGAATTGAGCCCCAGCGCTAGGTGCTTTTCTCATTTCGTGACGGGGTGTCTCAAGCAGTCTCAGCCCAGCTTGCGCTAAAATCGTCCACTCGATTGTTCCTGGTTCCAACGAGGCCGGATGCCCGCCATTATCCTGGACGGCAAGAAAATCGCTGCCGAAATCCGAGCGGAAGTTACGGTGGAAATCCAGGGGCTGCGCGCGGCAGGCGTACGGCCCGGCTTAGCCGTGGTGCTGGTGGGAAGCAACCCGGCCTCGGCGGTTTATGTTCGACAAAAAGTAAAGGCGTGTGAAGAGATCGGCATTCACAGCGAAACCCATGCGCCTCCCCAGGCAGTCTCGAATCGAGACTTGGTGGCTTTAATAAATCAGTTAAACCAGCGCGACGAGATTGATGGAATTCTCGTGCAGCTGCCGTTGCCTTCTCAGGTGGACATGAAGCAGGTGCTGATTACCATTGATCCGGCGAAGGATGTAGACGGCTTTCATCCTATGAACGTGGGTTTCCTGTCGACGCAACTGCCGGGGCTGGTGCCCTGTACTCCCGCGGGGATCCTTGAGATTCTCAAGCGCAGCCGTATCCCGATTGCCGGACAGGAGGCGGTGGTGGTAGGACGCAGCCAAATCGTGGGAAAACCCACCGCGATGCTGTTGCTCAACAACAACGCGACCGTGACGGTCTGCCATTCCAAGACGCGCAATCTCGCTTCTATCTGTCGGCGGGCCGACATTCTGGTGGTCGCCGTCGGACGCGCCGGCATGATCACTCAGGAATACGTCAAACCCGGGGCGTCGGTCATTGATGTAGGGGCGAACCAGGTTACCGACCGCAGGGAATTCGACAAGTTCTTTCGAGGAAATAAGAAGCGGGAACACAGTTTCACCAAGAACGGCAGCACGTTAATGGGGGATGTGCACCCTCGAGTGGTAGAAGTGGCCGGCGCTATTACTCCCGTGCCAGGAGGGGTCGGGCCCTTAACGATTGCCATGCTGATGGTCAACACCGTCAAGGCGGCGAACCTGCGGCGAGGGGCAGGAATTCAGGAGCTGTCCAAAGTTTGATGTCCTCGCCGACGGCGCCGCGCAAGGATTTTCAATCTATCGCAACTTGACCATTCATTTGGCAATTGGAAATTGGCAATCGGGGAGCGGACAATCCAAGCTATGAGGAAGCCTTGCTGAAAGTTGGGCTGACGGGTGGGATTGCTTCCGGCAAGTCCGTGGTGGGCGAGATGTTCCAAGCCCTGGGGGCTCACGTTGTACAGGCCGACCAGATCGCGCACCAGCTGCTCGAACCCGGGGAAGCGGTCTACGGCGAAGTAGTTCGCCACTTCGGGGCGGGAATCTTGAATGGCGACGGCACGGTGAATCGGGCCAAGCTGGCGGAAGCGGCATTCGGCTCGCCTAACGGGAAGGTCCCTTCGCGCGTCCAACAGTTGAACCGGATCGTCCATCCCGCCGTAATCCAACGACAGGAGGAATGGATGGAAGCCGAGGGCAGGAAAGATCCGCACGGAATCGCGATGGTGGAAGCGGCCTTGATTCTCGAGGCCGGAGCCGGCAAGCGCTTCGACCGCCTGGTGGTCGTCACTTGTCGGCCGGAGCAGAGGGCTCAGCACTGGGCGAGCCGACTTGGAGTCGATGAAGACACTGCCCGGCAAGAAGTCACGCGACGCATGGCGGCGCAGCTGCCGGATGAAGAAAAAATCAAAGCGGCCGATTTTGTGATAGATAACTCCGGTTCACTGGATGAAACTCGCCGCCAGGTCGCGACGGTGTATTCCAAGCTTCGTCAGGAAGCAGAGAGGACTGGGACCTGAGACCCGACAACCGAAAACTGAGAACTGGGAACCGAGAACTGCCATGAGACTAATACGACCAATCCTAATTGCTGTGGTGCTGGCGGGAGCCTTCTTTTACTTCACGACTTACCGGCCAAACGGGTTCCAGGCTGTTGAGTGGTTTGGGCGTCCCCACAAGGTCCAGATTACCGAGGCTGCGAGCAACGAAGCGCTCGATAGCGAAGAACAGAACAACATTAGCGTCTATCGCAAGAACATCCCCGCGGTAGTTAATATCACCTCGCGAGCCGTGACTTTTGATTTCTTTTACGGGCTGGTTCCGCAGGAAGGCCAAGGGTCGGGGTTCGTTATCGACAAGGAAGGCCACATCCTGACCAACTATCACGTTATTGCCGACGCGCAGCGCGTCGAGGTCACCCTCCACAATCGCAAGAAGTATCGCGCGAAAGTGGTGGGTACAGACCGTTCGCACGATCTGGCCATCGTTCAGATTGAGGCTCCCAATCTGACCTCGGCGGTGCTGGGCGACTCGCGCAATCTCCAAGTCGGACAGAAGGTCTATGCGATCGGTAACCCGTTTGGGTTGAGCGGGACCCTCACCACAGGAATTGTGAGTTCGATTCGTTCCGTGCGGGAGCCGGATGGCATGACGATTGACGAGGCTATCCAGACCGACGCGGCCATCAATCCCGGCAATTCCGGCGGTCCCTTGATGAATTCGCACGGGGAAGTGATTGGGATTAATACCATGATCGCTTCCAGCGTGGGCCAAAGCGCCGGAATCGGCTTTGCCATTCCCATCAATACTGCCAAGGCCGTGCTCAGTGACCTGGTCACGCTGGGGCGGGTGCGGCGCCCGGCCCTGGGAGTCCGAACCATCCCCATCGATCCGGAACTGGCGAATGAGATGGGCCTTGCCGCCGACTATGGGCTGCTGATTGTGCAGGTCGTGCCCGGGGGAGCCGCCGAACGCGCAGGCCTGCGCGGCGGCAGCGAGCGGGCGATGTTGGGAAATATCCCGATCACGATTGGCGGCGATTTGATCACCGCCATTGACGGTCAGCGCGTCGAAGATCAACAGACTCTCTCACAAATCATGAACAATCACCGGGCGGGAGACACGGTCCGCGTGACGGTGTATCGCGGCAAAAAGAAGATGGATGTGGATGTGACCTTGGGCGAGGCGAGAGAGCAGGTCTAGGAAAATAGGTAATTGTGTAATTGTGTAATTGAACCGGCCGGTGTGACCTCGCTGCTCTCGGCCGTGAACTGCTTTTTTGATGGATGTGGACTCAATTCGACGGTACTGCCTTTCGTTTCCCCACACCAAGGAAAAGCTTCAGTGGGGCGAGACCCTATGCTTCAAGGTGGGCGAGAAGATCTTCACCCTGTTGAGCCTCGACGTCGGCTCCGAAACGCGGCTGTCGCTCAAATGTGCCCCGGAGCGCTTTGCGGAACTGATTGAACTGGAAGGCGTGCGCCCAGCGCCCTATGTTGGCCGGTACCACTGGGTCGCTCTGGAGCAACTGGATTCCTTGCCTGATCAGCAGATTCGGGAACTCATTGCGGCCTCTTACGAGGTGGTGGCGGCGAAGGCAAAAATCATTCGCCGCCGAGATCGCAGAGCACGCCGAGCCAAAAAGACGTAAGCCACCGCCGCCCCTGGCGGTCGGGCCGAGCGCCAGTTCGCCAGTCCAGCTTCTCTATTTGACTGTCCCTGCTGCGCTGGGCTAGCCTCAGAAGTCTGTCCAAGGCCTTGGCTTTCGAGCCTGAATATATATATGGACGGGGTGCTTCGTCCCTCCCCATTTCTGAGTTCATGCGAAACCATCGCAAGTTCCTGATCTGGCTGCTCTTTGCGGCTCTGCTGGCGAGTGTGCCCGCTACCTGGGCGGCGGCTATGCGGCCGGTACACGCCCCGCATGCCATGGTGGCCAGTGTTCACGAACTGGCTTCCCGGGCGGGCTTGGAGATGATGCGGGCGGGAGGCAATGCGGTGGATGCTGCTGTGGCTGCCGGATTTGCGCTGGCTGTCGTCCATCCTCAGGCGGGAAACCTTGGCGGCGGGGGGTTCATGCTCCTCCGCCTTGCCGACGGGAATACGCACTTCATCGACTATCGCGAAAAAGCTCCTGCCCGGGCAAGCGCTGATATGTATCTCGACCTCCAGGGCAATGTAATCCCAAAGGTGAGCTTAGTAGGCTTCAAAGCAATTGGTGTACCGGGCTCGGTCGCCGGAATGGTCTATGCCGAAAAGAAATATGGCAAGCTCACGCTCGAGCGGGTGATGGCCCCTGCCATCCGGCTGGCGCGCGATGGCTTTTTCTTGGCCTGGGAGGACGCGCAGGACCTTCACGATGAGGACCTCGCCAAGTTTCCAGAATCACGCCGCATCTTTCAGCGGAACGGGAACTACTACGAGGCGGGTGAGGTCTTTCGCCAACCCGACCTGGCTCAAACCCTGGAGCGGATTGAGAAGAATCCCGATGACTTTTATCACGGGGCCATGGCGAAGGAGATTGCCGTCGCGATTCAAAAGGGAGGGGGCCTGATTGCCGCCGAAGACCTCGCCAACTACGAAGTAAAGGAGCGCGAGCCGATCCGGGGCAGCTATCGGGAATATGACATCATCAGCGCGCCGCCTCCTTCTTCGGGCGGGGTTGCCTTGATGGAGATCCTGAACATCCTCGAAGGTTACGATCTGAGCAAATATGGAAACCGCTCGGCGGCGGCCATTCATCTCATTTCCGAAGCCTTCCGAAGGGCGTTTTTCGACCGCGCCGAGTTCCTGGGAGATCCTGACTTTTCGAAGATTCCGGTGGCCCAGCTTATCGACAAAAAGTATGGCGTGGCCTGGCGCGAGTCGATCAACCCGGAGCGAGCCAGCCTGAGCAAAGATCTGAAGCGGCCGGTAATCTTCAACGAACTGGAGCGCTACGCAAAGCTGAATCTTCAACCGTGGAGCGGGCCCGAGCCGGAGAACACGACTCATTATTCAGTGATTGATCCTGAAGGAAACGCGGTTGCGGTCACGACCACTTTGAATGACAGCTTCGGCTCGCGGGTCACAGCCTTGGGCTTTCTTCTCAATGATGAAATGGACGATTTCTCTTCCAAGCAGGGAGTACCCAACGCTTATGGTTTAATCCAGGGAGCGGCGAATGCGATTGGGCCGGGCAAGCGGCCTTTGTCGGCGATGACGCCCACGATCGTCCTGAAAGACGGCAAGCTGTTCCTGGTTCTGGGGTCTCCGGGCGGCCCTACCATTATTACTACGGTGGCCAACATCTTGATCGGCGTCGTGGATTTTGGGCTGGACATCCAGGAGGCGGTGAACGCGCCGCGCTTCCACCACCAGTGGCTTCCGGACATTCTTTTATTAGAAGACCAGATCTCGCCCGACACCAGACGCCTGCTCGAGGCTAAGGGACACAAGCTGGTGGTAAGACATCTGTGGGGAGACGGCGAGTGTATTCGGGTGGACTTGAATACTGGCGAGCGGCTGGGCGCCAGCGATGGACGCAATAACGGAAAGGCGGTCGGCTACTAATGTTGCGGGCGATGTCGACTTACGTTTATGTGAAAGAGCGGTTGCATCCTGGGTTGCTGGATGGGCTGGCACGCGGCGGTGCGCAGGCCGTCGAAATTTTTGCGGCGCGCCAGCACCTGGACTATGCCAACCGCAAACAGCATGTGCGCGAAATTGCCGAGTGGTTCCGCACCAGCGGAGTGCCGCTGCACTCGGTGCATTCGCCCATGTTCGCCGATTATGAGTGGGGACGCACCGGGGCTCCGCCCATCAACGTGACCTCCACCGACCGGGCAGCCCGCATCGAAGCCATGGACGAGATCAAGCGGGCGCTGGAGATTGCCGAACAGATTCCCTTTCGCTACCTGGTGCAGCATTTGGGAACTGGCAACGAAGGCTTTGACGATCGCAAATTTGAAGCGGCTATGACTTCAATCGAGCACCTGCGGGCTTTTGCCAAACCGTTGGGAGTACGCATCTTGCTGGAGAACATTCCCAACGAGATGTCGACGCCCGACAGGCTGGTGGGGTTCATTCAGACGTCCCATTTTGATGACGTCGGTGTGTGCTTCGATATCGGGCATGCGCACATCATGAGCAATGTGGCGGAGGCGTTTGAGATTCTGAAAGACCACATCCGGTCTACTCACTTGCATGACAACGCCAAGGATAAAGACTCCCACCTTTGGCCCGGCAAGGGGAGCATTAATTGGACCGAAGCCATGCAGATGCTGCGGTCGGCTCCGCATACTCCGCCCATGCTGCTGGAAATCGAGGCGGATGAGAAAGTCAATCCCATCGAGCGCATGGGGGATGCTTTCGCTAGCTTGGAAAAGAATTGACCGCCGAGTGCGCCGGGCCGAACGCTTTCCTCGGCGCTCTCGGCGTGCTCGGCGGCAAATGGTTTTAATTTATGGACTCAACCACAACGACGCAAGCACCGATCACAACCATAGCCGAAGTGGGGCGACACGAAGGCGAGACCGTCACGCTTCGTGGTTGGCTCTACAATTTGCGCGAGAGCGGCAAGCTGCTCTTTCCGATTTTTCGCGACGGCTCCGGATTAATTCAGGGAGTCGTTGCGAAGAACGCTGTGTCGCCGGAAATCTTTGATGCGGTCAAGGGTCTGACCCAGGAGTCGAGCGTCATCGTCGAGGGCAAGGTGCGGGCTGACAAACGTGCACCCGGCGGATATGAACTCGACGTCGGCAATGTGCAAGTCTTACAGCGGGTATCGGAAGCAGATCCTTATCCCATTACTCCCAAAGAGCATGGCGTCGATTTTCTGATGGAGCACCGCCATTTGTGGCTGCGTTCTCCGCGGCAGGCCGCGATCCTGCGGGTGCGAGCAGAGATTATCAAGGCGGCGCGCGGCTTCTTCGATGAGCGCGGATTTACCTTGACCGATCCTCCCATTCTGACTCCGGCAGCTTGCGAAGGAACCACTACACTTTTTCCCGTCGACTACTTCGAAGAACAGGCCTACCTCACCCAGTCAGGACAGCTTTACATCGAAGCTACGGCGATGGCTCTGGGCAAGGTGTATTCGTTTGGTCCGACATTTCGCGCGGAGAAATCCAAGACCCGGCGCCACCTGACCGAGTTCTGGATGGTCGAACCGGAAGTCGCCTACGCGACCCTGGACGACCTTATGGACCTCGCCGAGGGACTCATTTCGTTTCTCGTGAAGCGCTGCCTGGAGCGGCGGCGCGCCGATCTGGAAATCATCGGACGGGATGTTTCGAAGCTGGAGAAAATTGCCCCGCCTTTTCCGCGAATCACGTACGACGATGCTGTGAAGATGCTGCAGGAAGGGCACGCCAAGGGAGCCGTCGAGAACCGATTCGAATGGGGTGGCGATTTAGGGTCGCCCGATGAGACTTATCTTTCCTCCCAGTTCGAAAAGCCCGTTATGGTGCACCGCTATCCGGCCACCGTGAAGGCGTTCTACATGGAGCCTGATCCGCGACGGCCCGAGTTGGCCCTATGCGTGGACGTGCTCGCGCCCGAAGGCTACGGCGAGATTATCGGGGGATCACAACGTATGGCGTCGTATGACCTTCTGGTAAAACGTATCCGCGAACATAATTTGCCGGAGTCAGCATTTAAGTGGTATCTCGACTTGCGCAAGTACGGTAGCGTGCCGCATGGCGGCTTCGGCATGGGCATCGAGCGAGCCGTAGCCTGGATCTGCGGATTGGAGCATGTACGGGAGACGATTCCTTTCCCGCGGATGCTGTATCGGTTGTATCCATAGAGAATATTTAACCGCAGGGTTCGCTGAGTTCGCAGAGAAGAATTCGGCGGGAGCCATGAACGAGCGCGAGCGGCCGAATGCGATCATGTCTGAACTCTCATGCCTCCCTTCTGAAGCACGGAATTCTACGAATTGGGGATGAATTTCCTGACTCTGCAGTCTCCGCCAACTCTGCGATTAAAAGCTTTTCGCTGGACCAGCAAACAGCATGACCACCACCACCACCCCCTTCACTAGCATCAGTCCCCGGAAGATTCGTGTTATCGGCGTTCCGCTCGATTTAGGTCAATCACGTCGAGGCGTGGACATGGGCCCTTCGGCGGTGCGGGTTGCGGGACTGGAAGCGCGCCTGGAAGCGTTGGGACATGTCGTCGAAGATGCCGGCAATGTCTCGGTAGCCATCGCTGAGCAGAAAAAAGAAGGCGACCCTCGGGCAAAATATCTGAAGGAGATTACCGCCACCTGCACCAAGCACGCCGAGCTCGTGCTGAAGACTCTGGAAGCCGGCAAAGTTCCTATCGTGCTGGGTGGAGATCATTCCGTTGCGGCTGGGACTGTGGCCGGCGTGGCGGAGTTCTACCGTCGTCAGGAGCAGAAGATCGGCCTGATCTGGATCGATGCCCACAGCGATATCAACACCCCCGATTCCTCCCCCAGCGGCAACGTGCACGGCATGCCGCTGGCGGCTATCATGGGGCTCGGACCTCCGGAGCTTTCTAATATTTTTAACTTCTCACCCAAGGTGAACCCCGACAATTGTGTGCTCGTGGGTGTGCGCGATATTGATGGCATCGAGAAGGAGCACATCCGCCGGGCGGGCGTGGAAGTCTTTACCATGCGCGACATTGACGAGCGCGGAATGCGAGCGGTCATGGAAGACGCTCTGCGCATGGCGGGCCGAGGCACCGCCGGCTATCACGTGTCGCTCGATATGGACTGGATCGATCCCGAGGATGCCCCGGGCGTCGGGACACCAGTGCGTGGCGGAGCGACCTATCGGGAGGCCCACCTGGCAATGGAGATCATTGCGGATCACGGGCGGATGCTCAGCTTCGAGATCGTGGAAGTGAATCCGGTCATCGATGAGCACAACCGAACTGCAGTCTTGGCGGTCGAACTTACACTCTCAGCGTTCGGGAAGAAAATTCTGTAAACCGCAGTGTCTGCCGGTGGTGCAGGCCCGATCTTCGCCGGCTGGGCGCCGGGATGATGCCATGTTAGTAAGAGTTAGAGCCTGAAGGTCTACTCGTAGCGCAGGCTTTCTACCGGATCCAGTCGGGCTGCACGAGACGCAGGCATTGTCCCAAACAAGATTCCCACCGTTGACGACACCACGAGTGCGATGATCGCCGACCAGCCAGAGATTGGAAGACGATATGTTGTGAAGAAGCGTACCGAGAACGGCAAGGCGAGGCCGATGATAATCCCTATAATTCCGCCGAACAGCGATATGAGGATGGCCTCGGACAGGAACTGAAATTTGATCTCGCGTCTGGTCGCTCCAATCGCTTTTCGAATCCCAATCTCGCGAATGCGGGCGCTCACCGTCGCCAGCATGATGTTCATGATGCCGATGCCGCTCACCAGCAACACCACCAAGGCAATCGCCAGCAGAACCACGGTCAGCGCGTTGGCAGTCTTGCCTGCTACCACCAGCAGTTGCGTGAGGTTCTGCACGTTGTACACAGATTCCGGACGGTGGCGGGATTGCAAAACCCGTTTGATTTGTTCTGTCGCTGACACCACCATGCTGGGATCGGCTACCGAGAAGTACATAAGCCGGACCGTGGGCGTATTCGTGAAATAACGGCTCACGGTGTAGGGAATGATCATGGTGTTGTTCTGGACCTCGGACTGGCCGAAGGTTTCCACTCCCTCTTTGAACGTGCCGATCACCGTGAAGGGGAGACTACTGAGCTTCAGCACTTGGCCTACCGCGGCGTCCGTCGAACCATAGAGCTCCTCGGCCAACTTGTTGGTAATGACTCCGACCTTGCTGCGGGCCTGCGCATCCTCCTCGTCGAAATAACGTCCGGAAATGATTACGAGATTCCTCACCAGACGATATTCCGGATCAACTCCCAGTACGCGGATATCGCGCTCCTTGCCGCCTCCAACCGGTACGCGATCGTCCAGGGGAACCACGGGCGAAGCGTGCACGATTCCAGTGACCTGTTCGCGGACCATGTGCAAGTCGTCAATGGTCAAGGGGTCCGGAGTGGTCTGCGTGATCCGGTCGGCGCCGCCCGAGTACTCGGCATAAATCATGTTGGCGCCGATGGCCTGAATCTGGTTGAGGACGTACTGCTTGCCAGTCATGCCGATCGTGACGACCAGGATGAGCGAGGCGGTGCCGATCATCATCCCCAGGGAGGTCAGCAGAAACTTGATCTTGTTGCTGCAGAACGTATCGTAAGCGAAATTCAGAATCTCGCTCAGGACCAGCGTGGGACGATGCTCGGTGGGCGGGCTGGCACTCGCAGTCGCCATTCTGCATTAGATGCTAAACGGTAGCGAATTGAGGCGCAACGTTACCTTATCGACGCTCTCTACGTGTCGGCGGGTGGTATCCCTGGTGTCCTTCGGGTAAACCTGCGTGAATTCCACTGAGCCATTCTGTTAGCGTCAGCTGTCGATGAAGTGTTTAGAAGACAGCTGATGCAAACCACGAATAACCTAGTTGTTGGCGGTCAGGTCGAGCAAGTTCGCCGGCGCTTCGAGCAATGGCGTCGCCGTCATCCGGGACGGTGTCGGCTGACGCAGAGTCTGTGGTCAGCAGCCGCGAAATTGGCTCAGCATTACGGTTTGAACCACGCAGCGCGAACGCTTCGCCTCAGCTATTACTCGTTGAAGGAGCATCTGCCGGTGGCGGATGCCGCTGAGGCGAGGACCCAGATCCTCCTGCCAAAGTTTGTCGAGCTGAGGCCGTACGGCTCGGCGACCCTGCCCGAGTGCAGCTTGGAATTGGAGAATGGGCGGGGTGCGAAGATGAAGATGAAGATGGAGTTGACGGGTGCGGCCGTGAGCGAGCTGTCTACTCCCGCCCGCCATTCTGGAGCGCGCGATGATTCAAATCGTTCCCCCAATGCGCATCCTGGTGGCGGTCGAGGCGGTGGATTTTTGCAACGGTTAGACGGCTTGGCGGGCATTTGTAAGCAGCAGCTCGAAGCCGATCCTTTCTCGGGATGGCTGTTCGTGTTTCATCAAGGTATCGAAAGCATTTAACCCCGGTAAGCGAAAACCGGCTTGGGTTCCGTCGGCGAAACTGCTACCTTGCCTGCCATGGAGGGTCGGCTTACCTATCGGCGTCGAACGGTCAGCGACGCCGACGTAAATTTCATTCGCCAACTCATCGCCCAACATCCGGGCGCGAGTCGACGCCAGCTCTCGCAGAAAACTGTGTCATGCGTGGAATTGGGTGCAACCTAATGGGGCCTTGCGCGACATGGTGTGCCGTGGATTGATGTTGCAGCTGCACCGCGCAAGGCTGATCGAGCTTCCGCCGGTTCGCCGCTTTCCCCGCAACCCGCTGGCCCAGCGCAGCCAGCCCGCCCTGGTGCGAGTCGAAACCAAACCGCTTTGCGCCCGTCTGGATCAGATCCAGCCGCTTGAGTTCCGCCAAGTGCGGCGGACACCGGAGGAGGATCTGTTCAACAGTCTGCTCCAGCAGTACCACTACTTGGGCCATGTGCAGCCGGTCGGCGAACATCTTAAGTTTTTGGTCTATGCCCAGCAGCGACCGATTGCTTGCTTGGCCTGGTCCTCCGCTCCGCGTCATCTGAGTAGCCGCGATCGCTTTATCGGCTGGTCGGCCCAAGCGCGGTGCCAGAACCTGCGCCTCCTGGCTTATAACCCACGCTTTCTGATTCTGCCCTGGGTGCATGGCGGGCTTGGCTTCGCACATTCTGGCGCGCATGGCGCGCAGCTTGAGTGAAGCTTGGCAGCGCGTGTACCGACATCCCCTCTACTTCTTGGAGACCTTCATCGATCCGGCACGCTTCCGCGGCACCTGCTATCGCGCTGCCAACTGGATTCTGTTGGGCTCCACCACGGGGCGAGGTAAAGATGACGTCCACCATCAAGGGGTGAACCGCTCCATCAAGCAAGTGCTGGGTTATTCTTTGTGCCCAGATTTTCGTCGGCGTTTGCAGGAAGTCGCGATAGGATGAACCCTACCACGACTGGAACTGAGCATGGAAGATCTGGACCAACTGGTGGAGCGCGCTCGGCCGGCGCGGTCGACAAAAGAGTATGAACAGCTCAAAGCTGCCGTGGATACTCCGGCGTATTTAACCCAATTGGTAGAGGACAAGGACACCACCATTCAGCGACTTCGCCAGATCCTGTTCGGAGTGAGCACGGAAAAAACTGACAAGGTACTGAACAACGAGGTGGACAGCCAGGAATCCTGGGCGGAAAGGGATTCCGCCGATGCGCTGCTGGCGGATCGCACTCCGGAAAAAAACCAAGCCTCGGCCAGGCGGAGTCCTGGACATGGTCGCAACCGGGTGCAGGCGTATGGCGGAGCCGACACGAGCCAAGTATCCCACGGCTGGGCGAGAAGGGCGATCGCTGCCCGGGGTACAAGAAAGGCAAGCTGTATGAGCCGGGAACACCGGGAATGGTGGTGCGGGTCAAGGGGCAGGCGCCGCTGGCGAGGCGGGGGCCCTGTTCATGAGCCTCATTCACACTTGCGAACTACATTATGCTAATCCGTTTGACTATTTGACCGAGGTGCACAGACACGCGGGCGAGCTATCCCGCAGTCCTCAGGACTGGATGCTTTGGAATTAGCGAGACACACTCGAGCGGCGCGGCCTATCCTTGCAGATGGCATAGCGCCTGTTCGCGGAGGGACACCACCATGACAAAACCGGAAACCCGATATCAGAAGTACCTGGCGCGCAAGCGGCAAAAGCAGCAAGGACAGAAGGCAACGCCCGCCCCTCCGCGAGCGGCAATGGCCTGGCAGATGCGCTGGGTGGCTCATGCCCCGATCCATGAATGTTTGGTCCCTGCCGTTCTGTTCGAGCAGGGGCTGGGTAACTTGGTTTTCAGTCGCTCGCTGCCGGATGGGCGCATTGCCCTGTCTGTGTTCCTGCTGGACATGTTCTGCCTGGGAGTCAAGAATGCCTTTTTCACCATCACGACCAAACCTCAATACGCCGAGCGCCTGAGCGGTTGGTCGACGTCGGAGAGGCTCGAGGCGATGCATCCGGCCTGCTTCCGGAAACTGGTGGAAGGCGGAGTCGCCTACGCAGGTGAGCTAGGATTCAACCCCCATGCTGATTATCTCGTGGCACGCCAGATCTTCGGCGATGTAGACGCGGTGGCCTGCCCAACCCATTTCGAGTATGGGCATGAGGGTAAGCCCTTCTATATCGCCGGTCCCCATGACACCGCCACACAGGTGCAGACTATAGTCAACCAGCTCGAGCGCCGTTTGGGCACCGGGAACTTTGACTATCTCGTAATGACAGATCCCAGCGAACTGGGAGAGTGGATTCGCTGACTGTCGACCAGACCGAGAATAGCGGCCGCTGAATTTGCGCGGGCTCACCGGAAGGACACAATCCTTGTGCCCCCGAAGCGCAGCTACTCCAGGCGACACACTAATACCGCGTTGTTTTGGTAGGGGCACGGGAGACCCATCACCCCGGGCCTCTGGAGCACCACCCAATCCACCCCGAACTTCTGTTGCAGGCCGGGAAAGTCAGACAACTGGAAGTCTTTCCATCTCCGCTGAGCTCGGACCTGCTGGCGCCAGGTTTCGGCCAAAGCAGGGAACATGGTGACCGCTCCACTGTCTTTCACAACGTCTGCCAGACGGGAGCGCTCGGCAATAGCACGAAAGCCATGTTGGTCTTCCCCTGCCAGCGCCATGTAATCAGGATCGAGCGCGAAGTAAGCTTCGCGCGGCGTGTTCTGCCGAATCCAGAGGAATGCCTGGACCCAGTCGTTCTTGGGCTTGGCTCCTGGCCATTCGACGTGCGGCGTGGCGGGAAACAGTTGGCGCTGCGCGTACCACATGCCAGAGGAGAGCGGCAGAAACAATACAGCCCACCGCCAGATGTGGTCTCTGAGGACCCACTGAGCCACAAGTCCGCCAAGAAAGACGAACAACAGAATGTAGATCAGATGGAGACCGCGCATGGGTTGCAGTTCGGCAAAGTTGGCAAGGCGCTGCGGGATCGTGATGATCAGAGAAACACAAAAGAAGACGAGACCAGAAACAACTGACGCCGAGCACATGGCTTCGAGTACCGGCAGGTCCTGGCTGCGCGCAAGCCAGCGGATGAGCCCTAACAGTGCGAGAGGAGCGAAAATCCCCAGCCACTCATACCATCGCCACTCGCGCAAAAAGAAGTAGGGCCGCGTTGTAAGCACTTCACGGTAAGCGTCGGTGATCGGCGGAAATAGGCCTAAAGGAAACAACAGCAGGGCGCTCGTTGCCTCCAGGCGAGAACTGCTCAAGGTCTCCGGTTGTCGCCGATTCATCCAGAGAAACAGAACTACGTAGGCAACGCCAAACACCGCCATCAGCGGATGAATCAGCACGGTAAAGATGATCCAGAGCAACGCACGCGCGAACTTGCGCTCGATGGCATTAATGAGGATGAATAGTACGGCGGGCGTGGACAACGAGCGCGTGCTCAGGTACTCGTCCATGATGTAGAGGGCGGTGCCTGCGACGGGAATGGTTAGCAGTGCCGCGATCAGTGCCACGCTGCCCCATCGTGCCAGCGCGTCGCGAAACGTCAGCCGGCCGAGATGCCAACAGCCAAGCAGCAATAAAAAAATCGAGAACCACTGCCAAAGAAACAGCGCCCAGTCCACTGGCAGGTTTGAAATCCGAATGGACCCGGCAATCAAACTCGGAAACAGCGTCATGTGGGCATGAGAAGCGAAGAAAGCGGAGTTATGTGGGTAGAGCGCGGGATTCAGCGCCTTCTTAATTCCGGGGAGATAGATTTCTGCGTCTTCGACGCCGGGGTGATAGCCGTGCACCATCAGGGCGCAGAATGCCAATAGGATAAGGATGGGCACATCCCGAGGATAGTTTTTCAAGTCGCGAACCTTTAGAATCGCTGTCTTATTCTGATGAACGTTGCCGAGCCTTCAACGATGCCCGACATGCCTTCTTCCAGCCAACTGTCGGACTCTGCGACCGAGTCGTCTCAAAAGCTTGCGCTCATCGTGCCAACCCTCTACGAGTCCGGGAACATCGGTGCCTTGATCGAGCGCATCCGACGCGCACTCGCCCCGCTGGGGATATGTTATGAGTTGATTGTAGTCGATGATGACAGCCGCGATGGGATAGACGAGATCGTCGGCGAGATTGCGGGCCAGGATCCGCGGGTGCGATTGCTGGTTCGCAAGGGCGTGCGGGGCCTGGCGGGCGCGGTGATTCATGGCTGGCAGAATACGGATGCCGAGTTCCTGGGCGTGATTGATGCCGACCTGCAGCACCCGCCCGAATTATTGCCGCAAATGTGGGAGGAACTCACATCTGGGACAGATGTCGTGGTTGCGAGCCGGTACGCTCCGCAGGGCAGCCGCAGGAATTGGAATCGCTTTCGTCACCTGCTCTCGCAAATCGCCATCTGGGTGACCTGGCCGTTGCAGAAACCCGGGATTCGGGTGCAGGACCCGATGTCCGGGTTTTTTCTGGTGCGCCGTTCCTGCACAAAAGACGGAGCCCTGCAGCCGCAGGGCTTCAAAATTCTCCTGGAGATCCTGGTCCGCGGAGATATCCGGTCCTCCCGCGAGGTTCCGTTCACCTTTGGCCGGAGACACTCCGGCAGAAGCAAAGCCAGCCTGAAGGTAGGACTCGACTACCTGATCCTGCTGCGCAAATTGTGGAAGACGCGTCGAAATCCCAGGTCGTAATCCTGAGCGGACGCAATCCGCGAACAATCCGGCGTCGCACAGCCGAGATGCTGCGTAAATCAACCAGCCCGCCCGTTGATCGCGCTGCGGGCATAGTAGCCGAGGTCCAGCTTCCGCCCCTGCGCGCTGAACCGGGGCAGCCGCACTAAGCCCCATTTCTGGAGCACGAATTCGAGCGCGGTGGCGATTACGCCCAAGCCATACTTCACGCTGCGGCGGAAGTTGATGGACGATGCCTCTTGAAAATATTTTGTTGGACACGACACCTCGCCGATGCGAAACCCGAAGTAGACACATTGCGCCAACACCTGGTTGTCGAAAACAAAATCATCGGAATTTTCCAGCAGAGGCAACTCGGTGAGTACCTTGCGGCTGAAGGCGCGGTAGCCGGTGTGATATTCGGAAAGCTTGGCCCCGAGAAACAGATTCTCGAACGCGGTCAGCAGGCGGTTGGCAACGTACTTGTAAAACGGCATACCGCCACGCAGCGCGTGTCCGCCGATAATGCGGGAGCCCAGCACGACATCGTAAACGTCATTCGCCACCATGCTGGCCATGGCTGTAACCAATAGCGGCGTGTACTGGTAGTCGGGGTGGAGCATGATGATGACGTCGGCCCCCGCCGCCAGGGCCTCGCGATAACAGGTCTGTTGGTTGCGGCCGTACCCGTAATTCTTGTCATGCACGTAAACGTGCAGGCCCAACCGCTCGGCGAGTTGCACCGTCTTATCCGAGCTGTAGTCGTCCACCAGGATGCGGATATCCACCAGGTCAGGAAGCTCTCCCACGGTGGCTTCCAGAGTCTTTTCGGCATTAAAGGCGGGCATAACCACCGCCACGCGCATACCGTTGATCATGAGTTTCAGCGAGTCTGGGAACGCGAGCTAAACTCGGGCTGTGTCTATATTATCGTGACGGCTAATTCTGGCGCTGCGTTCTAAAAGGTTGGACATCAAAAGCAAGACTTACGGGTAATCAGCGGCTTTCCTACCAGGAATTCCGGATTGACAGTCAGTTCTGCCCCATACTACCGTCCCCCGCGCTCCGTTTAGGGTGAAGTCATCCGCGGATTTGTGCCCGTTTCTATAGAACAGCCGAATTTCGTTGCCGCTCGCCAATTCGCGAATGCACGGCTCTCGACGTGGGGTTCGAGAGGATATCCAATTTCAAACAGGAGGACGTATGCGGAAAGGGGTTTGGACTCTTCTGCTGGTACTTGCTTGTCTGACGTTGGCAAGCGCGCAAACAACCCGTGATGCCAAGCATGTGGTGCCCACCGGCAAAGGCTGGGGTGTCGCATCCACAACGGCACCGCCGGTCGATCCCTATTCGGTTACACAGGGTAATGGCATCAACTACCACGGCGGCCCGGTGATGGCGGGCAATCCGGTGAATGTCTATTTCATATGGTACGGAAACTGGACGAATGGACCGCGCCCTTCCGACAGCCAGGTAACGGTCGGGTTGCTCGAGTCGCTGTTTGGTTCAGGGGGCATCGGCGGATCGGGCTATGAGAAAATCAATACCACTTACGGGGACAACACCAACAATGTGAGCGGCAACATCGCACGGGTCTCTTCCACGACCGACAACTACTCGCACGGAACACGGCTAAGCGATTCGGGCGTGCAGGCGGTCGTATCCAGCGCGATCAGCAGCGGCCGGTTGCCGAAAGACACGAATGGCGTTTATTTCGTGCTGACTTCGTCCGACGTTCGAGAGACCTCAGGCTTCTGTACCCAGTACTGCGGCTGGCATACCCGTGGCACCATCTCGGGCGCGGACATCAAGTACTCGTTCGTGGGCAACCCAGACCGGTGTCCGTCTGCCTGCGAGATGCAGACTGTCAGTCCGAACGGGGATAGTGGCGCCGATGGCATGGCCAACGTCATGGCCCACGAGTCGGAAGAAACTGCGTCCGACCCGGACCTCAACGCCTGGTATGACTCTTCGGGCGCAGAAAACGCTGACAAATGCGCGTGGAAGTTTGGCCCCACCACGGGTGGTATCGGGAACGGCGCCTACAACGAGACGTTTGGTAATCACAACTGGTTGATCCAGATGAACTGGGAGAACGCCCGCGGCGGCGGTTGCGACCAGAGGCTGGGTGGCACTTTCTATACCAGGTAGCTGGAGCAAACCTCGGGCCGTCCGCCTTTTTCCTGGGGAGATGATTGCAAGAAAATGAAAATCCCATTCGTCGCCGTAATGGTTTTTCTAGGCAGCTGTGCCGCCCTCCCGCAGAATCAGGGACCCCGTCAGACGCCCGGCCGAATTGTCACCACCACCCGCCTGGTGGCGCTCTTCTCCCAGATGGAAGCGGGTTGGCTGGAGGCGATCCAGCAGCAGGATCAGGCCACCTTGGCCCGTTTCCTGGCAGACGATTTTCAGGTCTGGACGCCGACCCCGCCCGGCGAGCCTGTTCCGCGCGAGCAGTGGTTGCAGCAGGCCATGGCCGAGAAGCTAGATTCATTCCGCATCCGCCAGATGGCGGCGCGCGCTGTGAACAGCAGCACGGTGGTCGTGAGCTTCGTTTTGGGTGAGACCGTCCAACAAGCCGGGAAACCTCGCGCCACCGACTATTTCATCGTTGATCTATGGCAGAAGAAAGATGAAAACTGGCAGGTGACGGATCGGTATTTGTCCCAAGTCAGAGGAATCTCAGGAAACCAGCCGGGCGACGTGAAGCCGACAGGAAAGAACTGAACGGGGTGCCTTCAGCGATAACCTGGGTTTTGACCTCAGGCGCTCATTGTCAAGGCTCCCTAGGTGCCTGCGATTGAGCCTAATGAAAAATCGCGCCTTAGCGGATAGTCGACAATCAGGGCCCGACCGTCCCCGCAGAGCCTTCACCGAAGGGCGAACATTCCTGGGCACGATCCCCACCACTCCCGGTCGCGCGATCTGCGTCACTCCGTCGTTGGTCATCTCCATTTCGCCCTCGATCACGTTCCAAACTTCTTCCTGAGGATGGCAGTGCTCGTGAACGGACGAGCCGCGCACGAACTCGTAGTGCGCAAAAGTCATGCTTGGCGAATGGAAATAGCGACCAGACCAGCCCGGCAAGCGCTCGATTACCTTCAGATTGCGTGTGTCGACAAAAGGCTTGCGACTCCTCTTCGGGAGGGAATTCTACCACCGGCGACTGGCCAGAAAACGGCACCCAGGAGGCCCTTGGAGGCCCTCTTGCCAATTCTTTCGAATCCCGCGCCCTATGCATCCAGCTAGCTTTCTCGTCGGACCGGGCCTCTATCTTCCGCATGCACGGAAATTTCTGTTCATTGGTAAACTAATGGGATCCTCGGAAAGCCACAAAACGCACTATGGTGGGCGAGCGCACTTTATTCGAGAAGGTCTGGGACGGCCACGTAGTCTGCGAGCCGGCGGGCGGAAGTCCTCTCCTTTATATAGACCTCCATCTGGTGCACGAGGTGACTTCGCCGCAAGCATTCGATGGCCTGCGAGCTGCCGGGCGGCGTGTGCGTCAGCCGCATCGCACCGTGGCTACCGTGGATCACAATGTCCCGACCACTCCGCGGGGTCTGCCCATCACTGATCCCATTGCCGCTCGCCAGATCGAAGCCCTGCAGCAAAACTGCAAAGAGTTCGGCATTCCCTTGTTCGACATGGATTCACCCCAGCAGGGCATAGTCCACGTTATTGGGCCGGAGCTGGGCTTGACTCAGCCCGGCATGACGATCGTGTGCGGCGACAGTCATACCAGCACCCACGGTGCTTTCGGCGCGCTGGCCTTTGGCGTGGGTACTTCCGAGGTCGAGCATGTTCTGGCGACTCAGTGCCTGCCCCAACGCAAGCCCAAGACCATGCTCATCGATATTCAGGGCGCCCTGCCGGAAGGAGTCACGGCGAAAGATCTTATTCTCGGCATCATTGGGCAGATCGGGACCGATGGCGCTACCGGCCACGCGATCGAGTATGCAGGCGAGGCGGTCCGTGCGCTCTCCATGGAGGGGCGCATGACGGTCTGCAACATGAGCATTGAGGCTGGTGCACGCGCCGGCATGGTCGCGCCCGACGAGACTACCTTTGCGTACATAAAAGGACGCCGTTTCGCCCCGCAAGACGATGATTGGGAGAAGGCGCTGGCTTACTGGCGTACGCTGCCGTCCGAGCTAGGAGCCCAGTACGACAAGGTGGTTAAGATCGATGCCTCCCAGCTCGCGCCTTTTGTGACCTGGGGCACAAATCCGGGCATGGTGGTGGCGGTCACCGAGCGTGTGCCGGAATTGAATGGCTTCCACAACGATGCCGACCGGCACGCCGCTGAGCGCATGTTTGAATACATGGCGCTCGAGCCGGGTACCCGCGTGCAGGATATTTCTGTGGATCGCGTATTCATCGGTTCCTGCACCAACTCGCGTCTGGAAGACTTGCGCGCGGCCGCCCGGGTCGCCAAGGGATACAAAGTCAATTCCAAGGTGCGGGCCATGGTGGTTCCGGGATCGCAGGCTGTCAAGCACGCGGCCGAGCAGGAAGGCCTGCATAGGATCTTCCTGGAAGCCGGTTTTGAGTGGCGGGAGTCAGGATGTTCGATGTGCCTCGGTATGAACCCAGACATCCTTCAACCCGGCGAGCGCTGCGCTTCGACCAGCAATCGGAATTTTGAGGGACGTCAGGGGCGAGGCGGGCGCACTCATTTAGTTAGTCCGATGATGGCGGCGGCAGCGGCCATTGCAGGACACTTCACCGATGTTCGGAATTGGCAGTTTCACTGAGGAAAATCAAAGCAGATTCCTCCCGGCTGAAGCCGCCTGGGAGTGAGGAGACGTCGAATGCGCGGACAACAGTGTTCGCGCACACAACACAATGCACTCTTTTCGCGTACATACCGGCATAGTCGCTCCCCTGGATCGGGCTAACGTGGACACCGATCAGATCATCCCCAAACAGTTTCTGAAGCGCATCGAGCGAACTGGTTTTGGGGAGTTCCTCTTTTTCGATTGGCGACGCAAGAATGGCGGTGACGAGGACCCATCTTTTGTGCTCAACAAGCCCCGCTACAAAGGCGCCAGCATCCTGGTTGCTGGCAAAAACTTTGGCTGCGGATCTTCGCGCGAACATGCCGTGTGGGCTCTGGCTGATTTTGGTTTTCGCGCCGTGATTGCCCCATCCTTCGCCGACATTTTCGCCAACAATAGCGTTAAGAATGGCTTTCTGACCGTCGTGCTGTCCGAGAACCAAGTCAACGAATTACTCCGGCGCGCGCGCGAGAGCAATGGTTATGAACTCACCGTTGATCTCGAACAACGCCAGGTGCGCGATGGGCAAGGTTTCCGGGCTGGGTTCCCAATCGACGATTTTATCCGGCACTGCTTGCTGGAAGGCCTGGATGATATTGACCTGACGCTACAGCACGAAGCCGAAATCGGCGCTTACGAAGCGCGCCGCCCGATCCCCCGATCCCTCCGACAGGCGTTCTAGACGCGCGTCGTTTCCAACCTCCCCGCTTCTCTCCATTACAATGATCGCCCGGGAGGATTCCCTGATGCGTCGAGCCCTGAAGATCCCCGCAATCATTCTGTTTCTAACCTCGTTCTTATTGGCGCAAGCGTCCAACCCGCCAACCATCGCCGATGTAGAAAAATTCTTAAAGGATGCCGAAGCCCGGCTCGACGACTTGTCCATCAAAGCCAGTCGAGCAGGCTGGGTCCAGGAAACTTACATAACCGACGACACCGAGGCCATGGCCGCTCTAGCGAACGAGAATTTCCTGGCTGCCGTGAGCGAACTTGCCGGGCAGGCCAAGCGCTTTGAAGCTATGCAATTGTCGCCGGAAATGGGGCGCAAACTCATGCTGCTGAAGCTGTCGGTGTCGGCACCGGCTCCGAGCGATCCCAAAGAGCGGGCGGAATTGGCACAACTCGGCACCTGGCTCGACGGAAGCTACGGTAAAGGCAAGTATTGCCCCAACGTGGGGCCCTTCGCGGGGCAGTGCCTGGGACAGAACGACATGGAAAAGGCCATGGCGTCGACCAAAGACCCCGCCGTCCTGCTCGATCTGTGGCTTGGGTGGCACGCCATAGCTCCTCCTATGAAGGATCGCTATACGCGATTCGTTCAGCTGGCCAACAAGGGGGCAAACGAGATGGGGTTTGCGGACATGGGCGCGCTGTGGCGCTCCAGTTACGACATGCCGCCTGAGCAATTCGGCGCCGAACTCGACCGCCTGTGGCAGCAGGTGCGGCCTCTTTACCTAGCTTTGCACGCCTATGTTCGCTCGCAGCTAGTGAAGAAATACGGTCCCGAGCTGGTTCCGCTCAACGGCCCGTTGCCCGCTCATCTGCTGGGCAACATCTGGGCGCAAGACTGGACCAATATCTACGACCTGCTCGACGTCCCCGGAAGGGGCAGTGGGGTGGACCTTACTCCCGCCCTGGAGCAAAACCATGTCGATGAGTTGCGGATGGTCCGCTACGGTGAGGCCTTCTTCACGTCTCTGGGATTCGATCCGCTGCCCAAGACGTTCTGGGAGCGCTCGCTCTTCAAGAAGCCGGCAGATCGCGACGTAGTCTGCCACGCCAGCGCCTGGGACATCGACAACCAGGAAGACCTTCGGCTCAAGATGTGCATCCGCGTTCGGGATGAGGATTTCCGGACTATCCACCATGAACTGGGGCACAACGTGTACCAGCGTGCTTACCGTCAGCAGCCGGTCCTGTTCGAGGACAGCGCGAATGACGGCTTCCACGAGGCGATCGGCGACACCATCGCCCTTTCCATCACACCCGAGTACCTCAAGCAGATCGATATGATCACGCAGGTACCCGGGCCGGAAGGCGATCTGGGTCTGCTCATGCACAAGGCGCTGGAAAAAGTCGCGTTTCTGCCCTTCGGATTGCTCATTGATCAGTGGCGCTGGGGCGTCTTTTCCGGCCAGATCAAGCCGGAGAATTACAACCAGGCGTGGTGGGAGCTGAAAGAGAAATATCAAGGCGTCGCTCCGCCGGTAAAGCGCCGTGAGGCAGATTTTGATCCCGCGGCCAAGTATCACGTGCCAGCCAATATTCCCTATACACGGTACTTTCTGGCTTCTATCCTGCAGTTCCAGTTTCATCGGGGACTATGTCGGGCCATCGGTTATACCGGCCCGCTTCACCGCTGTTCCATTTACAACAACAAAGTTGCCGGCCAACGCCTGAACAAGATGCTGCAGATGGGCAAGAGCAAGCCTTGGCCTGAGGAGTTATACGCTTTAACCGGGGAGCGCCAGATGGACGCAACCGCCATGCTCGACTATTTTGGCCCCCTGAAGAAGTGGCTCGACGAACAGAATGCCAAGAACGGAGTGAAGCCGGGATGGTAAGCAGGGTAGCGGCAGCACCCGAAACGGACCGTGGCCAAGGCTTTCCCGAGCTCCCGAGCAGACCGGCGCGGCTTGGTCATTGACCATCCAGATAGCGGATGTTAGGCTCAGTTACGTCCATTAAAGCGTCCGATCAAATCCTCAAAGAAGGGGCAAGCAATGGCGAATCTAGCTCGCGTATTGCACGAATTACAAAGACAAAGGCTGGGTAAGCAGGCTGAATTGAAACGTCTTGGTCAGGCTATCGCCGCTCTCGGTAAGCTTAAAGGGCAGCACTCTGGCTCAGGTGCGAAGGGCACGCGAAGACTGTCGGTCGCTGCCAGAAAACGTATCATCGCCGCCCAGAAAACACGCTGGGCTAAGTGGAGAGCACAACAGAAAAAAGCGGCTTAGATATTAAAGATATAACCCAGGAATTCACGCCCACTCGAGCGTTTCCCGGGTGGGTTTTTTATTTGCAGAATTGCAGCAGCAAATAATGCGCACAAATCCGCGCCTACTTTTGCCCTTCTATATCAAACGGTTAGACGATGTGACCCGGTTTAAACGACGAGAATAGCTGGCGGCCATTATTGTCGAGCCTATGCTGGTTCAGTCGCCAATCGTGCGACTGGCGGTCACGCTGGTTCTCGTCGCAGGTGGCTTATCGAGCTGCGCTCGACGGGCGACCGCAGAATCGACGACAACTGATAACGGCTGTCGAGCGTGGCTACATCGATCTGAAACCCGGTTGGCTGTTGCGAGTCGTCACCCCGATTTTGAAATCTGGTGGATATCGCCTTCCTTCTCTGGAGAAGCCGAATGGACCTTCCGGGGCACTTTCTGTCGGGCCCGACTTCATCGGGTACGAGGTCTCCCTATACCGAGTGAAAGCACGAAAATCGGCGCTTCACATCCAGTTCCGTTTCTGCCTACGCTATGTAAAAGGGGGGCAGCCCTGAATCGCGTCGATAGTTGGCTATTTTCGACTCGATTCCTGACGTTGGTTGCATCCGACTTCTCTATCTCGTCCGAGCCAGCGACGCAGATCATAATCTGGCAGTGATTGGAGCGGACGATCCGCAAAAGCTAAGTACGATGACGGACCGGGTACAGAGCGATCCTGGAAACGGCTGTAGAACGGAAGCGTCCAGCTTCTGTGTCTGGGTTTCATTAGGCATCGCGGTCCAGTCGCAAGTACAACAGGTGATCCACGGCGTAAAAGAGCGCGTCCCTGCAGTATGAGGCCAGTCTCTAGCTGCCTCACGTTTTCCCCCGTGCTATCCTCTGAGAAGTGCCAGTCGTGTGAGAAGTGCCAGTCGTGCGAGTCGGAGAGGTGGCCGAGCGGTTGATGGCACCGGTCTTGAAAACCGGCATACCCGAAAGGGTATCGGGGGTTCGAATCCCTCCCTCTCCGCCAGAATCATTCAACTCCCCTCAGCATAAGGACTTACCAGTTCCCGCTTCCTCCGCTCAACATGCTCCGCTGCGTCAGAAGGGGAGCCAACCGTACTCCACCCACTTTTCTAAGCTCATCCTCGTCTCCCAGCACAAATACCTTTCGTCCTTTGAGCACGGCGGTCAAGAGATGATTCCCGCCCGCAAGTTTCGATTTGAATTCCGAGATGGAATATACGGTTGGGTTGATAGGGCGGCCGATGTTTTTCTCGACTGTAGAGAGGCTCGAAAGTATCTCGTCAAGGGTGGCCTTCCCAACCACCAAAAGATCTACGTCGCTCGGCCCCCGTCTCTTCCTCACGGGCCACCGACCCATACACAAATGCCACAAGGATGCGCTTCGCTAAAGGGTGCAGCGCTGACCGCAAGACTCTGAAGATGCCAATGATCAACGTCCCTCCACACAGCAGCTTTGCTGGGTAGATCGCAAACGAGTCCAACGGGAATTTTGCGCTCCACGCGTTTGCCGCGCTGGCAGGGGGAGTAGATAGCATTGCCCGCAAGTCTTTTATCAGTTTAGTGTGCCAGTATTTGGATGCCATTGACTGGCGCGCGATATTGCGAGTCGGCCGACGCTCCGTGAATGGGAGCAAGACTGAAATTGTCACCCGTGCAGTTCACGAATTTGACATAATTGCCTCCCAAGCCGCTAGATGCCTGCATGAAGGTTCCCGTGAAATCCACTCCTCCAGGGTCCAAACCCGTAATCGTGCTGCCTTCGAACGCCTGCCCGTCACAACCATGGATCTGATTCTGATGCACGGTCGTCAGCCGGTAGTTCCCTACCCGCGATGCGGCTGCGCCCCCGTCGAAATAGACAACCACGTCGTATGTCTGAAAAGTCGCAGGCAATCCTGAAACCTGAATAGTATTCGGTTGCACATTATTGTTATCGAGATAACCCTTCATCATGCGGTCATTACCTGGTTGATCAGGAATGTTGTTGAAATAGCTGTTCGGTGACGTCCAGACCAGCGAAGCGGTCGTCGATACGCCGTTCTGATCAAACAGATTGGTTAACTGGCCGGAATTGGAACTGCCCAGAGCTTGATTCCAGTTAGCCTGTGGGACTACCCCGGCCACTTCGCCCGGAGCCATCGGCGTCACTGCATAACTTACAAAGTTAACTGCAATTGAAGAAGAATAGGTCGACGGTTGAGCGGCATAGTTGATGGCCTGCACCGACACCAACTCAGAGCGCTTCTTGACTCCTGTCGATGTGACCGCCTCCGCTTGGACTATGTACCTGCCGGGAGCGACATTCTGCCAATTCACGCTGTAGGGTGGGGTAGTCGCTGTGCCGACAAGGTTACCGTTGGAATAGAAGTTGACTGCGGTCAACACGTCGCTGCTTCCGTTTCGCAGGGTGGCATCGGCGGTCAGCACGATTGGGGAGCCGGAAACCACCGTAGTCCCCGGCAAAGGCTGCGTGATCGTGACCGCAGGAGGATATGCAGTGGGTATCTGCGGACCCTGATTGGGTGCCATCACTGTCTGTAGGACGCTCAGAGTATTACCCGTCGGAGGCGGATTCAACTCTGACGGGATATTCGGGGCATTCCAGTACGGGTCCAGAATCCCATAGGTTTCTTCTCCGCCGAATCTGCGACCTTGACCACTGGATTGTGTCCCATTCAGCGGCCAGTAGGACCAATCTAGGTCTGTGTTGTCGAGATAGGTCCGGAAGCTCTGGAACCAGAAGCCGCCGCTGCCGTCGCTCGGATTGCCGTCAGCGAGACAGCTTGAGCGGTCATGGCAGTTACCAAACTCGCCAATCCATATTGGAGCCGTGTAGGGCATGTCGGGCGTCAGCAGGTAACCCCAGTGCTGGTTCCAGGCCTGTTCCAACTGCGCATAGGTTTGCGCCCCGTTGTGATCGAACGAGTAATCGTGCGCCGAATAGATCAGCCGGCCAGGCACATTCAATTGGATCGGAAGGTTGGCGGCTCCCGTTAGATCGAGAGCATAATTCACCCCTTCGATAACAATCAGCAGGTTTCGGTTTACTGACAGAATCGCATTTCCACCGCGTTCTGCTGCGGCATGCCAATCGGTCGCTGGGTCTCCTCCCCAAGTTGCATAGATGCGTGGCTCGTTGCGCAAGTCGGAGCCGATGACCTGGGGTACATCCTTGAAGTGCGCCACCATCCCTTTCCAGTCCGCGATCCAATTGGACTCCGGGTAATGGGCGTTGTACCAGAGTTCATTGCCGTCTTTGCTGCAACACCACTCGGCATTGCTGTTGTGGTTGTCTAGGATAATCAGCAGACCTTGCGATGCTATCTCACGGACGACCGCGTCAAAAACCTGCATCGCGCGCCTCCCTCGGAACTGAGGGTTGGCGGTTATAGCGTAATCTGGCACGATCGGGTTGCTCTCGTACAACTCGTTTGACCAAGGCACCCGCACAGTATTAAAACCCATGCAGCGAATGTGGCGC
>Ga0209577_10000408_pt1 | contig 43766 bp, 40 predicted proteins | sample GraSoiAngelo_109_FD_185874 | JGI IMG/M metagenome (GOLD analysis project Ga0209577, IMG submission 185874) | Grasslands soil microbial communities from the Angelo Coastal Reserve, California, USA - 14_0903_12_20cm (SPAdes) (version 2) | ecosystem: Environmental > Terrestrial > Soil > Grasslands... | reverse complement strand
TCGCGTGCTGCGCGCGCCAGGCCGCGACGTGCAGTGCGGTGCTGCCCGGTGCGACGTCCCAATAACCGTCCTCTTCCTCGTATAGCGCCCCGACGTCCACGCCGAGGTCGAGCAGGTGGCGGACGCCGTCGGCATTCCCGTTTCCCGCGAACTGCGCGAGCAGCCGGCCTCCCTCCGCCAGCAGCTGGCCCGCGACCGACGGCTCGCCCCGGACGAGCGACCGCACGGCGGCCACGTCGTTCCGGGCGCAGGCGGCGATCAGGCGATCGACGCCCGCGGGCTCCACGGCCACGCCGCGTCGCTCGAGCAGGGCGAGCACATCCCCCCGCCCGCGACGCGCAGCGAGCGCGACGGCGGGCCTGCCGTCTGCGCGATTGGCCAGAGTCGCGTCGGCCCCATGATCGAGCAATAGCTGGATGTTTTCGAGCGCATTATCGCGCCGTACAGCCTGGTGCAGGGCCGTGTAGTGCCAGCGGGTCATGCGGTTGGGGTCGGCGCCGTGCTCGAGCAGGAGCTTGCTGCCGTCGTAATCGTGCCAGTCGGCCTTGCGCAGCAACATCGTGGCGAGGCTGTCGTCGCTGAGCTTCCCGCTGTCCAACAACGCATGCACGGCGCCGTTGTCGTGGGTCTCGGGCGCGTGGTAGGGCGTCTCCCCGTCGTTGGGATCGGCGCCGCGCTGGAGCAGGAGGCGGGTCAGGTCCGCGTGGTGCGCGACGCCGGCGGCGCCGTACAGCGCGCTCTCCCACTCGGGACCCGGCCGATGATTCATCTCGTACCACCCGGTATTCGCGCTCGCACCGGCGTCGAGCAGTGTCGTCGCCGCCCTTACGAACCCGGCCGAGCGGGCGTGATCGAGCCGCAGGTAGCGGGAGAAGCAAAGGTGGGTGAGCGCATCCCAGCCGCGTGGTCCTCCCTTGACGGTGGCGTTCGCGGGGTCGAGCTCGAGGAACCGGCGCACTGCCGCGTCGTCGCCGAGGATCGCCGCCGCATGAATGTTGGCGCTCGCGACCTCGGGGTGCGCGGCGAGAATGGCCTCGGCGCGCTCGAGGACCCCCGTCACATGCCCGGAGTCGAGCGGGACGCAGGCGGCTTCGATGAAAGCGGCGAGCGGAGCGGTCATCGCTCGTAGACCGTAACGGCGCCTCCCGGAGACTGTCAACTGTCTCACGGAGCCTTCCCGGCTATTGCGCTCCGGATCCTCCTGGGGGGATATAGGGGGCCACCGGAGGATGGCCATGATTGCCTTGTCGCCTCGTCGCACGCTCCTCGCGCTTCCCCTCGTGGTCGCGCTGTGCGCGACCTCGCACGCGCAAACCGCCGCGCCCGCTCCGACCGGCGCGACCGCGGCGTGGACGATCAAGCCCAAGGGAGACATCCGCTGGCAGCAAGTCACGCCGGCGGGCGCGCTCCTCATCTCGACCGACGCCGAGCTCGCCGGCGTGGATATCGAGCGCGGTCAGGTCACGTGGGAGAAACCCGAGCTGGGCGGGTTGCCGCCCGACAGCGTCCGCATGGTCGAGGGCTCCCTGCTCATGGAAGCCGCGCGGCCCGGTCTGCTCATCGTGTTCGATCCGGTCACCGGCGCTGTGGTATTCGATTCCCGGCGCCTGAGCCTCGCCCAAGTCGTCACCCGCCGCGTGCTGCCGCAGAGCGGCACGCTGCTCGTGCACGGGCGGCGCGCGGCCGGCCCGCCCGTCGTGGCGCTGTACGACCTGGCGACGGGTGATCAACGCTGGGCCAACGAGGCGCTCTTCCAGCAGACCGAGCCCCAGAAGAAGGGGCTGGGCGGCCTGATGCAGCGCCTGGTGACCGCCGCCTCCGAAGCGACGGCGCTGGAGGTGCTGCAGGCCGGGCCCGACATGATCGTCGTCCACACGCTGATGGGTCTGCGGGCGCTGGACGCCCGGTCGGGTGCGGTGCGCTGGTCCGCCACGCTCCCCACCGCCCGCGCCGGCAACCCCGCCCGCCACGTGCGGCTGTTTCCGTCGCTCGACAAGACCGACCGCATCTACGTCGGGTTCGACGACCGCCTCATGGCCTACCGCCTCGCCGACGGTCAGGCGCTCTGGTCCAAGCCCCCGACGATCGACGGCTGGGTGCACGGCATCGTGCAGCATCCCAACGGGATCATCGTCCTGCCGGAATCGCCCCCCGCCAAAGAGGCGACGGGTAACGTGCGCATCGTGAACGGTGTGGTGCAAACGGGCCTGAACGTGGTCCGCTACGACGATGGCACGACCATCGCCGACAAACCGCTGCGCATGCGCGGGACGGTGACCGACGCGCTGATCACCGGCGGCTCCGCCGTGCTCGCCGTGGACGCCGAGTCGCGCACGTTCGTGAACGTGCTGGACGTGGCCACGGCCAGCGTGCGGCTGAAAAAGGACGTGAAGATCAAGGGCCAGCTCGATTACGCCGAGCTGACTCCGGCTGGCCTGCTGTACATCTCGCGGCCCGACGCGTCCACCAACGCCGAAGTGAACGTGATCGATCTCGCGTCGGGGGAGCCCAAGTTCAAGGACGCGATCGAGAGCGGCAAGCCGCTCGGCTCGGGCGACTACAACGCCGCGCGGTACTCCCTGCACCACGCGGTCGAGGGGACGACGCTCTACGTGTTTGCGAGCCACGACCACCGGCTGTACGCCGTGGATCGCAATGCCGGCAGCTTCAAGGCGCTGGGCGGTGAGATCAAGCTCCAGGGCGACGAAGATCCGGTCGACATGGAGATCCGACAGGGGGGAATCGTCCTGATCGCGCCGCAGAATCTCGTGGTGGTGGCGCGGGATGGGCAGGTGAAGCAACAGGTCTACTATCCCGCGCCCCAACTGCCTGGGCTGTTGCGGGCGCTTTACCGGCTCAACGCGGTGCGCGCCGGCCTGTACGGGGCGGCCGCGTCGGCATACGGCGACGCGTTCGCCCAGGCGTCGCACAATGCCACGGACACGACCGCGCGCCGCATCACCGGGCAGCTGGCGACGGCCTACTCGCAGGGCGGCGCCCAGCTGGCGGGCTACTCGCACCAGGCGGCGAGCCTTGCGTCGAAGCGCTTCAAGGCCTCGCTCGCCGTGCCCGGGTCGGTGTTCATGCTGACCCGCGCGCCCGAGGGGAACGGCAACGTGCTGCTGCAGATCGACAAGGACACGGGGCTGCCGCGCTCCCGCGTCGATCTCGGCAAGGAGCGCGAGCCGGTGTACGCGGTGGACGACGTGGCCGGGATGCTGTTCCTCAAGACCGCAGCGGGGACGCTGGTCGGCTACCGGCTCTGACGCGCGACGGCAGGCTGCTGTTCATCACCCGCTCCGTGCGCTTGTTCGCGTACGGCGCGCTCGCCGTGGTCCTGGTGGTCTACCTGACGAGCTCCGGCCTGACCCCATCGCAGAGCGGCATGCTCCTGACGCTCACGCTGGTCGGCGACACGGCGGTGTCGCTGTACTTGACGACGCGCGCGGACCGGCTGGGGCGGCGGCGCATGTTGATCGTCGGCGCGATCCTCATGGTGGCGGCCGGCATGACGTTCGCCTGGACGCGCGACTTCCTGCTCCTCGTCGTGGCGGGGACGATCGGGGTGATCAGTCCCAGCGGCAACGAAGTCGGGCCGTTCTTGCCGATCGAGCAGGCCGCGCTCGCCCACGTCGTTCCCCCCGATTCGAGAACCACCGTGTTCGCCTGGTACACGCTCGCGGGCTCGCTCGCGACCGCTGCCGGCTCGCTGTGTGGCGGCGTTTTATCCCAGGGGCTGCAGCGCACGGCCGCCACACCGCTCGCGAGCTATCGAGTCGTCGTGCTGCTGTACGCCGTGTTGGGCGCCGTGTTGGCCCTCTTGTTCACGCGGCTCTCCCCCGCGACCGAGGTCGCTGCACCGGAAGCCACGCCTACTCGCTTTGGCATCGGCCGCTCGCGCGCTGTGGTGCTCCGCCTGTCGGGGCTGTTCGCCCTGGACGCGTTCGCCGGCGGCTTCGTCATCCAGAGCTTCGCGGCCTACTGGTTCTATCTCCGGTTCGGCGTGAACCCCGCCACGCTCGGCATGATCTTCTTCTGGGCCAACGTGCTCGCCGGCGTCTCGGCGTTGCTCGCCACGCGGCTCGCGGCGCGCTTCGGCCTCGTCAAGACCATGGTGTTCACGCATCTGCCGTCGAACGTGCTGCTCGTGCTCGTGCCGCTGATGCCGAATCTCCCGCTCGCCATTCTGGTGCTGCTGACCCGCTTCAGCATCAGCCAGATGGATGTGCCGACCAGGCAGTCTTACGTGATGGCCGTGGTCCGTCCCGACGAACGATCGGCCGCGGCCGGGATCACCGGCGTGGCCCGCACGACCGGCGCAGCCATCGCGCCCGTGTTTGCCGGGTGGATGTTTGCCCGACCCTCGTTGATCAGCCTGCCGTTTTTCATCGCCGGCACGTTGAAGATCGTCTACGACCTGTTGCTGTACCGTGCATTCGCGGCCAGACGTTAGCGGTCGTAGGCCTGCTGCAAGCCTTTGATGTCGAGCTTTTTCATCTGCATCATCGCCTGCATGACCCGGTTCGCCTTCTTGGGATCCTTGTCTCCCAACAGCTTCCCCAGCACGGTGGGCACGATCTGCCACGACACACCGAACTTGTCTGTGAGCCAGCCGCATTGGTCTTTGGATCCGCCGGCGGACAGCTTCTCCCACAGCTCGTCGACTTCCTGCTGCGTCTCGCAGTTCACGAAGAGCGAGATCGCCGGCGTGAACTTGAACTGCGGCCCGCCGTTCAGGGCGTAGAAGTCCTGACCCTCGAGCTGGAAGGTGCAGGACATGACCGACCCCTTCGGCCCGGGCCCCGCGTCGCCATAGCGCGACACGCGCCCCACTTTGGAGTTCTTGAAGATCGACACGTAGAAATTCATCGCCTCTTCGGCCCTGCCATCGAACCACAGAAACGGCACGATCCTTTGCATGGGGTCTCCTCGCTATGGACGGTTCGGGTGACGGTACAGCCGGGCCCCCAACGACGCCAGCAGGTCGGCCCGTTCAGCGCTCCCGTGCGTCCTGCGACCCGCGCATTGCGCGAACCGCTGCCACGCTGGATGACGTGGAGACGAGATACGGCACGAGGACCGTGAGGGCGATCCGCAGCAGGCGCCCGCGGCCTACGTCGCCACGCAGGATCGCATCCCCATGATTGATGCTGACCAGGACGGAGCCCACACCGACGGCGTAGAGCAGCCCTCGGCGAACGACCGAGCGCTGGAACGCGATTCGAAGCCAATGCCTCAAAGAACTACGCAACATCCGCGACGGACAGGCCGAGCTCGGTCAAGATCATTTCCTTGAGACCGACCAGCTCGGGGCTGGACATGGGGCGCGGCCGCGGCACGGCCACCTCGACCACCCGCGCCACCTTGGCCGGCCGCGGGGTCATGACGAACACGCGGTCCGCGACGTGCAGGGCTTCCTCGACATCGTGGGTGACCAGGAGGCAGGTGGGGCGATCGCGCGTGAGGATGCGCAACAACTCGTTGCGCACGCTGAGGCGCGTCAACGCGTCGAGGGCGCCGAAGGGCTCGTCCATGTAGAGCAGGTCGGGCGTCGCCACGAGGGCGCGGGCGACCTCGACCCGTTGCAGCATCCCTCCCGACAGCTCGTGCGGGTAGCGTTCCTCGAAGCCAGCCAGGCCGACCAGGTCAATGTGCCGTGCGATGATTTGGTGGCGGTCCGCGTTCGGTGTCCCGTCCAACGCGAGATCCAGATTCTGCCGGACCGTCATCCACGGAAACACCGAGCCGCGCTGGGCGATCATGATCCCCCGGCGGCTGGGCGCGAGCACCGGACGCCCGTCGATCAAGACGTCGCCGCGGTCAGGCTGCTCAAATCCGGCGAGCACCTTGAGGAGAGTCGACTTTCCGCAACCCGACGGCCCGACAATCGCCACAAACTCACCGGCACTGACAGTGAAGGACATGTCTTCCAGGGCCGACACCTCGCCGTCGCCGGTGCCGAATCTCTTCCAGACCCCCCTGACCGAAACCTCAGCGCCCACGGCCGTACCTCCAGCGGACCTCCTTGAGGTTCTCCAAGCGTCGCATCACGAGGTCCAGCAGCAGTCCGATGACGCCGATCATGACCATTCCCGCTACGACGAGGTCGTAGCGCATACCGGCGTTGCGGGAATCCATGATGAGGAAGCCGAGTCCGGAGTTGATCGCGACCATCTCCGCCGCGACCACGACGAGCCACGCGACGCCCAACCCCACCCGCATGCCGGTGATGATCGTCGGAAGCGCGCCGGGGACGATGACGTGGGTGAACAGCTTGACCCCGGTGATGCCGAAGTTCTGCGCGGCCCAAAGGTACTCGCGCTCGACCAGCTGCACGCCCGAGCTGGTGGCAAGAACCATGGGAAAGAACGACGCCAGAAAGACGAGGAAGATCGGCGAGAGGTCGCCTACCCCGAACCACAGGATCGCCAGCGGAATCCAGGCGATCGGGGAGATCGGTCGCAGCATCTGGACCGTCGGGTTGAACGCCGTGAAGGCCGTGCGGTACCACCCCATCAGTATTCCCAACGGGAGCGCCAGCAGCAGCGCGATCCCGTATCCGAACGTGACGCGGTACAGCGACGCCGTCACATGCCGCAGCAGGGTGCCGTCTTTCGCGAGACTCGCGATGCCCAGGAGCACCGCCGGCGGTGTTGGGAAGATGGGGCTGCCGCCGGCGGCCAACCACCACACGGCCGTCAGCCCAACGCACACGCCTACGGGAAGCAGTCTGGTCATTGTGCCTGAGGGTTGATCTCGACCGGGTGAGCGTGCTGCATGAACGATTCATCGACATACGTGTGATACTCGATCGGCCGGCCGAGGATCTTCGCGTCGAGTGAGAGTCGCATCAATTGATCGAACTCGGAGCGCATCAGGCGAAGATCACCGTACGTGACGCGGTCCGGCGGGCGCTCCATGACCCACTTGATGAGGTCGAACGCCTGGTTGAACATCGATCGGTGCGATGCGATTCGGGCGGCTCTCGTCCGGTGCTCCGGGCTCGTATCCAGCCAATGCCCCGCGGCCAACACGTGGTCCACCAGCAGCTGCACGGTCTCACGGTCCTTGTCGATCAGTTCCTGCCGCACCGCGAGCACGCAGCAGATGTAAGTCGGCCACACGTCACGGGTCATGTACAACACCCGCGCGTACCCGTCCATTTCCGCCTTGGCGCCGAACGGCTCGCCGGTGGCATAGGCGTCCACCGCGTCCGCCAGCAGCGCCGCCGGCATGTCCGGTGGGGACAGCTCGACCATCTTGAGATCACCGTCCTTGAGCCCATAGGCGGCCATGAGTTTGCGGACGAAGAGGTGGTCCACCGCGAAGCGGCTGGGGATCGCGATCCGCTTCCCCTTGAGATCCGCGAACGTCTTGTAGGGCGAGTCCTTTCTGACCATGATCACCGCGCCGGACCGATGCCCCAGGGCCACGACCTTCACGGGCACCCCCTTATCGGCAAGGTCCATCACCATCGGCGCCAGCATCATGGCGGCTTTGACCCTGCCCGAAACCAGCGCTTCCTTGAGCTCGGGCCAGCCGCTGTACCGCACGTACCTGGCGATCTGAGGCACCCGCGCGGCAATCGACTCGGCATCGACCTTCGGCATGCTCATCCCCGTCATCCCGACAGACGGCCCGGACTCGTCCATTCCCTGGACCATGTCGATCCGCTTTCCCTCTGTGCTCATCGCCTTACAGGCGACCGGAATCGTGAGGTTTCAGGTAACGGGGAGAGCGCCGATGTCGAGGAGGTCCCCGGCCCCGTTGCCGCCTCGGGAACCGCTCTCGACCCGCATATGCACGTCGCGGATCAGGAGTGCCCAGCCGCAGTACGCCGCAAGGAATAGCGCGCTACGATATCGCGGCCCCAATCGAGACACCGTCGCCGCGAGAGAGCCGCTCATGCCGCGTCCACGCCGAGTGGCAGGTGGCGACCCTTCGGGCGCCTCGGTCGCCGCTTGACGTCCCAGATGATCCCGAGCTTCTCCAACGCCAGCAGGACGACATAGACGACGTCGAATTCGTACCACCGGTGGAATCCGTGGTGGGCGTACGTCGGATGCGTGTGATGGTTGTTGTGCCACCCTTCGCCCAGGTTGAGGAAGGCGACCAGGGCGTTGTTGCGCGCCGCGCACCATCCCTTGGGCGGACACTCGGTCGGGTGCGAACCGAACGCATGGCAGAAGGAGTTCGTGGCCAGGGAGGTGTGCCAACACAACACCACCGGCACGATCCAATACGTGAGGATGCCGTACCATCCGAAGAGCAGCGCCAGCGTCGCCGCATAGGCGAGCTTGATGCGGTTGTCGTTGCGGTCCACCCAAGTGAGGTGCGGCCGCTGCACGTCCGGAATCAGCTCCCACTTGATGCCGTCGTCGATGTCGTCCCGCAGCAGCCATCCCATGTGCGAGTGCCAGAAGCCGTCCCGCGGGGAATGGAAGTCGGCGTCGGTGTCGGCGGTGCGGTGGTGGTGCCGATGCTCCGACACCCACCAGAACAGCCCTCCCTGGTTCGCGAGACACCCCAGTGCCGCCAGCACGAACTCGAACCACGGATGCGTCTTGTACGATCGATGAGCGAAATAGCGGTGATAGCCCGCGAACACCCCGACCTGCAGGATGAACCACACCAGCAGGGCTCCGCGCACGTTGGGCGTGCCCACGAACCAATACGCCGCAAACAGCAGATGCGCGATGAGAAACGATACTCTTGTGCTGGCCGCACTGCGCCCCTTGTGCCGGGCGCGGTCTGGTTCGCGATGCCAGGCGCTCGACATGCGGCCGACGGCCTCTCGCACGGTCATCGGTAAGGTCATTGGTTACTCCTTTAACTTCCCGTCTGGGTAATGAGCGACGTGGGTCCACGCGCGGCCGCTCGGCCCCTTCCCGGCTTGAGGAGGGCATGCTCCTCGAGGAAGACTGTCAGGTACCGGCGCAGCGCGAGCAGCGGGAGAACCGGCGCGAGCAGCAGCCAGATGTAGGCTTGCGCCACCCGGTCATCGCTGTAGCGCCGCAACGTCTCGAATATCCGGCCGTGCTGCGTGACGTCGTTCAGCCAGAACTGGCACCCGTGCCACGGGGCCGTCATCAGTTGCCACCAGCGACGTGGACTCGAGAAAAACAAGGCCCCCAAATTCGGGCGGCAGCCGATCAACCTGGCGAGTTGGTCGGAATAGATGAAATGATCCACCAGGCCCGCGATCCGCAGAGACGTGTTGCGAAAGTGACGGTCCCAGAACGCGGCGTCCTTGTCGATCGTCGCCCGGCGCTCGACCGGCCCCGGGAGCCGCCGCGCGCCCGAGAACACCTTCGCGACGTAGCGGCTTTGCAGCTCGGCGAGGCCGGGGATCGAGCCGAAGATCGGACGGGCGAATCCCACGAAGGCGAGTGACGGATCCTCGTTATAGAAGATGTACTTGAACCACCTTCGTGGATCCGTGCCCGCCGCGACGGACCCGTCGAGAAATGGGAACGAGGTGCTGTAGCCGTTGCATGTGATGATCGCGGCAGCATCTGCGGACGTCCCGTCGCTGAAGCGCACGGTCGTCCCCTGACAGGAAGCGATGTCTCGCTTGGGTACGACGTGGCCGGACTTCACCCGGGACAAGACCTCCGCGCTCTTGTTGAAGAACGAGCGATTGTAGGGCGCGTCGGTCCGCCACGCCTCCTGGCCGTGTCCGTTGAATCCGAAGGCCCACTCCAGATACTCGGCGATGAAGGGCGAATACCGGTGTGTCGGCGACAACCGCAGTCGCACTCGCGACGAGATGTGATCCAAGATCTTGGGCCCGGATCCTGGAAACCCGGGCAAGCGATCGACCCGCTTCGGCACGAACCACACGCCGTTCGGGATGCAGAAGTAGACCCGCGCCGTCACCCGGCTCGCCTCGAAGGCGACGTCACTCGCGCTCTCGCCTCCTCCCCACACGACCACCGTCTTGCCCGACCACTCGCGCGGGATTTCCTTCACGGCGGCGCTATGCTTGAGGGTTCCTGCATAGCCACGAAACCGGTCGTCATCGCTCACGTCGTTGGGCTGCTGATGCACGCCGGACGACACGATCACGCGGGGCGCGAGCCACTGGCTCCCGTCCGCGGTCGCGATCTGCCAGAGGTCGCCGCGCTTCGCCACCCGCGTCACGCGCTGATTGAAGTGAATGTGCCCGGTCAGTGAGAACCGGGCGCTGTACGCCTCGAGGTAGGCCCGGATCTGCTCGTGAGACGGGAAGGACGGGTAGTCGTCGGGCATCGGAAAGTCCGATATCTCCGTGACGCACCGCGAAGAAGTCGTGTGCGTGGTCTTGGTGACCCCCCCATACCGCTCGTCAGCGGTGTACGCCCACACGCCCCCGATCTCGTCCCGGCCCTCGAGCACCACGGTCCTGAGACCCTCGGCGAGGCAGTACTTGGCCGCCATGAGGCCGGACCATCCGGCGCCGATGACGATCACGTCGTAAGCCTGGTTTCGCGTATCCATCACAACACCCGTCCGCGTTTGGTAGACGCAAGTTGCCCGGCGGAGGAAGCGGCGGGTATTGGCGGGCGTCTGATTGTTGCGGCGGAGTATCGCCTACGCGGGTTGACGGGCGCTGTCCGACGGGTGTGTCGCTCGGGGTCTCACAGTGACGGGATCAGTCGACCAGGCCGTGCTTGATCGCATAGCGCATGATCTGCGCGGTGGTCCTGGCGTTCAGCTTCGTGAGCACGCGGGCCCGGTACGTACTCACGGTCTTCACGCTCAGATGGAGCTCGGCGGCGATCTCCGAGACGCGCTTCCCGGACCCGAGCAGGCGCATGATCTCGAACTCGCGGTCCGAGAGGCCCTGGTGCGGCAGCTCGTCGGCCGGCCGGCCGAGGTCGGCCGCCAGGGTCTCTGCGACCGACGGACTGACGTAGCGCCCACCGCGGACGATGCGGCGGACGGCGGTGAGCAGCTCCTCCGGCGCGCTCTCTTTGGTGAGGTATCCGGACGCCCCGGCCCGGAGCACCCGAACGGCGTACTGCTCCGCGGGGTGCACGCTGAGCACGAGGACCGGAACGTTGGGGCGCTCCCGTTTGAGGTCTTTCAAGAGCTCGAGGCCGCTGCGGCCGGGCATCGTGATGTCGAGCACGACGGTGTCCCACGCCTTTTTCCGCGCGAGCTCGAGGGCTTCTTCGGCGCTGGCGACCTCGCCGATCGTAACCGGGGTTCCCTCCTGTTCCAGGATATCCCTCAACCCCTTCCGCACAATCGGGTGATCGTCACAGATGAGGACTCGCATCGTCCGGTCTCCGCTCATTGGCGGCGCGGGATGTTGACTCGCACGAGCGTGCCTGCCCCGGGCGCACTCTGGATCGCGACGTCGCCGCCGAAGGCTCGCGCCCGTTCGCGCATGCCCAGGAGCCCGAGGGACTTTGCGTTGGTGAGGGCTGCCTGCGGGATGCCGGCCCCGTCGTCGCGGACCTCGAGCACCACGTGGTCCCGGGTCCTGGCGAGGACGATCCCCGCGGCGGTCGCGCGCGCGTGGCGCGCGACGTTGGTCAAGGCTTCCTGGCAGATGCGGAACAGCGCGATTCGGAGGTCCGGGCCCACCTCGAACGGCTGGCGGGGCGCTTTGAGCGTGCAGGCGATTCCGGTGCGTTTCTCGAACTCCTCCGCATGCCACTCCAGGGCGGCGACGAGACCCAGGTCGTCCAGGATCGCGGGCCGGAGCTCGCTCGAGATGCGGCGGACGTTGTGGATCGTCTCGTCCACGACCGTGCCCAGCGCGGTGGCCTTGTCCGACACGCCGCCGGGGAGGCCGCGCAGCTGCTGGGCGAGCCTCGAGAGCTCGAACTTCAGGCCGGTCAACGCCTGGCCGAGCTCGTCGTGGATCTCCTGGGCGATGCGGGCCTGCTCCTGCTCCCGCACCGACTGCAAATGCGCCGAGAGCGCCTGGAGGTGGCGGTACGCGACCTCGAGCTGGGCGGTGCGTTCGGCCACGCGCCGCTCGAGATCTTCGTTCATGCGGCGGACTTCGTCTTCCACGCCCTTGCGGGCGGTGATATCGATGGCCATCACCATCCCCATCGAGATGCCACCGACCTCGCCCGGGACGGGGAGGGTGTAGACGAAATAGGTCCGGCCGCGGGACGGCACCTCGGCGCTGGCCGGGCGACCGTCGAGCGCCGCACGACACAGCGGCTCGAGGAGGGCCCACGTCTCGGCGGGGAGACCCTCCCGGATCGTCTTCCCCGCGGCGGCCTCTTTGGGGACTCCGGCGGCATCCAGCACCCCGGCCCCGTCCGCCACGATGTAGCGCAGCTCGCGATCGAACAGGGCGACGGCGCCGCTGGGGATGTTGCTCGCGACCGTGCGGTAGAGGTACTCGCTGCGGCGCAGGGCTTCCTCGGCGCGCCGCCGCTCCGTCACATCGATCGCCAGCACGAGCCGCGCGCGCGTGCCGTCGACCAGGATCTCCTGGGAGAAGATCTCCGCGTCGATGATGGCTCCATTTTTCTGCCGGTGCCGCCACACGCCGGCATGCACGAGCTCAGGGTGAGGCGACGACGCGTGCTGCAGCAGATCCGGCACGTCTTCCGGCACATGGAGGTCCGCGAAGGTCAAGCGTGGCAGCTCGTCCGGAGCGTAGCCATACTTCCGCATCGCGGCTTCGTTCATGGCCAGGATGTGGAGCGTCTCCGCGTCGTACATCCACAAGGGGTACGGGTTCTTCTCGAACAACACCCGGTACGTCTCGTCGGACCGGCGCAGGACGTCCTCGAAGGCCTTCCCCGCCTTCATGTCGAGGTACTCCGATTCCAGACCATTGGCATGTTGGCCGACCGGGCCCCGCTGGACCATCAGCGTGCGTCTGATCTGTCCGTCGGGGGAAAGCGAACCGGTCTGCCCTCGTTCGTCCTACAAGAGCCCCAGGCGCGGCCGGCGCTGGGAGCGCCGGCCGGCTGGGCCAGTGGGTCAGAACGAGAGGGTGAGGCCGCCTTGCCAGGCGACCTGATTCTGCGTGTGGTGGTAGCCGTACCGATCGAACTGGTACACGTAATCGCGCGCTTCGGCGCGCAGGCCCCACCGCGTGAAGCGGTACTCGACCCCGGCGCCGGCGTTGCCGGCGGGCTTGGTCCAGCTGCTGCCGGACCCGATGGGATGGATCGTGATCCCGCCGGCGCCCGCGACCACATAGGGAATTACCGTGCCTTCGCCGGCGGGGCGGGGCGCGCGCAGGACGACATCGGCATCGTAGGTGAGCTTGTTGAACGTCGCTCCGTTGAGGGTGGCGCTGCGGGCGCGGTCCTGTGCCAGCGTAGTGCCGGCCCGCAGGCCCACGTTCCGGCCGAGCCAGTACGTTCCGTCCACGGAGCCGGCCCAGCCCTGCCGCCAGTCGGGAGCGCCGGCTCCGTTCAACCGGTCGGGACCCGACAGGCCGCCGAAAGCGCCCGCGACCGTGTAGCGGTCGGAGGCGGGACGCTCGTCCTCCTGGGCGTGGAGCGCGACCGGCGCCACGGCCAGGGTGAGCGTCGCGAAGCTGCATGCGATGAAGCGCAACATGAAATCCTCCACGGCGAATCCTCGCCGAGGGAATGCGTTGTCAGTACAATGGCAATAACCCGCGTGCAGTCGGACGAACCTGCACGATTTCATATACGAAGCCTCTTGGTCGGGAAGTTCCCATGCCACCGCTGTGTCGGACGCGCACCACGCCCGACGTTGAGACGCCGCGGCAGGTGTTGTCGCGTCTCAGTCCTTCTGGCGGGGGTGACGACGCAGCCCGGCGGTCGCGGCGTCGATCCGGCCGATGTAAGCCCGCGCGGCCTCGCGTGGTGCGCGCCGGGGCACGACGAAGTGGCGGTCGTCGGGGCGCGAGCTCTTGAGATCGTCGACCATCAGGTCTCCCCCGTGCGCCTCGACCGCCGCTTCGAACCGTTCCACCGCCGACAGCAGATCCACGAGATCTTCGGGTTGCTCGCCGCCCGTGACCGTAATGCCGCGGCTCCGCAACCTGGCCGCCACCTCAGCCGCCGCGGCGGCGCGCTCCCTTTGGTCTTCGTCCTTGGCCATGCCGATGCTCCCCCTCCCCTCAATATTCCGCGAAACCGTCGTCCGGATAACAATAGAGCCACCGCTCCCCCGGCTCCTCGGAAGCGACCACGGGGTGTCCGGTCGCCCGCGCATGCTTGGAGGCATGCTGGTTGGGCGAGCTGTCGCAACACAACGTCGCGCCGCACTGCTGGCAGGTGCGCAGATGCACCCACTGCGCCTTGATCTTCACGCACTCGGCGCACTCCCGGCGCTTGGCATGTCGCACGGTGGTGATCGCCTCGAGGTGAACGCAGCTCGCGTCGGGCATCGTGCGCCTCGCCTATTCGTGCAGCACCTGGTGGACGGCGGCGATCGCGATCGATCCTTCCCCGACGGCGGACGCCGCCCGCTTGACGCTCCCGCTCCGGACGTCGCCCACCGCGAACACGCCGGGCAGGCTCGTTTCCAAGAGATGCGGAGACCGGGCCAGCGGCCAATGCGCGGCGGCCAGATCCTCCGGGGACAGATCCGGGCCCGTCTTGATGAAGCCACGGGCATCGAGCGCGAGACAGCCCTGGAGCCACGCGGTACTGGGTCTGGCGCCCGTCATGGAAAAGACGTGGCGGATGCCCTGCGTCTCCTCCCGGCCCGACTGGTTGTCCCGCCAGGTCACGCGCTCGAGATGATGGTCCCCCTCGAGACCCACGATTTCCGTGCGGACGTGCAGGACGATCGCCGGGTGGTCCTCGATGCGACGGATGAGGTAGCGGGACATCGTGTCCGCCAGCCCGTCCGACCGTACGACCATGTGGACGCGTCGGGCGGTTTGGGCCAGGAACACGGCCGCCTGGCCGGCCGAGTTGCCCGCGCCCACGACCACCACCTCGTCGCCTCCGCACAGCTGCGCTTCCATGAACGTCGCGGCGTAATACACGCCCGTGCCCTCGAACTGCGCCAGGTTGGTGATGGACAGCCGGCGGTATTCGGCCCCGCTGGCGATGATCACCGCCCGCGCCGGTAGACGCGGTCCGTCGTCCAGCTCGATGGTGTACGGCTTGCGGTCGCAGGTCAGGCGCTTGGCGTCGTTCCCGACCATCAGCTGGGCCCCGAACTTCTGCGCCTGGTTGTAGGCGCGCGCCGCCAGCTCCTGGCCGGAGATCCCGGTGGGAAAGCCCAGGTAGTTTTCGATGCGGGAGCTCGCGCCCGCCTGGCCCCCGGGGGCGGTGGACTCGAGCACCAGCACGTCCAGTCCCTCCGACGCGCCGTACACCGCCGCCGCGAGCCCCGCGGGTCCCGCGCCGACGACCACCAGGTCGCGCAGCTGAGTGCGATCGATCGCGTCGTTGAAGCCCAGGCAGTCGGCGATTTGCTGATTGGTCGGATTGCGCAGCACCACCGTGCAACGGCAGATGACCACCGGAATGTCGCCGATGCCGACCTGGAAGCGATCGAGCAGGTCCTGGACCCCGGCGTCGCGGTCCAAGTCGACATACGTGTGCGGATGGCCGTTGCGCGTGAGGAACTCCTTGATGCGCAGCGTCCCCGCGCAGTGCGTCGATCCCACGAGCACCACGTCCCCCAAGCCGCGCGCGATCAGCTGCACTCGGCGCAGCAGGAAGGCGCGCATCAGGACTTCACTCAGCTCGCCGTCGGTCTGCACGAGCGTGAGGAGATTGTCGCGATCGACCTCGATCACCTCGCCCGGCTCGGCGGCGCGGATGCGCCCGAACCCGCGACGGCCCGACAGCATGCTGACCTCGCCGGTGAACTGCCCCGGTCGAAACAGGGCCACCGAGTCCTCGGCCGTGCCGACCGGTCGGACGATCTCGATCAGGCCCTCGGTGACCACGAAGAAGCGCGCCGTCTGCTCCCCGGCCTCGACCAGCACTTCGCCCGGGTCGACGCGGCGCAGCCGTCCATGCGCGGCCACGCGCGCGACCTGGGCCGGCGTGAGCGTGGGAAACACGTGGTCGGCGCGCGCGTCGGGCGTCAGTTGGAAGGCGGGTATGACTGCGGTCATCTCGGGCGTTCCTCCGTGGGGGAGATGCGACGAAACGGGGTAAGCTACCACGGATCACATCGGCTCGCGGCCGGCGTGCGCCGACGGGCCCCGGGGCGGTCATGTATCATGTTGCCAAGGTGAGGGTTCCAGGCATGTCCGCTGCGGCGCCCCTGAAACGTCCTAACGATCGAAAGCCCGGCCGAACGAACGAACCGAAGGGGCGAGCCCCGAGAGGAGTCACGATGAGCGAGTTCATCTACCTGTACCGCAGCACCAACGAGGCCAGTCGCGCCGCGATGGGGTCACCGGAGCAGATACAGAAGAGCATGCAGACCTGGATGGCCTGGATGCAGCAGCTGGCCGACAAGGGCCATATCAAGAACGCCGGACACCCGCTCGAGCGGACGGGCAAGCTGGTCAAGGGCAAGCAGCGAACGATCACCGACGGACCGTACGCCGAGTCCAAGGATATCATAGGCGGCTACACACTGATCGAGGCGAAGGATCTGGGAGAAGCCGTGGAGCTCTCGAAGGGCTGCCCCATCCTGGAAGGCGGCGGCGTGGTGGAGGTCCGTCCCGTGCTGAAGACCGGCATGTGACGGAGCTGCACGAGCATCTGTTCCGGCAGGAGGCGGGGCGGCTGGTCGCCACCCTGACGCGCATCTTCGGGGTCGAGCACCTGGCGCTGGCGGAAGACGTCGTGCAAGACGCCTTCTGCCGCGCCCTCGAGGTGTGGCCGTTTCGGGGTGTGCCGGACAATCCTTCCGCCTGGCTCATGGCCACCGCGAAGCATCGGGCGCTCGACGTGCTGCGGCGCGAGCGCACCGCGCGGACCCTCGCGCCGGAGCTGGCGCGGCTGCTCGAGTCGGACGAGCCGTTGCCCACGCAAGACGCCATCAGGGACGATCAGCTGCGCATGATGTTCTCCTGCTGCCATCCGCGCCTCTCCGAAGCGGCGCAGGTGGCGCTGATGCTGCACATCCTGTGCGGCTTCAGCGTGGACGAGGTGGCCGGCGCTTTCGTCAGCACACACGCGGGCGTCGAGAAGCGCCTGGCGCGCGCCAAGAAGGTGCTGGCCGAGTCGCAGCGGTTGTTCGAGATATCGGACGCCGCCGACTTCGCCGCGCGGCTGCCGGCCGTGCACCGCGCGCTCTACCTGCTCTTCAACGAAGGGTATCACGGGGCGAGCCCCGAGTCGGCGGTGCGGGGCGAATTGTGCCGGGAGGCGCAGCGGCTCACCGGCCTGCTGCTCGAGCATCCCGTGGCGGCGACGCCGGCCACCTACGCGCTGGCGGCGCTGATGTGCCTGCACGCGGCGCGCCTCCCGGCGCGCCTCGACGGGGCGGGCCAGTTGAGCGTGTTCGCCGACCAGGATCGGTCACGCTGGGATAATCACCTGATGGCCGAAGGGCAACGGTTGCTCGAGCTCTCCGCCAGCGGCCCTCTGGTGACCGAGTATCACGTCGAGGCCGCCATCGCGGCGGTGCACGCGTCGGCGCGGCGGGTGGAGGACACGAATTGGGCGCAGATCGCGACACTGTACGACACGCTCCTGGCCCTGCGGCCGTCCCCGGTCGTCGCGCTCAATCGGGCGATCGCCGTCGCGCAGCGCGACGGCCCCGCGCGCGGCCTCGAGGAGATCGCCGCGATCGCCGACCGCGAGCGGCTCGACGCCTATCCGTTCTACCATGCGGCGCTCGGTGAGCTGGAGCTGCGCCGGGGCAGGGGCGAGACGGCGCGCGGGCACTTCGGAGCGGCGCTCGCCCTGGCGCGCAACCGCATGGAGCGGCAGTTTCTCGAGCAGCGCATGGAGGTGTGCGATGCCGGAGGGTCGGCGCGAACCCGCTCTCAGAACGCGACGCTGTAGACGGCCCTCCCCTGCATCGGCGCGACGCTCCCCCGGCTCCCTCGCCAACTCTCTCTCACTGTCGTATTGTTGGGACGCCAGGTCTCGGGCCACATGGTGGACCTTTCAGAGCGCGTGCGGGCGTCCCTTGCGAACCAGGAGCCCGACATCTGGCTTGTATCCCACTTCGACGCCGCCCGATAGATGAGTCCTCCATCGAATGTCGACCATCACGAATGGCCGGGGATGGCGGCGCCTCACTTCGTCGCCTCGAGCGTGGCTTGGCCCCCCGCCCACTGCCAGTGGCCGCTCCGCTTCACGAAGATATCGGTGATGCGGCGCGGCCCGGGGACATATCCCTTCGCAGTGCCCTGAATGGTTTGCCGTCCCGTCAGGACCGCGACGTCGCCGAAGATTCGGACTTTGAGATCGGCGAGTTTCGAATCCGTCCATTGCACGTCGCTCGACATCGACTCGGCGATCTCCTGTGTCTTGTTCAGCACCGATCCGTTCGAGTGGGTGTAGAGGTAGTCGTCGGCCAGGAGTCGCTCCAGCGCCGCACGATCTTTCTTGAACTGGGCATCCGTGGCGGCCTGTTCGAGTTTGACGATCTCCTGGTCCGTCGCACTGGTCGCCTGAGCCCGTGCTCGACTGCTGGCGAGCAATCCCACCAACGCGACTAAGAGAGTGCGCTTCATTGGTGATCTCCTCTGTGAGCAGTGACCCGTTTAAAAGTCTGTCGCGTTCGAAAGCGGAGCGAAGCAGGGCGCCGCCGCTCAAGCGAGACGCTAGCGCCTTTCGAAAACCCTGATGTTGTTGAACGTTTGGCCTTTCGCATTGGTCAACTTCATCCTGATCGTCATGACCTTGCCATCTCGGGAGATCACACGCGTACCGGTGGCTACGACCTTGCCGGCCTTCTTGAGTGTGAAGGTCGCACGGAACGGATCCGAAGCCTTGACGGCTTGCGCGTCGTAGTCCGGCGAGCCCGCGAATGGGCGATCCTCGCCGTCGTAGCTGCCGGTCCACTCCGAGATGTCGGCCTTCCCGTCGGCATCCACTAGGCTGTCGGTGTACTTCACGTTCTCCCCGCTTGCCTCGTATACGCGCGTCCAGCTCTTCGGTGGAGAGCCGGGGCGAAAGGTCGACTTCGCTACATTGATTTCCCATCTCCCGATCACGAGACGACGAAGATCGGCACGCTGCGCGCTTCCGGGCATGGGCGTCAAGACGACACCAAACACTGCAGCGAGGGCGAGCACGTGACTTTGCATATGCAGCTCCTGTCGAGGAAAAAAAGGCACTGCCGATTAATGCCTGTTGGGCACCGCTCTCATAAGGAGTGTCAGGGCGTTCCTGAGACTTTCGAGGCCAGCCGCCTGACCTTTGTAGTGATGCTGCGCCGCGGCAGGGACGCTCGTGAATGCTACGATGGCGAGAGCGAGAAGAGGCCGCATGGTCAACGGCGCGCTCCAGGATGCTCGGCACGTCACGGCTGCGTGGTCGCGCGCGCGACCTGCTTCTTCGGCATCCAGAACGCGGGATCCTGCGCCCGCGTCTCCCGCGACACGTAGCTCATCGCCGGATCGAGCCGGAAGCGGTTCGTCTCCGAGCTGACGAGCCCCTCCGTCGAGAACTTCTGCAGCGTTGCGCGCTCCTCAGCCGTGAACCCCTGCGCGGTCTTGTCGCCCGCCGTCCTCAGGTCGTCGAACTGGGCGTACGACTCGACGGTCGAGAACACGAAGAAGGTCAGCCCGGGGGCGCCCGCGATGAGCTCGTACATCCGGTAGCTCGTCTTCGGCTCCGCGCGCTGCGCCGCTACGCCGTACGCCTTCGCCGCGGCTTCGAAGTCCGCGCGATGCCCCGGCTTGACCCGGAACGTCGTGATCTGCCAGAACCGCTGCTTCGCGACGTCGGGGAACGCTCCGATGGTCAGGTCGGGCCGCGCGACCGCCTGCACGACCGTGTGCCCGGTGAGCACCTCGGCGTCGGCGCGGGCAAGCCGTGCCAGCTCCGCCGAGAGGACCGGATCGGCGTCTTGACGCTTGAACTCCTCCGCGACGGCGGCGTTGGACGCGAACGGGATCGTGAACCAGACCTCGTCTGGACCCGTGAGCGAGGCCAGCGCCAGGTAGGAGCTGGGCGACTTGGCTTTCGCAAACGCCGCGGGCCAGCCCGCCTCGATGCGCGTGTGCTCGACGCCGCGCCCGAGCTTCACTTCCTCACGCACGATGGTGAGGTACGCCGGCTGGGTCGTGGGCAACGCCTGCGCGGCGAGCGTGCCGACGCGGAGTGACGCCAGGGTCAGCAATGGCAGGAGCGAGAGTCTCACCTTCATGAGTGGCCACCTCCTGGGCGGTGCAACGCGACTGCGAGAATGAGACAAAAAGAGAAACCGGCGGAGCGGGTCCCCCACTCAGCCGGTTTCGCGATTTGCTCCCCTCGAGGCATAGGCGAGCCGCACGACATCGCGCCTCGGGGTTCATGGCATCTGAGTTGCGTTTCAATATGCACCTGCCATCGCGGGCCGCAAGGCGCGATCGAAGGCGTTCGGCCCCAACCTGGCGCGCAACGCCATGGAGCGGCAGGTTCCCGCGCGGCACATGAAGGCGTGCGATGACGGAAAGGCCGATCTAGCATGGCAACCTGGCCCCAACTGCCCTTGAGTGACTGGACCGACACTCAGACGACGCTGCATCGCTGGACGCAGATCGTCGGCAAGACGCGCCTCGCCCTGGCGCCGATGCAGAATCACTGGTGGCACTGCGCGCTCTACCTCACGGCCCGCGGACTCGGCACTTCTCCGATGACCTATGCCAAGGGCAGCGTCGAGCTGGAATTCGACTTCCTGGACCATCGGCTGGTGGGGCGGACGAGCGGCGGCGCGACGAAGAGTATCCCCCTCGCCCCTCGATCCGTCGCGGACTTCTACCGCGACTACCTCGACTTGTTGACGGCGCTCGGCGTCGCGGCGAAGATCTGGCCCGTGCCCCAGGAGATGGTGGACACGACACGCTTCACCGACGATCGGGACCATGCGTCCTACGACCCGGACGCGGCGCAACGCTGCTGGCGCATCCTGGCGCTCACGGACCGCGTGCTGCAACGCTTTCGTGGGCCCTTCCTCGGCAAGTCGAGCCCGTCGCACTTCTGGTGGGGCGGCTTCGATCTGGCGTGCACGCGCTTCTCCGGACGCCCCGCGCCGCGGCACCCCGGGGGGATACCGCATCTCGCCGACTACGTCACGCGCGAGGCGTACTCGCACGAGTGCATCAGCGCTGGATGGTGGCCGGGCAGCGTCGGCGGTCCGGTGGCGGAGCCCGCGTTTTACGCCTACGCCTATCCGGAGCCGGCGGGCTGTCCGGAGGCCACGGTGCGCCCGGCCGCGACTCGTTACCTTCTGGCGATGCGCGAGTGGATCCTGCCGTACGAGGCCGTGCGGGCGGCGCCCGATCCCGAGGGTGCCTTGCTCGACTTCCTCCAGAGCACCTACGAGGCGGCGGCCGACCGCGCCGGGTGGGATCGCGCCCGGCTCGAGCGGGCGTAACCGCCGGCAGGTGGGTCCCGCCGCGGCCGAGGCGATGAAACGGACGCCGATGTATCAGCTGTACGCGAGCCTCGCGCCCCGGCCCGAAGACTGGCCGCGGCTCCCTGGCGGCGACGGTGATTCCGTTCCTCGATGAGGCCCGGTGAGGATTACGGGCCTGGATGGTACCCGACGCGCTCCACGCGAATCCGATACAGACTCTTCAGGGCCGTGATGAACAACGTCTGCTTATCCACCCCCCGGCCGAACTTGACATTCGTCGGGGGATCCGGCGTGCGGATGTAGGCCAGCTCCTTTCCGGCGGGAGAGAAGACATGGATCCCCGGTCGCTCGCGGTCCGGAATGGCACAATAGATGTTGCCGTCCCGGTCTACGCTGATCCCATCGGGCCCGGCGCCGGGCGCAAAGTCCACCACGGTGCGACGGAACTTGGCCGAGCCGTCCGGCGCCAGGTCGTAGGCGAGCAGCGCCATACGTCCGGGCGCGGCCGGCGTCTCCGGCGGCAAGTCCTCGTCGAACGATCCATTGTCGATTGAGGCGACGTACAGCGTGGCCTGATCGGGAGACACGGCAATTCCATTCGGCTTGCCGGCATTTGCCGCCACCAGCGAGACGCGTCCGTCGGGATCGATGCGGTACACCCCCTGTACCGGCTGCTCGATGGGCTCGGCACCTGAGTAGCGGGGATCGGTGAAGTAGATGCGCCCGCGCGCATCGAGCACGAGGTCGTTGGGAGAATTGAAGGGGTGTCCGTTGTAGAGCCCGGCGAGAATCCAGCTCTTGCCGGTCTTCATGTCGGTGCGCGTGATGCGGCGGCCGCCGAAGCCCGCCCCTTCCGCGACGACCATGCGGCCTTGCTCGTCGAACTCGATCCCGTTGGACATGCCGCTCGGCGAGCGGAATATCGTGGTCGTCCCGGTGCGCGGATCCCAGCGCCAGATGTGGCCCGCCTGATAGCCCGATGCCTTGACGAAGGTGATGTCCGAGAAGTAGACCGAGCCGTCGGCCGCCTGGGCGGGACCCTCGGTGAAAAAGCCGTCGCCGAACAGCTTCTCGAGCTTGGCGCCAGGGGCCACGATCGACGGATCCTGCGCGAGCACCAAGTGCGACGCGAAGACCATGAGCGTCAGCGAGATCACTTCACCTCCTTGGTGCGTTGCAGACCGGCCTCGAGCGTCGCCACGATGCGATCGACGTCGTACACGCAGCCGGCCCACGTGCCGCCGCTCGCGCGCTGCAGCGCCGCCCACAGGCGGGTGTCCGCGGGGAGGGAGGGGTGGGGCGCGAGCCCCGGGTGCGGGCTCCGTTGCGCGAGCAGCTCTGCACACGCGGCCGCGGCGAGCGGTGCTCCGGCGGCTCCCACGAGATCGACCGAGCCGGTGAGCGTGCGACGGTCGATCACGATCTCGATCAAGTCGTTGTCCTGCACGCGGCCGATCGGTCCGCCCTGCAGCGCCTCCGGTCCGATGTGGCCCACGCAGGCGCCGCTCGAGAACCCGGAAAACCGGCCGTCGGTGAGCAGCGCGACGTGCTTGCCCCAGGGGAGATAGCGCAGCGCGGTGGTGATCTGCGCGGTCTCCTGCATCCCCGTGCCCGACGGCCCGTTGCCGATCAACACGATCACGTCGCCCGCTCGGATCGGCCGCTCGGTCGCTCCCTTCACGGCCCGGATCGCGTCGCGCTCATCGACGAACACCCGTGCCGGGCCGCGGTGACGGTACACCTCGTCGTCACCCACCACGGACGGGTCGAGCGCAGTGGCTTTGATCACGGCACCGTCGGGTGCCAGGTTCCCGACCGGGAACACGACGGTGCTCGTCAAGCCAGCCGCGCGCGCGGCGTCGGGACCCATGATGACGTCGTCGGGTGACACCGCCGCGGCCGCCGCGAGCCGCGCCCGCGCTTCCCGCCGACGTTCGCTTGTCTCCCACCAGTCGAGCGTCGCGTCCAGGGTGTCGCCCGTCGCCGTGAGCACGTCGCCGTGCAGCAGGCCCATGTGACGCAGGTGGAGCATCACCTCGGGCACGCCGCCGGCCATGAAAACCTGCACGGTCGGATGACCGCGCGGGCCGTTCGGCAGGGCGTCGACCAGGCGTGGCGTGGCCCGATTCACGCGGATCCAGTCGTCCAGCGTGGGTGGCCGCAGCCCCGCCGCATGCGCAATCGCCGGAATGTGCAGCAGCAGGTTGGTCGATCCGCCGAACGCCGCGTGCACGAGCATCGCGTTCTCGAGGGCGTGCTGTGTGAGGATCCGCTCGATTGGAATCCCGAGCGCGTGCAACCGCACGAGGGCGAACGCCGAGCGGACGCCCAGCTCGAGCCACGCCGGCTCGCCGGAGGGAGCGAGGGCGCTGTGCGGCAACGCCAGGCCGAGCGCCTCGGCCACGACCTGCGACGTAGCCGCGGTCCCCAAGAACTGGCAGCCGCCGCCGCTCGAGCCGCAGGCGCGGCAGCCCATGGTGGCAGCATAGTCGAGGCTCACGAGATCCCGCGCGAAACGGGCACCCAGGCTCTGCACCTGGCCTGCGTCCTCGCCCCCGACCGCCGGCAGCGTGACGCCGCCGGGAATGATCACGCCAGGGAGCTCTCCGCATCCGGCGAGCGCGAGCATGGTCGCGGGCAGACCCTTGTCGCACGTGGCGAGGCCCAGCACACCCGACGCGGTGGGGAGGGAGCGGATCAGCCGGCGCATGACGACGGCGGCGTCGTTGCGGTACGGGAGGCTGTCGAACATCCCCGTGGTGCCCTGGGTGCGGCCGTCGCACGGGTCGCTGCAATACGCCGCGAAGGGGATCGCCCCCGCCGCGCGCAGCGTCTCGGCGGCCGCCCGGACCAGGAGTCCGATCTCCCAGTGCCCGGTGTGGTATCCCAGCGCCACCGGCCTGCCGTCCTCACCGCGCAGGCCGCCGTGAGTGCTGACGATGACGTACTGCGGGCCGTCGAGCGACGCGGGACTCCAGCCCATGCCCACGTTCTGCGTCAGGCCGAACAGGTTGCCGCTCGGCTCCTCGCGCAGCATGTCGGGAGTGAGAGGCAGCCGCCCCGCCGGTCCCTCGCCGCTCACGCGGCCGGCGGCGACGGCGCTGGCTGTGCCGAGCACCGCAGCGAGCGGCGGCGCGTCGGGCCGCCTGGGCATGGTTACGCCGCCGCCGCGGCCGGCGCGGGCCCGGCGTCCACCAATTGCTTGGTGACGGGCTCGATCCGAAAGTTGAGGCCTTCCAGAGTGCGCGATCCGAGTATTACGAGATCACCGGGCTCTCCGAACACGACGTCGTCGGTGGTGCGCTTGCCGGCCACGTGAATGAAGGCGGCACCGGTCCGACGCTCGAGGATCGTTCCGTCGGCCTGCCGGAAACGCCAGGTGGCGTACCGCTCGATGCCGAGGGATTCAAGAACCTCGGCCGGAACCCACGACAGCTCCGCTCCGGTGTCGACCAGAACCGATCTCAAAGTGCGTCGCTCACCCGGGCGGGCCGGGTTCTCGATCTCGACGTCTACGCGGAAGGTTCCCATGTCGTCGGGCATAGTAGCTCCTCAGGTCATGCCGAGTAGTACCATCTCGTTGCGGAGCGTGTCAATCCTCGCTACCGCAGCGGCACGAGCAGCGCGAGCACGATGGTCGTCACCATGCTCGTGACGCCGACGACCGCGAGCACGGGAGTCCACGACTTGAAGGTCTCGAGCTCCGTCACTCCTCCCATCTTCGAAAACAGCCAGAACCCGCTGTCGTTCATCCACGTCCCGACGAGCGACCCGCTGGCGATCGCGGTCGCGACATACACGGTGTGAAACGGCAGGCCGCGACCGCTCGCCGGCAGCATGGCCGCGAGCATCGCCGCGGTCGTGATCATCGCGACGGTGCTCGAGCCCTGGGCGATCTTGATCAGGCTCGCGACCCCGAACCCGAGGAACAGGAAGATCAGGCCGGAGCCCATGCCCGCCGCGGCCGCCTCCCCGACGAACGCCCGCTCGATCACGGGTCCGATCCCTGTGGCCTGCAGCGCGACCCCGAACGCGCCGCTCGCCGCGATGATGAGAATGATGAACCCCGCCCCCATCAGGGATGTGTCAACCATCTCCGCCAGAGCGGCCCGGCTCACACCGCGTTGCCGCGCATACACCCACATGGCGACAGCAGCGGCTACGAGCATCGCCAGATTCGGGTTCCCGACGATCGCCGTGTAGGGCGCCAGAGTCGACCAGAGCGCGAAGTGCTCTCCCGGACGCGCCGTCATGGACTGGACCACTGTGTTCGACGAAATCAAGAGCACGGGCAGGACGATGGGCAGCAGTGAGACGACGAGACCGGGCAGCGGCTCGGTCGCAGGCGGCGCCGCGGCCGACGCGTGCGGCACGACGGGCATGCGGCGGTCCACCCATCCGGCGAACAGCAACCCTGCCGCGGCCGCGGGCAGCGCCACGACCAGGCCGACCAGGACCATGGTTCCCAAGTCCACGCCCAGCGTGCCGGCGACGGCCAGCGGTCCGGGCGTGGGCGGCACCAGCGTGTGCGTCGCCCCCGCGCCCGCCGCAATGGCCAGGAGGTACTTGAGATAGTAGCGGTTGGTGCGAGCATACCCCGAGCGGGCCAGGGGGACCAGCAGATAGAACACCGTGTCGAAGAACACGGGGATCGACAGGACGTAGCCTGTGGCGCACAGGGCCGTCGCGCTGCGCTGCTCGCCCAGCAGCGCGATGAACGCCCGCACGATCCGGTCGGCCGCCCCGCTGCCCAACATCGCCTGGCCGACGATCGCGGCCAGTGCGATGACGATCCCGATGGTGCCGGCCGTGCGACCGAAGCCCTCCGCCACGCGCGCGATCTTCACCGCGGGCTCGCCGGGCGCGAGCAGGCTGACCACGATCGCGGCGGTGACGAGGGCCAGGAACGCGTTGAGGCGGAGCCCGAGGATCCCGCCGAGGATCGTGGCCATTCCCACCAGCAGGATGAGCAGGGGATGCATGGGCTACGTCGACGTGGGCCACGGCAGGACGCGGCGCTGTTGGCTGCTCGCCACCGCCAATTCCAGTCCGCGCATGACGTTGACTGCATGTTCCGGCGTGACCGCCAGCTGGGCCTTCCCCAGTATGGCGTCGCGCACGTTCTCGTAATAGTGCGTGAAGCTCGAGGAAATGGTGGGGATGGTGTGCGTGCCCTCGGAAGTGGTGAGTTTGCCGTGCATCTCCGGTGGTTCGACGTCCCAGTCGGGCTCGTCGGGTGTGTGACCGGCTTTGAGTGCCGCTTCCTGCGGATCGAGGCCGTACTTGATAAACGAGCCCTTCGTGCCGTGCACGGCAAAGGACGGTGCCATTGGCGCCGTCAGCATCGACGCTCGCAAGACCGCGCGCATCCGCGCGTAGTGAAGCGTGACGTCGAAGGCGTCGTTCGTCTGGGCGTCGTCGCGCTCAATGCGGATGTCGGCGCCGATCGCCTGCGGAAGCCCGAAGAGCACCACGGCCTGGTCGAGGAGGTGCGGGCCCAAATCGAACCACACGCCTGAGCCGGGCAGCGGCTGCTCCCGCCAAGCGCCCGGTCTCAGCTCGGGCCGGAACCGGTCGAAATGCGCCTCGTAGCTCACGACTCGGCCGAGGACACCGTCCGACAGCACTTTCTGCGTCGTGACAAAGTCGCCGGTGTAGCGGCGCTCCTGATAGACCGACAGGACGCGTCGAGTCTCGCGCGCGAGCTCACCGAGGTCTCGGGCCTCTGCGAGGGTTGTTGTAAACGGCTTGTCGACCACGACGTGGCGCCCGGCCAGCAGGCATTGCTTGGCGATGGGATGATGCGACGTGTTGGGTGTGGCGACGACGACCACGTCGAGCGGCCTGATGAGCAGATCCTCGACGCTCGGGACGAAGTCGACATCCGGATAGCTCGGGTCCGGCGCTCCGTGGCGCTGGACGATGGTCGTCAGCCGGAGGCCCTGGACCGCGCGAATGACGGGTGCGTGGAACACTTTGCCGGCGAAGCCGAAGCCGACCAGTCCGACGTTGAGCATGAGGGGTGAATGTACACGGACGGAGGACCTTGAGGCGCGACCCTCACGCAGTCGGGAGGCGGGATCTGACGCGTCCGGCCCTGAGCGCCTCGCACCTGTGGAGCAAGAGGCGCAGAATTCCGGAGGATCCCAGCGATCTCGATTCCAGCCACGTCAGTCCCGTTATCCGTTTCACAGTGCGGTAACACACGGCGGGACTCTTGCCCGAATGAGTCGCGATGGCGAACAGCGACCCCGTACCTTGCTCGGCGCGAGTGACCCATCCGAACAACCTGACCCAGGCCGCAAGCTCATGGAGGGCGGGGAGCCCCGCTCGCTGCATCATTCGGCCGAGCGCGAAGCGACTCGACAGGCCGGTCGAGCGCGCCACCTTCGTCGCGCCACTGATCGTGCCACCACTCAGCACCAGCGCATGCACGACGCTCCGCACCCGGTCGGAGAGGTGCGGGAGCGCGGCGAGAAGGTGGTGCTCGAGGCCGGTCACACCAAACGCTGCATGCCGCGGGCAGCGGGTGCAAGGGTCGCATCTTCGCGCAGCCGCGCCGCTCAATCGATCATAGCGTGCCCCCCCGGTCAGTGGCATCGTAGGTCACTGTCCACGTTGGACTTGACAACGGCTTGCGACCGGCTCGCCATCGTCTGCTTCCGTCCACACCGACATTCACCCGCTTCGCCGGGAGCCCTGATGCGCCGTGCAGCCCCCGTCCGTGCGATTGCCGATGTCCCCGCGCGCGAGGCGCGTAGGGTGGTGTGCATTCTGGTGGACGGCGCGCGTCACGACGTCCTGCGTGATCTGCTCGAGCAGGGCGATTTGCCGAATCTGGCCCGTTGGGTCATCGAACCAGGAGGGATGGCCGTCGGCACGACCGTCTTTCCCTCGACGACCGGCGTGGCGTACATCCCGATCTTGTTCGGGCGGTACCCGGGCCTCGCGAACGTCCCGGGCATCCGGTGGCTCGACCGGGCGGGCATCTCCGGCGGTGCGGCAGCCCGGTGGCGAGCGGCGCGAAGCTACTGCGGCCCCCAGGCGCCGTGGATCAACCGCGACATCGACTGCGGCCCGTCCCTCTTCGATCTCGTCCCGCAGAGCCTGGCGATCTGCACGCCGATCACGCGCGGTCTGGCCCGCGGCGCGCACCTGATGCCCGTCCGCCGGGCGATCCTCGGCGCCGCGGCGCACTACCTCGGCAGCTATGGCGCGCTCGACCGCGCGGTCGCGAAGTCCTGGCTGGCCGTTGCCGCGCGTCCATGGCGGTTCCTGTTCGTGGTCTTCCCGGGCCCCGACGGCCTCACCCACCTCCACCACCCAACCCACCCATCGGTCCTCGACGCGTATCGCCGGATCGATCGGGCCCTGGGGGAGTTCGTACGGCGCGTTCGCCGCAGTGGGGATCTCCCCGCGTTCTTCGTGGTCGCCGACCACGGCGCGAGCGCCGTCCACAAGCACAAGGACATTGCACTCGAGCTCGAGGCCTGGGGGATTCCGACCCTGCGCCATCCGCTGCATGTGTGGCGACGCCACCCGCGAGCCTCGGTGATGGTGTCCGGGAACGGATGCGCCCATGTCTACTTTCCCGCCTCCTCCGGTGGCCGGACGCCGCGCACCGAAGCCCAGATGCCCGCCGAGCTCCTGGCGCGGCTCCTCTTGCTTCCCGGCGTCGGAGTGGGCGCTTATCGCGATGACCGGGGAGGCGTGATGGTCGCGCGAGGACACTCCCGGGCGCGGCTGCGAGAAGACGCCGCGGGCGTCACCTACGAGCCGCTCCTGGGCGACCCGCTCGGACTGGGCGCGCTCCCGCTCTCGCTCCCCGATCGAGAGCTGCTCGAGTCGTCGCGCGCGACACAGTTCCCGGACGCTCCGCGCCAGCTATTGCAGCTCTTGTCGTCTGCGCGCAGCGGTGACCTCGTGCTCGCGGCCGATCCGGGTGTCGACTTCCGCGGGCCGTGGGAGATTCCGGAGCACCGATCCGGACACGGGAGCCTGTTCGCCGAGCACATGCTGGTGCCCATCGCGGCGAGCGTGCCGCTGCCGGACGCGGCGCTTCGCACCGTCGACCTGATGCCCACCATGCTGGAGATCTTGGGCGCACCCGTTCCCGACGGGTTGGATGGCGTGCCGTTTTCCCGCCTTGCGACGCTGGAAGGAGCACTCGCCTGAGGCGACTGCTCGCCGTACTGTGCCGGCGCCGCGGCAACGCCGAGTGGGATGCGGTCCTCCGGGGGACGGGGCTCGTGGCCCTCCTGGCACTCTATCCGTCGGCGCACTGGCCATGGGTCGCCGGCCTGACCGGGCTGCTTTGCCTGACCGTCTTTGTGAGCGGACCGATTTCCGTGTTGGTGCCCGCGATGCTCGAGCCGATGCTGATGGTGGCCGGGAGAGCGTATCCACCGTTGCTGGTGGCGTTGGTCGCCGTCACGGGCAACCTCTACATGGACTACATCAACTATCACGTGTTCGGAGCGGCGATCCACCACCCCCGCCTGGAAAAGGCCAAGAACTCGAGGATCGTCCAGGGCGCGCTCGCGCTGTTCCAACGCAGTCCGTTCTTCGCCGTCTGGCTCTGCTCGTGGAGTCCGATTCCCTATTGGATCGTCTCGACCCTCGCTCCGCTGTCGCGGTACTCGATGCGGAAATACCTCCTGGCCACGTTCCTGGGTCGCGGACCGCGGGTCTGGTTTTTCGCTTCGCTCGGGCTCGTCATTCCCGTGCCGACGCAAGTGCTCGTCACGTACGTGGCCTGCGCGATCTCCGCGGGAGTGATCGTGCTCGTGTGGAAGCGGAGGGCGGTGGTGGCCCGGGCTCGCTCGGGAGCTCCCGCCTTGTCCGCGCCGATGCCCGCTTCATCGTAGTCCAGGAGGACGATTCCATGTGGCCTCTCGTACTCCTCTTGCTCGCGGACTCGACGGGTGTCTTTCACGTCCCGGTCGCCGCCGGGGAATTTCTGCAGGTGAGCGTGACGGGGACCGGAGCGCCGGTCGTCCTGATTCCCGGCCTGTTCGGCTCGGCCTTCGGGTTTCGGCATGTGGTCCCGCGCCTCGCGGCGGCGGGATACCAGGTGATCGTCGTCGAGCCGCTGGGAATTGGGGCCTCGGCGCGCCCGGAGCGCGCCGACTACTCGCTCACGGCTCAGGCCGCCCGCATCGCCGCCGTGCTGGATACGCTCGCCGTCCACGACGCCATTCTCGTCGCCCACTCCCTGGGCGCCTCGATGGCGTTCCGGCTCGCCTACCGGCGGCCCGACCTCGTGCGAGCGGTCGTGTCGCTCGAAGGCGGCCCGGCAGAAGCCGCCGCGACCCCGAGCTTCCGCCGCGCCATGCGCTTCGCCCCCTGGATCAAGTGGTTCGGCGGCGTTCGGCGGATTCGGGGAAAGGTGCGAAGTGGTCTGATTGCCGCCTCCGGGGACTCACACTGGGTCACGGATTCGGTGGTGGACGCCTACACCGCCGGCGCGGCCTCCGACCTCGACGCCACCCTCAAGGCGTTCCTCCGCATGACGGCGGTCTCGGAGCCCGAGCGGCTCGTTCCCCATCTGAGGGAAGTGCGCTGCCCGGTGTGGCTGCTCTTGGGCACCGCGCCGCACGACGGGCGTGTGCCGCCCGGAGACGTGGAATTGCTGCGACAGGGGCTGTCCTTCCTCACGATCGACAGTGTGCCCGGAAGTGGGCATTACATCCATGAGGAACAGCCCGGCGCGGTGGTCGCGGCCGTCGCCCGGACCCGCGCCGCGCCCGTCCTCGGACATGAGGGCGAGGGAAGACGTGTTCCAATCGCGCCCCGACGTGGCGGCGATCAATCGCTCGTCATGATGAACAGCGGAGCACCATCGAACTGATAAATCGGCCGCAGCCGGGCCGTGTTGTAGTACTTCGCGACGTTCACGACCTTCTTCTCCGACGTTACGCTGGCGATCGACACGCTGTCGTAGAACCCGCGGTGGATGCTGACCAGGCGGCCGTACTCCTTCCGCGCGACCAGATCGAGGGCGAGGTTGCCGAAGGCCATCGGGACGATGGAATCGAGCGCGTCGGGATCGCCCGAGCGCACGAGATACCCGAGCCGCTGGTTGACGACGTCGATGCGGCGACCGTTGTTGTATTTGGGCGACGATTCCTTCAGCGCCGCTCCGACCTGGTCCCCGATCCCTCCCAGCTTCTTGTGCCCGAACATGTCGGTCTCTTCGCTCTCGAAGCTCATGCCTTCATGCGAGGTGAGGCGCGCCCCTTCCGACACCAGCACGACCGCATAGCGGCTCGGGTTGCGGTTGCGGTCTTGCGTGAGCAGCTCCGCCAGCTGCTCGATGTCGACCGGGTGTTCGGGGATGACGCAGCGGTCCGCCGCGCCGGCCATCGTGGGCAGCAGCGCCGTGAACCCGGCGTACCGACCGAACACCTCGATGACCAGGAAGCGCTCGTGCGAGCCCGCCGACGTGCGCAGCCGGTGCGTCAGCTCGATCGTGCGCGTCACGCAGGTGCTGAAGCCGATGCAGTAGTCGGTGCCGTAGACGTCGTTGTCCATCGTCTTGGGTATGGCGACGACGTTCATCCCTTCGTCGTGCAGACGCTTGCCGTAGCTGAGCGTGTCGTCGCCCCCGATGGGGATCAGCACGTCCACACCGATGTGCTCGAGGTTCTTGAGCACGTCCTTGGTGATGTCGTTGATCGGCTCCTCATAGCCGGTGACATGCGGCGGCACCCGCCCGCGCGGCAGGTGGCTGGGCCGCACGCGCGACGTATGGAGGAACGTGCCGCCGGTGCGCCCGGCCCGGTTGACGACGGCTTCCGAGAGCGGCTGGACGTTCTCGCTGTTGTCGGCTTTCGCGTCGCGCACATAGTCCACGAGCCCCGCCCAGCCGCGTCGGATACCCACGACCTGGTAGCCGTCGCGCAGCGCGCGAATCGTGATCGCGCGGATGGCGGGGTTCAGACCGGGAACGTCCCCGCCGCCGGTCAGAATCGCGATCGTGCCTTTTCCCATGTCACGAAACGTGCTCGTCTGCGGTCGAGATCGTAAGTGGCCTTGCGTGGGCCCGCAGGCCATTGTTAGAGCCCTACACGAGAGGAGCGCCGGTGAGACTTCGACCTCTGGGCCCCACGGGCTACTCGGTCGGCGAGATCGGTTTCGGCGGCTGGGGGCTCGGCGCCGATATGTGGCGCGGCGTCGACGACGCCCTGGCACGTGATGCGCTGCGCGCGGCGGTCGACCAGGGCGTCACGTTTTTCGATACCGCGCTGGCGTACGGCAGCGGACACAGCGAACGCCTGATCGGCGAGGTGTTACGAGACCCAATCCGCGCCGGTCGCGTCCAGGTCGCCACCAAAGTGCCGCCGCTCAACGAAGAATGGCCCGGCAGGGCGAACCGGCCCCTCGCGGCGGTGTTTCCCGCCCGGCACGTCGCGGCGAGCACTGAAACGTCGCTCAAGAATCTCGGCGTCGAGGCCCTGTCGCTGCAACAGCTCCATGTGTGGCACGACGCCTGGCTGGACGATCCGGACTGGGAGGCGTGCTACGACCGGATGGCTCGTCTGAAGAGGGAAGGGAAGGTGCTGCATTGGGGTATCTCCATCAACGACCACGCGCCCGAAACCGCGCTGCGTGTGCTCGAGGACCCGCTGTTCGAGACCGCCCAGGTCATTTACAACATCTACGATCGTTCTCCCGAGGCGGCGTTGTTCGGCCTCGCACGGACCAAGCCGCTCGGGATCATCGTACGCGTCCCGTTCGACGAGGGCGCGCTCACCGGCCAGATTCGATCCACCACGGTGTTTCCTCCCGGCGACTGGCGCGAGGAGTACTTCAAGGGCGACCGTCGCGCCGAGGCGGAGCGGAGGGGCGAGGCGCTGGCGGGGCTGCTCGATGAGGAGGTCGAGACGCTGCCCGAGCTGGCCCTGCGGTTTTGTCTGTCATCGCCCGCGGTGTCGACGGTGATCCCCGGGATGCGGCGCCCGGCGCACGTGCGTCAGAACGCGGCGGCGTCGGCCAAAGGGCCCTTGTCGCCTCGGCTGCTTTCCCAGCTCAAGGGGCACGCCTGGGACAAGAACTGGTACCCTGACTAGGAGGCTACGGCCGAGTCACCGTAAGCCCCGTTACCAGGCCCTCGGTGTTGTGCGCGAAGCGGATCCCGTAGACGCCGTCGGTGGACTTGAGCTTCGCCGGGGCTACAACGTCGGCCCTGGTGTAGGTGGCGACGACCGTGCCGTTGATGAGGCAGGCCACCTTGTCCCCTTTCACCGATAGCGCGATTTCCTGCGTAACGGGCTGGCCCGGCGCCGCCGCTCGGCGCACGGCGGCGTTCGACTCCCCCTCGCGCCCATTCATCCTGAAGGGCGCAGGTCCGAACCCCCGCACGATGAAGGTCCCGTTTCCATACGCCTCACAGTACAACAGGCTCTGGTGGTCGGTGCCCAGGTCGTTCCCGCCGATGAAAACGCCGTAGGGGTGCGGGTGATCGTTCAGGTTCATGTACTTGGGCTCGGTGAAGGTCGCTTTGACCGTGTAGTCCCCCTGAGCCGTGTTGGCCGGGTTCCAGTAGACGGCGGCTGGGCCGGTGATCACGTGAAGCGCGTCGCCCTCTTTCGCGAGTTTCGTGTCCTTGATTGCGTGTCCTCGCGCTGCGTCCCGGGCGTCCACCGCGCCCTGCCAGCCTGGAGCCGAGATACCGCCGCCGCCGACGGCGCGCACGGGCTCCTCCTGTGCCCAGGCCAGCGCGGGGAGGCCGAGGATCGTGAGTGTCAAGACGGCGACCGCGGAGATTCGACGCATAGTGTTCTCCCGTGTCAGTACGGATGTAGCGCCTTCACTCGCGCCTCCAGATCGGCCGGCTCGGTGCTCACCACTTGCCCGAGCGGCGTCACGTAGATGCGCACCGTGGGCGCACCCGGGATCCGGGTGGGTCCGAACGCAAAGCGCCACACGCGCGGGTGTCCCGGCAGTTGGAGCATACCCTGCCAGAGAAAGGTGGTGGATTGGGTCCCCATCTCCGGCGGGGGTGCGCCGAGCAGCGTGCCCACGGCGGCGAGGGCGAGGGCCCACGACGCACCCGCGAGCAGGGCGGCGACGAAGGCAGCCATGACCGTCAGCCAGAACAGACGAGCCATGTGTAACGGATAGCGCCGCGGCGCCCGCCGCACAACCTTTGTGGCTCTGACACGTTCCTAACCCCTGCCGGCGCCCGTCTGAGGGCTCCGCAGCCATAATATGACCCATGCTCCTCACGCTGTGTGCCCTGCTCCATTGCTGTGACTCGGCGCCGACCTACTCGGGCCGCGCCCGGCAGCTCGACGTGCCGATTCCACGGTTTGAAGCCGATGTCGCGATCGACGGCGACCTCGCCGACTCCGTCTGGACCCATGCCGCGCGGTTGACCGGGTTTTCGCAGTACGCTCCCAACGACGGCCTGGCGGCGGCGGACTCGACGCAAGTACTGGTCTGGTATTCGGCGACGGCGATCTACTTCGGCATTCGGGCGTTCGAGCTACACGGCCGCCCCACGATGACGTTGGCGAATCGCGACCAGATGTTCGACGACGACAACGTGCAGATCCTGCTCGGCACGTTTCCCGACGGGAAGCAGGTCTTGATGTTCGCCGTGAATCCCGTCGGCGTCCAAGGCGATGGCTCCCTGGTCGAGGGCGCCAACGTGACCGCCAGCGGGTTCATCGGAGGCGCGGTGGTGGGACGGGAGCAACCCGACCTGAGCCCCGACTTCGTGTTTCAATCACGCGGGCACGTGACTGATTGGGGATACGAAGTCGAGGTGCGCATTCCGTTCAAGAGCATCCGGTATCAACCGCGCCAGCCGCAGGACTGGCGCTTGAACATCGTGCGCCAGGTCAAGCACTCCGGCGTCGAGGATTCCTGGTACCCGGCGCGCCGCGCCAGCGCGACGTTCGTCGGGCAAGCGGGCACCCTGGTCGGCCTCAGCGGCATGCATCGCGGTCTCGTCATGGACCTGAATCCGGAGGCGACCGGGAAGGCGAGCGGTGCTCCGAATCCCGGCGGGGCCTATCGGTACGACGTGGGTGACCCCCAGGTGGGCGGCAACGTCCGGTGGGGGGTCTCGGACAACCTCACGCTCAACGGCACGATCAAGCCGGACTTTTCGCAGGTCGAGTCGGACGCGGGCCAGCTGGCGTTCGATCCGCGACAGGCGCTGTTCTTTCCGGAGAAGCGGCCGTTCTTTCTGGAGGGGAGCGAGCTGTTTCAGGTGCCCCAGAACCTCATCTATACACGTCGTATCGTCCAACCAATCGCGGCGGTCAAGCTCACCGGGACCACGTTCGGCACCGACATCGGCCTGCTTTCGGCGGTGGACCAGAAGTTCGCGTCGGCCACGGGCACGGACAATCCCGTTTTCACGATCCTGCGGGCGCAAAGGAGCCTTGGCCGAGCCTCGCGCCTCGGCCTCGCGTACACCGACTGGATCGAGGGCGGCGATTATAACCGCGTCGCGGAGCTCGACAGCCGGCTCGTTTTCAAGGAGATCTACGGCCTCAATCTCCAGCTCGCGGGCAGCCGCACGCGGGTCGGAGGCGTGACGACCACCGCGCCCCTGTGGCTGAGCCAGTTCACGGTGCAGCATCGCATCTGGGGTCTGCGCAGCCTGTTTGCCGGCATTTCGGACGACTTTCGCGACGCGAGTGGATTCATCGGCCGCGCAGGGATCGTGCATTCGTACGTCGATCCGAGCTACACGACCTATGGGGGGTCCGGGGCGTTGTTGCAGCGGTTCACGGGCGACATCGTGGTGGACGGCATCTGGCAGTATCAGAACTTCATCCACGGGCGCCACCTGCAGGACAAGAAGCTGCACTTCAACGGCAACGCGGCGTTACGCGGTGGCTGGAACGTCGGCGCGGGATATTTCGTGGAATCGTTCGGCTACGATTCCGCCCTCTATGCGGCCTACTGGGTGAAAGTGCCAAAAGCCGGTGGTGGCGACACGACGGTGCAGTTTACGGGACAGCCGACGATCGTGAACGGCGAATACATCGTCCAGATTGGGACGCCCCAGTGGAAGCATTTCAGCGGCAACGGCTACTTCCTGCAGGGCCACGACGAGAACTTTTTCGAGTGGGCCTCGGCCGATTTGCTGCTGCTGAGCGTGGACCTGTCGTACCGCCCCACGGAGCGGCTCCGCAACACGGTCAGCTATTTCTGGCAACAGGTGAATCGCCGGACCGACGGGAGCCTGGTGAATGTGGGCCGCGTGCTCCGGGCCAAGCTCGAATACCAGCTGTCGCGTCCGCTGTTCGTGCGGGTGGTGGGCCAGTACATCCAGGACAAGACGGACTCGCTGCGGGACGACTCGCGCACCGGCGCGCCGATTTTCATCCAGGGGCCTGACAGCCTGACGCGCGCCGCCGCTTCGCACAGCAATCTCTTCCACGCCGATGTGCTGCTCAGCTATCAGCCGGTCCCGGGGACGGTCGTGTTCGTCGGGTACGGCAGCGACATGGTGGACGAGGAGGCGTTCCGGTTCCGTGGCCTCACCCGGACGGGCGACGCGTTCTTCCTCAAGCTGAGCTATTTGTTCAGGCTCTGAGCTTCAGTGTAGACAAGTCGCCCCCGCGCTGGTAGCTTCGCCGCTTCCCAATCGACCTTTATGCCGCCTTTTCTCGCAGAGCTGCTGGGGACCATGCTGTTGATCATCCTGGGCGATGGCGTGGTCGCCAACGTGGTGCTCAACAAGACCAAGGGCCAGAACGCCGGGTGGATCGTCATCACCGCGGGCTGGGCGTTCGGCGTGGCGGTCGCCGTGTATGCCGTGGGCAGCTTCAGCGGCGCCCACTTGAACCCCGCGGTGACGATCGGCCTCGCGGCCATCGGCAAGTTCGCGTGGGGCTCCGTGCCCGGCTACGTCGCGGCCCAACTGCTCGGCGCGCTGCTCGGCGCCACGATCGTGTGGCTCGCCTACCTGCCGCACTGGCCCGTGACGGAGAGCCAGGCAGGGAAGCTGGCCGTGTTTTGCACCGCCCCCGCCGTCCGCAACAAGAGCGCGAATCTCGTGACCGAGATCGTCGGCACCTTCGTGCTGGTGCTGGGTGTCCTGGCCATCCTGACACCGAAGAATCTCAACCCGGTGCACGGCTGGGACGCCGGATTCGGCCCATTCCTGGTCGGGATCCTCGTGTGGGCCATCGGCCTGTCGTTGGGCGGGCCCACCGGTTACGCGATCAATCCGGCGCGCGACCTGGGTCCCAGGCTCGCGCATGCGCTGCTGCCGATCGCGGGCAAGGGGAACTCGGATTGGGACTATGCGTGGATACCCGTGGCCGGGCCGATCATCGGTGGCGTGCTCGCGGCATTCCTTTATAAGACCGTATGGCCGGCATGAAGTACATCCTGGCCCTGGACCAGGGAACCACCAGCTCGCGCGCCATGGTGTTCGACCACAGCGGCAGCGTCGTTGCCTTGGCGCAGAAGGAGTTCCGCCAGATTTTCCCCAAGCCCGGCTGGGTGGAGCACGACGCGACCGAGATCTGGGCCTCGCAGCGGCATACGGCGACGGAGGCCCTCGCCAAGGCCGGACTGACCGCCGCCGACATCGCCGCGATCGGGATCACGAATCAGCGGGAAACCACCGTGGTCTGGGATCGCGAGACGGGCGAGCCGGTGCATCACGCCATCGTATGGCAGGATCGCCGCACGGCTGCCCGGTGCGACCAGTTGAAGGCCCGCGGGCTCGCGCCGTCGATCAAGCGAAAGACCGGTCTCGTGGTGGACGCCTATTTCTCCGGCACCAAGCTCGAGTGGCTGCTGCGCAACGTCTCGGGCGCGCGCGCCAAAGCGAAGGCCGGCAAGCTGGCGTTCGGCACCGTCGATTCGTGGCTGGTGTGGAATCTCACGGGCGGCCGGGTGCACGTGACCGATCCGAGCAACGCGTCGCGCACCATGCTCTACAATCTGCGGAGCGGCGACTGGGACGACGAACTGCTGCGACTGTTCGGCGTCCCGCGCTCGGTGCTGCCGGCCGTCGGCTCGTCGAGTGAAGTGTACGGTGAAACGACGCTGTTCGGTGGCGCGATTCCGATCGCCGGCATTGCGGGCGATCAGCAGGCTGCGCTGTTCGGCCAGGCGTGCACCCAGCCCGGCATGGTGAAGAACACCTACGGGACCGGGTGTTTCATGCTCATGAACACCGGCACGAAACCGATTGCCTCCAAGAACAATCTCCTGACGACGGTGGCGTGGCGCATCGGGAACCGGACCGACTATGCGCTCGAGGGCAGCATTTTCATCGCCGGCGCGGTGGTGCAGTGGCTGCGGGACGGCCTGGGGATCATCGAGTCGTCGTCCGAGGTCGAAGCCCTGGCCTCGCAGGTGGATGATACGGGCGGGGTGTATCTCGTCCCCGCGTTCGCCGGGCTGGGCGCACCGCACTGGGATCAGTACGCGCGCGGCGTTCTTGCGGGCGTCACGCGCGGCACGACGGCGGCGCATATCGCGCGCGCGGCGCTCGAGGGAATCGCGTTTCAGGTGGCGGACGTGCTGCGGGCGATGGAGGCCGACGCCAAGATCAAGCTGAAGGAGCTGCGCGTGGATGGCGGCGCGTCGGCGAACAACCTGCTGATGCAATTCCAGTCGCACCTCCTGGGAGTGCCCGTGGTGCGGCCGAAAGTCACCGAGACCACGGCGCTGGGCGCGGCGTATCTCGCGGGCTTGGCGGTCGGCTACTGGAAGGACCAAAAACAAATCGCGGCGCAGTGGCAAGTGGACCGCCGCTTCACGCACGCGATGAAGCCAGGGCAGCGCAAGCAGCTCGAGACCGGCTGGCGGAAAGCGCTCGAGCGGGCAAAGCGTTGGGAGGAGACGACGTGAGGCTCGGGGAGGCTCCATGGAAGTCGTCATCAAGCGGGACTACGACCAGATGAGCAAGGCGGCGGCGCAGCTCGTCGTCGATGTGCTCAACACCAAGCCGAACGCCGTGCTCGGCATGGCGACGGGGTCCACGCCGCTCGGCCTGTATCAGGAGTTGGTGCGGCTGCACCAGGCGGGGCAGGTCGACTTTTCGCGCGTCACGACGTTCAACCTCGACGAATACGTCGGCTTGCCCGCGAATCACCCGCAGAGCTACCACTACTTCATGGACGAGCACTTCTTCCGGCACGTGAACATCCCCCGGCACAACATCAACATTCCCTCCGGCACGACCAGCAACTACCCCGCCTTCTGCCAGTGGTACGAGGGGCGGATCGCGGAATGCGGCGGGATCGACCTGCAGATCCTGGGCATCGGCTCGGACGGCCACATTGCATTCAACGAGCCGGGGAGCTCCCTGAGCTCGCGCACCCGGCTCAAGACGCTGTCCAAGCAGACCATCGACGACAACGCCCGGTTCTTCGACGCCCGAGAGGATGTGCCGGTCTATGCGATCACGATGGGCGTCGGGACCATCCTCGATGCGCGCAGGCTCGTCCTGGTGGCGAGCGGCCAGACGAAGGCGAAAGCGATCGCCCAGGCTGTGGAGGGACCGGTCACGAGCATGGTGACGGCCAGCGCCCTCCAGCTGCACCGTGATGCGACCGTCATCGTCGACGAGGAGGCGGCCGCGGGCCTGACCATGCGCGACTACTACGAGTTCATCTACGCGGCCAAGCCGGCGGCGCCGCAGTCGTGAGCGATCGTGTGGACCCACTCACGTACGGCGTGGACGGCGTGCGCGGTCTGCTGACCGGGAGGACCCACTTTGGCGTCCCGCTCGATATTGCGGTGCTGCTGGGTGTGGGTGTCCTGTTCGTGGCCCTCGGGGCGTGGCGGTTCTCGAAAATCGAGGCTTGATGCTGGCGCTGCAGACCCCTCCTCCTGCGATCGTTTACACCACGGCCGAGAGCACTACCTTCCGGCTGACGCCCACCGACACCCTGGTGTTCAAGCCGTCGGACGCGACCTCGGAGGGAAAGGTCTACGTCTTCGTCGATCCGCGGAAAACGTTCCAGCCCTTGATCGGCATCGGCGGAGCACTGACGGATGCCGCGGCCGAGACCTTCGCCAAACTGCCCGCCGCACGGCAGGACGAAGTGATCGCGGCGTATTACGGCACCGACCGCGGGATCGGGTACACCCTGGGTCGGACCAACATCAACAGCTGTGATTTCTCGAGCGAGAGCTACACCTACGTCACGGAGGGCGATTCGGCCCTGACGTCCTTTTCGATCGCACACGATCTGCGCTACAAGGTCCCCCTGATCAAGCGGGCGATGGCCGCGAGCGGCAATCGGCTGAAGCTGTTCGCCAGCCCCTGGAGCCCGCCGGCGTTCATGAAGGACAACAACGATATGCTGCACGGCGGTCGCCTGCGCCCCGAATACGCTCACGCCTGGGCCCGCTATTACACGAAGTTCATCGAGCAGTACCGCAGGGCGGGCGTGCCGGTGTGGGGCATCACGATCCAGAACGAGCCGATGGCGACGCAGACGTGGGAATCCTGTGTCTTTCAGGCGTCGGACGAGCGGGACTTCCTCAAGAACCACCTCGGCCCCGCGATGTGGCGGCAGGGACTGCGCGACGTCAACATCATGGTGTGGGACCACAACCGCGATCTCATCCTTCAGCGGGCGCTGGCGATTTTCGACGATTCCGCGGCCGCGAAGTACACCTGGGGGATGGCCTTTCACTGGTACGAAGACTGGTCGGGGGGGACGCAGCTGTACGGCAACGTCGCACTGGTGAACCGGCTCTACCCCAACAAACACCTCCTGTTTACCGAGGGCACGCCGGCGAGCTTCGACTCCACGGGGTACGGCCGCTGGAGCCTCGGCGAGGCGTACGGGCGATCCATGATCAACGATTTCAATTCGGGGGCCGAGGGATGGACGGACTGGAATATTCTGCTCGATGAACGGGGCGGTCCCAATCATGTCGGGAACTTCTGCTTCGCCCCGATCCATGCCGACACGCGGACCGGTAATCTCATCTACACGAATTCGTATTATTATATTGGCCACTTCTCCAAGTTCATCCGTCCCGGTGCGCGCCGCATCCTCGCGTCACCGAGCCGCAGCATGTTGCTCACCACGGCCTTCGTAAACGAAGATGGCGCGGTGGCGGTGGTGGTCATGAACCAGACGGCGCATGGCGGGCAATACTCCCTCGTCGTCGGCTCGTCGTCAGTGGAGATCGGCTCGCGGCCGCATTCGATCCAGACGGTGGTCTTCACGGTCAGAGAATAGGTGACGTGGCTCACATGTCCGGGGTTGGCCCGTGGGAGCGCGACGAGGGTAGAATGCTCGACACATTCTCCTTCAGCGAGGTGTCTATGATTGTCCTGTCTCGCGTGCGCAGCGCGTTGTGCCTCGCGCCCGTAGCGCTGACGCTGTGGGCGTGCAATGGAACGGAGTCCAGGGCGTCTCACCCGGTGAGCCTGTGGGTCACCACCAAGGGGTCCTCGGGTGCATTGCTCCCGGCCGGATCCGGCATGAGTGCGGCGATCCAGGTTGGCAGCGGGGCCAACTCACTCACGATCACCCAGGCGCACCTCGTGCTGGCGCGGATCGAGCTCACGACCACCGGCGGCTGCGCCACGACGGGCGAAGAGGACAACTGCGCTGAGCTGCGGTTGGGGCCGACGCTCGTCGACCTACCGGTCGACGCGACTACACACGTGATGTTGGAGGATGTCGCCGTCCCGGCCGGGACCTACAGTGGAGCGCGGGCGAAGCTGGACGCCGTGAAGCCGCACAACGACGAGCCAGGAGCGAGCGCGTTCCTGGCGGCGCACCCGGACTTCCAGGGGATCAGCGTCAAGGTGACCGGCGTTTTCACGGACGCGAGCCACTCGACGCATGATTTCACCTTCACCTCGAACGTCGACGCCGAGATGGAGGCGACGTTCAACCCTCCCGTCACCCTGGCGAGCGATACGAAGAACTTCACGTTCGCGGTGGACATCGCCCGCTGGTTCACCGATCGGAACGGGGCCGTGATCGACCCGACGAACCCCGCGAACGCTGAGGCCATCGCGCGGAACATCCAGCGGTCGGCGAGGGCGTTTGAAGACGACAATCACGACGGCGTCGACGACCACGAGGAGGGGAACCACGAATAGCTGGTCGCTTCCGAAGCCGTGGTAAAGGCGAATGGGAAACCGTCCGAGATCCAGGTCGGTCCGGATGGTAGGCCCCTCGCGCACGACGCCTAGAGCCCGGACCTGCCGGTGAGGGACTCCTGACGTGAGGCTCCGCACGCCACCGTCCTCCGCGTTGGCGCTCGCGCTCTGCGCCGTCTGTGCGTCGGCGCGGCTCGCCGCCCAATCGATCGATACGATCGTTGTCATACGACACAACGTGTACGATCGCAAGCGTGACGCCCCGAAGGTCGTCGCGGGAGTGGGGAACGCGCTGCACATCACCACGCACGCGTGGGTGGTCCGCCGGGCCCTGCTGATCAGGCGGGGCGATCCGTACGACTCCGCCAAAGTGGTCGAAAGTGAGCGGGCGCTCCGAGCGCTCACCATTTTTCGCGCGGTGCGCATCGACACGGTCCGCGTGGAGGGACGTCTCGCCCTGCGGGTGGAAACGGACGATGCGTGGAGCACCATCCCGGACTTCGATTACGCGTCGGTGGCGGGGGACGTGTTGTGGGCCGTGGCGTTCACGGAGGCGAATCTCCTGGGCACCGGCACCGCGCTGACGGGGCGCTATGAGAAGACTCCGGATCGCCATAGCGTCAGCGTCGGCTACAACAGCACGGGCGTGCTCGGTCGGCGCACCGTGCTCGCGACGCAGTACAAGACCATTTCGGACGGGCGGAGCGGAACGTGGTCCATCGGCGTTCCCTTCTACGAAACCGTGGCTCCCCGTTCCCTCACGACGGACGGGACCGCGGCGAAAGAGCGCGTCCTCCGGTTTAAGGACGGGCTGTTGCTCGACAGCTTACAGCACCGGGAGCTCCGCGTCGGCGTCTCGGGGGGGGTGGCACTCCGCGCCAGTGCGGCGGGGTACCTGCGCCTGTGGGCTGGAGCGGCCTGGCGCCGCGAGGATTTCGCTGCGGCGACGACCGTGCCATTCCCGCGTTCGCGCTTCGGCACGGTAGGGGCCGGGCTGGAACTGAAGCGTGTGCGCTTCCAGGTGCTCGAGAACTTCAATTCCTTCGCGCGCCAAGAGGATGTGGACCTGTCGCAGACGCTGCACCTTGGTCTCTGGGCAGCGCCCCGGGCCTGGGGATACGGGCCCGGCCGGGCGGGGGTCGGTCCGGAAGTGAGCGGGCAGCTCAGTGGCGCATGGAATCGCGGGTTCGCCGTGCTGCGGGGTCAAGCGGCGGGTGTGTTGACCGGGGTGGGGGTCGACTCGGGGCGCGTGATCGGCAGCGTCACGGTCGCGAGCCAAGATCTGCCGCGTCAGTCTCTCATCCTCCATGTGGAGGGCGGCGCGCTGCGC
>Ga0209577_10000407_pt1 | contig 43774 bp, 42 predicted proteins | sample GraSoiAngelo_109_FD_185874 | JGI IMG/M metagenome (GOLD analysis project Ga0209577, IMG submission 185874) | Grasslands soil microbial communities from the Angelo Coastal Reserve, California, USA - 14_0903_12_20cm (SPAdes) (version 2) | ecosystem: Environmental > Terrestrial > Soil > Grasslands... | reverse complement strand
CCTGCGGCGTCGCATCCGCGAGTTCACCGGCCCAATCCCGATCGACGTCGCGATCGATTGGGGGAAACAGCTCGCGAGCGTCCTTGCCTACTTGCACAAGAACGGCGTCGTTCACCGCGACCTCAAGCCCGAGAACGTCGTGATCACGAACGACGACAAGCTGAAGATCGTCGACTTCGGCTCGGCAATGCTGCAAGGCGCGCGCAGACTGACATGGCGGCACCTCAGCGAGAACACCGGAACCCCGGACTACATGGCGCCCGAGCAGATCCAAGGCGATCGCGGCGATGCGCGCAGCGACGTCTACGCGTGGGGCGTGATGATGTACGAGCTGCTGACGGGGAGGGTGCCGTTCGAAGGCGACAACTGGCTCGCCGTCATGGCCGGGCACATGCAACGAAACCCGAGGCCGATCCGCGCGCTGCGGCACGACGTGCCGCCGGCGTTGGAGGCGGTCGTGCTGAAGGCCATGCGCCGGATGCCGGAGAACCGCTACCAGTCGGCCGACGATCTGGTGAACGATCTCGAGAAGCTGGAGACACTCGACCCCGCGTCGTTCGACCTCTCCCCCGAGCCGCCGCTCGGCGGCATGGCCGCCGCTGGGTCGGCCAGGCGCCTGTGGGGGTACATGGCGTTGATCGCTGCTGGTTTCATCGCTTTGGTCGCTCTTATCGTTACGCTAACGGTGGTGTTGAAATGAGCTCACTCGAAGGCATCAACTGGGTCCGCCTCAGCTTCGTCGACGTGTTCGGCGTCGGTCACTCGATGCAGATACCGGCGTCGCGCTTCGACGGCGCGGTGAAGGAAGGCGAGCCGTTCGACGGCTCGGCGCTGGAAGGCCGCGCGCGGCTGCTCGAAACGGATATGCGCTTGCAACCCGATCCGTCGACGCTCGTCGAGATCGGCGACGGCTTGGCTCGCGCGGTGTGCAACGTGCTGACGTTCGACGGACGCCGGTGGCCGGGCGACCCGCGCACGGCGCTTGTGTCGGTCGTCGAAGACCTCGGCGAGCTCGCGCAGGAATACACGTCGTCGGTGGAGCTGGAGTTCTTCCTGCTGGACGAGAGCGGCGTGCCGGTCGACCGCGGCGGCTACTTCGACGAAGACGAAGGGCGCGGTGCGTCCGTCGTTCGAGCAGCCGCCGACCGGCTCGGAACGTACGGCGTCGACGTCGACGCGTGCCACCACGAAGCCGGACCCGGGCAGTACGAGATCGATCTCGCCGCAATCGGCCCGATCGCGCTCGCCGACGCGATCGTGCTGACGAAGCAAGTGATCCGCGAGGTCGCGGCCGACGCACGCATGCGCGCGACGTTCATGCCGAGGCCGTTCGCAGACGAGCCGGGGTCCGGGTTGCACTTCCTGCAGCGCGTCAGCGGCCGCTTCTTCGCCGAGGACGGGAGCCTCGACCAGATGGGCCGGAGCTTCGTCGCCGGGCAGCTCGTGCACGCGCGCGCGCTGTCTGCTCTGGCCGCGCCGACGGTGAACTCGTACAAGAGGCTGCACTCAGGGGCCGAAGCGCCGAGCGCCGCGGTGTGGGCGCACGTGAACCGCGGGGCCCTGATCCGGGTGAGCTCGTACATGGGACGCGACGCGTCGATCGAGTTCCGCGGCGCCGACCCGTCGGCGAACCCGCACCTGTTGCTGGCCGGGATGCTCGTCGCCGGCGCCGACGGGATCGAGCGCGAGATGGCACTCGCGCCCGCCGTGGAAGAGGACCTCGGCGGCTTCGATCCGGCGGGCAGCGACTCCGTCCGCTTCGACGCGCTACCGCGCGACCTCGACGATGCGCTCGACGCGCTGCTCTCCGATGACGTGATGGTCGACGCGTTCGACCGCCAGCTGCTGTCGCGGCTGATCGACGGCCGGCGCGCGGAAGCGGCCGCCTATCGCAACCAGGTCACCGGCTGGGAGATCGAGCGATACCTCGACGAAGCCTGAGCGCGAGCTGCACCTAGAACCAGCCACGGCGTCGGAACATGACGTACAGGGCGACGACCGCGATCAATTCGGTGCCGAGGCCCAGCACGACGAACGTCTGCCAGCTGCCGATCTCGCGTACGAGGAACCCAAAGTTCTGTCCGAAGAATCCGGTGAGCCACGCAAGAGGTAAGAAGATCGTCGCGATGATGGCGAGCTGCTTCATCACCACGTTGAGCCGGTTGGAAACGGTGGACAAGTAGACGTCCATCGCGCCGGTCAGCAAGTCCCGATAAGTGTCGATGAGGTCGCTAATCCGGATCAGATGGTCGTAGACGTCACGGAAGTAGCGCTCTTCCTTCTCGCTCATCCCGGGTAGCTCGGCTACTCCTCCCACGAGGCTCGCGAAGAGATCGCGCTGCGGCGTCACGACCTGGCGCATCCCGACAAGCAGCCGCTTCATCTTGAAGATCTCCTGCAGCTGCGCGTCGTTCGCGTTCAAGAAGATCTGGTTCTCCAGCTCGTCGATACGATCGTCGAACTCGGCCAGGATGGGAAAGAAGCTGTCGACGAGCCCGTCGACGATCTTGTAGAGCAAGAGCGGCGGGTCTTGGATGGGGTCCCTGCGCTTGCCATAGCGCTCGCGAAGCTCGGCGAGCGCCGGCGCATCGTCCCGGTGGACCGTGATCAAGTACTTCTCTGAATAGAAGCAGTGCACCTCGACCAGTCTGTCCTCGTCCAGCGCTGCACCGTACGCCACGAGCAGCACGTAATCGTCGTAGTCGTCGAGCTTCGGCCGCTGGCCGAAGTGCTCTGAGTCTTCCACAGCCAGCGGATGGAACTTGAACACATCTCGCATGAGCGTGAAGTCGTCTGCATGAGGCTGGTACAGGTCGATCCAGAAGAACCTGTTCCTTTCGAGCAGCCGCTCGACCGTCAGGCGATCGAACGTCGTTGGTTTGGCGCCTTCGTGATCGACGAGATGGCATGCGCGCTCGCCCGCCGTCGGCGCTTGTACGGCGGCTTGCCCGTCCGGTGGCATGCGAAGAATCCTACTTCGCGCGCTTAGATGCGGTCGGAGGCGACGTGTTCCGGCGTGATCTCGATCAGCGTGTCGTTGCCGTAGGTCTCTTCGCGCTCATATTTGTCCAGGAAGCCGCGCGTGATCTCGTCATAGCTCGGCTCACCGATCGAGATGATGTTCACCGGCCCACGCACACTCACGAACGAGTGACTCTTGTAGCCGACCAAGCTGGCCCGCCGCGCGCGCCCAGCGTTCCGCACCTTCTGCGACGTTCGCTGGCTCCACACGTACACCTTGTCGTTCCGCACAAGAACCTCGACGGGCACCGCGTGCGGCGTCCCGTCCGCGCGCGGCGTCGCGATGACTGCGATCGGACGCTCGTTGAGGAACTCTTGCCAGGTCAGCGTTGTTCCCCTGCCGGCGGCTCGAAGATCTGCACCAGGTTGCCGGCCGGGTCTCGCAGCGAGACGAAGCGGCCGGACTCCGGTACTTCGGTGACCTCGCCCTCGAAGCGGACGCCGCGCGACGAAAGCTGCACCATCGCTTGATCCAGATCGTCGACTTCGAACACGACGGTCGCTCCTTCGTTCGGCGGCGCCATGCCGCGCGACCCGTGCAGCGCGATCGTCGAGCCGCCGATGTCGAACTCCGTCCAGTCCTCGCCGTAGCGCGCGCGCAAGTCCAAGCCGAGCACGTCGCGATAGAAGCCGACGGCCTCGTCCATGTCCTTCGTCCAGTAGAACGTGCTGTGCACGCGCTTCAGCATGTGCTCGCCCTTCGCCGGCGCGAATCTAGCACGGCCGGCACTCAGCCCGGCAAGGGCTCCGGACGAAGATGAACGACGTCTCCGGAGGCCACGCGCACGTCGCCGGGCGACGTCTCTACGACGAGCGCGCCGGTGTCGTCGATCGCGCGCGCGAAGCCGCCAACGGGGTCGCCGGTCGCGCGCTCGACGCGTACCGTCTGGCCGATCGTCACGCACAGCGCGCGGTAGTGGTTGAGCGCGGCGGCAGGATCGCGCAGAGCATCGGAGAAGCGCTTCAGCGTCGTCGCCAACAGGTCGGGACGGTCCAGCCGCTTGCCGCCCTCGATGGCGATGCTGGTGGCCGCGTCCGCTCGGTCGCCGTCGAACGACTGCTGGGCCACGTTCATGCCGAGGCCGACGACGACGAAGTCGGGCACCTCCGCCTCGGTCAGGATCCCGGCCAGCTTGCGCGCGCCCACAAGCACGTCGTTCGGCCACTTCAAGCGCGCCTCGACGTGCGTGCGCTGCTTCACCGCATCGGCCACCGCGACGCCGGCCAGCAGGGGGATGGCCGTCCACGTATCGACGGGCCGCTCGGGCCGAACGATCCAGGACGCGTTGAGGGCCTGCATCGGGTCCGATATCCACGATCGTCCGAGCCGCCCTCGCGCTGCCGATTGCGTATCCGCAACCACCACCGTCATGTGCGGCGCGCCGGCGCGGGCCAGCGCGCGCGCGTCGTCGTTGGTCGAGCCCGTTTCGTCCAGCGTGACGATGCGCGGCGAGACGTCGGCAAGCGCGCGCTTGAACGCAAGGTGGAAGTCTTGCTCCTTGGGCATGGCTCGTACCGTACCGGACCTCAAGAGCTCATCGATACGCGAGGTCGTGTCATCTGAGGGCCACATGTGGCCCTACATCGACACCACCTTGCTCGAGGAGCCACGCTTGAGCGCGCCGTGGGCGGTACATTGCGGGGTGTTGTGGACCCCGACCGCGAGTACTTCGAGTCGCTCGTCGCCGATGCGCTGGACGAGTTACCCGAAGAGTTCGCGCGTCGGATGGAGAACGTGGCGGTCGTCGTGGAGGAAGAGCCGGAGGGGCCGCTGCTCGGGCTATACCAAGGCATCCCGCAGACGAAGCGCGGCCCTGGCTACGGCGGCGTGCTGCCGGATGTGATCACGATCTACCGCGGGCCGCTGATGCGCCACGGCGGCAAAGACTTGCGAGCAGCCGTCCGCAAAACCGTGTGGCACGAGATCGCGCACCACTTCGGGATCAGCGACGAGTGGCTGACCGAACACGGCTGGGCCGGCCCTTAGGCCTAGTCGCGCGCTGGTACCCTTCCCTGGCCATGTTCTCGAAGGTGCTCGTCGCTAACCGCGGAGAGATCGCCATCCGCGTCATCCGCGCGTGCCGTGACCTGAGCGTTCACTCGATCGCGGTGTACTCGGACGCGGACCGCGACGCGCTCCACGTGAAGCTGGCCGACGAAGCCCACCACATCGGCGAGGCCACCCCTTCGGAGAGCTACCTCAACATCGACAAGATCGTCGCCGTCGGGAAGAAGACCGGCGCCGAGGCCGTCCACCCCGGCTACGGCTTCCTCGCCGAGAACGCCGACTTCGTGCGCGCGGTCGAGAAGGCCGGCCTCGTTTTCATCGGCCCATCCGCGGACGCGATGGACAAGATGGGCGACAAGATCAGCGCGCGCCGCGTGGCCGAAGCCGCGAAGGCGCCGTTCGTTCCGGGGACGCTCGACCCGATCGCCGACATCGAAGAGGTGCGCGCGTTCGGGAAGGAGCACGGCTACCCGATCGCGATCAAGGCGGCGTTCGGCGGTGGCGGCCGCGGCTTCAAGGTAATCCGCACGGACTCGGAGGTCGTAGACGCGGTCGGCGGCGCGCAGCGGGAGGCCAAGCTCGCGTTCGGGCGAGACGAGATCTACATCGAGCGGTACCTCTCGGGCGCGCGCCACATCGAGGCGCAGATCCTCGCGGACACGCACGGCAACGTGCTGTTCCTCGGCGAGCGCGACTGTTCGCTCCAACGACGTCACCAGAAGCTGGTCGAAGAGTCGCCCTCCCCCGCCGTCTCGCCCGAGGTGCGCGATCGAATCCGGGAGGCCAGCGTGAGCGTCGCGCGCGAGGTCGGCTACGTGAACGCCGGCACGATCGAGTACATGCTCGACGCCGACAAGAGCCGCTTCTACTTCATGGAGATGAACACGCGCCTTCAAGTGGAGCATCCCGTCACCGAGCTCTGCACCGGGATCGACATCTGCGCGTGGCAGATCCGCGTCGCGGCCGGCGAGAAGCTGCCGTGGGCGCAGTCGGACATCCAGCCGCGCGGGCACGCCATCGAGGTGCGCATCAACGCGGAAGATCCCTCGAAGGGTCGCTTCCTCCCGGCACCGGGAACGATCGGCGAGTACCGCGAGCCGGCCGGCCCCGGTGTGCGCGTCGACGCGGGCTTCGGCCCCTACACGGAGATTCCCCGCTCGTATGACTCGCTGATCGCGAAGCTGATCACGTGGGGTGCCGACCGCGAAGAGGCGCGCCGGCGCCTGCTGCGCGCGCTCGACGAGTACGTGATCGAAGGCGTGAAGACCGTGATCCCGTTCCACAAGCTGGTCCTGCAAGACCCGAACTTCATCGCGGGCAACGTGCACACCGCCTACGTCGAAAAAGACATGGACCTGTCTGGGCTGGTCGTGCCTGCGCCCGTTAAGGTCTCAGCGGACGAGCAGCCTGCCGCGCGCGCCGTCACCGTCGAGGTCGATGGGAAGCGTTTTGAAGTCGAAGTGCATGGCCTCGGCGCCTTCTCCGCGGGATCGACCAATTCGGGTAAGCCGGCGGCGCCGGTTGCGGATGCGAAGATGCGCACGAGCGCCGACGGCACGGAACGTGTGACGGCGCCGATGCAGGGAACGATCGTGAAGGCGGCAGTCAAGGCGGGGGACGTCGTGAAAGCGGGAGACCTCTTGATCGTTCTCGAAGCGATGAAGATGGAGAACCACATCAACTCACCTCGCGACGGGACGATCGCAGAGGTCAACGTGAAAGCCGGCCAGAACGTCGAGACCGGCACCGTCCTGATCGTCGTCAAGTGATCTCATACTTCCAAGCCATCGTGATGGGCCTTCTTCAAGGCGTCACCGAACTGTTCCCCGTCTCAAGCCTCGGACACTCAGTGCTCTTCCCCAGCCTCTTCGGCTGGCACGATCTCGCGCGCGCGCAAGCCCAACCAGAGTCGTTCTTCCTCGCGTTCCTCGTCGCGCTGCACGTCGGTACGGCGCTCGCGCTCCTCGTCGTCTTCCGGCAGGACTGGATCCGCATCATCTCCGCCTTCTTCCGTTCGATCGCCAAGCGATCGATCGAGACCGCAGATGAGCGCCTCGCGTGGTTGCTCGTCATCGCAACCATCCCCGCGGGGATTCTGGGCGTTGCGCTTGAGCACGAGCTGCGCGTCGTGTTCGCCAAGCCCGAGGCGGCGGCAATCTTCCTCATCGTGAACGGCTTCATCCTGGCCGCAGGCGAGAGGCTGCGGAGGCGCGCCGAAGTGCGAGACGTCGCGATCAAGCGCGGGCTCAAGCCCAACGAGGAAGCGAGACGGCTCGACACCATGGACTTCAAAGAGGCCGGCGTCATCGGGGTCGCGCAGACCGGCGCGCTCTTCGCCGGGATCAGCCGCTCGGGCATCACGATGGTCGCGGGTCTTCTGCGCGGGCTGGACCACGAGGACGCCGCGCGTTTCTCGTTCCTCCTCGCCACGCCGGTGATCCTCGCGGCCGGTCTCTACAAGATCCCGGACCTGATGGGGCCACTGGGCAACGGGGTCCGCGGCCAGGCCTTGGTCGGAGGCCTGTTTGCTGCGTTGGCCGCATTCGTGTCCGTGAAGTTCCTGTTGAAGTACTTCGAGACGCGAACGCTGACGCCTTTCGCCATCTACTGCGTCCTCTTCGGCGCCGCGATGGCGATCCGTTTCGCCTAAGCGCAACCCCTTGATTCCAGGCCCAGCCTGAAGCAGAATCGCAATCACTGAAGCACAGCTTCAGCAGGAGGGGATCGCCGTTGGCACGGCCTGCACCCAACGACGACGCAGAAGACCGGGAGCTCGGCCGCCGTATCCGCGCGCGCCGCGAGGAGGCAGGCCGCTCTCTGAAAGACGTTGCCGATGAGGTCGGCGTCTCTGAAAGCTTCCTCAGCCAGATCGAGCGCGGCGTCGCCAGCCCCTCCATCGCAACCCTGCGCGGCGTCTCGGACTCGCTCGGCACCTCGGTCGGCGCGCTCTTCGAAGGCCCGGAAAGCATGGGCCGCGTGGTGCGGCACGGCGATCGCCGGCAGCTGCGACACCCACGACGCGAATGGGAGGAGTACATGCTCACTCCCCCCGACTCGCGCCGACTCCAAGTCATCATGGGCGTCATAGAGCCCGGCGCCGGCTCGGGGCGCGAGCCGTACACGCACAACTCCGACGAGGAGTGCGTCATCGTCCTCAAAGGTCGCATGCACGTCCGGGTCGCGGACGATCACTACGAGCTGTCCAAAGGCGACAGCGTCACGTTCGAGAGCCGTCTTCCCCACAGCTATCGGAACCCAGGGCCCGGCCGCTCGGAAGTGCTCTGGGTCATGACGCCGCCGTCCTACTAAGGAAGCAGCATGAAGGTTGAGAACCGCAAGCCCGAGCAACAGAAAGAGCAGCGTGTCGACGTCCGGCTCGACGGCGTCCGCAAGCTGTTCGGCGACACGGTCGCGGTCGATCACGTCGACCTCGATGTCTACGAGGGCGAGTTCTTCAGCTTCCTCGGGCCGTCCGGCTCTGGAAAGACGACGTGCCTCCGCATGATCGCGGGATTCGAAGAGCCGACGGCGGGTCGCGTGCTTCTGCGGGGTAAAGACGTCAGCCGCCTCGCGCCGTACGACCGCGACGTCAACACCGTCTTCCAAGACTACGCGCTCTTCCCCAACATGACCGTCTTAGAGAACGTCGAATACGGGCTGCGCGTGAAGCGGTATCCGACGGACGTGCGGCGCGCGCGCGCAGCCGACGCCCTACGCATGGTCCGGCTCGAAGGTTTCGACAAGCGCAAGCCGTCGGCGCTTTCGGGCGGTCAACGGCAACGCGTTGCGCTCGCGCGCGCTCTCGTCAACGAGCCGCGCGTCCTGCTGCTCGACGAGCCGCTCGGCGCGCTCGACCTCAAGCTGCGCCAACAGATGCAGATCGAATTGAAAGCGATCCAGCAACGAGTAGGACTGACGTTCATCTACGTCACGCACGACCAGGAGGAAGCGCTGACGATGAGTGACCGCCTTGCGGTCATGAACAACGGACGCATCGAACAGGTGGGGACGCCGGCCGAGGTCTACGAGAAGCCGTCCACCGCGTTCGTCGCCGGTTTCGTGGGCGTTTCGAACATCCTGGAAGGAGCAGCCGCGCGCGCGGTTACGGGAACCGACGGCGCCTTCACGGTGCGTCCGGAGAAGATCCGGATGGTGGACCGTGGAGCTGCCGCGAGCGCGAATGAGTGCACCGCTACGGGGACGGTGCGAGAAGTCATCTACGTCGGTTCGTACACGCGGTACATCGTCGCGCTGGACGGCGGCGGTGAATTGGTTGTGACCGAGCAGAACACGAACGTCTCTTCGATGGACGCCTTGGAAGTTCGTGGGCGCGCGGTGAGACTGGTGTGGGAACAACAGCACAACCGACCGGTGGAAACGGCCACTCAGTCGGAGTGAGGACGGAGGGGGGAACATGAAACGGTACATGCGTGCGGCGGCCGTACTTTTCGCCGTCGGTCTGATCGCGACGGCGTGCTCGACCAAAAAGGCGGCCACGCCGGGCTCGACCTTGCCGACGACGATCGGCCCCACGGAAGGTTCGCTAAAGCTCATCGCGTGGCAGGGCTATACCGAGAAGGGCTGGGTCCAGCCGTTCGAGACACAGACCGGCTGCAAGGTCGAGATCCACTACAGCGACACGTCGGACGACATGGTCGCGCAGATGCGTCAGGGCGGAGGAACGGTGTGGGACGGCGTGTCGGCATCGGGCGACGCGACGAACCGTCTGATCACCGCCGGCAACGTCGCCGAGATCAACCCGGCCATGTTCCCCGCATTCAGCAACGGCGACATCATGGATCTCTTGAAGGCACCTGCGCACAACACAGTGAACGGCCATCACTACGGCGTGCCGTACATGTGGGGCGGCAACCTGCTGATGTACAACACGCAGAAGGTCAAGCCCGCGCCGACGAGCTGGGACATCACCTGGGAGACGAACTCTCCCTATAAGAAGAAGATCGTGGCGTATGACTCCCCGATCTTCATCGCCGACGCCGCGCTCTACCTGAAGGCGCACAAGCCCGCGCTCGGGATCACCAACCCGTACGAGCTGACATCCATGCAGCTCGACGCCGCCATCGCCTTGCTCGCGCAGCAGCATCCCATGGTGGGCAAGTACTGGGCGCTCGCATCCGACGAGATCGACGGCTTCAACAACGGCAGTCTCGTCGTCGGTACCTCGTGGCCGTACAACTTCAACCAGCTGCTCACGGCGAAGAAGCCCGTGGCAGCCATCATCCCGAGCGAAGGGGCAACGGGCTGGGCCGACACCTGGATGATGTCGTCGCACGCGCAGCACCCGAACTGCATGCTGAAGTGGATGCAGTACACGCTGGACCCGAACGTACAGGCGAAGGTCGCCGAGTTCTACGGCGCGTCGCCGTCGGTGAAGTCCGCGTGCCCGATCCTCGTCGGGTTGGTCGGCACCAAGACCGCGAACGACGCGATCCACTGCGCCGACGCCAACGTCCTGTCGCAACTCGCGCTATGGCAGACGCCGGTCGCGGCGTGCGGGGACAACCGCGGCAACACCTGCGAGGACTACTCCACCTGGACGACCCGCTGGCAACAGGTCCGCGGATCGTAAACCCATGACCGTCGCAACGCCGGAGGTCGAGCAGCCTCTCGCGACGGCGAGGAAGGCCGGGGCGCGACATCGCGTCTCGGCCTTCCTCCACCGCCACCGCGGGGTGCGGCTCGGTCTCGTGCTCGGGCCGCCGATGGGGTGGATGCTCGTCGTTTACCTCGGCGCGCTCGCGCTGCTCTTCCTCTCGGCGTTCTGGCGGCAAGACCCGCTCACCGGCCTGATCCAGCGCCACTGGAACATCGACAACTTCCGGCAGCTCTGGCATTTATCCGTCTACAGGACCATCGCGATACGCACGATCGGCATAGCAGCGGCGGTCGCGGCGATCGATATCGTGCTCGCTCTCCCGATCGCGTATTACGCGGCGCGCATCGCGGGCCCACGCGGGAAGACTGCTTTGCTGCTGGCCGTCGTGATGCCGTTGTGGTCGAGCTACCTCGTCCGCGTCTACGCGTGGCGAGTGATCCTCGCGCCGAACGGCATGCTCGACTGGACGACGTCGCATCTCCACATCGGGACGTTCAACTTCGGCTTTTCGAACTGGTCCGTCTTGATCGTGTTCTGTTACCTGTGGTTGCCGTACGTGATCTTGCCGATCTTCGCGTCACTGGAGCGCGTGCCGCCATCGCTGATCGAGGCGTCGGGCGATCTCGGGGCCAAGTGGCGTACGACACTTCGGCGCGTGATCCTGCCGCTCGCCCTGCCCGGCATCGTCGCCGGCTCCATCTTCGCGTTCGCACTGACGCTCGGCGACTACATCGTTCCGTCGCTCGCGGGCAACACGCAGTTCCTCGGCAACGTCGTGTACCAGAACGTCGGCGTCGCCAACAACGTGCCGTTCGCCGCTGCGTACGCGCTCGTACCCGTCGTCATCATGGGCCTGTACTTGCTAGGCGCGCGCAAGCTGAAAGCGTTCGAAGCGTTATGAGAACCGGCCCCGAACCGCGCAGCGTGCGTATCAGCATGCGGATCGGCGTCGGGTTGGTGCTCGCCTTCCTGTTCATCCCGCTGGTTGTCATCGTGCTCTATGCGTTCAACAAGTCGATCGCTCAGTCGTGGCCGATCTCGACCTTCTCGACGAAGTGGTTCTCGGTCGCGTGGCACAACTCCGATGTGCGCAGCGCGCTGTGGACGTCGGTGAAAGCAGGCGCCGGTGCGATGACGATCGCGCTGACGCTCGGCAGTCTGGCCGCGTTCGCGATCCACCGATTCAAGTTCTTCGGTCGCGAGACGGTGTCCTTCCTGTTGGTCTTACCGCTGGCCTTGCCGGGCATCGTCACGGGCATGGCGCTCAACGCGTTCATCAACTTCGGTGGTAGCGCGTTCGGACTCTCCTTCGGCTTGCTGACGATCATCATCGGCCATGCGACGTTCTGCATCGTTGTCGTCTACAACAACGTGATCGCGCGCCTTCGACGTACCGCGGGATCGTTGGTCGAGGCGTCGATGGATCTCGGGGCTGACGGGTGGCAGACCTTCCGCTACGTGACGCTACCTAACCTGAGAACTGCTTTGCTTGCGGGAGGGCTGCTCGCGTTCGCACTGTCCTTCGACGAGATCATCGTCACCAACTTCACCTCCGGCAGCGAGATCACGCTACCGAAATGGATCTTCAACAACCTCCGGCTTCCGAACGCGCGCCCGCAGGTCAACGTGGTCGCGTTCGCCGTGGTGCTGATCAGCCTGATACCCGTGTACTTCGCGCAGCGGCTGTCGATGCGGGGTGATGAAGCCTGATGGAGCAAGCGCGAAAGATCCTTACGGAGATCCCCGGCCCGGCGTCGCAGGCTCTTCTGGATCGCCGACGCGCGGCCCTCCCGCGCGGGATCGGCTTCACCACGCCGGTGTTCGCGCGTGCAGCCGAGGGCGCGATCATCGAGGACGTCGACGGCAACCGTTTGATCGACTTCGGCGCCGGTCTCGCGGTGCTGAACGTCGGCAACGCCGACGGGACGGTGGTCGATGCGATCAAGCGGCAAGCCGAGCTATCGACCCACACCTGCATCATGGTCGTCGGCAACGAACCGTACATAGACCTGGCGGAACGCTTGAATGCGCTCAACCCTGTCGAGCAGCCCGCCAAAACGATCCTCGCGAACTCCGGCGCCGAAGCGGTCGAGAACGCCGTGAAGATCGCGCGCTATGCGACCGGACGTCCCGGCGTCGTCGTCGTCGAGCACGCCTTCCACGGCCGCACGTTCATGACGATGGCGATGACCGCTAAGGACGTGTACTCGAAGGGGTACGGGCCGCTCGATCAGAACGTGCACCGCGTGCCGTTCGCATATCCGTATCGATGCGCGGCGGACGCGCCGAACGACGACTGCGGTTCTGCGTGCGCGGACCTCGCGATCGCGCATATGCGCGAGACAGGCCCGGAGACGATCGCCTGTTTCGTCGTGGAGCCTGTTCTGGGGGAAGGCGGATTCGTCGTGCCGGCGGCGGGATACCTGCCGCGGGTGCGCGAGTTCTGCTCCGAAAACGGGATCCTGTTCGTCGCCGACGAGGTGCAGACCGGCTTCGGCCGCACGGGCACGTGGTTCGGCATCGAGCACGAAGGCATCACGCCGGACCTCGTTGCGACGGCGAAGTCGCTGGGCGGCGGGCTGCCGCTGGGTGCCGTAACGGGACCGGCGGCACTGTTGGACGCGCCGCACATCGGGGGCCTCGGCGGAACGTTCGGCGGCAACCCGGTCGCCTGCGCGGCAGCGTTGGCCGTCATCGATGTCATCGAGCGCGACGGGCTGCTCGCGCGCGCACGACGCATCGGCGCGCGCGCGCTGGAACGGCTGCAAGCGCTGGCCGAGCGCAGCGCCCTGGTCGGCGACGTGCGTGGGCGCGGCGCGATGGTCGCCATCGAATTGGTTACCGACCGCGCCACGAAAGAACCGGCCCCGAAGGAGACCGGTCGTGTGATCGAAGCGTGTTATCGCGAAGGCGTGGTCGTGCTCAAAGCCGGTACCTTCGACAACGTGATCCGGTTGCTCCCGCCGCTGTCGATCGACGACGGGCTGCTCGACGAAGGGCTGGACGTTCTTGAGAAGGCCGTCCTTGCCGCTGCGGATGGAGGGAACGAGTGATGGGCGACGCGAACGGGATGTTCATCGGCGGCGAGTGGGTACCCGGTGCAACGGGCAAAACGGAACCGATACTCAACCCCGCGACGGGCGAGACGCTCGTCGAGGTCGCGGTCGGGTCCTCGGAGGATGTGGACCGCGCCGTGACCGCCGCGCGCGATGCGTTCGGCGACTGGATGGATTCAACGCCGGGAGAGCGTGCGGGGATGCTTCTCAAGCTCGCCGACCGCCTGGAGGAGAACAAGCAGTACCTCTCGGATCTGGAGTCGGCCAACGTCGGCAAGCCCGCGCAGTACGTCGGGCTGGATCTCGACTTCTCGATCGACAACCTCCGCTTCTTCGCCGGCGCCGCGCGAACGATGGAAGGGCGCGCGAGCGGCGAGTACATGCGCGGGTACACGAGCATGCTACGCCGCGAGCCGGTCGGCGTCGTCGCATCGATCGCGCCTTGGAACTACCCGATCATGATGGCGGTGTGGAAGATCGGCCCGGCGCTTGCGGCCGGCAACACCGTCGTATTGAAGCCGTCCGAGCAGACGCCGCTGACCGCGTTGCGCCTCGCGCATTTCGCGGCCGACATCTTCCCGCCGGGCGTGCTCAACGTGATCACCGGGCACGGCGAGCAGGTCGGCGCGCCGCTCGCGCGACACCCCGGTGTGGACATGGTGTCGGTGACGGGCGACGTCGCGACCGGCAAGGAGGTTGCGCGCGCGGCCGCAGATTCGCTGAAGCGCGTGCACCTGGAACTCGGAGGCAAGGCCCCGGTCATCGTCTTCGACGACGCCGACCTCGAAGCCGTCACCGCCGGCGTGAAGCTGGCCGGCTATTTCAACACCGGACAGGACTGCACCGCAGCGGCGAGGGTGCTCGCGATGGACGACGTGTACGAGTCGCTCCTCGGCGAGCTCGTGCCGGCCGTCGACTCGCTCGTGGTGGGGGACCCGCGCGCCGCGCAGACGGAAGTTGGTCCCTTAGTTTCGGGCGACCAGCGCGCGCGCGTCACCGGTTTCGTAGAGCGCGCCGTCGGCAAAGGCGCGAAGGTTCTCACCGGTGGCGAGCAGCTGGACGGCAAAGGCTTCTACTACAAGCCGAGCGTCGTCGTCGACGTCGACCAGAAGGATGAGATCGTGCAGAAGGAAGTGTTCGGTCCGATCGTCACCGTGCAGCGTTTCATGGACGACTCGCAAGCGATCGACTGGGCGAACGACGTGCCCTACGGACTGTCGGCCAGCGTCTGGACAACGAACGTGTCGCGCGCGCTCAACGCGGCGCGCCTCCTACGTTTCGGAACCGTATGGATCAACGACCACATCCCCCTCGTATCGGAGATGCCGCACGGGGGTTACACCGGGAGCGGCTACGGGAAAGACATGTCCGTGTACGCACTCGAGGACTACACCAACATCAAGCACGTGATGGCGAAGCTGTAAGTGGCGCGTCCGCTTGCCCCGCTTCGAAGGGCGCTCCCTGCGTTCCTGCCGCGCCGCATCCTGCTGGCCTTACGTCGCGATCTCACGATCGGGAACCTGACAGAACGGCTGGCCGCTGTGTACGGGGACCGCGTCGCGTTCAGGCTCGAGGAGCGATCGGCGCTCGCGCGCGAGCGAGAGATGACCTTCAACGACGTGGATCAGGTGGTTACCCGCCTGGCAACGGTACTCGGCAAGGAAGGGCTGCCACTCGGAGAGCTGGTTGCCGTCGTTCCGTCGAACGGCATCGATTTCTTGCTGACGTTCCTGGCGGTCGTTCGGGCGGGCGGCATCGCCGTGCCCGTCAATCCCATCTTGAAGCGAGAAGAGGTTCGCACGCTGATCGAGCTGTCGGAGGCGACCACCCTCATCGGCGACCCGACGACCTTTCGCCGGACCGTCGGCGCGCGCTCCAAGCTTCCCGAGATCGAGCGCTGGCTGTCGCTCGGACGCTCCGAAGGCGCGGTTGATCTCGCTGCGCGCGCCGGCAAGGTTCGCGCGCCGATGCCGGCCGTGGACCAGCCGGCCGACACAGTCGTCGCCGTGATGTACACGAGTGGGACCACCGGCAGGCCCAAGGGCGCGCGCCTTACGAACAGCGGGCTGCTCGCCATGCTTTCTCCGGCGGCCCTGCAACCGACCGGGTTACCGATGACGTTGCGATCGGCCGTCACCGCGTTACCCGTGGCCCACATCATGGGGCTCTCCGCGTCGATCGCGCTCATGTTGGGTGCGATCTCCAACCGCATGCTCGCGCACTTCGATGCCGGACACGTGCTCGATCTCATCGAGAACGAGAAGGTCGACGCTTTCGTCGGCGTCCCGGCGATGTATCGCGCGATGCTCGACGCCGGCGCGGAGGACCGCGACCTCACGAGCGTGAAGGTGTGGGCGAGCGGGGCCGATGTGATGCCGCGCGCGCTCGCGAAGCGCTTTCAACAGATGGGACGCATCGGTGGGCCGGTCCCGGCCCTGTTCTTCGAAGGGTACGGCATGGTGGAGCTCGCCGGAGCGGCGATGGCGAAGGTCGTGCCACCAGGCCCTCTCGAACTCCCCAAGAACTTCGCCGGGATGCCGATCTTTCCGTACCGCGTCAAGGTCGTCGACAAGCGGGGCAACGATCTGCCCCGCGGTCGCACCGGCGAGCTTTGCGTGAAAGGGCCCGGTGTTCTCGAGGGCTATCACAAGGATCCCGGCGCAACCGGCAAGGTGTTGAAGGGCGGGTGGCTGCGCACCGGCGACCTCGCGCGCATCGGGCCGCTCGGCACGGTGTTCTTCGAAGGCAGGCAGAAAGACGTGATCAAGGTCGGCGGCTACTCGGTGTTCCCAGTCGAGGTCGAGGAAGAGATCCGCCGCCATCCGAAGGTGTCCGATGCTGCCGTTCTCGCGATCCCTGATCCGACGAAGGGCAATGTGGTCGGCGCCGCGGTCGTACCCAAGAAGGGGAAGAAGATCACCGAGGGCGAGATGACGAAGTGGGCGAAGGAGGAGCTCGCCGCCTATCGCCGACCGAAGCGGTGGCTCGTGATGAAGGACTTCCCGCGCGGGTCGACACGCAAGGTCGACAAGAAGAAGCTGGTCAAAGAGTTCGACGAAGCGAGCGCTTAGGCTGAGTACACGAGGCTCCGCGCGCGCAAAGCGTTCGCGATCGCGGACGCCAGCGGTTCGACCTCTTCCCGCTTCAGCGTTGAGACGGTGATCCGCACCGCAGTCGGTGCCTCGAGCCGGAACGGCTCCCCCGCCCTGATCGCGAAGCCGGCCGCTGCGACGTCGGCGACCACTCGCTGCTCGTCCTGAACGGGGATCCACACGTTCAGGCCGCTGCGGCCGATCGACGCGACGCCGTTGCGCGCGAGGGCGTCGATCATCCACGCGCGCCGCTCCGCGTACGCTTTGGTCGCGTCGCCAAGCAGCTTCTGCACCTTCGCATCCGTGAGCATCGCGTTCGCCAGCCGCTGCAAGACGTAGCTGACCCAGCCCGGACCCGCCGACAAGCGGCCTTCGACGCGCGCGATCGTCGCTTCGTCTCCGGTCAGGGCCGCGACGCGCAGGTCCGGCCCGAGGAACTTCGAGAACGAGCGAACGACGGCCCATCGCGGCCGGCGCGCATCGGCGAACGTCACGTAGTCCCATCCCGCGACGGCGCCGGCGTGGTCGTCTTCGATGACGAGCAGATCGGGTTCGCGCGCGAAGATCTTCTTCAGCTCCGCCGCGCGCTTGGCATCGATGGCCGCTCCGGTTGGGTTCTGCGCTCGCGGCGTGACGATCATCGCTTTGATGCCGCGCCGTACCGCTTCGACGACCGACGCCGGGATCGGGCCGCGCTCGTCGACGCGGACGGGCTCGGCGATGAGGCCTTCCGCGGCAAGCAGGTCCATCGTGCGGTGGTAGCCGGGGTCTTCGATGCCGACGCGGTCGCCGGGCGATAGCTGGGCGTCGAGGACGCGCTCGATAGCGTCGAACGCGCCGCTGGTGATCGTGATCGCCTGGGCCGGAACGCCGTCGGCGACGAGGCTCGCGCGCACGGTCTCGACGAGCGGCGGGAACGACGGCAGGTCGTCGTAGAGCCGCGACCGGTCCGGCACACCGGCAAGGAACGGCCCGAACGCGGGAAGCAGCTCGGGATCCGGGTTGCCGTCGAAGAGCTGGCGCGCGCCCTCGGGCACGGGAGGCAGCGCGTGGTGGCCCAGCGGCGGCCTCGGTGCAACCTGGGTCCCGCGGCGGCCGCCGGTCGCGATCATGCCGCGCGCACGCAACGACTTGTAGGCCGACGCCACCGTGACCGGCGACACGTCCAGCCGTTCGGCCAGCGCGCGCACGCTGGGAAGCTGCTCCCCCGGCTGCAATTTCTCCGCCCGGATGCCGTCCTCGATCGACCGGGATATATCGTTCGCGGTCCTGCCACGGATGTGGTATTTTTGTGCTGTCATGATTAATTATTTGTACTATAACGAACTCTTGGCCGTCAACCGGCCACGACCTTGGCCGTGGAAGGACCGTCCGCCCCGCTCGTTCGGGCGCAGGCGCGCCAACCAACGGGGCGGCTCCACACAGCCGCCCCGTCGTGTTGTCCTAGAGGGTGCTCCATCGGACAAACCTGCGAGCGACCGAGTGCGCGTCCAGCGCCTCCCCGCTCGCGCGCGGTACGACCGTGCCACGCTCGAGGCGATCCTGGACGAGTCTTTCGTAGGTCACGTAGCCACCGTCCTCGACGGCACCCCGATCGTCATCCCGACGATGTACGCGCGCGTCGGCGACCGCTTGTATATCCACGGCTCGACCGGCAGCCGCATGCTGCGCGCACTGCAAGCCGGCGCGACCGCATGCGTCGAGGTCACGCTGCTCGACGGTCTGGTCCTGGCCCGGTCGGCGTTCCATCACTCGATGAACTACCGCTCGGTTGTCGCCTACGGCACATTCGAGATGGTCCACGGCGACGAGAAGGTCCGCGCGATGGAAGCGCTGATCGAGCGGATCGAGTCCGGCCGCTGGGCGCGCGTTCGGCAGCCGAATCGCAAGGAGCTGGCCGCGACCACCATAATGAGCATCCCGCTGAGCGAAGCATCGGCTAAGGTCCGGACCGGGATGCCGATCGAAGAACCGTCCGATCTGGACTGGCCCGTCTGGGCCGGCGAGATCCCGCTGACCTTGACGCGCGGAACGCCGGCCGAGGACGACGCCGGCATGGCCGCTCGCGCTTTCTCGAGGTAACCCCGTGCCGGCCGCCGGGACGCTCGCCGTGTACGCCGGCGCGTCGGTGGTCATCACGCTGATCCCCGGCCCCGCCGTCTTGTACATCGTGACGCGCGCGATGGATCACGGACGGCGTGGGGGCGTGGCGTCGGCGCTGGGCGTCAACCTCGGCATCTTGGTCCACGTCGCGTTCGCCGTGCTCGGCTTGTCGGTGGTTCTCGCCTCGTCGGCCGCTGCGTTCAACGTCGTGAAGTACGTCGGCGCCGCATACCTGATCTACGTCGGGGTCCGTAGGCTGCTCGACCGAGAAGAGGTCCCGACCGCGGACGCCGTGCCCGTGCGATCGCGGCGGAGGCTGTTCTCGCAAGGCATCGTCGTGAGCATCCTCAACCCGAAGCTGGCGCTGTTCTTCGTCGCATTCCTTCCGCAGTTCGTCGATCGCGCGCACGGCAACGTGCGGCTGCAGCTGCTCGTGTTCGGCTTGATCTTCGAAGCGATCGCGCTGATCACCGACAGCTCGTACGCGTTGCTGGCGGGAACAGTCGGTCGCGCGCTTCGGAACCGCAAGAGCTACGCGCGCGCCGAGCGCTACGTCGCCGGCGGGATCTACATCGCGCTGGGCGCGGCGGCGGCAGCAACCGGCAGCCACCGAAAGGCGTAGCTCAGCCCGCGACCTGAGCGCGCCGCCGGTCGAGGAACGCGCGCTCCACCGGATTCGTCACCAGCGCCAGCGCGCGCTCGTACGCGTCCGCCGACTCGTCGTTGCGGCCGAGCCGCCGATACAGGTCCGCGCGCGCGGCGTGGTAAAGGTAATAGTCCCTGAGGCCTTCAAGCGCCTCGATCACGGCGAGCCCTTCGGCCCAGCCGCGCGCGAAGGCGACGGCAACGGCTCTGTTCAGCTCGACGACCGGCGACGGCGCCACCTTCACCAGCTCGTCGTACAGCCCCAGGATCCGGTCCCAGTCCGTGTCCTCCGCACGCAACGCCGACGCGTGCAACGCCGCGATCGCCGCTTGGATCGTGTACTCGCCGGCGTTCTCTGCGCGCGTCGCGCGATCGAGCGTCATCATGCCTTCGGCGATCTGCGCGCGGTCCCAGGGCAGCCGGTCTTGCTCTTCCAGCGGCACCAGCTCGCCGGCATCGTTCACGCGCGAGTTCCGGCGCGCGTCGTGCAACAACATCAGCGCGAGCAGCCCGTGCACCTCGCTTTCGGCAGGCATCAACGTGGCGAGCACCCGGCCGAGCCACATCGCCTCCCCGCACAGCTCCGAACGGACGAGCGCCGCTCCCGCCGTCGCCGCGTACCCCTCGTTGAAGATGAGGTAGACGACGGCGAGCACCGAGCGAAGCCGCTCGGGCAGCATCTCTTCCGGGGGGACCCGATACGGGATGTTCGCTTCGCGGATCTTTCGTTTCGCACGCACTAAGCGCTGCGCCATCGTTGGTTCGGGCACCAAGAACGCCCGCGCGATCTCCGGCGTCGTGAGGCCGCCCAGCGTTCGCAGCGTCAGCGCGACGCGCGCGTCCATCGCGAGCGCCGGGTGGCAGCACGTGAAGATCAACCGCAGCCGGTCGTCCGGGATGATGCTGATGTCGTCCCTCTCGATGCTGTCGAGCTCGGTCAAGCGTGCAAGTTGCTGTTGCTTGTCGGCGAGCACCTTTTCGCGACGGATCTTGTCGATCGCTCTGTTGCGCGCCGTTGCCATCAGCCACGCGGTCGGGTTCGACGGGATGCCGCCCTCCCACTTCTCGAGCGCGATCGCGAACGCTTCCTGCACCACGTCCTCAGCGAGATCGAAGTCGCGGAGCACACGGATCATCGTCGCGGTGACGCGACCCGAGACGTCGCGGAAAACCCGCTCGACCTCCGTGCGCGTGCTCGCCATGCGGCAAGCGTACGCCACGCGTCTAGGGGTGCTGCCCGCCCGACTCCTCGTTGACCATCTCCATGATCTCGGTTGCGACCGGCCGGACCTCGACGGCGCCGTATCGCGCGACGGGGATCTTGGCCGCAGCAGCGAGCGCCTCGTCCAGGTTGTCCAGCTCGAGCAGGAAGAACCCGGCCAAGATCTCCTTGGTCTCGGCGAACGGTCCGTCGGTCGTGATCGTCTCCCCGTCCCGGATCCGGATGGTCGTGGCGTCCTCGGGCAGCTTCAGCGGCGCGCCTCCGCGGATCTTGTCGGCGACGGCTGCGACGAACTCGCCGAACTCGCCGGCGTGTTTGCGCTGCGCCTCGGGGTCGGTCGCGAGCTCCTCGGCATTCTCGTAGATCAGCAGCGTGTAGAGCATGGATCCTCCCTCTGGACGCGCGCGCAGTAGGACCACCCTACCGGCGACCGCGCCTCCTGGATGAGAGACGAACCAGGCTGCTCGGAATCGACAGGCCTATGGTTTGTAGGCGCGATTTCCGTAGTGGTCGAGGTGCGTCAACTCCTCGACCGGCGTGCGCGTCGTCGGGCCGTACTTGCCCTGCGGCCAGCCCATCGGGATGCACGCGATCGGCTCGACGTGCAGCGGCAAGTGCAGGATCCGGCGGGCGGCGACGCGGTTCCACAGCGGGAACGTCGTCAGGGCGGCACCGAGGCCTTCCGCGCGCGCGGCCAGCAGCAGGTTCTGGATCGCCGGATAGATCGACCCGTATCGCGACGACTTGTAGATCCACGGCAGCGGCCAGCTGATCCCGCGCAAGCACGGGACGATGATCACCGGGATCTCGTCCCAGTGTTCGAGCTGCCATTCCACGGCCTTGATCAGCCGGAGGGACTTCTCGTCTCGACGCTTCACGATCTTGCCGGCTTTCAAGTACGGCAACGCGACACGCCGGTTCTGCTTCCCGAGCCCGGCCTTGACCTTCGGGTCGCGTACGACGATGAACTCCCAGTTCTGCTGGTTCGACCCGGTCGGCGCTTTCACGGCAAGGCGAAGCAGCTTGAGAATCACCTCGTCGTCGACCGGATCGGGACGCAGGCGCCTGATGGCGCGCTGCGTCGACATCGCTTCGACGAGATCCACGTTGCCGTTCTCGGTCACGAGAAGAATTCGTCGTCCGCGTACGCGTCGCTGTTGAAGAACCAGGCCTCGGTTACCTGGCCGTTGTCGATGTGATACACGGCGACCGCCTCGACGCGGAGGCTCTTGTCACCGCGCTGCGCGGTGTCGGTCGAGAGCACAACCGCGTGGTTGTCGTTCGCGATGACGTCGTGGACGTCGATCTTGAACGTGCCGTCCGAGAGCGTGAGCAGCTTCGCGAACCACCCGAAGACTTCGTCCTTGCCTTTGATGGTTCCCGTCAGCGGGTTCCGCCCTCCCCCGACGTGCCACACGATGTCGTCCGCGAAGAGTGCGCGGATGGTGTCGAGGTCGTAGCTCGCGAATGCCTCGTATCCCTTGCGGAGCAGTGCCTCGTTCGGATGAGCCATGGATCCCTCCCTCTCCGGCGTCGGAGCCTACGCCGTCAACGCGCGCGCCGACAAAGACGGGCTCAGCGCGACCCAATGAGGAGTGCTTGCGCGCCGGCACCGATGCGACGGTGCTCGTCCCAAATGACGCTCTGTGCCACGCCGATCCCATTCGCGTCCTGGCGCGTCTGGGCGTCGATGCACACCCACTCCCCCTCCGGCATGCGGAAGAGGTGAACGGTGAGATCCGCGTTGATGAACAGGTCCGTCCTGAAGTCGAGCTCGGCGCTGATCCCGTTGCCCGAGTCGGCGGCGCTCAGCACCCGCGACAGCGGCGCGATCGGCTCGCCCTCGACGAGCGGCATACGCATCCGCATCCACACCGATGCGGGGCCGCGCTCGACGAAGGTGCCGCGCGCGTACCGCCACTCCATCGCGCCGAAGTAGCTCTCCGGCGCCTCCACCGGCACGGGAGGCAGCTCGAGCGAATCGGCCGGACCGGCGAACGGCGGAGCTTCAACGGGTGTGGCCGGCGTCGGCTCGTCGCTCGTTCGGATCCGCCACGCCGAAGCGCGCGCGATCTCCACGCCGTCCGACGTCACCGTTGCCGTCGCGTACTGCACGCGGCGTCCGGTTCGCACCGGCTGCGCGTCGATGTGCAGCCGCGCGATTGGAATCGGCTTCAGGATCTCCGTCGTGAAGCGCACGACCTGGAACTCCTTTGGTTCTAGCCGCTCGAAGGCGCGGCCGACCAGCGCAGCCGGCGGTCCGGCGTGTTGCGCGCGCGCATCCCACGGGCCGCGCGTCCACTCCGTGGATACGAACGAGTCCCCGTCGGCGACGTAGAAGGCGTCCGGCATGGACGTCAGCGTAGCTACATGCGCGCGATGTCGCGCAGCTTGACCCGCGGCCCAAAGCGCGGCGGCGTCGGGCAGGCCTCGATCAGCCGGATGGCGCGCGCGCGCTGGCCGCGGTACGGCTCAAGCAGCTCGAGCATGCGCTCATCGGTCGCGCGCGGCTCACCGGCGAGCACCCACGCGACGTGGTTCTTCAAGTGGTAGTCGCCGACGCTGACTGCGTCGGGGTCGCCCAGCGCATCGCGGGCGACCTCGGCGGCCGTCCACGGCCCGACGCCTTGTATCGCCTGCAGCCGCCGGTACGCGTCCGCGATGGGCATCGCTGCGGCCTCCTCTATGCGCGCGGCGCGCGCGCACACCCGCTTGACGGTGTCGGCCCGCTTCCGCTCGATACCCAAGGGGTGGTACGCCCAGTAGGGCAGCTCGGCCAGCACGTGCGGCGCCGGCGGCACCAGCAGATCGCGTGGGCCGGGCGCGCGCACTCCGTACGCGCGGACCAAACTCCAGTACGAGCGGAACGCCTCCCGCCCTGTGACCTTCTGCTCGATGATGCTCGGGACAATGGCTTCGACGACGGCGCCGGTCCGGCCGAGCCGAAGGCCCCGCATCCGTCGCCACGGCTCCCGCAGCACGGCGTGCTTCGGCTCGAACACCGACGGGTCGTCGAGCGCGCCGAACAGGGCGGGTGCGGCCGCCAAGGCGAGAGCCGCGCCGGGCCCCCATGCGCGGGCGCGCACGCCGCCGGCCGTTCCCTTCAGGTTCAGGGTCGCCGGCCCCTCGGCCGTCCGCGTCGCGCGCCAGAACCCCTCATCGTCGATCAGGTAGCGCGGGTCATAGGCGCCGCGCGGGAGGTGGCCGATGGTTAAGCCGAGATCGAGCGGCCCGTCCACGTCCACGATGCGCGTCTCCACGTCCGGGCAACCATAACCCGGCGTGGCGACAATTCCCCCTGCTCCCCGATGGCCTTGCTCCCCGACGGGCGCGGCCGGATGATGAGGTCGTGAAGAGCCTGCTGGTCGTCCTCGTGATCGCCGTCGCGATCTTCCTCGGGGTCCGTTGGTACACCTCGAGGCCCGCGTCCGGAGGTTCCGGCGGCAGCAACCCCGTCATCGTGAATCCGGTCAGCAGCTTCCCGAACCCGTACGCGACCTAGCGCACCGCACGGCGGAGCGCGCGCGCCAGGTTCCCGCGCGCACCGACCCGTATCCCCTCGAGACCGAGCCAGGCGGCGAGCCGCCGCAGCTCCTCGGCGAGGGGTCCCGCGATCGAGGCCGGTTGCCGGCCCGGTTCCGCGAAGGCGGCGTGCACGAGCAAGATCTCCGCCTTCCGATCTGCCTTGAGGTCGACGCGCGCAACCAAGGTGTCCCCGAGTACGAACGGCACGACATAGTAGCCGTGCACGCGCTTGTGCGACGGCGTGTAGATCTCGATGCGGGAGTGGAAGTCGAACAACCGATGCGTGCGCGCGCGCTCCCACACGATGGGGTCGAACGGCGCGACGAGCGCGCGCACGTCGACACGGCGCGGCACCTTCGTCGCGGGATCGATGTACGCGGGGTTCGGCCACCCCTGGATCCGCACCGGGATCAACCGGCCGTCTTCGGCGAGCTCGGCGATCCGCGGCCGTGCGTCGGGCACCTTGATGCGGAAGTAATCGGCGAGGTCCTTCACCGTTGCAACGCCGAGCCCTGCGATGCTCATCTCGAGCAGCCTGCGGTGCGACTCCTCTTCGCTCGGCGCCGGCGCGCGCAACAGGTCTTTCGGGATGACCCGCTCGGTCAGGTCGTACACGCGCTCGAAATTGCGCCGCGACGAGGTCGACAGCTCACCGGTCCAGAACAGCCACTCCATCGCCGACTTCCCCGGCGCCCATCCCCACCACTTCTCGCCGCGCGCGCCCTTCTCGGAGAGATCCGACGCCGCGAGCGGGCCGCGCTCGCGCACCTCCGCATGCACGGCCTCCACGTACTTCTTGTTCTCGCGCGCGAACCGCGCGATGCCTCCCCACAGCTGGCCGCGCTTCGCGCGCTCCATGCGCGCGCGAAAAAGCGGGTACAGCGCCACCGGCATCAGCGAGGCCTCGTGCCCCCAGTACTCGAACAGCTCGTGCCGTTCGTACGCCATCTTGTCGAGCAGGCCGACCGGATACGGCCCCAGCCGCGAGAACGCCGGGAAGTAGTGCGCACGCACGAGCACGTTCACGGAATCCATCTGGACGACGTTCACGCGGTTGACGAAACGGCGCAGGTGTCGCAGATCGACGCCAGTGGCGGGACGCGGCTCGGTGAAGCCTTGCGCGCGCAAGGCGAGCGCGCGCGCGTCGGCGGTCGAGAGCTGAGTGGTCATCCGGATATGCAGATGCAGAACGTTAAATATTGTCTCATCGGTCCTCAGGCCACGAGATCGGGCGTCCGCCGCGGGTCCATCGGATAATAGGGCCCGTGGAACCCGCAGGCATCGTCATCGAGAAGCTGGCGAAGATGTACGCGCGCCGCGGCAGCGAAGTGCACGCATTGAAGGGGATCGACCTCGAGGTGCGCGGCGGCGAGATCTTCGGGCTGCTCGGACCGAACGGCGCAGGCAAGACGACGACGGTGGGCGTTTGCACGACACGCGTGAAAGCGACGTCGGGACGCGTAACGGTGAATGGGATCGACGTGCGCGCCGACGCGCCGGCGGTGAAGCGCTCGATCGGCGTCGTGACACAGTTCCGCACGCTCGATCGCTCGCTCACGATCCGGGAGAACCTCGCGATGCATGCCATGTACTTCGGTCTTCATCCGAAGGATGCGTGGGTGCGCGCAGACGAGCTGCTCGCCGATTTCCGGCTGAGCGAGCGCGCCGGCGCTTTCCCCGACGAGCTTTCGGGCGGGATGGCGCAGCGCGTTCAGGTTGCGCGCGCGATCGCGCACCACCCGTCGGTGCTCTTCCTCGACGAGCCGACCGCCGGCCTCGACCCGCAGAGCCGTCTCGCGCTGTGGGAGACGATCGAGGGCATGCACGCGCGGGGCATCACGGTGTTCCTGACGACGCACTACATGGAAGAAGCGGAGAGCCTGTGCGACCGTGTCGCGATCATCGACCACGGGCAGATCCTCGTGCTCGACACGCCGGAAGCACTGAAGCGAAGCATCTCGGCCGAAACGGTGATCGAGCTGCGCTTGGAGGCGCCGAACGACGCCTTGGTCGAGCGGCTGCGCGCGCTGCCCGGCGTGGTGTCGGCACAGGCGTCGGGCGACGCCGTCCGCGTTCTGACGGCATCGCAGGACGGCGTACTCCCGCGGATCCTCGCAGAAGCCAACAGCGCCGGCCTGAAGGACATGACGATGACGAAACCGACGCTGGAGACCGTGTTCATCTCACTGACGGGGAGGGACCTTCGTGAGTAGCGGATCGGCGACGCTGGAATCTTCGACGCTGGCACCGCCCGCGCGCCGCGCGATGTACGCGCGCGCGTTTTACGGCTTGATCCGGCGCGACATGCGCGTCGCGCGCCGAGAAGCGTTCCAGCTTTCGATGCGCACGATCATGAACCCGTTCCTGTTCGTCTTCGTCTTCGCGTACGTTTTCCCGAAGATCGGCCAGCAGTTCCAGTCCGGTGGAGGCATCTCGTTCGCGACGATCATCGTGCCGGGGCTGATCGGTTCGGCGATCATCTTCAACGGGATATCCGCGGTGGCTTTGCCACTCGTGATGGAGTTCGGCGCAACCCGGGAGATCGAGGATCGGGTGATGGCGCCGCTACCGACCGCGGCGGTGGCCGTCGAGAAGATCGTGTTCAGCGCCGCTCAGGCAGTGGTCGCCGGCTTGGTGGTCTTCCCCTTCGTCTACCTGATCCCCTCCACGCCGGTGTCGGTCCACGTGAACAACTGGCCGCTTTTGATCGGTGTGTTCCTGCTGGCAGGGCTCGTGTCGAGCGCGCTCGGCATGGCGATCGGGACGGTGGCGAACCCCCGGCAGATCGGACTGGTGTTCGCGCTGATCGTGATCCCGGTGACGTTCCTCGGATGCGTGTACTACCCGTGGGCCCGGCTGCACCCGATCCTGTGGCTTCAGATCCTGGTACTGATCAACCCGCTCGTCTACATCAGCGAAGGTCTTCGGACGGCGCTGACGCCGTCGGTCCCCCATATGCATCCCTGGGCGTTCTTCGGCGCGCTGCTCGCGCTTTTCGCGCTGTTGATGTGGATGGCGTTGAGCGGGTTCCTTCGCCGCGTGATCGACTAGAAGCTCGGTGGCTGGGGGCGCCCCTCTTCGCCGCGAACCTGCGCTATCAACCGGTCCGCGAGAGCTTCGGCAACCTCTTGATGGGCGGCATGCGGCCAATGTATGCCGTCGGGATTCAAACGGCCGGCGTGCGGCTCGACGATGTCCCACGCGCTGACGAACGGGAATCCGTGACGCTCGCCGATCTCACGCTGCATCGTCTCGCGCGCGCGCAACGTCGGGTGCCCTTTTCCGTAGAACCGTGAGCGATGACTCGTCGGACCAAGCGTGACACCTGCCGCCCCGCGCGCGAGCGACCGCACCTGGAACAGCACCGCGTCGTAGAGTCGCGCGAACTCCGCCGGCGCCGTGTGAGTGAAGCGGCCCGCGGTCGCGCGCACGAGGTACGGGTGCGCGCGGTACACATTCTTACGAACGAATCGGCGCACGCCCTCAGGGCGCAGGAACGGGATCATCGTCTCGACGATCGCAGGGATGCCGGCCGGCGCGTGGTCGATGCTCCCGATGCCCAGCACCACGGCGTCGGCCCCCATCAGCACCTCGAACTGCGCGTGCCGATCTTTTGCCACCAGCCGCCAGGCTTCGCGGACGTCGGTGCCGGCGCGCGCAAGCACATTGACGGCGACCGGCCGTCCGATCGCGGCCTCGATGCGCGCGGCGAGCACGTTCGGGTACAGCGCTTTGTCGTTCGGGAGCTTCGGCCCGGTGTCGTCGGTGAACGACGTGCTATCGCCGATGACGACGAGGCGGAAGGGCTGCTCGACCATGGCCGCACATCGTACGCGTACGCTGGCGGCCGTGGATACGGACGAGATGCGGCGCCGGGTCGCGACCAGCCGGTCCGGCGTGCTGGCCACGACCGGAGGGGACGGGAGGCCCCATCTCGTTCCCTTCGTCTTCGCCTTGAAAGGCGACACCTTGTACTGGGCGGTCGACCGGAAACCCAAGCGTTCCACCGACTTGCAGCGCCTGAGGAACATCCGCCGGGATCCCCGCGTTGGTGTGTTGGTCGACACATACTCGGATGACTGGTCCCATCTATGGTGGGTCCGGATGGACGGGACGGCGAGGATCCTGACCGACGGCGACGAGCGGGTGCGCGCGGTCAACGCGCTGCGGGGGAAGTTCCCGCAATATCGCGAGCAGCCGCTGGACGACGCCGTCGTCGCGATCGACGTTGAGGAGTGGGTGGGTTGGTCGGCGACGTAAAGGTCACGTACGGCAAAGCGAGCGGCTGGTGGGTCATCGCCACGACGACGCTCGGCTCGGGCATCGCATTCTTGGACAGCTCCGTGGTCAACGTCGCTCTGCCGACGATCGCGAAGAACCTCCACACCGGCATCGCGGGACTGCAGTGGACGCTCGACGGCTACCTGCTGATGCTCGGTTCGCTGATCCTGACCGGTGGGTCGCTCGGCGATCTCTTCGGTCGCCGTCGCATGTTCGTGATGGGCCTCGGGATCTTCACCGTGTCTTCGTTCTTGTGCGGAATCGCGCCCAACATCGCAACGTTGATCATCGCGCGCGCGCTGCAAGGCATCGGCGGAGCACTGCTTGTTCCCCAGAGCCTCGCGATCATCGGCGCCACGTTCGAAGGAAAGGACCAAACCAAGGCGGTTGCGATGTGGTCCGGTCTGGCCGGCGTGACAACCTTGTTCGGTCCCGCTCTGGGTGGCTGGCTCGTGAGCTTCTCGTGGCGGTGGATCTTCTTCATCAACCTGCCGCTCGCGGCGATCGCGATCGCGCTTGCGATGACGAAGGTTCCTGAAAGCTCCGACCCCGAGAGCGGCCGTCGCCTCGACATCCCAGGCTCGATCGCCGCCGCGGGCGGGCTCGGCGGACTCGTCTACATGCTGATCGAAGGACCCGGGAAGGGGTTTACGAGCCCATCCATCCTGTCGGCGGGCATCGCAGGCGGGGTCTTCTTGATCGCCTTCATCGTGATCGAACGACGCTCGAAGGTACCGATGATCCCGAGCCGGATCTTCCGATCGAAGCAGTTCACGGGCGCCAACATAACGACGGCATTGGTGTACGCAGGCCTGTACGGCGTCAGCTTCCTCGTCACGCTACAGCTGCAGGTGCGCCTGCACTACTCACCACTCGAGTCCGGCTTCGCGACGATGCCGATCACCGTGCTCTTGCTCGTCCTGTCGCCCTATGCCGGACGGATCTCGATGCGTTTTGGGCCGCGATTGCCGATGACGATCGGACCGATCGTCATCGGGATCGGCAACTTCATGATGGGCGGGATCCGACCCGGCGACCACTACCTGTCTGGGGTTCTTCCTTCGATGATCGTCTTCGGCCTCGGCCTGTCTCTCATGGTTGCGCCGCTGACCGCTGCGATGCTGGCTGCGATAGAGAAGAGACACATGGGGGTCGGCTCGGCGATCAACAATGCGGTGGCGCGTGTTGGAGGGCTGCTCGCCATCGCACTCCTGCCCGCGCTGGTGGGCGTCCGCTCAGGCGAGGCCCCAACGAACGGCCAGTACGGGCACGCACTTTTGATCGCGGCAGCGTGGGCGTTGGCCGGCGGGGTGATCGCGTTCGCGACGATCCGCACCGCGGCTCCGCCGGAACCCACCCCCAGCTCTCCCTCACCGGCAACGACTCGAACCGGCTGACTCGCGCGCGCAATCCGATACCCACGAGCAGCATCGCGAGGCCCAGCAGCATCGCAGTGCCGCGGTCGTATCCGGTTCGGGCCAGCGATGCCGCTTGAACCTTGGGACAAGCGATCGGGAGCCGAAACTGCGTTCGAAGGGCCGTGCCCTGGGCCGTCGTGACGATGAGCGAGACCGGCACCGAGACAGGCGGACACCGGGCCGCCGTCATCGTGAACGAGCGAGTAACGATGGAGCCGGTCGTGATCGTTCCATAGTCGCGCACGTCGGCCAAGAAGTTGAACGCTGACGACTCGAGGCGCGCGCGCACCTGCCTCGCGTCTGAGGATCCGGTGTTTTCTAAGGCGATCCGAACGGTCACCGGGACGCCAAGAGGTGCCGTGTGAAGAGGCGCCGGTGTGGTCGCATCCTCGATCCGGATGTGGTGCAGCCGAAGCACGGCAGCGGCGTCCGCGGCCGCAGCGAGCACGCCCATGGATGCGATGAGAACGGTGAGGACCGCGATCGCTTTGCGCGCCATCGTCTCCCTCCGGAACCAGACTAACCGGTCCGGCCGCCGGCAAAGTTTTACCGGCCCATCAAGCGGCGCGCGGCCTCTTGGATGCTCCCTCCGAGGGAGGGATAGATCGAGAACGCCTGCGCCAACTGCGAGACGCTCAGGCCCGCGTGCACGGCGACCGACAGCGGCAGGATCAGGTCGCTGGCGTGCGGCGCCACGATCGTGCCACCCAGCACGCGTCCGGTGCGCGACGCGGCGATGATCTTCACGAAGCCATCCTCGAGCGCCACCATCTTGGCGCGCGCATTGGTAGCGAACGGCAACGTGAGGACTTCAACGGAAAGACTGCGCTCGTGCGCGGCCGCCTCCGAGATACCGGCCGTCGCGATCTCGGGATCGGTGAATACGGTGGCCGCGACTTCGTCGCGATTGAACGGGGCAACTGCCTGCCCGAGCGCGTGCCACATCGCGATACGTCCCTGCATCGCGGCGACGCTCGCGAGCATCATCCCGCCCGTGACGTCGCCGGCTGCATAGATGTGCGGAACGTTCGTGCGGCTGACGCCGTCGATCGGCACCTCGCCCCACGAGCCGATCTTCACGCCGGCGTTCTCCAAACCGAGGTCCGCCGAGTTCGGCACCTGGCCGACCGTCACGAGGGCGTGCGTCCCCTCGACGACGCGACCGTCCACCAGCTCGACTTCGACGCCGTCGGACGTGACCCGCGCAGACGCGGCGCGGGCCTGTTTCATGATCGTCATGTCACGGCGCTCGAAAACTTCTTCGAGCACCCTCGCCGCGTCGGCGTCTTCTCCCGGCAGGACTCGGTCGCGCGAGCAAACCAGCGTCACTGCGCTGCCCAGCCGGTTGAACGCGTGCGCGAACTCCGCCCCGGTTGCCCCCGAGCCGATCACGATCAGCCGCTCGGGAACGGACTTCAGGTCGTAGACCTGGCGCGCATCCAGGATGCGTTTGCCGTCGGTCGGCGCGCTGCCGAGCGCGCGCGGCGAGGATCCGGTCGCGACGAGGATCGCGTCGGCTTCGATCCGTTCCCCGTTATCGACGGCGATCTCGTGCGGGCCGTCGAGCCGCCCGGTCCCGTGCACGATCTTCACCCCGGCCTGGGCGACCTTCTTCTCGACGTCCTGGCTCTGCGCATTCGCAAGCCACACGATCCGCTGGAAGACGGTTGGGAGGTCGATGTGCAGAGCGGGCTGCTCGGTCGTCAGCCCGAGCGACGGCGCTTGCTCCATCCAGGTGACGACTTCGACGGTCGAGCACAGCGTCTTCGACGGGACACAGTCCCACAGCACGCATGCGCCGCCGAGCCCCGATCGATCGACGACGGTGACCTCTGCGCCGAGCTCGGCCGCGACCAGCGCCGCCTCGTACCCGCCGGGACCGCCGCCGATGATCGCGATGCGCACGCGCTACCGCCGCGGTTTGTACATGCCAAACACGTCGCGCATCACTCCGCAGACCTCACCCACGGTCCCCATCGCGCGCAGCGCTTCCCGCATCGGCGGGAGCAGATTGTCGGTTCCTTTGGCGGCGTCGCGGAGGTCCTCCAGCGCTTGCTTCGCCGCGACCTGGTCCCGGTTCGCGCGCACGGCGCGCACGCGCTCCATCTGCTCGGCCTGTATCGCCGGGTCGACGCGGAGGATCTCGGCAGGCTGCTCGTCCGTTTCGATCTGGGTGTTGACGCCGATCACCTGACGTTGCTTCGACTCGATCGCCTTCAGTTCTTCGTAGGCGGACTGTTCGATCTCGCCTTGCATGTACTCGATCGCTTTGACCGCACCGCCCATCTCGTCGACCTTATCGATGTAGTCGCGCGCGCCCTGCTCGATCTCTTTCGTCAGCTCTTCGACGAACCAGCTCCCCCCGAGGGGGTCGGCCGTTTCCACGACGCCGGCCTCGGCGGCGATGATCTGCTGCGTCCGGAGCGCGATCTTTGCAGCGTGCTCGGTAGGCAGCGCCAGTGCCTCGTCGAACGAGTTCGCGTGCAACGACTGCGTCCCGCCGAGCACGGCGGCCAGCGCTTGGATCGCCACGCGCACGATGTTGTTCTGCGGCTGCTGCGCCGTCAGCTGGACGCCGGCCGTCTGCGTGTGGAAGCGCAGCATCTGCGAGCGTGCGTCCTTCGCGCCGAACCGGTCGCGCATGATCTCGGCCCACAGCTTGCGCGCGGCGCGGAACTTCGCCACTTCCTCGAACAGCGTCGTGCGCGCGACGAAGAAGAAGGAAAGGCGCGGCCCGAACCGGTCGACCGGCAAGCCGGCGGCGATGGCGGCGTCGACGTACGCGATGGCGTCGGCCAAGGTGAACGCGATCTCTTGTACTGCCGTCGCGCCCTTCTCACCCATGTGATAGCCGCTGATCGAGATCGTGTTGAACTTCGGCAGCGTCTCGGCGCAGTACGCGAACGTGTCGGTGATGAGGCGCATCGACGGCTCGGGCGGGTAGATGTACGTCCCGCGCGCGATGTACTCCTTCAAGATGTCGTTCTGGATCGTGCCGGTGAGCTGCGGGGGGTCCACGCCCTGCTCCTCGCCGACCAGCTGATAGAGCAGCAGCAAGACCGATGCAGGCGCGTTGATCGTCATCGACGTCGAGACTCTGTCCAGCGGGATCCCGGCGAACAGCGCGCGCATGTCCTCCAAGGAGTCGATCGCGACGCCGACCTTTCCGACCTCGCCTTCGGCGACGGGATCGTCGGAGTCGTAGCCCATCTGCGTCGGCAGGTCGAAGGCCACCGACAGCCCCGTCTGGCCGTGATCGAGGAGGTACCGGTAGCGCGCGTTCGACTCCGCCGCGGTCGCGTAGCCCGCGTACTGGCGCATCGTCCAGACCTTGCCGCGATACATGTCGGGGTAGACCCCGCGCACGTACGGGAACTCGCCGGGCCGGCCGATCTCTGCTACGTCGAAGTCGCCGGACGGCTCGTACAGCGGCTCGATCGGGATACCGGATGGGGTCGTGCGATCGTTCTCGCCCACAGAAAGCATTGTACGGGCGCGCGAAGCGAGCGAGCGATTCTTCAGCGGTTCGGGAGCTGCGCATCTCCCCTGCTATATTGCCGCGCGAGCAGCCATTCCCCGGCTCGCCTAAACTCGTTCTGAGAGAAAGGAACTCGAGCGTGGCGCGTCTTCCCGAGCGGCTCGGGACCGTGTACAAGGGCGGTCAGGGCCAGTGGTCGTGGGCGCTCCACCGCATCTCCGGCGTCGCCGTTCTTCTCTTCCTCTTCGTGCACATCGCCGACACGGCGCTCGTCGGGTTCGGGCCCAAGTTCTACAACCAGGTCGTCCACGCGTATCACAACCCGGTCATCAGGCTGCTCGAGATCGGCCTGGCCGCGATGGTGCTGTTCCATGCGCTAAACGGCCTGCGGATCATCCTCATCGACTTCTTCCCGAAGATGGCCGACTACCACAAGCAGCTCTTCCAGATCGTCGTCGGCCTCTACATCGTGCTCATCGTTCCCGCGGTCTTCTTCATGGGTCGCGGCTTCATCCGGAGCCTGTAGATGGCGATCGCGACGAAGCCCCGGACGGCCGCCCAGGCACGCGAGCGCGCGAGCTCCTCTTTCGAGCTCTGGACCTGGTACTTCATGCGCATCTCTGGCTTGCTGCTGGTGTTCTTGGTGCTCGGTCACTTCACGATCGTGCACCTGATCGGCGGCGGCATCGACCGGGTCGATTTCGCGTTCGTGTCGGGCCGCTGGTCGAACCCGCTGTGGCAGGTCTGGGACTGGCTGATGCTGTTCCTCGGGCTGCTCCACGGCACGAACGGCATGAAGACGATCATCAACGAGTACGTCCACCGCGCCGGCGCGCGTGTCGCGCTGAAGAGCACGCTCTACGTGTTGACGCTTATCTTCATCCTGCTTGGAACCGCCGTCATCCTGACGTTCGATCCGAACAAGGGACACTCGACCGTCCTGCAGAGCCTGGGGCTCCTCAAATGACGCAGTACCACACGTACGACTCGGTGATCATCGGTGCCGGCGGCGCCGGATTACGAGCAGCCCTCGAGTCCTCGAAGCGCGTCCGCACCGCCGTGATCACGAAGCTCTATCCGACGCGGTCACACACCGGCGCGGCGCAAGGCGGCATGTGCGCGGCGCTGGCGAACGTCGAGGAAGACAACTGGGAGTGGCACGCGTACGACACGATCAAGGGCGGCGACTTCCTGAGCGACCAGGACGCCGTCGAGATCATGTGCCGCGAGGCGATCGACGCCGTACTCGACCTGGAGCGCATGGGCCTGCCCTTCAATCGCACGCCCGACGGCAAGATCGACCAGCGTCGGTTCGGTGGGCACACGCGCAACCACGGCGAAGCCCCGGTGAAGCGCGCGGCGTACGCGGCGGACCGGACCGGGCACATGATCCTGCAGACGCTGTTCCAGCAGTGCGTGAAGCAGGGCGTCGAGTTCTTCGATGAGTACTACGTCCTCGACCTCATCCTGTCGGAGGACCGCGTTGCCGGCCTCGTCGCGATCCAGCTCGCGACCGGCGAGCTCCACGTCTTCCACACGAAAACGGTCCTGTTCGCGACCGGCGGCTACGGCCGCGTGTTCAAGGTCACGTCGAACGCACACGCGTTGACGGGCGATGGGCCCGGCGTCGTGCTTCGTCGCGGCCTGCCGCTCGAGGACATGGAGTTCTTCCAGTTCCACCCCACCGGGATCTACGGCATCGGAATCTTGCTGAGCGAAGCCGCGCGCGGCGAGGGCGGCATCATCCGCAACGCGAACGGCGAGCGGTTCATGGAGCGCTACGCGCCGACGATCAAGGACCTCGCACCGCGGGACATGGTGAGCCGCGCAATCTACTTCGAGATCAAAGAGGGCCGCGGCGCCGGCCCGAACAAGGACTACGTGTACTTGCACGTCGACCACCTCGACCCGAAGGTCGTCGAAGAGAAGCTGCCGGACATCACCGAGTTCGCGCGCATCTACCTCAACGTCGAGCCGCTGAAAGAAGGCGTCCCGATCCAGCCGACCGCGCACTACGCGATGGGCGGGATCCCGACCAACGTCGACGCGCAGGTGATCCAGGATGCGTCGAACACGCCGGTCACCGGCCTGTACGCGGCCGGCGAGTGCGCGTGCGTCAGCGTGCACGGCGCGAACCGGCTCGGGACGAACTCGCTGCTCGACATCGTGGTCTTTGGGCGCCGCGCCGGCATCGGGATGGCAGAGGAAGCACAGCATTTGGACCTCGCGCCGTTGCCCGAGCACCCCGAGGCCGACGTCGAGCGGATGCTGACCGACCTCACCGAACGCACACGGCTCGAGACGATCGGCGCGATCCGCGGCGAGCTGCAGCAGTCGATGGACGACAATTGCGGCGTCTTCCGGACGGAAGACACGCTGCGCGCGGAGACCAACAAGCTGGCCGAGCTGCAGGACCGCTACAAGCGCGCGGGGATCCAGGACAAGTCGCGCGTCTACAACACCGATCTGCTGGAGGGCGTCGAGCTCGGCTTCTTGCTCGACATCGCACAGGTCATGGTGGCCGGCGCGCGCGCGCGGACGGAAAGCCGCGGCGGTCACTACCGCGGCGACTTCGAGGCGCGCGACGACGTCAACTGGATGAAGCACTCACTCGCCTGGAAGATCAACGGCGACACGAAGCTGGACTACAAGCCGGTGACGGTGACGAACTATCAGCCCACTGAACGCAAGTATTAGATCGGGGGACGCGATGACCTGGACGACGCGCATCGACGAAGTTGTTGCCGAGCAGCATCTCCTCAAGCACCCGTTCTATACGGCGTGGACGGAAGGAAGGCTGTCGGTTTCCGCGCTGCGCGGGTACGCCGCCCAGTACTACAAGCACGTTGCCTCGTTCCCGCGATACCTGTCGGCGATCCACGCGCAGACGCCCGACCTCGAGACGCGGCAGTACCTGCTCGAGAACCTGATCGACGAAGAGCGCGGCGCCGAGAACCACCCCGAGCTCTGGCTGCGCTTCGCCGAAGGGATCGGAACGACCCGCGAGGTCGTCCGCGGCGCGGCGCCGCTCCCGGAAACGAGCGCGTGCGACGCGACCTACCGCGAGATCGCGGGCGCGCGCGGGCCGCTCGTCGGCTTGGCCGCCCTCTACGCGTACGAATCGATGGTCCCTGCGGTGTCGGAGAGCAAGATCGAGGGGCTGAGGCTGCACTACGGGATCGACGATCCCGAGACGTTGCGGTTCTTCAGCGTCCACGTCGAAGTCGACGAGTGGCACGCAGAGGTCGCGCGCAGGCTGCTCGAACGAGCGCCGTCGAGTGAGCAGGACGCAGCGACCGACGCCGCCGATGAGGCGCTGGGTGCCTTGAACGGGCTGCTCGACGGGGTCGTCAAGACGTACTGCCCCGAGGTGGCTGCGTGAGCGACAAGGCCAAAGATGCCATCGTCAAGGTCAAGCGGTACGTCCCCGAGCGGGACGAACAGCCGCACTGGGAAACGTATTTCGTGTCGTGGGAGCCACTCGACCGGGTGCTGGACGCGTTGCATCAGATCAAGTGGAAGCAAGACGGTTCGCTGACGTTCCGGCGGTCGTGCGCGCACGGGATCTGCGGGTCGGACGCGATGCTCATCAACGGTGTGAACCGGCTCGCGTGCAAGGTGCTGATCAAGGACCTGAAGCAGCCGATCAAGATCGAGCCGATCCGCGGGCTGAAGGTCGAGAAGGATCTCGTCGTCGACATGGAGCCGTTCTTCGCTCAGTACCGAAAGGTGCTGCCGTTCCTCGTCAACGACGAGCCCGCGCCCGAGCGCGAGCGGCTGCAGTCGCCGGAGGAGCGCGCGCGCTTCGACGACACGACGAAATGCATCTTGTGCGCGGCGTGCACGACCTCGTGCCCGGTTTACTGGTCGGACGACGAGTACCACGGCCCCGCAGCGATCGTGAACGCGCACCGGTTCATCTTCGACTCGCGCGACCGCGCGGCGCATGAGCGGCTCGAGATCCTCGGCGACGCCGAGGGCGCATTCAAATGCCGGACGACGTTCAACTGCACCGACGCGTGCCCGCGTGGGATCCACGTGACGCGCGCGATCCAAGAAGTGAAGCAAGCAATCTTGTTCGAAAAGCTGTAACCTGCCGCGCCGCCCAAGAGACATCACTGAGCGTGTCCCTCCGCTTCCTGGTGCAAGAATGAACGTGCTGCGCGTGTGTGTTTCGCACTGAGTGCCTACACGATGTGCGTCCAATCAACGCATGCACTCGATTGGTCCATCCGACCTATTGGCCCCTTTCGTCCCGCGGATTAGAACGAACTTGGGCCCATTGGATACGGCCCGCCGAGGGAAGGACTCGCGTGCGCGCGTGATCGATGAAGCGTTTCTTGTTTCTGTTCGTCGCCACGATGCTCATGGCGATGCAGTCGACGGGCCCTCGCTCTGATGCGGGCGCCGCCGGCGACACGGCGGACGAGATCCATTACTCGATAACGGGCCCGACGTCCGTCACGTTCGATTGGCGTGGCACCCCGACGACGATCTCGTTCGGCCCGACGACGTCGTACGGACAGACCGTATCGGCAGGATCCCCGAACATCACTCCGTTCTCTTCCTCGGGCCCGTGGCGCGAGGCGAAGCTCGCCGGTCTTCAGCCCGGGGCGACGTACCACTACGCGATCGGCACCGGGTCTGACCACACGTTCCGAACCGCGCCGGCTCCGGGCAGCTCAGGCTTCACCGCGGTTGCAGAAGCGGACATCGGCGACAGCACTTCATACTCCAACATGCCAGTCATCCAAGCCATGATCTCGGGACTGGGTCCGAGTCTCGTTCTGGCGGCCGGCGACCTCACGTACGGCAACGACCATGGTCAAGCAGAGGTCGATCAACACTTCAACGACGTCATGGTTTGGTCGCAAGATGCTGCCTACGAGCCGGCCTGGGGCAATCACGAGTGGGACGACCAGACCTACGATGACTTGAGGAACTACAAGGGTCGTTTCGACTTCGCCAACCCCCAGACCTCGCCGGGTTCGCCCTCGGTAAGTTGCTGCGACGAGGACTGGCACTGGTTCGACTACGGCAACACGCGGTTCATCGCATATCCGGAACCGTGGAGCGGAGCCATCGGCGATTGGTACTCGAAAGTGCAACCGATCATGAGCAACGCTCAGTCGAACCCGAACATCAGCTTCATTGTGACGTACGGACACCGCCCGGCATATTCATCCGGCCACCATCCCGGCGAGTCCGAGCTACAGGGAGATCTCGACCATCTTGGCTCGACTTACAGCAAGTACGTGCTGAACATCAATGGACACTCCCACGACTATGAGCGAACGTACGCCGAACATGGCGTCACCCACCTCACCGTAGGCACCGGTGGGTCCGGATTGGAAGAGGATACGAGTTGCCTCTGGCTCACTTGTCCTGAGCCCTCATGGTCGGCGAAGCGCTTCATGCACCAAGGCTTGCTGAAGCTGACGTTCGGTTCGAGCGGCATCACCGGCCAGTTCGTTTGCGGCCCGGCGGAGGGAGGCCTGAACGACGTTACCTGCAACAAGGGCGACGTCATCGACACGTTCACGATCCGCTCAGGTTCGACCGACACAACCGCTCCGACGACTCCCGCGAATCTGACTGCGAACGCCATCTCCTCTACGCAGGTCAACCTGTCATGGGCCGCAGCCACGGACGATGTGGGGGTCACCGGTTATTCCGTGATCAGGAACGGTTCGACGATCGCGCAACTCGGAGCGGTCACGAGCTTCGGCGACCCGACGGTGTCCCCGTCGACGTCGTACGACTATCAGGTCACCGCGCGCGATGCCGCAGGCAACGTATCCAGTCCGTCGAACACCGCGACGGCTACGACGCCGACGCCTACACCCACGCCCACGCCCACGCCCACGCCCACGCCCACGCCCACGCCCACGCCCACGCCCACGCCAAGCCCATTGGACACGGCGTCACCAACGGCTCCCGCGAACCTCTCCGCCGTCGCCGCCTCACCCACCCAGGTGGAGCTGTCTTGGGCCGCGGCTACCGACAACGTCGGGGTCGCCGGCTACGACGTGTACAGGGATTCCTCGAAGATAACCAGCGTCCCTGCGACGAGATTCACCGACACGGGGCTGGGCACTGGAACGACGCACAGCTACTTCGTCAAGGCATACGACGCTGCCGGGAACCGCTCGGCAGCCTCGAGCACCCTCAGCGTCACGACGCCGAAGAGCGGGATCGGCGGCACTGTCACGTCGGCCGGTTCGAACACGCCGGTGGCCAACGTGGCCGTCGAGATCAGAGACGCCAACAACAAGCTGCTCGGAACGGTCTACACGGACGAGAACGGGTGGTACTTCTTGGCGTTGAAGGTAGCGGGGAAGGGCGCGACCTTCACCGTCAAGCTCCCTGCGTACAACCTGTCACAAAGCGTCACGGTTAAGCCGAACAGCTACGCGGTCGTGAACTTCCGGGTCCCGTAGAGTTCACGCGCGCGGCAAGAACCCGACGCGGTCGTAGACGGTCGCGAGCGTCTTCGACGCCATGCCCTGCGCCTTAGCGGCACCGGTTTCGAGGATCTTCGCCACTTCGGCCGGATCCGAGGCGAACTTCTCGTATCGTTCTTGGATCGGGGCGAGATACGCCACGAGCGCATCGGCGAGGTTCTTCTTCAGGTCGCCGTATCCCTTCCCTGCGTATTGGGCCTCCAACTCCGCGATCGTCTTGCCGCTCGCAACCGAATAGATCGACAGCAAGTTGGTGATCGCCGGCTTGTCCTCGCGCGCGACGATCTCCTTTCCCGAGTCCGTTACCGCCGTCTTGATCTTCTTGCGGATCGCGTCCGGGGGATCCAGCAGGTCGATCGTCCCCTGCGGCGAGTCTTCCGACTTCGACATCTTCGCCTCGGGGTTCTGCAGGTCCATGATGCGCGCGCCCACTTTGGGGATCGCCGCCTGCGGCACGACGAACGTCTCGCCGTACCGGCCGTTGAAGCGCTGCGCGATGTCGCGCGCCAGCTCGAGGTGCTGGCGCTGGTCTTCCCCGACGGGAACGCGATCCGTCTGGTAAAGCAAGATGTCCGCCGCCATCAGCACCGGATAAGAGAACAAGCCGTGCGTCACCGACGCCTCCGCCTTGGCCATCTTGTCCTTGAACTGCGTCATACGGCGGAGCTCGCCGTACATCGTGACCGACCCGAGCACCCACGCCAGCTCGGCATGCTCGTGAACGTGCGACTGGACGAAGAGCGTTGAACGCGCGGGATCCACCCCAACGGCGAGGTAGATGCACGCCAGCGCGAACGACGCTTTGCGAAGCTCTTCGGGGTCCTGCGGAACCGTGATCGCGTGCAGGTCGACGATGCAGAAGATGCAGTCGTGCTCGTCCTGGTCGGTCACGAAGTGACGGAACGCGCCGATGTAGTTGCCGAGATGAACGTCACCGGTCGGCTTCACACCCGAGAAAACCCGCGCCACAATGCCCTCCTTGCGCGCGAACGATAGCAACGCCCGACGCTGTTCAGGGTATTTGACGAGCAGCCTCCGCGGGCGGAACGCGAGGAGCTAATAGCGGAACAGGCCGAGCCCTTCGATCATGACCGGGTGTCCCGACGGGGAAACGACCCTGATCGTGATCGTGGCCGGACCGTTCACGTGACCGGAGCTGCGGACGAAGACGAGCCGTCGCGTTCCGAAGGATGGCGCGTTGGTCGAGAACGTGCCGAGGTACGTCGAGCCGCTGTACACGGCCACCGACCCACAGCCTTTGCAGACCGAGACCACGAGGTCCATGCGCCGCCAGTCCGCGTTCGCCAGCGTAAGGGTCGCTCCCTTGGTCGCGCTGTAGGTGTCGTCGCCGAGGTAGCGCGTCGCGGACTTCACGCGCGACCATCCGCTGCTCGCTTTCAGCTGCGTGTCGTTCACGGGGAAGTTGGTGCAGCGCGGTGCGCTCCACGCCGACGTGTTCAAGACGTTGTCGCGCGCGCGCACCTCGAAGCAGTACGAGTACCCGGGCGCGCTCCCGAAGGTGCCGCCGGACGACGTCACACCGGACCTCCACGTCGTCCACGGACCGAAACCGCCGTTGTAGGGCGCGCGCTCGTACCGGACGTCGAAGCTCTTCACGCCTGTTCCCGAATCGGTCGCCGTCCAGCCGAGCCCGAAGCTCGGAGCCAGCTGGTATGCGCTGGCGATCCCGGTGCCGGTGAAGCCGACGCCGGTCGGTGGCGTGACGTCGATCATCTGCAGAGCGTGCTGCGCGTTCAGCCGGCCCCCCGAGAACGTCGTGGTCGCGAAGGCCGGGAGGTCGTCGGCAGAGCGAAGGATCGCATCCTTGACGGAGGTAACGCTGGCGCTCGGATACTTCGCCCAGAGTAGCGCTGCGGCCCCGGTCACGAACGGCGTCGCCATCGACGTTCCGCTCATGAACGCCCAGTCACCGGCGACGGTCGCGATCCCCCAGAGCGGCTGTGGTGACCCTCCCGTCGTCCACCCGGTGAGGGTGCTGCTGAAGTGATCGGGGCCGAAGATGGGCGCGTTCGTTCCGCACTTCACTTGGACGTCATCGACGTACGTGCCGTCGTCCGTCCCCGTGCCGTTCGACGTGAGATGGAATCGAAGGTGGAACTTCGAGCCGTCGACGCTCACGGGCGCCACCGTCTCGAGGGGGTACTGACCCGCCGTACTGACACCGCCGGGGTCGCTGAATGTCTGAACCGCGGACCAGACACGAGACAGGGTGTCCGGGGACGTCTCAACCTTAAGCGTGTCGTTCGGAGCGAGATCGAGATGCAGGCGATAGGTGAGGTTGCAGTTCGTCAAACCGCTGGGGTCGATCGTTTGCGAGGCTTCGGCCCAGGTGTCGGCGTTGTTCGCGTAGGGACCGTTCGGGCTGTCCGAGAGCGCGAAGCCGCTCCCGCCGAACCCAGCCGACGACGTTGGGACGGTGCTGGCGATCCGGTAGCCGGGCGCCGCCAGGTGAACGGTGTGGGCGCCGAAGTTGGAGAAGCTGGCGAGCTGATCGTTCTGATCCGACGCAGCAACGCAGATGAGGTTGGCGGTGGTGTAGTTGCACGGGTAGTCGGGCGTCGTGTCGTTGTCGGTGTGGTTGTTCCCCGCCGCAACCACGAAGAGCGTCCCGGGGTGCGACGTGATCGCCTGCTGGAGAACGGGGTCGGGATCGGGGCCGCCCAAGCTCGCGTTCACCGCGCGCGCGCCGTGCGTCGCCGCATACGTGAAGCCCTCGGCGATCGTCGACGTGTCCCCGCTCCCGGATTGGTCCAGGACACGGATCGGCATGATCTTCACGTGCTGTGCGACGCCGGTCACCCCGTATCCATCGTTGCCGGCCGCGCCGATGATCCCGGCCACGTGCGTTCCGTGGCCGAAGTCGTCCGACGTGTCGCTCGGCGGGGTGCCGGGGACGTAGTTGATTCCCGTCGTCAGGTTCGGCTTCAGGTCGGGATGCAGACCATCGACCCCGGAGTCGGCGACGGCAACGATCACCGAGCTGCTTCCGGTCGTGATGTCCCACGCCGCGGGGGCAGAGATGTCGGCGCCGGGCGTGCCGGCCGTCCCGAGGATGGATTGGCCGGTGTTTTGCAGTCCCCACTGCAGTGTGAAGTATGTGTCGTTAGGCACGGCGAGGCTGTGGTACACGTGGTTCGCGGTCACATCGGCGACGTCGGCGCGCGCGCGGAACCGCGCGATCGCATGGTCGACGGACTCGTTCCCCCGCAGCGTCACGAGCGTCCAGCCTTTGACCGATAGCGCGCGCATCGCGCGCGCCCCCACCGCCGCCGCATTCGAGGGCTGCTCTCCGTGCCGGAAACGGACGAGCACCTGTCCGGCGACGTACCGCGGCCCCTTCCACGACGACATCGGCACCGTCTGCAGTTCGCGATGCGCCGGCGCGCGCGTGACGCCCACGGCACCGCCGGCGGAGACGAGGATTAACCCGAACGCGATCGCAGAAGCGATCAGTGGGCGTCCGAGCGCGCGCCGAGAGACTTCGTTCATGGACTGCCGTAAGTATCGACGGTTCGGGCCGAATGCATGAATAGGCACGATGCGCCGGAACCGCACCGCGCGGGTAACGGCTTGGTTAATCCCCCAGCTTCGACAGGTCGGCGCATTTCTCGCGCACCGCGTCCCCCGCGCTGCGCAGCGCGCTCACTTCGGCGTCGCTCAAGGGCAGCTCGACGATCTCTTTCACGCCGCCCGTCCCCAGCTTGGCCGGCACCCCGAGGTAGACGCCGTCGATCCCGTACTGGCCGGTCAGCCAAGCGCAGACCGGCATGACCTCGTCTTTGTCACCGGCGACTGCTTCCACCATCGCGGCCGCGGCCGACGA
>Ga0209577_10000405_pt1 | contig 43877 bp, 44 predicted proteins | sample GraSoiAngelo_109_FD_185874 | JGI IMG/M metagenome (GOLD analysis project Ga0209577, IMG submission 185874) | Grasslands soil microbial communities from the Angelo Coastal Reserve, California, USA - 14_0903_12_20cm (SPAdes) (version 2) | ecosystem: Environmental > Terrestrial > Soil > Grasslands... | reverse complement strand
CTTGCATGCAACGTGCTCGCACCATTCGAGGCGAGTGAGCGCCGTAACAATTCGGCAGGCAACCCATTGGAGACTACGGCCGCGGGGTCAGGACCGCAGGTGCCAGAATTGCGGCTTGCGCAAAAAAAGACACCGACCAGCTCATTGAAAAAACGGCATCCCAGAAAATCGATTTAGCAGCTTAACTCCGCATCCCGCCGATAGTATGTCGGGGGCGTCTCGGGGGTACCGCCCGCGCCTGCGGACGGGCAGGGGGACACTTAGGACCAGGGCTGGTGTTATGAGAAGAAATTCCTTATTTGTGTTGGTTCATCGAACGGCTTAGCGGCCAGTATTGGCGCAACTCGCGACCCCTCGTATCATGCAACTCGGCATGAAGCTCAACTTCTGCGAGAAAACTCGACTGAGATCGAGCTACGGCCCCGAGCGATTCGGGGTCGTTCTCTTTTTACAAAGCTAGAACGGTTTTACTCCGCATGCACCAATATGGCGGTTGGAGTCAGCGGGGCGGTCTTCTAGCATGATGGCCGATGAGCAGACGATCGAACGAGCGTGGAGCACGATCCTGCCCGATTCTTGACTGGCTGCGCCAGCGCGAGGACGAGATGGCCGCAATCTTGGCTGAGCTTGTTGCCATCCCCACGGAGAATCCGCCGGGGAGAAATTATCGCGCGTGCGCGGATGCCCTCGAGAATCGGGTGCGAGAATTTGGCATCGAATGCGAGCGGGTCGACACCGCTGACCTCAATAAAGATGGCCGCGAATCCCCCGTTTGCCTGCTTGCAGGGTACGGGCGCGGAACAGAGACTCTTTATTTCCACGGACATTATGATGTCGTTCCCGCGCAGACCCCGCAACAATTCCGGCCTTTGCGCAAGGAGCATTACGTGTTTGGCCGCGGCTCCTGCGACATGAAAGGTGGGATTGTCGCCATGCTCTATGCGATTCTCGCGCTGAAGGAATGTGGGGCCGAACCGAATGGCAGGATCGGTTTGACGTTGGTTCCCAACGAAGAGACCGGAGGTGAAGGCGGTTCAGCGTGGCTGGGACGGCAGGGAATACTGGGCCGCAGCGGAATCGGCATGCTTTTGGCGGAGCCAACCAGCGGTGTCGTTTGGAACGCGAACCGCGGCGCAATTTCGTTGCGCGTCCGGGTGTTTGGAAAATCCGCACACGTTGGTTTGCAGCACCAGGGCGAAAACGCGTTCGAACGCATGCACCGCGTCGTTGAGCGGCTCCAGGAGTTGAAACGAGAAGTGGAGCAACGCTTCACCAACTTCAACGTCGGGGCGGAACAAGCTCACAACTCGATTCTGATGCTGGGAGGACAGAGCGGCGGCGGGGCAAACTTCAACGTGGTACCGGAACAGTGCTGGTTCACGATCGACCGGCGAATCAATCCGGAGGAAGACTTGTCGGAGGAGAAGTCCAAGATGATCGCGGTCCTGGAGAGTTGCAAGCGCGAAGGCATTCCATTGGAGTGGGAGGTGCTGCAGGAAGGGCCATTCTCCGCGTGCCGCGAGGATGATGCTCTCGGCGAAGCGCTGGCCCGCAGCGTGCGAGCGGTCACGGGCGAAGCGCCACGTTTTGAGATGTGCCCTGGCCTGCTGGAGATTCGCTTCTATACCGCGCTGGGAGTCCCGGCCTATGCTTACGGTCCCGGCCTGCTCTCCGTTGCGCATGGACCGAACGAATATGTCGACCTGCGAAAAGTGATCGATTGCGCCACGATCTATGCTCTAACAGCCATGGACATGCTCAAGCGGTAAGTCTCTCACTCCGGGTCCCAGGCCAATCACGCTTGTTGTCTCCAGCCGATTCTGACAGCTATGTTCGAGGCGCTGAGCCACATTTGGGGATGGCTGCGTGCCAGTTGAGTATAAGAGCGATCCTATTTAGTTATTACATTGCGAGTTCTAGGAACTGGAGAGTAGTGTTCTAAGTCATTGAATCTAATCAATTTCAGGAATATCAGCAGTGTCGGGCATTCTTCGCGATCCCGTGCCGCGACTGGTCCGATAGTACTATTCAAATTTTCCTTCCAAATGGCGATGATTCCCAAGTATGCCAAATCTTTACTTTTGCCAACCCCACGCAAAGAACCAAGGTATGCTTCGCGCCGTTCTATCCGTCAATGAGTGTGAGCGCGTGGTCAGCCAGCACGCCGCCACTTATGTCGGCGATCAGTTTCCGAAGCTGGCCAACGAGCAAGGGGCTGCAAACGATTTTGCCGTGCTCAACATCACACCTGATGAGACTCCGGCTGGCTTGCGACCCGGCTATTATCGGCTTGACTCCGACCTGACCCAACTCAACGAATCGCTGCTGGCACTTTCCCGCTAATCCCCAAGGATTTTTCCCCGAATGCGCTGGGGCAGCCAAAAAGGGCTACGTTACTATTTCCATTCTCCGGCAGAGGCCAGCAGTTGCAGACCGATGGCGAATGAATTGTGTCCGAGCGGCTCGCAATAGACTACTCGCGCCCGCGCCCGGAAGTCTCCCCCCAAGCACCACAAGTTCAGCCGATCATTCGGTTTCCAGGGATTGCTTGAAACCACCCGCGCACCGCGGGTGCTTACGTTTTCCGTAAGGCCCTCATGCGTAGGATGGCGGACATCCAAACTGCAGAGATCGACCCTCACTGTCAGGGGAACGCGTTCTTCCAATCGGCGCACGATAGCTTGCATGAGACGCCCCACTGTCTTGCGCAAAATTGGGAGGATAGGTGTCGGTATGGGAACGACACAGCTATCATACGCGTGCTGCTGCCGGTATTGGCAGAAATCTCAGGTCCGCGCTGGGCATCGGCATTCGAAAGGGTTTCCATACTATCCACGGCAAGACATTCATCACCGTTGGTTAGGCAGCTTGCGGGAGCAGTCTGCGCGCATCAAATGGACCTGGGATTTACCATCCTTCAGCGGGCTTTTGACCGGATATCTTCAGGCCACGGCTGGCAGCCAGTTCTGTAACACATTCTGAGAATTCGGCGGGACCGCTCCAAACTTCAATCCCATCCCGAGATGTGTATGTGCGTAGACGACCGTCGCCGGCGCTTCGAACATGTGTGTTTCGGTGAGAATCCTCAGGCGGACGGCTGTTCCGCGAACCAAAGGATTAATCGTATCCACATAGCAGCCGGTGGCGCTGATGCGCACGGTCAGCCGCATGCCCGCGCTCTCCGACAGTACCTCCGCCGACGCGATAAACGGGAATCTTGGCGCTCGTCGCCGCTCTTGGCCCATGATTCTACCTTTCGGCGAACACCTAGACATTTTATCCTCAATCCACCTCTCCTCGCCTGAAAATGTTACATTCTTGAATCGACTCTCAATCTATTTCTCTTCAGCCGGCTTTTGCTCTCGGAGCCCGTCGCGCGTTGGTCCGAGCGGGGCGGGCTGCGTCTACAATAATCAGTGACTTCGATGGAGAACCCGAAGTACCATCTTGTCAAGTTCCTCCTGGAATTTAAACGTGGGTTGCAATGCCTCCAGAACACCTACGTCGCAGCAGCCGAATTGCGAGAGAGATTGCAATTCTGTTATTGGGCAGCGACATGGAAGGCAAGGTCTTTTCCGAGGAGACCAAGACGGTTTTGCTCAGCCGCCACGGCGCCGGCATCGTCTCTCGGTACGTACTCTCCGCAGAGCAGGAATTGATCCTTCGCAGGCTGGATACCAACAAAGAGGCTGAGGTGCGTGTCGTTGGCAAGCTCGGCGTCCATGGCAAGAGCTACACCTACGGCGTGGCCTTCCTGGACCCGGAAATGGACCTCTGGGGCGTCAAGTTCCCCAGCATGACGGACTCCGAAAAAGAGGCCAGCCGCGTGCTGCTCCAGTGCAGCAGCTGCAAGGCTCGGGAGATGGTTCAGCAAAGCGACCTGGAATCGGATGTGTTCCTGGTCAACGAAGGGATAGTCCGCTCTTGCAAGAGTTGCGGATCCTCGACATTTTGGAGACGGGCTAGCGAGCCCGCTCCGCTGGAAAAAGTCACGCCGGAAGCGGAAGAAGGTGCGGAGCCCGTGGAGATTTTCCCGGCCGCGTCACCCAGTCCAGGACCCGCACGGCAACCAGCAGCGCACCCCGAAAACAGGCGCAAACACGTGCGCGCTAAGGTGAATTTCAAAGCATGCATACGGAGTTACACCTTTGGCGACGATATCGTGACGTGCGAGGACATTTCCCGTGGCGGACTGTGCTTCAAGAGCCGGAAGGAATATGTTGCGAAAACCGAGATCGAAGTAGCTGCTCCCTACTCGCCGGGCGCCCCCGCTATTTTTGTCCGTGCGCAAATCGTCCACGTCGAGGAACTGAAGCTGGAAAGACGCTTCCGCTGCGGCGTCTGCTACGCAAACTCTTGAGGGCACGCCGTTATGGGCGATTCTGGAGTGCTTTCTCGAGCGCAGAAGCCACGCGGACGACCGGGCCGTTCCAAAAAACGACCGTCGGCGTCTGCCGCCACTTCGAATGTGGCGCATAAAGAATGGCATCATCCCAGAAGAATCCCCGGTTGACGCAGCAATCGGGCTTCGGTTGTCCAGCTTTTTCGCGGGCAGTCCTGCCAAGCTCTCGCGCGACGATATGTTGCGGGTCCCAGAACTGCCTGGCGCGCTGGTTCGAAATTCTCTCGAGGGTGCCATGAACTGGTGAACGCAAGTCCGTCGGAAGCATCGGCTCCCACACCACCAGCACGCGGAGCGAAGGGTCCGAATGGCGCTGCAAGAGTTGTTCGACTGCGGCGGCCCCCCGCAGACAGGTTGATCAAGTCGGAGAAAGTAGGAGCACCAGCCGGGGCCCTTCGATGGATTTGTCGAAGGTCTCTTGGAACGCCGCGAAATTCGCGGCAGTGAGCGTAACGAGAGGTTCTTGTCCCGGCGGCGTGGAAGAATCCATTCGCAGGTACACCACAACAAGAAGCAGCGTGACCACAGCAACGCCAATCCCGAGGAATTTCTTTTTCACTTCGCCGCCCCGGAAAGATGATCGGCAATGAATCCTGCAATTTCCTGAGGGAAAACAATCATCGCCACAACGAGCAGGGCGGCTGTCCAAAGCAGCACTGTGCTCAAATAGCTCCGCTTTACCGAGCACAACCTCGCGCGGTGTTGCTGCCAGAATCCAATTCCCAGCAGCACGACGGAAAGCGCCAGGAGCCAGGGCCGGAACCTTTGGACAAACGCACTTGCACTCGCTGCCCCCAACGCGCCCGCAAATCCCAATGGAAGACAACACCACATTGTTGCGAGCGAACTCACAATCGCGCCGAGGGATGCGGAAAGGCCGGACACGGATCCTTGCTTCATCCCGTCTTTCTCCTGCAGGGCTCGCGCTTCCTTATTTCTTGAGTCCATTTTCTCCTGGCTTACTTCAGCGAGGCCTCAATCTTGTTCTTAAACTCCCGGGCCTTGGCAATCACCGCCGGTTCATCCACGGTGAGCAGTTTCTTGTCGCGCATCACCGCGCGGCCGCCAACGATTACCGTCTCCACGTCGCTTCCCTTCAACGCATACGCCAATTGGGCATAGAGGTTGTACATCGGAACAGCGCTCGGCGCATCGAGGCCAACCAAAATAATGTCCGCCTTCTTCCCTGCTTCGAGCGAACCAATCTCTTTTTCCATGTGCAGCGCACGCGCCCCTTCTATCGTGGCCATTTCGACGACGGCCTTCGCTCCCAAGGCCTGCGGGTCCATCTTGGTGATCTTCTGAAGCTTCGCCGCCAGGTCCATCTCTTCCATCAAATCCAGATCGTTGTTGCTGCCCGCCGGGCCATCCGTACCCAACCCGACCGCCACGCCCGCCGCGCGCTCCTCGATCACCGGAGCAACACCGCTCGACAGCATCATGTTGCTGGAAGGATTGTGCACGCACCCCACTCTGCGTTGCGCCAGGATATTGCGGTCCGCTTCGTCCACCCAGATGCAATGCGCGGCGAGCACGTCCGGCCCAAGGACTCCGATTCTATCCAGATACTGCACCGGTGTGGTGCCGTTCTGCGCGCGGCTGTCGTCCAACTCTTTTTTCATTTCTGCGACGTGGATGAGGATCGGCGCGCTGTACTTCCGCGCCAGCGCCGCTGAATCCTGCAGCGTTTTTTGCGAACAGGTATAAATCGAATGCGGCGCGACCGCTGCATGAATCAGCGCGTGGCCTTGCCAGCGCTTCAGGAATTTCTCGGCATACTCGAGCATGGCTGCGTTGTTCTTGTTGTCTGGCGCAGGAAAATCAATGATCGTTTCACCCAGTACGCCGCGCATTCCCGCGGCTTTGGTCTCTTCAGCAATGGCATCTTCGAAGTAGTACATGTCGGCGAACGTCGTCACCCCTCCGCGAATCTGTTCCGCAGCCGCCAGCCGCGTCCCCCAGCGAGCAAATTCTTCCGTCACATTTTTGGCTTCCGCCGGGAAGATGTATTTCTGCAGCCATTCGTCGAGCGTCACGTCATCACGCAGCCCACGAAGCAGTGTCATCGGCACGTGCGTGTGACCATTGATCAATCCGGGCAGCACGAGTTTTCCGGCGGCGCTGATGGTCTGCGGGGCCGCGTACTTCGCCTCCAGGTTGGCCCTCGATCCTAGGGCCACGATGGTGTCGCCCTTTACCGCCACCGCACCGTCCTCGATGATACGGCGTTCTGCATTCATCGTGACGACCGTGCCGCCCGCGACTAGCATGTCAACTTTTTCTTTTTTTGCGTTTTGCGCGTGGAGGCAAGCGGAGAATAGAAAATAGAACACCGGGACGAGAACAGCTACCAGCGACGAACGCAAACTGCACATGCAATTTCGGTTTGGCATTTTGTATTCCCCATTTTCTATAAATTCGAGGAATCGAACGGCTTTGGAAACAGTTCGCACATCTGGAGGATTTCGGTTTTGCCCTTGAGATTCGCCAGGATCACGGGAACGTCGCCGCAAAATTCCCATATCAATTGGCGGCAAGCGCCGCAGGGAGGCGTCAATGTGTCGGTGTCGGTTACCACGGAAATGGCGTCGAAGCCGCGCTCGCCTTCGCTGATTGCTTTGAAGATGGCGATGCGTTCGGCGCAAACGGTGAGGCCGTACGTAGCGTTCTCGACGTTGCAGCCACCAAAAATTCTGCCGGAAGTGGCACGAAGCGCCGCGCCAACGCGAAAGTTTGAGTACGGCGCATGCGCATTTTCCCTTGCCTGCCTTGCGGCTAAAATCAGGGTTTCATTTTCGCCCACGCCAATCCTCCCGGCACGCTTCAAAACATCCTACGCTATCGCCTCTGCTATTCGTGGAATGACCGCTTTCAGCAAGCCGATGAATTGCCCTTTCACACGCTCTGTTGTCTCCAGCACTTCCCGGTGGTTGAGCGGCTGATCCAAAATTCCCGCCGCCGCATTCGTTACGCAGGAGATGCCCAGCACGCGAATGCCGCTGTGCCTTGCGGCGATCACCTCCGGAACAGTGGACATGCCGACGAGATCCGCGCCGATCGCGCGCAAGTAGCGTATCTCCGCGGGGGTCTCATAGCTGGGCCCGAGGAGTCCCGCGTACACGCCCTCATACATCCCGATGCCTAGGCGGTTTCCTTCGCCGACGGTCATTTCGCGAAATCTGCGGTCATACGCCGAGGTCATGTCGTGGAAGCGCAGGCCGAATCTCTCGTCGTTTGGTCCGATGAGCGGATTGACAGCCTGCAAATTGATGTGATCGCTGATCACCACCAGCCGGCCTTGAACGAATTCTCGTTTGATACCACCGGCGGCGTTGGTGAGGATCACGGCCTTTATGCCCATGCGCGCGAAAACGCGGATGGGAAAGACCACCTCTTTCGCGGAATACCCTTCATAAAGATGGACACGGCCCTGCATCCCGGCAACGGGAATCGCTCCCACTTTTCCAATGACGAGGTTCCCCGCATGGCCGATGGCCGTGGATTGCGGGAAGTGCGGAATTTTCACGTAAGGAATTTTCGTAGCGGCGGCAAATTCATCGGCAAATCCGCCGAGGCCCGAACCAAGAACCAGCGCAATCCGAGGCCGGAGAGACGTTTGAGAAAAAATGAACTCAGCAGCTTTGCCCGCGAGCTCGAACTCGCCGTCCGGCGAACTACTGGTTGAGGTTGGTACCGCGATTTTTCCAGGCGAAACCGTTTTCGGATTCTTGGTTTTAGGGCTTTTTCTTGCGCTCACGAAAGAATCCCCACGATGGCAGCGGACATTAAGTTTGCCATAGTGCCGGCGAGCATGGCGCGGATGCCGAATTTTGCCAGCTGGCTGCGCTGCTCCGGCGCCAGCGCGCCGATGCCGCCAATCTGGATGCCGATGGAGCTGAAGTTGGCGAAGCCGCAGAGAGCAAAGGTGGCGATTGCAAAAGTGCGTGGATCGAGGGTGCCCTTCATGGGGCCAAGCTGGCCAAAAGCAACGAATTCATTGATCACCATGCGCGTCCCAAGAAGATTGCCAATCTTCGCGGCGTCATGCCAGGGCACACCGATCAGCCAGGCAACGGGCGCGAAGATCCAACCGAAAACGGTCTGCAAACTTTCCGGGAACCAGACCATGTGCGGCCAGTTGTGAATGCCGCCCATGATGGCGTTGAGCAGCGCGAGCAAGGCGATGAAGGTAATCAGCATCGCCCCGACATTGAGCGCGAGGTGCAAACCATCGACCGTCCCTCGTGCGATGGCCCCGAGAATGTTCGACTCTTTCTCCATCGGCGGCATTTCCACGCGCCCGGCTGTGAGCGGCTGCTCGGTTTCCGGCACGAGCATCTTGGCCATGAGCAGCGTTCCCGGCGCCGTCATGATGACTGCGGTCAAAAGATTCTTGGGATCGGCACCTCCCACTTGGATGTATCCGGCCATCATGCCGCCGGAGATGTGCGCCATCCCACTGGTCATAACCACCATGAGTTCGGACTTGGTGAGTTTGGGAAGAAAGGGGCGGATGGTGAGGGGGGCCTCGGTCTGGCCCATGAAAATGCTGGCAGCCACGTTGAGGGACTCCGCGCCGCTCGCACCCATGATTCGCGTCATAAGCCACGCGGCAGCGCGGATGATGAGCTGCATCACGCCGAGGTGATAGAGAGCAGCAAAGAAGGCGGCAATGAAGATGATCGTAGGAAGCACCTGGAAGGCAAACGAAAAGCCAAGCCGGGAGAGTTCCTTCGGCATGCCAATATCGCCAAACACGAACGTAGAACCGGCATAGGAAAAGCTCAACAACTTATTTGCGCCGGCACCCAAGAAACCGAACACCGAACTGCCTACGCTGGAACGGAGAACGAAAAAGCCAAGCGCCAACTGGAGCCCGAGGCCCCAAGCGATGGTCTTGAGCTTGATGGAGCGACGATTGGTGGAGAACAGCCACGCCAATCCGAGAATCACGGCCATGCCGAGCACGCCCGTCCATCTTCCCATGAACTATCCTCCCGCAATCGATTTACGCGCCGATGATCCGGCGCACCAGGGGCCGCTTTTCCTGCGCTGCTTTTGCGCCAACGAAATAGCTGCCAACAATGAGCGCTTTCGCTTCGGCAAGTTTGGCGTCGCCATTGTAATGAATGGTGGCCAGCGGTTCTCCCTTTTCCACGCGGTCGCCGATCCGCTTGTGAAATTCGAGGCCGACGCCGTGATCGATCTTGTCTTCCTTTCTTTCGCGGCCGCCGCCGAGCATGGCGAGCGCGATGCCAAACTGCTCGCAGTCCGTGCCGGTGATGAAGCCGCTCGCGGAACTCGTTAGGTGAAAATGCAGCCGCGCGGTAGGCAGGCGTTCGGGCTCGTCAATAACGCGTTCATCGCCACCTTGCAAGCGAATCCCTTCCCGGAATTTTTCGAGTGCCCGACCCGTGGCAATCATGGTTTCGGCAAGGCGGCGGCCTTCTTCCAAGCTTTTCGTTCTTTCCCCGAGATAGAACATCCACGCCGAGAGTTCGAGGCTCAAGTCCCGGAGATCGGCGGGGCCGCGACCTCTAAGGACCTCGACGGACTCGGCAACTTCATTCGAATGGCCGGCCATGCGACCAAGCGGCTGATCCATGCCGGTGACTAGGGCCACCACTTTCTTGCCCATGCGCTTGCCGGTCTCCACCATGACTTCGGCGAGGCGAATGGAATCTTCCTCTTTCTTCATAAACGCGCCGGAACCCGTCTTGACGTCGAGGACCAGGGCGTCAATGCCTTCGGCAAGTTTCTTGCTCATGATGGAAGCGCAAATCAGACCGATATTGTCGACGGTAGAAGTAACATCACGGAGCGCGTAGATTTTCTTGTCGGCAGGAGCGATCTCCGCGGTCTGCCCAATCAAACCCATTCCGCACTCGCGGAGAACCCGGCGAAATTCCTCAAGCGACAGATTCACATTGAACCCCGGAATGGCTTCCAGTTTGTCGAGGGTGCCGCCGGTGTGGCCCAGGCCGCGGCCGCTGATCATCGGAACCGTAAGCCCGCCCGCCGCCACAATGGGAGCAAGAATGAGAGAAGTCTTATCGCCAATCCCTCCGGTGGAGTGCTTATCCACTTTCTTGCCGGGAATTTCGGAATGATTGAGGACTTCTCCGGAGTAAAGCATCCCTTCGGTCAGCGCCGCGAGTTCGGAGCGGTTCATGCCGCGGATCCACACGGCCATCAGCCACGCGGCCATCTGGTAGTCGGGTATTTCGCCGCGCGTGTAGCCGGAAACCAGAAAATTGATTTCTTCGCGGGAGAGTTCACCGGAATCACGTTTCTTGCGGATCAGGTCGACGGCGCGCATGCGTTTGGAAAGCGAACGGGGAGCGTAACATCCGCTTGGGGGGGCGTCAACGCGACACGCGACGCGCACGTTGAAATCGGCGAGATGCTACAGCACCTGCTGCACGTCGGGTGGCAGGTTGGTAGTCTGCCCGGAGACCACATGCCAGCCATGGGCGGTGTTGACGTAAACATGAATAGTGCGAAGCTGGCTGTTGAGGTGTTGACCATTGCGATTGAACCGCGACGACCACAGAGATGTTGCGACGGCAGTGTCTTGAAAAATCCGGACTCTAATGTCGGACACGTTGAACGATTCACGCTTGACCAAGGGAGATTCAATCGTCTCAATCCACTGGTCCTTGTTGATCTGCTGGCCGTGAGAAAGTGTGCCGGAGAAATCATCGCTGTACACACGATGAAAGAAAGTGCCGTTGCCTAATTGGATGGCGCGCGCGGCCTCCTTTTCGAGGCTGACGATCTCTTGCCTCTCCACTTCCGGATCTCCGGGGCTGGGCTGAGTGACACACCGCTGGATGCATGCATCTCGCCAGTTTTCCTGCGATCGCCAGGAAGGAGCGAGCAACAACCCGATTGCCATTGCCGCCGTACCCGTAATTTTGATCATGCTGGAGTGCCTCCCTCAAGGAGTGACAGAATTGCGCCGGAGCGACTCAGGAAAAGGTTGCCGACGACACACCCCATAGTACGGAAAGGAGATTGCGTATATCCATTCCCACGTGGTGTGCGTGTTGTGAATGACAATCTTTCGTTCACTAGGCTATTACGCCGGAACGGTTGGGGCCGTGGTTCGATCTCCACGCGGCCGAGCCGCAGCTTGTGCCTCGGGTTGAGCTTGCGGCACGCAGGTTTTTCGATAAACCGGTGCACGAGAGCAGCGATAGTTACCGCGAGGAACACGAAGGGGCCATATAGTTCCCTACGCTAGCGGACGGATCGAAGTTTCACAAAATAAATGCGGTCCCAGGTCATTGCTTTCCCGAGGACGGGGTCTGCTAGAATAATTTCCCTTCGGTGCTAGTTATCCAACCAAGGCGTTTTAGGGGAGGATCCATGATCGACGTTTTCAGCCGGGGCCGCGAAGCGGTCAACCCAATCCTGTTTTCCCGCCGGAGCTTTCTGGCGAAGTCATCGTATTTCGGAGCGATGTATGCAGCTGCCAGGCTGCTCCCAATGCCCGCACTGGCGGCGGAGTTGGCAGAAGACTCGCGCATATCTCAAACGCCGGTTGTGGATAAGGGCTTCGCATCGGTCAGAAAGATCGGTGAAGGGTTGTACGCGACAATTTCGGATCCCTCGAAAGGCTTCCAGACGGTTTGCAACGGCGGATTCCTGGTTGGCAAGGACGGCGCGCTGATGATCGAAGGGTTTGGCAGCGCGGCAGGCGCCGCTTTTCAGATGGACGCGCTGCGGATGGTCAGCCAGGTCTCCGTCAAGAGCGCGCTGGATACGCACTACCACTTTGATCATTCGATGGGGAACGGGTTTTACAGCGGAAACGGGATTCCTCTGTGGGCGCATGCGAACACGGGGAAGCGCATCGTGGAGAGCTATGGGTCGCTGCAGGGCGCTGACAAAGCGGTCGCGCTGGCCCCGCTCGAAAAGGCCATCAAAGAATCCAAAACAGAAGTGGCTGGCAAGCACCGCGCAGAACATCTTGCTATGGTAACGATGGTGTTCAACATTGCGAATAGCACCGTGCTGGCATTGCCAAATCATCCGATTGATCCGACGAAGTTGCCGATGAAGATGGATCTGGGCGGATTGACGGCCGTGATCGAGAGCTATCCGGGACATTCCGGGACGGACATCATCGTGCGAGTTCCGGAACAGAACCTAGTGTACACAGGAGATCTGCTGTTTTCCGGTTTGTACCCGGTTTGCTTCGACGCGCAAGCCACGGTGTCCGGCTGGAGGCAAACTTTGAAGACCTTCGCTTCGTGGGACAAGGATACCGTCTTTGTGCCCGGACATGGACCTGTTTGTGGCCAAGAAGGAGTTGCCCTCTTCCGAGCGCTTTTCGACGATATTGAAGAGCAAGCCCAGAAGTTGCACAAAGCAGGAGTGCCGGCGGCAGAGGCTGCTGATCTCTACGAAATCCCTGAAAAATACAAGAACATCGGCATTTTTGCCTGGGACTTTTCCATCGGACCCGCGATTACGAAGCTGTATGCGGAGTGGGGAGCTAAGTAGCAGCGCCAGCGCCGCCATTACGGGACGGCACTCGCGCGGCCCGGGACGGCTAGTCCGGAAGAACGTTGTCGAAGCTGTGGATGGCTTGGTCCTGGCCGTGAGGGGGAGCATCTCCAGGGCCGCGAACGCAAAGGATCGCTTGCATTCCCACGGACAGCGCCCCTTCGATTTCTTTCACCGCATCGGAAATAAACAAAAACCGATGTGGCGCGTACGAAAGTGAAGCCGCGATTTTCTTGTAGCTTCCCCCTTCGGTTTTCGCTCCCACGTGGGTGTCGAAGAAAGCGGAGATGTACGGCGTCAGGTCGCCTGACGTGGTAGTGCGAAACAGCAGTTGCTGCGCGAGGACGCTTCCCGATGAGTACATGCAGATAGTTCTTTTTTGCCGCTGCCATCGTTCGAAAGCCACGGGCACATCGGGGAAAACTTCACCGCGCAATTCCCGGCTCGCGAATCCCTGCTGCCAGATTTTTCCCTGCAGGGACTTGAGCGACGTGCATTTGCTGTCCCGCACGATCAGCCACTGGCCGTAGGCGACGCTCGAACGCAGCCGCGCTTCTTCCGTATTGTCCAGCCAACCGGGCGGTTCAAGGCCATCGCGTTCATCCAAGTCGTGTTGCGAACGCAGATCCTGAACCAAGGAATGAATTTCGGGATCTTGAGAGTGCGCTCGAAGAAACGATTCTAGTTTCCGGGTCGCATAGGGGAAAAGCGTTCGATAAACAAAATCGACGGGTGTCGTCGTGCCTTCGATGTCGAGGAGAATGACGCGGATCTGGGATTCGTCGATTAGAGACACGCCAGCTACTTCGCCGCGGTTTGCGGCGGAATGTATCTGGGGCCCCAACAAACAGGCTCGTAATTCCGGTCCACTCCGCTGCTGGTGTAGTGCGGGGTCCACCCGGACTTGTTCTGGAACAAACGAATCGCGCGAATGCGGCGGTCTCCGCAGAGATCGAACCAGTGCAGCGTGCCGCATGGAACGCGAATCAAGTCACCGGCTTCCACTTCGATCGCGACAACCGGGCCCTGCTGCGGGTGAATATGGAACAGCCCCCGCCCGGCGACAATGTAACGGACTTCGTCCTCATCGTGGCGATGCTCGATGTTGAACTTGGACAGCATCGCATCCAGACCGGGAGTATCCGCATTGACGTCGATCACGTCCGCGGTGACGTAGCCACCCTGCCGCTTGAGCTTCTCCACCTGCTCACCGTATGCGCTCAGTACTTGATCCGCAGAGGCATCCGAAGGCAGGTCCCCCGGAGCCTCCCAGCGTTCGTAGTCAATGCCAATCCCGGCAAGGTAGTCTCGCACCTCGCCATGTTCGCGCAGCGAACGGTTTTCATCCGGGATTCGAAGGACAGCCAAGGCAAATCATCTCCGAGCTCAGGCAGCGCGGGAATCACGCACTCTGTGCGGCGCCGGAGCGAACCAGTACTTCCATCAGGAACTCTAAGATTTCAACATGCCGCTTGGCTTCCTGCAAGCCCGCACCCCAAGTATAAAGCCCATGCTCCTTCAAAAGAAATCCATGGATGCCCGGGATTTCGCTCAGTGTTTTCGAGACATGGTCCGCCAGTTCCACCATATCCTGCGAATTCTCGAGAATGGGCAGCCACTCGCGGTGCTTGTGGGTTCGAACGCCTGCCAGTCCCTTGAGCATTTCGTATCCTTCCAGGGCGATCCCGCCCTGTGACGCATGCGAGCCCGAAAGCACGGTGCTCCAAACCGAATGAGTGTGCAAGACCGCGCCGGCATTCACGCCGCGCGCGATGGCGAGATGGAGCAGGGCTTCCGCAGACGGCCGGCCATCGCCGCGGACGACGTTGGCAGCTTCGTTCATCTCCAGGAACTGCGCGGGCGTAAGGCTGCCCTTGTCCAAGCCCGTTGAAGTAATGGCCAAGCGCAGCGGCTCGCGGGAAATCACCGCGCTAAAGTTTCCGCTTGTTCCCAGAACCCAACCACGCGCATGAAAACTCTTTCCAATCTCCGCCAGGTGAGCGGCGGCCCCTGCGAAGCGAGTACCGTTTTGGCTGATTCGCGGGTTCGCTCTAGGGCTATTCTTGCGCTTGACACTTTTCTTGGTTTTCTTTGTCGCCACAATCAACATTCTACGACGTCGAGTAGATGGATGGAACAGCAACTCACCTGCGCGAGACTCTGCGTCTGAATGCCACCGGGATTCTCTGGGAATGGGGCGAGAGGTTTCATGGCCGAAAGGGATCCCGGGGGCGGAAGGAAATTTCTAGCGCCATAGCTCGCATCTCTTCGTGGATTAGCCCGTTGGTGGCGAGAATGACGGGGCCACCAAGTTGATAGGGATTCCCGGCAAAATCGGTGACTTTGCCGCCGGCTTCCGCAATCAGGAGGACGCCTGCGGCCGTGTCCCATTTCTGAAGTCCGAATTCCCAGAAGCCATCGAAGCGGCCGGAAGCGACACTCGCGAGGTCCAGCGCAGCGGAGCCATCACGGCGCACCCCGTGAGAGCGCTGGGTAAACTCGCCGTAATATCGAAGATTCGGGCTGGCTTTGCGGTTGCGCACTGGAAATCCGGTGCAGAGGAGGCTGGTGGAAAGCGTGGCGACTTTGGAGACATGGACTTTTTTGCCGTTGAAGGTGGCGCCTTCGCCGCGCGCGGCGGTGAAAAGCTCGTTGTAAAACGGATTGAAGACTGCGGCGGCGAGCAGCCCATCTCGCTGGGCGAGCGCGATCGAGACACAGAAGCAGGGATACCCGTGGGCAAAATTCGTGGTGCCGTCGAGCGGATCAACGTGCCAGCGAAAGTCCGAAGCAGAAGCGCTCTCATGCCCGGTTCCTTCTTCGGCAGCAATGGCGTGGTCGGGAAAGTATTTGGTCAGTCTCTCGACGATGAGCCGTTCCGAGCGCTTGTCTGCCTGCGTAACGAGATCGACTTCATCGCCCTTGTAGGCGATATCCAACGGACGCGACAATTCCTGCACCAGGATTTTCCCGGCTTCCCGGGCTATTTCAATGGCGGCTTCGAGATAGTTCTTGGTCATGGAGGAAATGGGGAGTTCTCCGAAGTCGGCCGGCGCGATGCGCAACGGCTCGTTCCACTTTAACATTAGCGGCAAGGCGAGTTCGCCTGATGAGAGAGGGAATGTGTGGGGACCTCCACGCTATTTTTGGCAGAGAGTGCGGAGTCGCTTGAAAACAAAAGGGTTGAGTTTTTGGCGAGTTCAAAAGAGTGCGCAAGAATTTGAAAAGAAAGAACCTTAATACAGCGGCGAGTGCTGGCTGTGCCACGAAGAGCTACTGCGGGCCAGTGAGGTAGGACTTGCGGTGGCGGACGTGGTAGTCGGCGGGGGTGACGGTGACCTGGATGGAGCGGTAGGTGTTGGCGGGGCCGCGAGGAGTGGGATAGTAGACCAGGAGATATTGGGTGCGGAGCTCGCGGTCGATGCGATCAAAGATGGCGCCCAGCTCCTGGGGCGTGTCGGGATAGAACATGGCGCCGCCAGTGGTATCGGTCATGGTTTCCAGCGCGTGTTCACCGGCGGTGTTGCGTCCGCTTTCGCTCTTCACCGGGCGGATGACGATGGTGTAAAGGAGGGTGTTGGAGCGGACGGCCGCCTTGCGAGCGGCGTCGAAGTCGGAGCTGCTGGTGGTTTCGCCTGCGTCGGTGACGAGGATGATGACGCGGCGGCGGTCGTCCCCGCGGCGTTCCAACGCGCGCGAACCGAGAAGCACGGCGTCGTAAATCGAAGTTCCGGCACCAGCGGGAATCCTGCGAACGGCTGCCTGCAGCTCGGCGACGTTGTCAGAAAACGCCGCGACCTGCGTTACGTTTTCATCGAACGCGAAAACCCCCAAACGATCCCCCTGGCGCAGCACTTGGCGAATAAAATGGGCGGCGGCTTCCTGCTCGAAGCTGATCTCCTTGTGGGCGCTCAGGCTGGAGTCGATCATGATGGCCAGGTCCAGCGGCTGAGAAGTCTCGGACTCGAACTTGTCGATCCTCTGCTCGACGCCCTCTTCAAAAAGTTGGAAGGCTTCCTTAGGAAGGTCGGGAGCCGGGCGATTCTTTTCGTCCAGGACGCTGACGAGGACATTGACGAGATTTACGTTGACTCGGATGCGGCCGCGCTGGACGGCGGAGTTTTGCGAGTCGTCGACTGGAGCAGGTGGCGTGGGCTGGACGATTTTTCCAGGCTCGCCGGTGAGGGACGAATTGGAAGTCGAGTTGGCACTCGAGCTGGATTTCGTCTTCTGCGCCCAGGGAGGACGGTCGGGCTTGTCCTGGCTAAACGTCATCCCGGCAAAGAGAATCGCTAGGGCGGCCACCGGCAGAGAGGAGCGGGGGCGAAAGGGTGTTATCAACATTGGGAGTTAAGATGCAGTTTTCGCGCGCGGTGTCACTGCGGGTGCGGGGGGCAGTTCACCGTCGGCCCAGACCGCGCCGTCTTCGAAGTACTCCTTCTTCCAAACGGGCACGGTACGCTTGAGGGTGTCGATGGCGAAGCGGCAGGCGTCAAAGGCGGCGGCGCGGTGGGGCGCACTGACGGCAATGAAGACGCTGGTTTCACCGATCTCGAGGCGCCCGAGCCGGTGGACGATGGCGACGCGATGGATGCGGTATTTTTCGTGGAGCTGGGCACCGATTTCGCGCATTTTAGCGAGGGCCATGGATTCGTAGGCTTCGTAGTCCAGATACAGAGTCGGACGATTGTGGGACTGATTGCGGACGAAACCGTCGAAAGCGACGATGGCGCCGTCTTCGGGCGCGCGGACATGACGGGCTAGCGCGGCCATGTCGATGGGCTCGCGCACCAATTGATAGATGTCATCGTGGGGAAGTGTCGCCATATCAATGCGTTAGCCTCCGCTCACGGGCGGGAGAAACGCGACCTCGTCGCCGGAACGAAGACGCGTATCCCAGGCGGCGAATTCCTGGTTGCGTGAAGCGACAACCGAGGAGCGGAATTTTGCAAGCTCGGGATGGCGCGCGGCATAAAGAGCGAAAAGTTCCTCGATCGTCGTGGCGTCGGCGAACTCGATGGAATCCTCGGCATGGCCGGAGAGTTCTTTGAGACGGCCGAAAAACAAGACCTTCACGCGAATCGTTTGCGAGACAGGTGGCACAGGGGCATTGTAACCCGTGATGCGCGAGGGGGCCAGTGGCACAGGGCTTGCCCCGAGCGTGGCCGAAGGGCCTCAGCCACTGCGCTCCCCGTTCCTTGTAGCACTGGGACTTTGTATGACGACGAAGGATTCAACCTCTTCGTTCGCGAGATAGAATTTGAAAATTTCAATTACTTGACCGTTGCGCGCGGGTTGCGTAGCGTGCAAGGAGCTGGGCTTTTGTCCACGCCTGACAAAGTAGAGCGAATTGGAAAAGATGAAGATTCTGGTAACGGGTTCGTCGGGATTGGTGGGGACCGCGCTGGTGAGCACCCTGGCGCGGGGTGGGCATACCCTGTGCCGATTGGTTCGGCCGCAGATGGCGGGCGACCAAGGGGCGAAAGAAGGGTTTGCAGTGGTGTGGCATCCGGCGACGGGAGAATTGGCCGGCGCGAGCGTCGGCGCCGATGCGGTTGTAAACCTGGCAGGCGCATCGATTGCGGACCGGCGGTGGACAACGCAAAGGAAAGCGCTGCTGCGCTCGAGCCGGATCGATACGACGCGCGCATTGGTGGGGGCGCTGGCTAGGATGAATGCGCGGCCGGGCGTCCTGGTGTCGGCATCCGCGATCGGGTATTACGGCGATCGCGGCAGCGAAACGCTGACGGAGGAGAGCAAGCCAGGCGTGGATTTTCTAGCGGGCTTGGCGCTGGAATGGGAAGCGGAAGCGCTGAAGGCCGAGTCACTGGGGATACGCGTGGTGCTGGCGCGCTTCGGGATTATTTTGGCACGTGAAGGCGGTGCGCTCCCGAAGATGATGTTGCCATTCAGATTTGGTGCTGGGGGAAAACTGGGTTCCGGACAACAGTGGACGTCGTGGGTGACGCTCGAAGACGTCGTGGGGATTTTGCGATTTGCAATCGAGAACACCCCGGTAAAGGGCGCCATTAATATTGTGTCGCCGCAGCCGCTGCGGAATGCAGAATTTACGGCAGCGCTTGCAAAGGCCATGCACCGGCCGGCGCTCTTTCCAGCTCCTGCGTTTGCGCTGCGGCTCGCGCTCGGTGAGATGGCCGACGCGCTGCTGTTATCCAGCCAGCGTGTCGCCCCTCAAGTGTTAGAAAAAAACGGCTATCGATTTCTGCACTCCGATTTGTCTGCCGCTCTGAAAAATCTGGTATAGACGATCTAATGCGCAGCACAAATCACTTCACGATCGCGAAGCTGATCTCAACCTTGAGCACCTTGCCACTGATAGGGTCGGTTGCCATAATACTCTCGACAGATTGTCCTTCACGCAACTTCAGGTCGAGTTCTGAGGTAAAGTTCCGGATGATCGGTTCCCGGAAATGACCGCTGGGAGTTTCCGATGCAGAGCCATCTGATTTCGCCACCGGGACGGAAACGTCGCCCTCCACCCACGACCGCTCAATCTTCGTTTGTAGCAACAAGCGTCCATCACCAGAGTAAGCGGCGCGAGCGTCGATGTTGGTACCCACATCCAGGTAGGTCATGCTTCCCGTATTGCCGCCTGTATACACCGGCACGCGACTTCCAACCCGTAGCTTGACGAAGCTACTGGATTTCCACTCCGGCGCGTCGGGAGCGTTAATATAAAGGGCATACGGAAGACTCTTAAGCTTTTTGTCATTTTCGAATTCCGTGATCACAATCTGAATCTTCACAGGAGTCGTTCGCACCTCTGCCTTCTGACTATCTTCGGCTTTCGGTTTGTCCTGGGCCCAGCAGAACGGCGAGAGCATTCCGAACAGCAGCACCACTAGGGTAATCACTGCCTTCTTCATTTCGTCCTCCACACTCTTGCGAAACTGATTCGACCATCCGCTACTGTTTTTGCTCCGCTCCGTCGGACGCCTCGGTTTGCCGTTCTTCCAGCGGTTTGATCTCAAGCCCATTGATCTGGAGCGGCTCCAGGCTGGCTGATTCGTCTTTCGTCGGGGTGGCCGGCGTCACTAGAGCAACTGCCACTTCCCTGCGCGCCTGCAATACAACGACGAAGCGGGCAAGCGCCTCGCGTTCGTCAGGAGGAACGAGGACTTCCGGTTGGCTAGACGCCACGGGGCGCAATAAAGTTGAGTGACCTGGCGTTTGGGAATTGTTCACGCCAGACGAAACGATCTGCGATCCCGCACCAGAATTCTGATGGCCAGTGTTTGTCATTGGTGCTTTGTTAATTGGGATCTGGGGAGTCTGTTTCGCTTGGTTATCACGACCGGGGTGATGCGGCCGTGCAAACAAAAAGAGTGCCATTGCGAGAGCGACGCTGGCCGGGGCAAAGATCCACGGTTGGAACCAGCGACGCTGTACCGCGGCAGCTTCATCGATGCGGGCGCGGATGCTCGGCAAAAGAGAAGCAGGCGCGTCCGCGTTTGCGGTGACGTGAAGCCCGGCATCGGTGGAGGCAAAGAGAGATTGCTCCTGTTCGAATGCCGCACGGCAATCAGCGCAACCGGCGAGGTGCACCCGCAGTTCACCTTGTGGCTCGGCACCACCGGCGGCGACTTCGATCAACGCGTCTCTATAATGTTTGCATGGCATCGCAACTTCTCCGCTAACTGTCTTCGCGCATAGAAAGTTCTGGATTTCACCGTGCCCGCGGAAATACCCAGCATGCCCGCGATTTCATCGATCGTGTGGCCTTCCATAGCTGCAAGCAAAAGGACCAGGCGCAATTTCTCCGGCAACTCCGCGAGGGCGATATCGAGATGCGCCTGGAACTCGTTCGAAGCGGCGAGGTCCTCGGCAGTCGGCGCAGGCGGCTGGTGCTGCGGTTGCGACCAAAGCGTGTCGCGCAGTTCGCGGCGTTTCCCGGCGCGCACACGGTCGAGCGCTAGACGAAACGTGATTCGAACGAGCCAAGCACGGAAGCGGTTGCGGTCACGCAGGCGATCGAACCGCCGGTAGGCCCGCAGCAAGGCTTCTTGGGCTACATCTTCGGCGTCCGTTGTATTGCGCAAGACACCGCGCGCCACGCGATAGGCGAGCGGGCCGCACTCGGTGAGGCGCTCCTCGAACTCGCGCCTCGTGTCAGCCTGGGCTGCTTCGCGCGCCAGCTCATCCTCCTTGTCATGCGCGACCGCAAAGTGGTCGACCGTGCGACCTGGTTGGATCAGAACCAGCTCCTGCATTTGTTATCGTGCGCGAGACTCGAACGCGCGTCCTCCCGGTACACCTAACCAGACGCCGCCACCTCCGGATTGGTTCAGTGCTAAGTGGCCGTTCCCGATATTCGAAATTAGATGCCCAATTGCCCGAGCAGCTCTTCAAGGTTGGAGTCGTCGACGAGCACTTCTCCGGGTTGCTGGCCCTCCGGTGGGGCCTGGACGGAACCTTCGTCAAAAGCTTGAAAGAGGCGCATCTTGGCGACGGCGTATTCCTCGCTGCTCGAAAGCTGGCGGCCGTTCTGCTTTGCCCAAGCGTCCAATGCCGATTGCATGACGAAGATTTTGAAGGGGAAAGCCGAGCGCCGGTCGGCGGAGACCATGTACGTAAATTCGCCACCGAGACTGCCGTGCCGTTTCGCACGATTCCCTTCGAAGAAGTAGTACTGATAGACATAACCGTCGGCGGCTGAGTAGCTCTTAACGCGGCGTACGGCATCGGGGCGAGGCATGGGCGGATTATTGGAGGCCCGTCGGAAGAAGTCAACGCGGGAATTTGCGCTGAGAGGGGTGTCCAGATTGAGACAGCGCCATACGTCTGATTCCAAATCAGAATGAGGTTTGGCCGAGGTGAAACACAGAGAACCACTCTTGCGATGCACCGGACTGAGGCGTCAGGAAGGCGACAATCTAGTGATTCGAAGCGGTTTCTTACCGGGAGTTTTCTGAGGCCATCTTTCTAATCCACACCCCCTGATTCTTCTTTGTTTCGCTGCCTTTCGCCTGCTTTTGGGAGAACATGCGGTCTCTCTCGTGGAGCAAGGGAAAAAAATCCAGGACAACAACGATTGTGGCCATCGCACGCTCTTACGGAGGGAACGTGGACGATCGGCTGCAGTGCAGGAGGCGCGTCGCTGCCAAGAACGGATCGGTTGCGCTAAGCGGCGTGCGCCGCGGGTGCGGGACGGTGGAGGCGAGCGGGAACTATACCGCACCGCGGGCTCTTCCCTCGTCTGCAAGCACGACGCTGATGGCGCAAAGTGTGGCCGATCCTGCGATACAGATTTCCGCAGCGGTAGCCATCACCAGCGAGACAGATAGGTCAATCGTGGGGAGTGAGCCAGCCGCCACCAAAGAGAAGTCCGGGACCGAGCGAGGCAAGAAAGATTGGCCGACGATCGCCGCGAGGTTGCTTCGAAGCATTCCGCAAAGCTTCATGCAGGGCCGCGCCGCACGTGGAGGAGCCCAGGTTGCCATACGTCTTGGCGATGGGTGGAAAAGTTTCCGGGGAGAAGCTGCATTGTTTTGCGAGAAGAGCTACGAGACGAGGATTTGGCTGGTGCGTCGCAAAACCGCCGACTGATGCTCGCGAGATGCCACTGCGCAGCTCGACAAATGTAAGAACTTTTTCCATTCTGGTGATCGCAGCGCGAGAAAGCGCTTCGCCGTCAAACTGCACGTTGAGGCTGCCATCCTTCTCATCGCTAACCTGTATAACGGCAGCATACTGGCGGGCGCAGCCGAAAAGGAAATCACCGAGGCGATAGCCTTCGCTGGAACCGTTACGAGCGGCGTTTCGAAGGATAAAAGCCCTGGCGCCGTCGCCGAACAAACCTCCAAATTCACAGGCGACCCGGCCGGGCGTGAGCGTGCGGCTGTGGATATCGGCGGTAACCACGAGGATAGTCTTGGCCCGGCCCGAACCGATGAGCGATTGCGCAACAGCAAAGGCATTGAGCAAACCGAGGCAAGCGCCGCCGACGTCCAGGGCGCCGCAATTTTCGCCGACCAGCAAACGCGAATGAAGCACCGCCGAGAGTGAAGGGTAATCGTGATGCGTTTCGCTGGTGGCAACGATCCAATCCAACTCTTGCGCTCCGCGGGAGGCCGCGCGCAACGCTCCTTCCGCCGCTCTTGCGCCGAGCGCCGGTTCGTTTTCACCTTCGGCGGCGTAAGCGAGAGATTCAATGCCGGCGCGGCTGCGCAGCTTTCCGGCGGGCATGCCGAAGGCGCGGTCAACTTCCTCGGAAGGAATGACATGCGAACCCGCCACGGCTGCGGAGGAAATGACCGAGACCTTGGCCGTGTTCGTCAGTTGCGGTTCTCGGTCTCCTGCAGGCCGTTGGGTCATCCCAGTTCCTCTATTCCCCGGAGCCGTTCGATTGCACAGAGCCCGTTCCCTATCTTCGCATCAGACTTTGACAACTTTCTAGCGAAACAAGCCAGCCCAGAAAAAACAGGCTCGAAATGCGCAATGGCTTCCCGGGAGGTGTTGAAAGAGGGCGTGTTACTTTTTGACCTCCGCAGGCCGGAGTAGAATCACGGAATAAAATGAAGTTCGTGCTAACGTAAAAAAGTGGCTCCGCTGGCGACGCGATGGGTCTTATGTGGCGGCAAGTAAAGCGGGCCATGCGTAGCTGCTTTCGTCTGGATCGATAGATAGAAATGTTCACGAGAAAAACAAAACGGTTCATGGGGGTCGCTGCGTTTTTCTTCTTGAGCGCGCTGAGCGCGCGGGCCCAGCGCGTGCGGGGCGAACTGCGGCTTGAGGTGCATGACCCGCGTGGGACTGCGGTGTCGCCTGGTGGCGAGCTGGTCAGTGAGGCCAATGGGTTTCGGAGGACATTTGTGGCGGGGCCTGAGGGGCGCTACGTTGCGCAGGATCTTCCGTTTGGAGTTTACCGGCTGAGTTTAGAGGCGGAAGGATTCGCGCCGTGGAGCGATTTGGTCGAAATACGCTCCGAAGTGCCGGTGCGCGTGGCCGTGACCCTGGGCCTTGCACCGGTGACGACGCAGGTGAAGGTGAATGATTCGGCGACGCTGGCGGATCCCTACTCGACCGGATCGTTGTACTCCATGGGGCGGCAAGCGATCGAGGAACACGACCCGACGCAACCGGGGCGCGAGCTGCTGGACCTGGTGTCAGAACAGCCGGGATGGTTGTATGAAGCCAACGGCGTGCTTCACCCGCGCGGCTCGGAATACGACGTGCAATTCGTAGTGGACGGGCAGCCACTGACGCAGAATCGCTCGCCGGCGTTTGCGCCCTCGTTTGATGCGGGCGATGTTGAGTCCTTGCGCGTTTTGACGGCAAGTTTTCCGGCGGAATATGGGCGAAAACTGGGCGGGATCGTTGAAGTCACAACCAAGAAAGATGTTTCGGCGGGATGGCACGGGAGGTTTGAGGCGGGCGGCGGAAGCTTCCCCACGCTGCGCAGCTCGGCGGGAGTTTCCTATGCACGGGGAGCAGAGCGGTTTTCGGTGGGTGGCGAGGGATTTCACACTGACCGTTATCTCGATCCTCCGGTGCTGGGGAATTACACGAACCGAGGAAATGCCGCCGGCTTTTCGGCTTCCCACGAACGGGATTTTTCGACGAGCGACCGACTGCGAGTGAGCGTGATGCACAATGTCGTCCGCTTCCTCGTACCGAACGAACTCGTGCAGCAACGAGCAGGCCAACGGCAGGATATCCAGGTCGCCGAGACAAGCGGACAGATCTACTTCCAGCACGCAATCTCGTCCGATTTATTTCTGAGCTTTTCGGGAAGCGTGCGGGACTCGAGCGCAACGCTTGCGTCAAACCCGCAGGCCACACCGGTGATCGTTTCACAGGACCGTGGCTACCGCGAAGGGTATGCGCGAGCTGACCTCGCGGGGCACCACGGACACCACGATTGGAAGACGGGTGTGGACGGTATTTTCAGTCCGGTTCACGAGGCGCTACAATACACGATAACCGATCCGACTCAATTCGATCCCGGAACGCAGCTAAACTTTCAGTTTCTGTATCAGTCGAAATGGGATGTCGAGCCTTCGATTTACGCGCAGGACCAGATGCGCCTGGGCCGGTGCAACGTCAGCGCGGGGCTGAGGTTCGATCATTACGGATTCGTGGTGCACGAGTCGGCGTGGAGCCCAAGAATCGGTGTATCGAGATTTGTGCCGGCACTCAACCTGCTGCTTCATGCTTCGTACGATCGCGTTTTTCAAACGCCCGCTGTCGAAAATCTACTTCTCGCGAGTTCGCCGCTTCTCGATGCTATCAGCCCTTCGGTGTTGCGATTGCCGGTGAGGTCGGCAAGCGGGAATTTTTACGAAGGCGGAGTGACCAAGACATTCTTTGGCAAGTTGCGACTGGACGCCAATGTCTTCCGCCGAGCTTTTCGGCAATATTCCGATGACGATGTGCTGCTGGATACAGGCGTGAGTTTTCCGATTGCGTTCGCGAAGGCTCGCATCTTAGGAGAGGAAATCCGCCTGGAAGTCACGCAGTGGGGGCGCTTCTCCGGCTACCTCAGCTACGCGAATCAGTCCGGCTATGGGCAAGGGCCGATCACCGGCGGGTTGTTCCTTGGAAGTGACGCGGCCAATGTGCTGACCGATACGAGCAAATTCGCCGTGACGCAGGATCAGCGGAATTCGCTGCGCGCTCGCGTACGTTTTCAAGCGCCGCGGCACGCCTGGCTGGCGATGGGCGCGCAGTACGGCAGCGGGTTGCCGGCGGATATTGGCAAAGCGGACCCCAGTGCCCTGTTGGCGGCGTTCGGACAACGGATTCTGGATCGCGTGGATCTGCCTCGCGGGCGCGTGCGGCCGAATTTTTCCGTCGACTTGGGGGCGGGCGCGGAAATCTATCACAAGGAATCGAGAAGCGCCGCGCTGCAGATTCAGGTGGCAAATCTGGCCAACCGGCTCAATGTGATTAATTTTGCGAGTTTGTTTTCCGGGACCGCGGTGGCAGAACCGCGAAGCGTTTCGGCAAGCTTGCGGCTTACGTTTTGAATCGCAGGGGAGCGGCCCTTCGAGGCTCAGGGCAAACAGTGCTGCGCACCTACTTGGCGAGGGATTCGAGTTCCGTTACAACGCGGTCGAGTTCGTCGACGAGCGGGTTTGAACCGGCTTTGCGGAATACATTGACAAGTGTGCGGTAGTACCAGAGCGTGCCGTTCTTGCGGCCGGTGAAACGGTTGAAAACAGCGTCCCCTTCCACGCGATAGTCGGAGAGGATTTCCCGGGCGTTGGCCAATTTGTCCGCGGCGGAAACGAGCCGGACGTCCTCGGGCTCGTGCGCGATCTTCTCGATGTAGGAGCGTTTCCTTTCGCCCCATTCCTGTTTTTCACCGGAGACTTCGTAGGAATCCGTGCAGCCATCGACGATGAGCGCGACGCGGCCGCCGAATTTTTCGCGGATTTCATCGAGGCGCGGGAGACCGCCCTGGTCTTCGACGGCATCATGCAGCAGCGCCGCGATGACTTCATCTTCACCGCCGCCGTGTTGAATGACGATCGCCGCAACGCCAAGCAAGTGGCCGACATACGGCTGGCCCTTACCCTTGCGGCGCTGGTGTAGGTGCAGCTCCGCTGCGTAACCAAGCGCCTCCACAAAACGGTTTGTGAGCACCGGCTTTTCGATGATGGATTGTCCGCGGGTCAATTGTTTCGCTTATCTACGGCGCGCCTTGCCGAGCAGGCGGAGGATTTCGAGATAGAGCCAGATGAGCGTGACCATCAGGCCGAACGCGCCGTACCACTCCATGTATTTCGGTGCTCCACCCTGGACGCCACGCTCGATCATGTCGAAATCGAGAACCAGATTCAATGCCGCAATGATGACCACAAAGAGGCTGAAGCCGATCCCCACGGCGCCACTGCCGTTGATTGCCGGGACCTGAATGTGGAAGAAACCGCCAAGAACTATTTCCACGATATAGAGAAGCGCGATGCCGCCGGTGGCGGCGATCACGCCGAGCTTGAAGCCTTGCGTGGCGCGAATCATGCCGGTCTTGTAGGCAAGCAACATTACGAAAAGCGTGCCGAATGTGAGCCCGACGGCTTGCATCGCCACGCCCGGGTAGGTGCGCTCAAACATGGCGGAGATGCCGCCCAGCGCCAGGCCTTCAAGGAGCGCGTAGATCGGGGCGGTGAGCGGCGACCAATTTTGTTTGAAGATCGTAACCAGAGCGACGATGAAGCCGCCGAAAATGCCACCAACCATCCAAGGTATGGCCGCTTCCGGCGCCTGGGAGTGCGACAAGCCCCAGGTCCACGCGGCCGTGGCCACAACACAGAGCAGGAGCAGGCCCGTCTTGTTGACCGTGCCTTCGAGCGTCATCGCTTCGCCGATAGCGACTTGGCCTTTGAATGCCTTTTCATTCAGTGCTGGATTGGAAGTGCGCGTTAGATTCGCCATAAGTGTCTCCCCGCTTGGTTAGAAATATTAGTTTACTCCGCCTCGAACGCCAGTACAAAACCTGTCGTGCTTCCACAATCATTGCGATCAAACGGGTTTAGCTTCTCCTGCTATCTGGCTTTGGACTTGTTCTCTAAATTTCAGAGGATGATATATTTTTTCGAACAGTTCAGGCGTGCCTCCGGTTCCCCGCACGATTACCGTTCCATAGCCCAGGATTCTTCCGACGGCCGGCTCATCGACCACGACGCTCTCGATTCTGGAAAGCAGGATCTCGATGGTCCGGCGATCCGCGAGGCCGGTCTTTACAATGACCCTCTTGTTGGTGACAGCCATCTCGGTGGCGTTGCGCTTCAGCAGACCGATGCAAAAAATGGCCGCTCCGACGAGAAAGCAAACCAGGGCACCCAAATACATAAAGCTGCGCGAGGGTACGGCTTTAGCTTCTTCGGACTTTGAGAACGACGCAACTAGAAATGTTATTGCGAGCAGCTCGAAAACCACGGCGATGGCAACATGCCCCAGCATCACAATCCAATGCAGCTTGGTCTGATATTGGATGGTCTCACCCGGAATGAGATGCTTCTCGACGTAGCTCAAGGCGGCCCCTTGAAAGGATAGCAGCGATTTCTCTGGGAGTTCTGCGGATTGCGACCCCGAGAAACTCAGGTCCATGATAAACAGGAAAGCCAGGTTTTCAGCTGTCGATTTTTGGTAGCGCTAACGGGAATCGAACCCGTATTTTAGCCTTGAAAGGGCTACGTGCTAACCGTTGCACCATAGCGCCACCGTGGTGAGGATAGATCCTTACTAGAATAAGAAAAATAAGCGCAATGCACAAGCGACGGCGGGTCGCTCAAATGGCAGATCATGTTGTGGGCGGACATCGAACCCCCAGCGACGCTGGCTGGTTGGCTGAATTGTATCCGGGCGGCAGAGAATTTCTTCTTTGTCGGGTGGATTGAGAAGAGTCTTCATAAGCGGAATCGATTACTTCTGACGGTCCTGAAATTCTTCGTTCCACGCCATCTGGATGGCTTCGAGTTTGGCTTCGTTGGAGGCGGCAGGGTCGCCGGAGAAGCCGGGGAGTTCAGTGATCCATTTGTGCATGTCGGTGAAGCGTACGGTGAGAGGATCGACGTCCGGGTATTTGTCGGCTAGACCGATGGCGATGTCTTCGAAATTGTCCCAACCGAAGGTCGGTGGCATGGATGGCTCCTGCGGAAAGTTATCAGTATTTGGTTTTTAGTCCTAAGAGTACAGCAGAAAAGAACTCTTAGATTTCAGACCGAGTTATGAGAACTGAGGAACGGATACTTAGAACCCAGAACTCGGGACCGAGCACTGGCCGCGGAAACTCTCAGTGATCGAGTTCCTTGGCGTAATTCTTGTTCCAATCAGGAATTTCAACGACGATGTCAGTGGTCCCGTCGGGCACGGTCTGGCAACCAAGGCGCGACTTCGGCGTGATTCCCGGTGCTTCGTCGAGCTCGTCGAATTCCGCGTCGGTGGCTTCGTTGCATGATTCGAGGCCCTGGTGAACGATGACGTGGCACGTCGAGCAGGCGCAAACGCCGCCGCAGGCGTGGTCGAGGCCGGCCTTGATGCCCTCGGAAATGTCGAGGATGCTGCCCGGGAGGCCATTGTGGCCATACGGGATTTTCTCGGGATCAACCTCAATGGTCTTGCCGCTGGGAAGAAATGTCACCTTGAATTTCTTCGTGGCGGGTTTGTATTTGACTTCCTCGATGTATGGGTTGCTGCCGCCCATTTTGTTCCCCCTGATGCTCGCGGCGCTCACTTCGCGCCAAGCACGGGCGCAGGACTGCTGCGCCCCTACAAAGAAAACTTAGACCTCGGCCAGCCTGCGGCCTTCCAGGGCCGTTGAGACCGCCGAATTCATAAGTAGTTCCGCAAGATGCTCGGTCGCATGATTCAGATCGTCGATGCGCTTGCGAATCAATTTGTAGTCCCTGCCAGCGACGGATTCCTGCAATCGAGCGACGCTCGCGTCAATTTTAGCGCGCTGCTCAGCAGACAAGCCCGCGGCTTGCGGATTGGTCAGCGCCTTGGCGGTAGCCGTCAGAATCGATTCCGATTCCGTGCGCGCCTCGATGACCTGGCGCTCGGCGAAATCCTGCTCCGCGTATTCGATGGATTCCTCGAGCATGCGCTCGATTTCGGATTCGTTGATGCCGTAGCTCGGCTGGACTTCGATGGAATGCTGCTCGCCGGTGCGAAGATCCTTGGCGCCGACCTGGAGGATGCCGTTGGCGTCAATCAGGAATTTCACTTCGATGCGCGGCAGGCCAGCGGGCGCAGGCGGCACGCGTAACGTGAAGCGCGCAAGGGAGCGGCAGTCTTTCGCCAGTTCGCGTTCGCCTTGTAGGACGTGGATGTCGATGCCGGTCTGATTGTCAACGCCAGTGGTGTAGAGCTCCTGCGCGCTCGCAGGAATCGTGGAATTGCGCGGAATGATTTTTGCAACCGCGCCACCGTAAGTCTCGATGCCTAGCGAAAGCGGCGTGACGTCGAGCAGCAGCATGTTTTCTACACCGTGGTCGAGAATGTTGGCCTGCACGGCGGCGCCGAGCGCCACGACTTCGTCGGGATTCAGCTCGATGTGCGGCTTGCGATCGAAAAACTCCTGCACCGTGCGGCGGATCAGCGGCGTGCGCGTGGTGCCGCCGACGAGCACGACTTCGTCCAGGTCCGCAGGCTTGAGATGAGCGTCCGCAAGCGCTTGTTTGACCGGGCCCATGGTGCGTTCGACGACCGGGCGGATCCATTCCTCGAACGCAGCCCGCGTAAATCCCGTTCCGTAAACGGCGCCGTTTGGAAGAGGAAAACGCAGAATAGCTTCTTCATTCTCTGAAAGCCGATGCTTGACGGCGATTAACGCCTTACGCAGCTCCTGAACGAGCTCGGGTCGCTGCGTGATATCCACACCATAACAATCCATGATGTCTTGCTGGATATGCGACTGCACTAGATTGTCGATGTCGTCTCCGCCGAGGTGGGTGTCGCCATTGGTGGAAAGAACCTGGAAGATATCGCCTGCGGTCGTGGAAATCAGCTTGAGCACGGAAATGTCGAACGTGCCGCCGCCGAGATCATAGACGGCAACGCGGCCACGCTGTTTTTCGTGGAGGCCGTAGGCGAGCGCCGCAGCGGTCGGTTCGTTGACGAGCCGCAGAACCTCGAGACCGGCAATCTTGCCGGCATCTTTGGTAGCCAGGCGCTGTGCATCATTGAAATAGGCCGGCACGGTGATGACGGCGCGGTCGACGGTTTCGCCGAAAAGTGCTTCGGCCCAATTTTTCAGTTCGCGCAGTATGAAAGCGGAAATCTCCGGCGGGGTGAAAACTCTATTGCCGAGGAGGACGCGGATGACGTTTTTGCTCGCGGAATCAATGCGAAACGGGAAGAGCTTGAGTTCGCTTTGAACGTCGGCGGGGCCTCGGCCCATGAGGCGCTTCACGGAATAGATCGTGCGTTCCGGCTGCGTCAGAAGGCGACGGCGCGCCGGTTCCCCAACGATGATGCTGCCGTCAGGATCAAGACTAACGACCGAAGGGCAAAGCGTGTCACCGTAAGGGCCGGGGACACACTTTGGCTGACCCGTCTCCGCGTCCGTATATGCGACGAGACTGTTGGTGGTGCCGAGATCGATGCCGACAATGCGTCCCATGATAGGCCGCAGAGGCTAAGCCCCTGCGCTATAAAAGCTCCTTTTGAACGTTGGTGACCAAATTCCGAATGTAGGAGCGGCGATTCAACAGTTCGTTCAGTTGCGCCATGATCTTTTTTCGCGTAGCGGGGTCACCTTGCAAGGTAGCGTCCCATTCGCGTGCGGTGACTCGAAGCTGCGCATCGACTTGGCCGAGTTTATCCTGAAAATTCTTCTCGGCGGATTCGAGGCGGGTTTTCAACACGGCAAGGTCGCCTCCCGAGGCCTTCGCCTCGCGAAGTTCATCGAGCGATTCGTTCAGCTCAAAGACTTCTTCGAGCAACTCCGGCGGCGCCTGCTGTTTGTGTTCGCCCTCTTTGCGCGCGCCTTCGATGCCGAGGAGATACTCGACGCGGCCCACGGGATCGCGGAGCGCGCGATAGGCGTCGTTCAATTCCGAGCTGTGCTTGAGTGAGAGCTCGCGCTCCTGCTCGGTCGCGTTGACGAAATTGTCGGGATGCAGCTTCCAACTGAGCTGCAGGAATTTCTGCTCCAGCTCGCTCATTTCGATACAGAGTTTCCGCGGCATTTCGAAAAGCGCGAAATAGTCGAGCGCTTGGGGCAACTGCAAGAGCTTGCCGCAGCTCGAGCAAAAGTGCGTGCCAAACGTGCGCTCGTGGCAGCTCCAGCAAACCAGCGGTGGATTCGTTGCTGTCGATGGCGAAGTCATAAGAGTTTATTTACGCTCCAGGTCCAGAGATCCTGAAACCCCAGAAACAGCGGGCCAAGAATGTACTCGATCACAAAATCCGGCAGGAGATCGAGACCAAACCCAAGAAGATCCAGCATGTTCTACTCCGACGCGAGCACAAAAAAAGTGGCTGGCGGGTGCGGCTGCCAACCACTTGTCAGACTCGCCTGCGTTTTTCCCCACCGAAACCGCATCAGAGGCGAAGAGCGCAGACTAAAGTCCGTGCTACTAGGCCGTGAAAGAGCTGCCGCAGCCGCAGTTCCGCGCCGCGTTGGGATTCTGGAAAACGAATCCTTCGCGCATCAGCGTCTCTTCGTACTCGAGGGTCGTGCCGTTCAGGTACAAGAAACTTTTCGGATCGACGAAGAGGCGCGCGCCATGTTCTTCGAAGATCTTGTCGCGATCCCGCGCCTGAGTGTCGAGGCGCATGGCATAAGAGAGACCGGAGCAGCCCCCACCCTGCACGCCAACGCGCAGGCCGCCCACATCGGGAGACACACCTTCTTTTTCGAGCAGCGCGCGGATTTTCTGCGCGGCACGCTCGGTCAGTTGGATCTTCGCGACGTTCGTGCTTATTACTTCAGTTGCCATACAAATTCCTCATCAGCGGAGCGGTGGCCGGCTAGCCTAACCATAGGGATCCTTCACTTCACGTCCCGGCATGAACTCGCGACGCTCAGGATGACACGGCTGAGAGAAGGGCCACGACCTAAGCTTAGTGCGACGCCTTTTCGTGTGCTGGCACTTCCACGCCGTGCTTTTTCTTCCAGTCGCCAATGGCGGCCTTGATGGCATCTTCCGCCAGCACGGAGCAATGGATCTTCACCGGCGGGAGCGACAGCTCGCGCACAATGTCCGTGTTTTTGATCGAAAGCGCCTCTTCGACCGTCTTGCCCTTCACCCACTCCGTGGCAAGCGAGGAGCTGGCGATGGCCGATCCACAGCCAAAGGTCTTGAACTTGGCTTCTTCAATGACCTTGGTATCGGGATTGATCTTCATCTGCAGCTTCATCACATCGCCGCACTCCGGCGCTCCGACGAGACCCGTGCCGACGTTGGGGTCCTCCTTCGAGAGGCTGCCGACGTTGCGGGGATTATTGTAGTGATCCACCACTTTATCGCTGTATGCCATTAGCCGTTGCTCCTTGCCAGATTCACGAGATTCCCGAAACCGGCACTCTTGACTGCTTTGTCCGTGAGCGAAACGTTCGGCACGGAAGCCGAACGGCCCGCGGTCAGCTGACGAAGAGCGTCCTTGATGAACTCCGCGCCGAGCCCGAGCATTTTCAGAAAGGCGCGCACTTGCTGAAGCTCGTGGAAAGAGCGCTCGCCGGCGACGGCGGCCTCTTCCCCCTCCCCACCGTAGGGCACAAACGTCACGCGGAAAGCCGCGCCGGTGCCGCCGATGGAGCGATGAATGCGAATTGTTCCTTCATTTGCCATGTTGTCTCTTCCAGTCCTTTAGGCGGTTTGCCATTTCATTTTCGAGATATCGATTCCCTCTTTGGCCATTTCATAGAGCGGGGACAGTTCGCGCAACTTGGTGACGACCTGTACCATCTTGTCGATGACGTAGTCAACTTCCTCCTGGGTGTTGAAGCGCCCTAGACCGAATCGAATCGAGGTGTGGGCGAGGTCTTCGCCGACGCCTAATGCTTTGAGTACGTAGCTAGGCTCAAGGGTTGCCGAAGTACAGGCAGAACCGCTTGAAACCGCGATGTCGTTAATACCCATGAGCAGCGATTCGCCTTCGACATAGGCAAAGCTCATGTTCAGGTTGTTCGGCAGGCGGTGCTCCACCGAACCGTTGATGAAAACTTCGTCCAGCTTGGTTTCCAGGCCCTTTCGGAGACGCTCGCGCAGGCCGAGCAAACGCGCCGCCTCTTCCGGCATTTCTTTCTGTGCGATTTCGCAGGCTTTGCCGAGGCCCACGATGCCAGGCACGTTCAGCGTGCCGGAGCGCATGCCGCGCTCGTGCCCTCCGCCGTCAATGATGGCCGAAAGCTGCACGCGAGGATTGCGGCGGCGGACGTACAAAGCGCCAACACCCTTCGGCCCGTAAATCTTATGGCCGCTGATAGCCAGCAGGTCGATGTTGTCCTTCTGGACGTCGACCGGAATTTTACCGACAGCCTGCACGCCGTCCACGGCGAAGAAGATGCTGTGTTCCTTAGCGATCTTGCCTATTTCTGCGATGGGATTGATCACGCCAATTTCGTTATTGGCGTACATGATGGTGATCAGAATCGTTGTTGGCTTAATAGCCGCCTTCAGATCCTCAAGACTTACGCGCCCATCCCGTTGGACCGGCAGGTAGGTCACTTCGAAACCATGCTTTTCCAGGTTCTTGCAGGTATCCAGCACAGCCTTGTGCTCGATGGCCTGGGTGATGATGTGATTGCCCTTTTCGCGGAACATCTCCGCGATGCCTTTGATCATCAGGTTATCAGATTCAGTGGCACCGCTCGTGAAGATGATCTCCTTCGGCGTTGCGTTGATCAGCGAGGCGATTTGTTGGCGCGAGGTTTCGACGGCCTCTTCGCCCGCCCAGCCGAAGGAGTGATTGCGGCTCGCGGCGTTACCAAATTTCTCCGTAAAATACGGCAGCATTGCTTCGACAACGCGCGGATCGACCGGGGTGGTGGCATGATTATCCATGTAAATTGGTAGCTTGACGGTCATATTCCCTCTTCTCCTAAGTCCTCAGCGCTACGAGAGCGGGCTCGTGCGGCTCTTCGCTCATTTGAGAAATCGTGACAGTGCTCAACACATTCAAAATGCTTTCATTCACGCGGCGCAGCGGCTCGCGGACAGAGCACTTTTCTGTGGCGTCACAGTTCCCGTGGCTGGTAACGCACGAAGTAATCAGCACCGGACCATCGATGGCCGAAATCACATCGAGCGCGCTAATCTGCCCCGGCTCCTTGGCCAATTGATAGCCACCGCTGGAACCGTGCTTCGCGGCCACGAGTGAATGATGCGCCAGCTTTTGCAGCACCTTCGCCATAAGCGTAGCTGAGATGCCATATTCCACCGCAATCTCGTTCGCGCTGCAGGCGTGCTCCTGGCGATGCATCGCCAAGTGCTTGACGGCAATCAGTCCGTAGTCGGCTTTTTTGGAAAGCTTGAACATCGTTCGAGAAACCTTCCGGACGCTCCGCAATATGCGACTGAATCAGTCGCACATGAAGTATATTCACGTAGCACTCAAAAGTCAACCCAGGTCCTTACCAGATTTAAACCCAACCCCTGTATTTCTACTAACTTATAGTAAGACTAAAATAGTCTTACTTGCTCTTAATCTCGCTCAACGGTCGACTGTTCCAGTGAAGGGCCAGATTCGAACGGCAAAGTGCGATTCGCTGAGTTTGCCGCCTCGACATGGTAGCCTAGAGTTTCGATGGAGGAGATGGATGCTCGGATACATCCGGGGACGAAGAGAGTTGGCGGCCCGATCCGTCTTGGGACTGCTGCTGCTCCTGCTCGTTCCAGCCCATGGCCGAGCGCAAACGCTAAAGCCTCCGCCAATCGATCGACCCAAGGACGCCAGAGTCAAAGCAAAGAAGAAGCGTTTGCCGGAGCGCACTTTTGTTCTGGTCGGTGCCGGCGATATTGCTAGTTGTAAGAATCCTGAAGGAGCCCGGGCGACAGCCAAGCTGATCGAGCAAATCCCCGGGACGGTTTTTGCCGCAGGCGACCTGGCCTACGAAAACGGGAGCGCGGAAGATTTCAAAAATTGCTATGACCCGGCCTGGGGCCGCTTCAAAGACCGGACCAAACCGGCTCTTGGGAATCATGAGTATGTCGATCGTACGGCGTTGGGCTATTTCCAATACTGGGGAGCGCAGGCAGGGCCACCTAGCAAGGGCTACTATAGCTACGACCTAGGCGACTGGCACATCGTGGTGCTGAATACCAATTGCGACGCGAAGGACTTGGGCGGCTGCGCCCCCGGCTCACCGCAAGAGATGTGGCTGAAAGAGGATCTTGCGAAGCATCCCAACGCTTGCGTTCTCGCATACGGCCATCACGCGCTCTTCAGCAGCGGGGTCTTCAGGAGGCATGCTGTACATCCCGAGTTGAAACAGCTCTGGGAAGACCTATACGCCGCCCACGCCGATTTGGTTCTCGCCGGACATGAACATTCCTACGAACGTTTTGCGCCGCAAGACCCCGAAGGCAAAGCCGACCCCGCGAATGGAATCCGCGAAATCGTCGCCGGAACCGGCGGCCGCAGTCACGATCTGTTAGGCTTCGCCACTCCGAACAGCGAAGCTCGGGAATGGGACACGTTTGGCGTGCTGAAGCTTACGCTCTCACCTGGGAAGTACACTTGGGAATTTATTCCTGAAGAAGGGAAGTCATTTCATGACTCCGGCAGCGGCGTCTGCCACAACTATCCGACCGAATCGAACTAAGCACCCGCAATTCACGCCTAAGGCTTCGGGCTAAAGCAGGTACCAGCGGCAGCTTCGATTAGCTTCTGCACGGCAGGCGCGGGAATCAGCAGCAACTGGGCCTTCGGTTTTTTCGCCTGTTCCAGGATGGCCAGCTGTTGCGCTTTCCAGGAGTCAGAAGCTGGCTGCCCCTTTCGGATGGCGTCGAGAGCCGCAACCCCCGCCGTCCCCAGCGCGGCGAGATCCCGAGAATTTGTCGCAACTTCCTTCACCAGAAATGAGCGCTGCGCAAGCGGCTGAAGCATGGCGTCATTGTCGCGCCAAGTTGTGAGTTGTGCGCGGAGCCGCGCCTCCGCAACCGGATCGTGACAAGCAGATGCGACGAACTGATCGACCAGCTCGCCAAAACGCCGTCCCGCGTCGCTTTCTAACGGAACCGCATCCACCACGCGATTCATTGGTGTAGCACTCGTCGGCTCCGCCGGGGCCGTCTGTTCGCGGGTGTAGTCCTTCACCGGTTCGATAACCTCGGCAAGAGTGCCGAGCGCGGCAAATTCCGCCGCGGATGCTGAACCTGCGAGGCGCTGCAGCATGTGCCGCGAAACGCTCCGGTGCGTGAGCCCCAGCCACTCGAGCCGGGCGCTGACAAAATCCAACCGCGCATACATGGAAACGTTGTCGCGAACTTCCTCCCGAGACCACAGGCGTTCTGCAATCGCGGCATTCCTTGGCCAGATACGAGAATCCACGTTTTCCGGATTCACGTACTCCGACCACATGCACGATTCACCTCCCAGAATTCGCTGCTTCTCCTCTGCCGAGAGATTTGCCGCATCTCCGCTGGTCGGATCCACGGCATAATGCCGCGCCGCCGGCCAACCCAAATCCAAGTAATAGCCATTCGACAAAATCCCGCGGTACCCCTGTTTTGCCGCTTGCGCCAGCGAAGCTTGTCCGCGCCACGACTGAATCACAATATCCTTCGGCACTCCCGGCACCAGCACTTCGTCCCAGCCAACCACCGTTTTGCCATGCTTCACCACCAGCTTCTGTACGCGTCCGCTGAAATACGCCTGCAGTGCTTCGTTGTTCTTGAGCCCATGGTCCTTCATGAACGCTTGAATCTTCGGGTTGGAGTCCCATTCTTTGCCGTTCACCTCGTCGCCGCCAATATGAAAATAATGGTCGGGAAAGACTTTGGCCATCTCGGCGATGAAGTCATCGAGAAACTTGTAAACTTTTTCGCTCGTCGGGTCCATTGCCGGATCGAAAACTCCCCACTTCCGCTCGATTTCGTACGGTCCTTTTCCGCTGGCCAGCTCGGGATGCCCCACGAACCACGCCGTACTGTGCCCCGGCATGTCGAATTCCGGCACCACGCGAATTCCGCGGTCCCTCGCGTACGCAATCAGATCGCGGATCTCGTCTTGCGTGTAGTAAAGGGCGTTGGAGCCCAACTCGTGAAGTTTCGGAAATTTCTTGCTCTCGACGCGGAAGCCCTGGTTCTCCGAGAGGTGCCAGTGGAAAACGTTCATCTTCACGACTTCCATGCCATCGATATTGCGGCGAATGACTTCGAGCGGGATGAAATGGCGGGCGGAGTCGATCATCAAGCCGCGCCACTGGAAACGCGGCCGGTCTTCGATCGTGACCGCTGATGCGGCGAATCCGCCGGGCGAAACATCCACCAGTTGAAGAAGCGTCTGGAGTCCATGCAGCGTGCCGAGCGGTGTAGAAGCTCGGAGCCTTGCGCTCGCGGTACTCACATCAAGGATATAGGATTCATCTTCGCCGACTTGCTGAATTTCCTTGCTCGCGTGATCGGTCTGAATCACAAGCGTTGCTTTTGCTGTCTGGGCCGGCTTGAGGGAGAGCGGGAGGCCAGTTTGACGCGCAAGTTGCCTCAGGAATCGCTCACCGGCGCGCTCCAGCCGCGGTTCGGTATAGCCGGTAAACGCCATCGAAAACGACGAGTCCACTCCCAGGCTCCCGGTCACAGGCTGCGCGCGCCAGGGAAGCGGCATCAGATTCAATGCAGGCTGTTGAGCTGTGGTCATCACCGGGTACAACAAAACGCAAAGAACAAGTATGCCAAGACCTTGCAACCGCGTATTCTGAGCCATTGTCCGGAAAATCCTCCCACGCAGGGTAGAAATTTCTGACGACTGCTATGTAGCACCAGCTTCCGCATACTGTCATATCTTCAGCATCCCGCGAAGAGGATTCCTTACGCGGCCAAAAGAATCCATATGGCCTCCCTATAAGTTTGCAAGCTGCGGTTTTCCCCGCCTGAGTTAGAATAAGCCCAGACGCGTGGCGCCTATGATTTCACGATGAAAACTTCGATTGCCATCTACCCCGGTTCGTTTGACCCGGTCACCAACGGACACCTCGACCTGATCGAGCGCGGGGAAAAGATGTTCGATTTGCTAATCGTCGCGGTGCTGCAGAACGCCGATAAAGAGCCTCTGTTTTCCGTGACCGAACGCGTCGAAATGCTGCGCGAAGTAACCAAACAGTGGCAGAGCGTGGAGATTGACGTTTTCGGCGGACTCTTGGTGGACTACGCAAGGAAGCGCGGCGCTGGTGTTATCTTGCGCGGCATCCGCGCCGTCTCCGACTACGAATATGAATTGCAGATGGCGCTCATGAACCGGAAACTTGAGCCGCGGCTTGAGACGGTTTTCATGCTACCAGGCTTGTCCTACAGCTATTTGAGCTCGAAGCTGGTCCGCGAGATTGCGCAGCTCGGAGCATCGCTCAAAGGTCTCGTGCCGGAATTGGTTGAACAACGTTTGCGCGCCAAAGTTTCGTAAGCGAATTTGGCGTCAGCCGTAAACTGTGAATTTTTTTTCGAGGAGCCAAGGTGCAACTAACGGATCGCATCAATCGCATACAAATCTCGCCGACCGCCGCGGTGATCGCTGAGGCGGACAAGCTGAAGGCGCGCGGCGTGGACGTCGCGGACTTCGGCCCGGGCGAGCCAGACTTCCCCACGCCCGATCACATCAAGAGAGCAGCGATCAAGGCGATCGAGGAAAACAAATCGAAGTACACGCCGACGGGCGGCATCATGCATCTACGCGAAGCCATCTGCGCATGGCATAAGCGCGAGCTCGGCTCTTCGTACGACGCAAGAGAGTGTGTGGTCAGCGTCGGCGGAAAGCACTCCATCTTCAACGTGATGAGCGTGCTGATTCAGCAGGGCGACGAGGTCATCATCCCCGCGCCGTACTGGGTGAGCTTCCCGGACATCGTGAAATATGCGGGCGGAACGCCGGTATTCGTGGAGACGAAGCCGGAAGACGGCTTCAGCGTGAAGGCGGCCTCCGTCGAAAAGGCCATCACTGCTAAAACACGGTTGCTGGTCCTGAATTCGCCGAACAATCCCACGGGCGGTGTCGTACCCTCGGATGAGTTCGAGCGCATCTTGGCGGTCTGCAAGAAGCACGACGTCTGGCTGATGGGCGACGAGTGTTATTCGCACTTCACCTACGATCCGCACAAGCCGCACTCGATCGCCAGCGCGGCGAGCTCGAAAGAAAGCGTCATCATCATCGGTTCGGTTTCGAAAACGTTTGCGATGACCGGCTGGCGCATCGGCTACACGCTAGGGCCTGAAGCTCTGATCCAGGCGCTAATCAAGCTGCAAAGCCAATCCACGTCAAACGCCACATCGATCGCGCAATACGCCGCGCTGGAAGCAATGCGCGGCACCATGGAAACCGTGCCGGTCATGCTCGCCGAATACGCCAAGCGCCGGAAACGCATCGTGGAAGGCCTGCGCGCGATTCCCGGGGTGACCTGTGAGTGGCCAGGCGGTGCTTTCTACGCATTCCCGAACATTTCCTCGCACCTTTCGCGCGGCTCCGGCAAACCAGCGCTGGCGAAAACGTGCACGGAGATCTCGAAGATGCTGCTGGAACAAGCGCGAGTGGCAGTCGTGCCGGGCGAAGCCTTTGGCGCGCCAGGCTACCTGCGGCTTTCCTACGCCACGTCCATCGAACGAATCGACGAAGGACTGCGCCGCCTCGAACGCTTTTTCTCTCGCGCTGAAGCCGCATCGTAAACCGTGAGGCCTACGCCCACACGCATCGAGCCCATCTTCTGCCCGCGTCTCTGGGGAGCGCGCTCGCTGGCACCGCTCTTCCCCGAAAAATCCAATCTGACTGAGCCGCTGGGCGAAGCATGGCTCACGGGCGTGGATTGCCGCATCGTTTTCGGACCTTTCGCCGGAAAAACGCTCCGCGGGGCCTGGATGGAAATGCCTGTGGAGTGGCGCGGCAGCCAACTCGCCGCCGAAGCGAACTTCCCGCTACTCGTCAAATTTATATTTCCGAACGAAAAGCTATCGCTCCAGGTTCATCCGGACGATGCTTATGCATCCGTCCACGAAAAGGCCGCCGGCGGCCGTGGAAAAACGGAGATGTGGCACGCGGTTTCCACGACGGCCGGAGCGCAATTGCTGCTCGGGCTGAAGCCGGGCGTAAGCAAAGAGAAATTCCGCGAGGGGTTGGCGTCGCACACCTTGGAAGAGCTCTTTGAGACACACTCGGTCCGAACCGGCGACACGTTTTTCGTGCCTCCGGGTACCCCGCACTCCATTGGTCCAAACATGGTTATCTGCGAAGTGCAGGAGTATTCCGACTTGACGTACCGAGTTTACGATTTCGGTCGCGTCGATACGCATGGAAAACTGCGCGAACTGCATGTTGAGAAAGCGCTCCAGGTGACGAACTTCGGGAAACCCGCTGGAGGGAAAGTAACTTCGCTGCTTCTTCCTGCCGATAGTGCAACGAGATCGCTGCTCGCCGCTTGCCGCTACTTCGCGACGGAACGCTGGGAGTGCTCCGCAAAATGCGAAATCCCGGTTGATCCCGAGCGTTTCGAGCTCATCGTGATTCTGCAAGGCGCGGGCAGCTTTGCCTGGCCGGGCAGTGCAACGCGCTATCACCGCGGCGAATGCTGGCTGGTGCCCGCCTCGCAGGCACGCTTCGACGTTTTGCCGGAAACGGCTACGTCTCTGATCCGGACCTATGTGCCGGCTATCCCGGTATTGCGGACGGAATTACATCGAGATGGAATTTCAGCGGGAGCACTCGCGCAAGTTATTTTCGATTGAGGCTGTTCAATAATGGCAAGGGAACAACTAACGGTGCACGCGGTGATCCTTGCGGGAGGTCGCGGCACCCGTTTCTGGCCGTGCAGCCGCACGCGCATCCCTAAGCAACTCTTGAACATCGTCGGCAAGGACAGCATGTTGCAGCAGACCGTCGCGCGTCTGAGGCCGCTGATTTCCGCCGAGCGCATCTGGACGGTCACGAATGCCGAACAAGTCGCCGGCGTCCGCAAGCAGGTTCCCGCAGCCGCGCGCAAGCGCGTGCTGATCGAACCGATGGGGCTGAACACTGCGGTGGCGATTGGTCTAGCGGCCATTCACATTCGCCATGTGGCACGCAGCGACGCGTTGATGGCGGTGCTCCCCGCCGATCACTACATCGAGCAGCCGCAGGAGTTTCGGGAGATCGTGAACGCCGCTCTCGGCGTGGCTCGCGAACCTGGGCGCATGGTGGTGCTGGGCATCCCTGCGACCAGGCCGGAGACGGGGTTTGGCTACATCGAAAGAACAGGGGAACCGTTCGGAGCCAAAGGCTTTCCCGTTTTTTCCGTGCGGCGATTCACGGAGAAACCCGAACTGAAGCTCGCACAGGAATATGTTGCTTCCGGAAACTATCATTGGAACGCCGGGATGTTTTTCTGGCGGGTTTCCACATTTCTCGAGAATCTGAAGAGTTTTCTGCCAAAGACGCAGGCCGCGTTGGAAAAACTTGCTGAATTTATCGGAACCCGGGATTACGAGCGCAAGTTGTGCGCCATCTATACGAAGCTCGAAAATGTCTCCGTGGATTATGCCGTCCTCGAGCCTGCCACGCGCACGGAGGGCCCACCGCACGTGTTTGTGATTCCCGCCGAAGTGGGCTGGAGCGACGTCGGTTCCTGGGCGGCTGTCTATCAGTTGCTGGCAAAGAAAAACGGCGAGAACGTCATTGCCGGGCAAGGTCACACGCTCGATGCGGAAGGCAACTTTCTTTGTAGTCCTTCAAAATTCGTGGCGGCGATTGGTGTGCGCGACCTGATCGCGGTTGAGACGCCCGATGCGCTGCTCATCTGCCCGCGCGACCGCGCGCAAGACGTCGGAAAAATCGTGAAATGGCTGGAAGAGCAAAAACTAAGAAGGCTCTTGTAGGCGCCGCCTGGCGCCTGCCCCGCACCTGGGGACGCAGACGGTCCTCCTCAACAAGGCCAATCCGGCTGTTGGCGAAGAGCTGGCATCGCGTATACTCACTTGCAATGACCTCGATTCGATTTGGAACCGACGGCTGGCGCGGCGTCATCGCCGAAGATTTCACCTTCGCGAACGCACGCATCGTGGCCCGGGCCATCGCCCGTTACGTGGTGCGCTGCGAAGATGCGCGCAAGGGCGTCATCATCGGCTACGATCATCGCTTCGTTTCGGACGGCATCGCTGCAACCGTCGCCGAAGTGATTTCCGCCAGCGGAACGCCCGTTTTTTTGGCAGACAAGCCCTGTCCTACGCCGGCAGTTTCCTTGCTCGTGCGGCAGCGCCGAGCGGCCGGCGGCCTCATGATCACCGCGAGCCACAATCCCTATCAGTGGAATGGCATCAAATACAAGGCGAGCTACGGCAGCTCGGCATTACCTTCGATCGTGACGCAGATCGAAAAGGATCTCGATGTCGTCCAGAAAGAAAGCGTGCCGCCTCTGCCGCCGAGAAAAAATTTGATTCAACCCCTGGAGCCGCGCGCGCCGTATCTCGACACACTCGAAAAACTGGTCGATTGGCAACGGCTGCGCGGCGCGAAGCTTCGCTTCGTCTCTGATGTCATGCATGGCTCGGCCACGGGCTTGCTCGCCGAACTCTTCCGGCGCAATGGCATCACCTGCGATGAAATTCGCGGCGCGCACGACCCGCGCTTCGGCGGCGTTCACCCGGAGCCTATCGAGCCGCATATCGAGGCCTTGCGGCAAGCGCTGCTGGGCGGAAAATTCGACGCCGGCTGGTGCGCCGATGGCGATGGCGACCGCATCGGCGCCATCGACCGTGACGGTACGTTCGTGAATCCGCATCAAATCTTTGCACTGCTCGTCTGGCACCTCGCCGGGACTCGTAACCTGCCTGGAGACATTGCAAAAACTTTCTCCGTTACCAAACTCATCGACAAGCTCGCCGCAAAATTCGGCCGGAAACTCCACGAAACGCCCATCGGCTTCAAGTACATCTGCGAATTGATGCTCGAACAGAATATTTTGATCGGCGGCGAAGAAAGCGGCGGCATTGGTACCAACCTCTACATCCCCGAACGCGACGCGACGGTTTCCGCGCTTTTCCTCGCGGAATTGGTGGCCTGGCACGGCAAATCACTTGGCGAGCTGCTCGCCGTGCTTCACGCCGAGTTTGGCGAGTATCATTACGGCCGCGTGGACCTTGCCCTGAAACCCGGCCAAAAAGAAAAAGCCATCGCTCACTTTTCGAATGACAAGCTGAGCCGTATCCTTGATCTTCCGGTGGTGCGCCGGGAAGATATGGACGGCATCAAGCTCTATCTAGGAGAGACCGGATGGCTGATGGTCCGCGCCTCAGGAACCGAGAGTCTTTTGCGCGTATACTCTGAAACCGGCAAACGCGAAACGACTCGCCGCGTTCTCGAAGCCGTAGCTCAGATG
>Ga0209577_10000403_pt1 | contig 43934 bp, 33 predicted proteins | sample GraSoiAngelo_109_FD_185874 | JGI IMG/M metagenome (GOLD analysis project Ga0209577, IMG submission 185874) | Grasslands soil microbial communities from the Angelo Coastal Reserve, California, USA - 14_0903_12_20cm (SPAdes) (version 2) | ecosystem: Environmental > Terrestrial > Soil > Grasslands... | reverse complement strand
TAGGCTTCTTAGGCACGGGCGCTTGATTTTGGTCTGGCCCTGTGAGAATCTCTCGGCCCGATGGACGAGGACCGCAGTCAGGAACGCAAGAGAACATGGTTCATTTGGGGCATGGTCCTCGCTGGGGTTCCGTCCGTTGCCCTGATTATCGGACTGTTCCACGCCTTTGCAGGAATTAGCGAGCAGAAGGCAACGGGCCTGGCAGCGGTGGCCGGTGGTATTGCAGAGGCGTATGTGACAGTCGGCCTCGTCCTCACCTTCATGATCCCGGTGGCAGCGATTGTCCTCTTGGGCAGGTCGTTCTCTTCAGGACATGGGATACGTGCCCTGTTCGCGGCGCTCGCCATCTGTTGGAGCGGACTGTTGCTTTCCCTATATGGCTTCGCCGCCTGGATGTTTTTCGTCTACCTGCCCCGTCACGGAGCCGGTCCTCGATAAGCCCTAAGCCGCGCCAATGTGTCGCGGATTTTGCCGGGCGAGGTCGCGGGTTTTTCGTGAGGTGCGGGTCTGGAGTTTTGTTTGTGGTCGCGCGGGGACTTGGCTTGCGGATGCGGCAATTATCGAAGAGAGGAACTGCGGTCTTGTCGGCCTGATGGCGGCATGCTGATCCGGCACAGTAAGTGGGTGGTCAGGCTGCGTCGCAGGAGTTCGGGTCGACGGGAATATCCCACTCATCAAGTAGCCATTCTGGGACGTAGACCCGATTCTTGTTGCGCTCGCACCAGCTGCGTAGCTCCGCTGAGGAGACATACGTCTCTACCGTGAGTCGCAATTGCCTGACTTGCGTTTCGAACTCGGTAGGGAGAACTCGCGCGGGCGGAATGGGGCGGCCCCAGTTGGGATTTCCGCGTTTACGAACAATACGTGGCTGGGCGGCTGGTTCTGCCATAGCCCCCCGATAATACTCTGCCCGGTTAGACTTCGCGACTTCGGACCCTCGCGTGGTCGGGGAAACGAGATGCACGGACGTCTCCCCTCAAAGAGCTGATCTCCGCGTGGCTAGAATCGCCTTTCGCCTGCGTGGCGGACCTGCCTTGTGGCGGATGCGGGGAGTCGCCGTTGCAATTTGCCCGTCACCTGCCTTTAGCAGGAATGGAAAAAGCCTTCGTGCGTTGACGAAGGCATGGATGTGGGCAGCGAGTCCAAGATTTCATGGTCGCTGCCTAATGCTTCAAAGGAGTCATTCCGGTCTCTTTTCCTTGTCCGCCGGCCTGAGTAATGGTTCGCGATTGGCGTATCACTGATACTTTATGTCCTGTGTCGTGGCATCTACCCGGTATTTTGCTTGATACTACCGTGTCTCCCTCTATTGGTTCGTTGTCAAATTCACAGTCCCATTCTTTTGCTTTAGGGTCCAATGGATCTCCGTTTTTTACTTCCACTGTTGCCCAATTTTCAGGGGGCGAGTGATTAGAGAGATTTGCACGGAATCGGTTTTCCTCGACCGACCATGCCCGTTTTACTACTATGGCGGCTGTCGGTGGATTGTCGTCACCACACCCGACCAAGAACAGCAAGAACAATGGCCAAGGCTTCATAGACGTTACCACCTCCAGCTTTTGCGCTGCGACGAGAGCCAGCATCTCCTGTAGGTTTTTCATTTCTGAAGGAGGGAAATCGCTCTTCGCAATCGCGGATACGATGTCGTTGTCCAAGTAGGCTTTCATCGTTTTTCAATCAATTATGGCAGACTGCTCGAAGTACAAAACGTTCGAGTTGAATGAAAAAACCGCTCATTGGCGGTCTGAGTGGGGGAGGGCCTCGCACGCTGCCACCGTGCGACGGATTTTGAGCGGCTGAAGCGCATGTTGCCGCAGGCTGAGCAATTCAATTCGGGAAAAGCGAAAAAAGACTGAGATGCTCAAGCTTCTTATCGATGAGCATATCTCCCCGGAGGTCGCGGAGGGGCTCCGGCGTCGCACTCGGTCGTTGATCGCTCAGTGTATGGCGGAATGGGAGGGGAGTGAATTCCTGGGACAGGAGGACTCCAGTTGTTTGCAGCAGACTGCCGTGCAAGGGTTGACGCTCGTTACTTATGACCGAAGAACCATTCCGCCATTGTTCAAAACCTGGGCGGAGGAAGGGCGAGACTATGGTGGAGTGATTTTTCTCGATGACAAGACCATCTCACCGGCCGATAAAGGTGGCCTGGTACGCGCACTGATCCGTCTCTTCCAGGAAACTGGCAAATGCGATTGGACTAATCGCATCTGTTTTTTGCGCCGTTGATTGGCTGGCTTCAGAAGGGTCACCACAGCAGATGCGCTTCAAATTGTCGTGCAACCGAAGCTGACTCGAAGATACGGGGTGCCGCACGGCGTGAACTGCCTGGCCTGATCAGATCGCCCACAGTTGTGTGGCTTCATTGCAACAAGTCCTGGCAGGTGGAAAAGCCGCAGAAGGACAAAGGACAAGGGAATAGTGAGACAATCCTGTCGCAAGAACCTCCTGGATTCGTCGTCCTACCTGGCTGACGGGTCCTTGGATTGCCAGATTCGGCAAGCCCTACTGGCTCTTCGATCAAAGGAAAATGTCATGAAGGCACCTGCCGTAGCAAATGCACTACGTCCTCTTCTTATCGTGGCTGCATGTCAGCCAGCATTCATCTGGAGCCCACTGGCGTAGGCAAGTCGTCCATCATCGCCCAGCTAGCAAGATCCCTGAATCTTTGGTTGCGGGACATTACGCTCTCCGCTGCTGGATCGGGTGGACCTGTCGAGCCGCCTTACGTACCAAAGGTCGATCCAGTCGGCGATCCCGAATTCCTCCCCGCAGACGACGGCGGCAGTCTCTGCTGAATCCGAGCAGTGAACCCATCCCAGACTCGCCAGCGGCACAGTACGCAGTCGGGTCCGCCCTCGCTCGTCGCGCTTCCGACACAAATTTTGACCGCATTTGCCGGTATCTCGTCCGCATGCCTACCGAGTTTCGCGTCCTGGGAGTGTGCGTGATGCCAAGCTCCGCGATCAGAAGATCAGCTACATCGCCGGTTACACTACTTGGCCTGTTCAGGAGCACCAGGTGTTGGCTTAAACAAGGGCCGGAAATAGCTCGTATCCAATTGTATACAAAGCACGTTATCGAAGCAGACCGCTTCCCCGGCGGTTGCGAGTCCAGACCCAAGTTGTGTAAACTCGAGTAATCAAAACGTAGTCGGGGATATACCATGAAGACGGTAAACATTCACGAAGCCAAGACACAGCTCTCAAGACTCGTGGAAGAGGCGTCCAAGGGTGAATCGTTCGTCATCACGAAGGCGGGGAAGCCCATCGTAAAGGTTACGGCGTTTAGCGCTCCAACGCGTGCCCGGGTCCGTCGACCCGGCTTTATGGCGGAACAGATTTCCGTGCCGGACTACTTCGACCAAACGGGTCGAAAGGAGATTGAGCGGATCTTTCCAGAGAATGAGCTCCGGTTCAGCGCGGCCAGCACAGGCCGACCCTGGGGGGTATCACGCTTCTTACCATCGATTTTCTAGTGGCGCGGTTCCCCGGGCCGATACGGTAAAGTGTGAGAAAGTTCCACCGCAGCCGCAATGCCGTTCCATACGTGGAACGTGTCTTCGATAAACACAGACCATTGGGGGATGCTGAAGATTTATGGCTTGGCCGCCCTCGGCGAGTCACAAGAAATCGGAGCGACTTGCATTGGCAGCACTGGTCGGCACCTACTGTGGAACCAAGGCCCCGGGTTTTCCTGAAGACTATGTTTTCGGCAACGCTCAATACCCGGTGACTGGTCTTACTTCACGTTATCAAGCCTTGCAACTTCAGTTTCAACGCCGTACCTCGCACGGACTGCAAATATTTGCCGCGTATTCATGGGCACATTCCGTCGATGATGCGCCGATTTACCGGGGCAGCGCAGCAGCGTACTCGCTGATCCGCGGTGACTCCGATGTTGACCGTCGGCACGTACTGCGTGTCGGAGCAACATACTCCCAGCCGCGTATCACAGGCATGCGGCTCGCCTGTAGATTGTTTAACGGGTGGAGTACAGCGCTGAACATTGCAGTTCAGTCCGGAACTCCTTTCTCGATCAACCCCGGGAGCATGCTGCTGGTCCTGCCAGATGGTGAACAAGTAACGCGGCCAGCGAATAAGAATACGGGTGTGTCTGCCCGGATACGGAACGTAACTGCACCGGGCGGATGGCAGCTGAATCCCGCGGCGTTCAACGAGCCAGCGCCAGACGTGGTTGGAACGGCTGGCCGAAACACTTTCAGAGAATTTGCTGCCGGACAGGCGGATGTTGCACTGACGAAGGAGTTTTCCTTGACTGAGCACGCGAGAGTTCACCTTCGCGCAGAGATTTTCAACATAACCAACCATCCGAGCTCCTCTAACTTTGACAGTGCCGGACGTCACAGGCAACGAGGTCGAATTTCGGGCAGGCACAGAACCTGCTCGGAAAATCGCTTGGCGAACTGAATCCGCAGTACCAAATTGGTGGGCCAAGAAGCGTTCAAATGGCAGTTCGGGTGATGTTTTGACGTGGGTAGGAAGCAACGGGCCCTCACCGTAACAAGGCTTTCGTCCGGAACCGCGCGGTGATGCCGAGAACGATGTTGCCGTACGGATTCCATTAACCCTCTAGAAAGACCAATCCGGTCGGTCTTATCGTCTGCGACGGCAGGCAAAGGATAAGTGTCGCCGTCTGTAATCCGCCTGTTGGAAGAGACACGTACTTCGCCCGCGGATGCGGGACTGGCGTCGAGTTCGATAGGCACAAAAGGAGAGCGCTGGCGTGAAGAAAGAGTGGATGGAATCAACAGAGAAACTCAAGATGGCAAAAGTTGAAGTGGAAGAACTGTCATCGTACCAAAGCCTACAATCCGCTACTTCGACGGAAGATCGAGATCTTGACCAGCGTAATTCAAGTAACGCTGGCACACCCTCGTTAAGGCTTCCGGATAGAAAGTATACAGGTCTCGCCAACGAAGGACGCTTTTACTTCTTATTTTTCTTATCATCTGGGTTCTGCGGGATTCTATACGAGTTCGTTTGGCTACGTCTGGCTATGGCGCAATTCGGTGTCACGACTGCTCTTGTCTCAATTGTGCTGTCAACCTTCATGGCGGGTCTAGGTCTGGGTTCCTGGGCGGCAGGAATTCTGGTGCGGCGCTACGACGACAAAATCAAGTTTCCGCCTCTCCGGATGTACGCGTTAATCGAACTTCTGATCGGCATTTCGGCACTACTGGTCCCCCTTGAGTTACGGCTTGGCCACCGCTTGCTGACAAGTACGGCCCAGCAAACGGCCGAGTCATCATTCACCTACTACTTGGTTACTGGCATCTGCCTGGCGCTGATCCTTTTTCCGTGGTGCGTTTGTATGGGTTCAACAATTCCGCTGGGAATGTTTGCAATTCGACGAGACCTGCCATCTAAAGCGTCCCGTTCTTTTAGCTTTCTTTATGTTGCCAATGTACTGGGTGCAGTTGTTGGTGCAATCTTGCCTCTTTTTATCACCGAACTCTATGGACTACGCTACACACTTCTCGTCGGAGCTCTGGTCAATGCCTCGATAGCCTTTTCCGCCTTTGTCCTAACCGTTACGCGTAAGCGAGGCATGCTGGAGACAGCTCCAACATGGCGGGACTCCCGGTCGAATATACACGATACCCATAAACCTACTCTCGTGCTCCTTTTTGCTACGGGCCTCACAAGCATGGGGATGGAGGTGGTCTGGATCCGTCTTTTCACACCCTATATCGGGCCCGTTGTGTATTCCTTCGCCATGGTCCTGGCGATATATCTTCTCGCGACATTTCTAGGCTCCCAACTCTACCGCTATTGGAGCCGTCATCATGCCAAAGAGAGTCCTCAGGCCTGGCTGGCGCTCACTTTCCTGGGACTGCTGCCGCTGCTTACTGCGGACGCGCGTATTCCCCTGAACCTGGTACTCCGCGTATTACTAGGAGTGGCGCCATTCGCTGGCTTAGTTGGTTTCCTGACACCGTTGCTATTGGACCGCTGGTCCGCGGGTGATCCTGATCGGGCTGGCCGCGCGTATATGCTAAACCTACTAGGCTGCATTGTCGGACCATTGCTGGCAGGCTTTCTCCTGTTGCCATATTTAGGCGAGCACACCTCGATGCTGCTTCTTGCATTTCCCTGGATTGTGGTGGCGGCATGGCCAGAACCCGCATTGCGGCGACCCCTGCTATTCCGGAAATCGGGATGGGCGATCTTAGGCGGAGCCTTGGTAATCTTCGTCCTGACCAAGGACTATGAAACCATTCTTCCCCGACGCGAGGTTCTGCGTGATTCTACTGCTACAGTGATCGCGGCTGGCGCAGGCGCGCATAGGAAACTTCTGGTCAACGGGATCGGCATGACCTCGCTGACGCCGGTCACAAAGATGATGGCGCATTTTACATTAGCATCTCTCAGCGAACCTCCCCGCAATGCGCTGGTTGTTTGTTTCGGCATGGGCACAACTTTCCGCTCCATGATTTCTTGGGGAGTCTCTACCACAGCCGTCGAACTCGTTCCGAGTGTTCCCCGGCTCTTTGCGTACTTTCATGAAGACGCCAGGCAAATATTAGCTTCGCCGTTTGCTCACGTAGTGATTGACGATGGCCGGCGATACCTGGACAGCTCGCCGCAACAATATGATGCCATCGTCATTGATCCACCCCCGCCCGTACAAGCGGCGGGTTCAAGCTTGCTCTACTCGCAAGAATTTTACGCAACGGCAAAACAAAGGCTGCAGGCTGATGGCATCCTTCAACAATGGCTTCCTGAAGGCGACGAGCAAGTGCAGGTATCCGTAGCTAAGGCAATCCTGAACAGCTTCCCGTATGTTCGTATATTCCGTTCGGTAGAGAATCGGGGCTGGCACTTTCTGGCCAGCTTCCGTCCTGTTCCCGTTCGGAGCGCCAGCGAGATGCTGGCACGCATGCCAGCCGATGCAGTTCGTGACATGATGGAGTGGGGTCCAGCTGCTAATGCCCAAGATCAGCTCAATTTCATGCTTTCATCCGAGATGGCTCCCAGTAAACTGGTTTCGCAGTCACCAGACACACCAGCCTTGCAGGATGATCGCCCGATCAACGAGTATTTCCTGCTCCGGACACGACTCTCCGACTTGATGTCTATGGAACAGGCAGCAGAGACAGAGAGCATTAATCCTTCACCAACTCCTGGACAATTAGACCTGGAAAACTCGGGCCTACGCAAGTGATAGCTAGAGGGGCCTCGCCCGCGCCGTTGATGGCATATGACTCCCACGCGGTGTCGCGCTGGATCAGGCGCGGCCTCCTAAAAGCACAACTCTCGGGCCCCGGCGCGTGGGGAACAGCAAAACGGTGACATCTATCTCATGCGTGAGAAAGACGTACGCCGCTTCATCCTCGAACACCCCTCCGAAATTGATCTACGCAAGGTTAACCAGTTCTGGTTTCCAGATTTGCTGACCCACGGATTGGGGCGATCAGCCTGATGCCAGAACCCGCGCACGCGTATTATTCCCAGATCTACAAAAGCATTTATGGGCGCAAGTAAACGGCCAGCTTGGCCTAGCGCAGCGCTCTTTCCGGCGACAGTGATAGACAAAGAAAGGCGAGCGGCGAGGCTTGCCTTTTCACACGGTGTTGAGCAGTGAGACCGCCGTCACAGCCCCTACCTCCCCCCCTGGGGCAAGGCTCCTGACGGCGGCCTCGGCGTTAAGAGACAGTGGCGCTTAAGTCGTCTCTGTTCCTAACGAACCCTTTACAGTGCGCGATGATACGGCTGAATAGGCCGCCAGACAAGCCATTTGGAATAGAAGGCCCGCGCTGGAGCTGTCGATCTCAGGGGAGGGCTGCTCTACAAGCGCGGGCCCGCGGGCCGTCCTCGAACGGCACCACGCTTCAAAGGACATATTTCGATTGGTCATTTTACCGTAGTTCAAGATGAAAAGGGCCTAAGTATCTCCTTTGTTTTCAGCTGCAGGTCGCCAGGCCGAACGGCCGTCCGCGTGACGGTGGGGACGTGTGCTAGGTCTCGTGTTTTGCCTGGGTCTTGAGGTAAGAACGGCGCCTGGGCTCGCTTTTCCCGGAAACTGTACCTCTAGCCGCTGTGGAGACGCACGCATCGGAGTAGAATCCAATTTTTTCAGGTATTTTTCCCAGGAGGTCGCTCATGGAAACGCCCAAAGTGCCGGACACTGCTCGCGGCGAAACAACTCTGATTGGCAAGTCGATTGTGATCAAAGGGGAAATCTCGTGCGGCGCAGATCTTTATATAGATGGCCAGGTGGAAGGCACCATCGACCCCAAAGGAAACCGCCTGACCATCGGGCCGAACGGGCGGGTTAAAGCCAACGTCAATGCCTGCGCCGTGGTCGTGCAGGGTAAGCTGGAAGGCAATATTCAAGCAAGCGACCGCGTCGACCTAAAGCAGTCGGCGGTTGTCACGGGCGACATCGCGACCCAGCGCATCTCCATTGATGAAGGCGCGTACTTCAAGGGTAGTGTCGACATCCAGAAAGAGGCGCCCAAGAAGTAAGTGCTGGGTGTTTAAGGGAAAAGGCGCGCGCGGACCGTAAGGCTCTAAATACCGCAGACGCCGCACATTTCGTGCGCTCAGTTACCGAAATGAATATACTTGTGATCGCGGAATTGCTGATGAGACTGCGACCCCATACCTCGGCTGCGCCAAGTCGGAGCGATCCCCTCGCACGCTGGGAGGGACCGCATGAGTATGAGAGGCACAGGGTTCCCACGGGCGCGATGATTCTGGATGCCAAGTACTGCGAATGGTGCGGGTGCAACTTTCTTCGCGAAGCGAAATCCCAAAATAGATACTGCTCCAAGTGTTGGCCGACGATTTTCACCTTTAGTGCACAAAGGGCCGACATGGCCGACATACTAGCGTCTCAACTTATTCACTGATGCCCGCGGGCGCATGTTGCTTACTTTCATGGAATTCAGCCGTCTGTAATTAACAGTCAAGCCACAAATAAACTCATTGCCTTGAGCTTTTCGCGCACTGCTTGGCTGCGGTTGGGTTTCGCGTATAGCATTGTAGATTCGAGGTCATCGACCCCTGACTGTGCGCCCGCACTTCTTTGTCCCCCCACGACCCGACGATGTAATCATCCATCCGCTGCTGCTGATCCCGCGTCTCCCTTTGCGTAGTGGCGCTCGGTGATGGTCACCGGCCAGCGAGCCATCACACAGGCGTTTCACGAAGCGAAATATCCGAAAGGAGGTCCACTACGGCATACAGTCTGGTCAAAAGTTGTCATAGGTTGAGAACACAAAGAATGCCAACAGATTCTAAATCTTCAAACCCGGGGTTCGATTCCCGATAGCGCTACCAAATCCTTAACTTAGCTCAAATGCCCAGTATTGACGCGGTGTTTGGCGTACTTTGCCGCTATTCTTCTTAGTCTCGGTTGTTCTCCTCTGTCGCTCTTGTTCTCAATAAAGCCAACGGTGTTGCTGGCTCCGGTTTACCAGGAACACTCTTGGCCGCCCGCCGTACTTGGGTAGAGAGCGCTACTGGCTATTGCCAGGCTGATCGGCTGCATTGGCGGTCAGCTGGCCAAACAGTCCGTCGCCCTCACCGTTGGGACCGGCGGTGAAGAACAAGGTGTTGGTTGGTCCGTTGTTACTGGCATTTCCGCCGCCGAAACTGATGGCCCACAGACCATCGATGACCATGCCCTGTCCGGTGGTGTCATCGAGCATCATCCCCTCGTGTTCTCCGGTGAAGAGGTTGAACGCGTGGATGGTGCCGTCGCCGAAGTTGCCAATCAGCAGGCGATGGGAAAACCTACCGAAGTCGCCGGGCGCGGCTGCGGCCCCCCAAGGAGCGTTGAACCAGTCGCCATGCTGTAGGCGGAATAGCAAACGTCCGTTGGGATCGAAAACGCCCACGAAGCCTAGCCCAGCGCCGTGGTCTTCATCGCGGCTGCCCGGCGCCCGGTGCGCAAAGCTGACGATCAGGTTACCGCCGACGTTCTGAATGTTGAAGGGAGACCAATTCTTGCCGAGGCCAGGAAAGTGGAAAGCGCCGGCATCGCCCGATTGCAGCTGGTTGAAGCTGCTATCGAAAACCTCAACGCGGCCAGACACGAAGTTGGTTGCATAAAATCTCGGACCGCCATTCACCTGGGCGATCGCGCAGCCCTTATAGACGGCTTTACCTGCCCGATTCTTCACGATAACCGCATCGGGATTTACGCCGGGATTCCATCCAGCGATGGTGCCGTCCTCGGTCACGAACAGAAAGATCGCCTTTGCACTGGGCCCTACGAGAAACCCAGTGCTGGCATTGAAAACGGTTCCCGTCGGAGCCGAGGTGCCAGTGCCATCGGGAGTAGGAATCTTTACCACGACAGGTTGTGTGCCACTGAGTGGGACAAACGGAACACCGGCTGCGTTGTGCAAAGTGGACACACCCGTGCCATTGTCGGATATCCACCACGGACTTCCGCTCCCACGAGAGAGTCCCCAGGCATTCACAACATTCGAATCCACGTTGGGTGCGGAGGGAGAGACCGCCTGCATATCAACGGTCAGGTCGGTGCGATGGTACCGCTGTGCCACCAGGGAACCGGGCAACAGCAGCGCGAAGACGACGAGAGCAGATCGACGAACCACAGAAATCCACATACAAGCTCCTCTGTTTGTTGACTGAGATCTTCTTTGAACTGGCTGGGCATAGTGCCGCCCCATCTTCTGGGAGTAAGAAATGGTAAGCCGTGCCCGTGCCCGGGTTGTCACGGAATTGTCGTGTATCGGTAATCTTCTTGTCAGCGGGTCGAGGGGTGTCCAATGCCCTCGGTGGACTCCGCGAACGGACACTAAATGGGTTAAAAATTAGTACTTCATCTCGTCCTTCTTTCTTGGTCTCTTGCATTTCGCTTTTTCCCATCTTGACCGATACCACCTGAATTTCGGTCTTGGCGGCATTCTCGTGCGCTTTGAGCGTTACTTCATGCCCTTCGTGGCCTTTCAGCGCCTCCGGGTTGGTTACGGTCCAGCTCTTATTGTCCTTGTCGACCAACGTCTTCCCGTCGTCGCCGACCTTGCCGGAGAGGTTGACCACTTTGGTAGACACCTTCTCGGCTTTCGCAGTTTCCTGCTTCATCTCCCTGGGTTTGGTGGTGTCCTGAGCCAGCGCGAGTAAGGACGTCACCAAGCGCGAGCAAGAAAGAAATTGACGCCAGTTTTTTCATACACGACTCCTTTCGGATGGGGTATTCTCGCGAAACGTTGTTGGTCTGGTCCTTCATTACGTTTCGCTCCGGGCCATGAGTGGCGCGAAGTTTGTGATTTTTGCGTTGGAACAGGCGTGCTCTCTTGCAACGCTGCCGGTCAAGCACCACGCCGCTGTTTTGCGTTATTGAGCCGGCGAGTTTTTTCTGCTTCTGCGTACCTATTCCGCGCCTAGGGCGGCGCACAGATTTGCGGAGAGCACAGATATCTAGATTCAATTCCCGCAGAGTGCGACGGAGGTGTTGCGGTGTCAGGCGGCCCCTGTGCCAATTGGCTTCCCGCAGAACCGTGAGAATGAATTGCCTTGTTCAATTCCCGGACTGCATCGGAGTAGGGATTAGGGATGGCCTCCCCGATGCATCTGTAGCATCAATGTGTCGAGCGCTGCGCCAGTCGGATAGGACCTCGGGCCATGTTCAGCCCGCAGGCACGTTACTCCGTGCGAACAAAACTCCCCTCACACCAAAAGAGGAGCATGGTTTAGCCGCGAGCCTAATTGGCAGTCACAGCACCAACTCTCCTACCCGGAACTTCCGCTTCGGCGCGGAGCCAGTCCTCTAGTTCGTGGCCTTCTTGTCCGCCGCGTTCCTCGTAGAGCTCGTACGCCCGGCGGCGGATCTGATCTGCAAGGTTCGGCTTAGGCTTGAAGGCTATGTTCGTCTGCGGCTTTCTGGTCGTATCTGTTGGCACGGCCGGGTACTCCTTTCGGGAATGCGGGGTGGGTCCGGGGACCCACCCGGGAAAATGTACCCTATGCTTACGCGGTTGTTGACGAACACCGTACGCCTGCTCGGAAGCAGGGTCAATTGCCCAGATATGGTGCAATTGGATCGCCGCGATCAACCGCAGCAGCGGTAAACTCGTGCTGTTATGGCCGTAACGGTTGAGAAGATTTCAGCGGTGACATTTCGGGTCAGGAACATGAAGGAGTCAGTGCGATTTTACCGAGAAATTCTGGGTATGGAGCTTCTAGACGGCGGAGAAAATGCGTGTTTCTCTACGCTTCGTCCGAAGGATACGCAATCTGCCGTCCTCAATCTGGAGCAGGGTCGTTCGGTGGCAGATTGGGGGCGGCTCATCTTCCATGTTCCGGATGTGGATGTTTTCTGGGCACATCTGAAAGCACTGGGGTTCGATCCGGAAAGGCCGCGAGACGCTTCTTGGGGCGAACGGTATTTCCACATGCCCGATCCGGATGGGCATGAGTTGTCGTTTGCTTGTCCGATCTAGCAGGCTTCCCAACAACTTCATAAACTCGTCCTGATTGAGGGGAAGTTTGTGGCCCATGTTGGCCCTCGGGAGCCAAGAGAGCAATCGTCAAGAGAGCACTTTGCAGAAGCCCCGGTGTCGGGGCTTCTGCTGGTTTATGAGTTAAAACAGGCTACGCGGGCGGCTTTCGCTACCTGGCAAGTGATTTCCGCTACCACGGCTGCTCCTCAATACCCTCCGGTGGTCAAAAACAAAGAGATCGGAGTTGCCGTTCGGATTAACGCAATCGTGGGTTCCTTCCATCCGCTTGACAAGACCTGACGGTCTACCGGTGATTGAGAGGATCAAACCGGAACGTAATTGTCTCGCATGTCTCGACTGCGGCAGGCTCGTACTCCCACACCTTCAAGGGAACCGAGCAGACCGATGACTACAGAGGTTCCGACAATGCTGATCGAAAGGGTGCGATCATGAGAACAGCTGCAGTCGCAACCTTGGGCCACGCCAGCTCGAAGGCCGGCATTGGCATGGCCAAGGAAACTCCAGAAATGAAAACCACCAGCCCTGAACCCGCAGTCATCAAGGGGAGACGTGGGACCGGCTCGATCCACAGGTGAGCTTCGGTTAGGGTTAGGCTGGAAGCCTGTCTCAAATAAAAGAGTGACAGGACTTCAAAGCTCAAGGTGGCAAACAGGGTCAGCACGGCCGCGACGTGAACGAACAACACGAGCGAATAGAGCGTAATGCTCACCTCATTTTCGAATTAGTTCGAGACCCCCACAACCTCGCGGACCGAGGAGCGATTCTCGGCCAACTTGATCATCAAATCGGCCACGTCCGCACGCGAGATCTTGAAGCCGAAACGAGGCAAATGGCCTTCTCGCACGCGGTATTTCCCGGTAAAAGGCATGTCGGTAAGTTCCGGTGGGCGTACCATTGTCCAGTCAAGTTCGCTTTCGGCGAAGATACGCTCCATCGCAGATGCATCGGCGACCGTCCGTGGAAACAGTAACCGGCCGAGAAGATATGTCGGCGGCATAATGGAGTCCCTGAACAGGAAGGCTACAGACTCGACCACAACGCGCCTAACTCCGGCACGCGACATCGCGCCCGTAAGCGCGACGGCGAATTGCCGTAAAAGATGCGCGTCACCTTTCGATACGGGGACCCGCGGACCGAATCCTGACAGAACCGCATCGTGACCCTTAATTGCCTGCTCTAGTTCGGCACTATTCAGCAGATCGCCTTGCCTGATGGTGATGTCCTCTCGAAACCGCTTTAGTCGGTCCAGAGAACGAACGAATGCTGTCACAGAATGACCCCGTTCAATCGCCTGCCGAACAATCTCCAGTCCCGTGCTTCCCGTGGCTCCCAGTACGACCAACTTCATTTTGCCCCGCGTGGCAGAACCCCCGGTGCTACGAGGAGCAGGTTGGATATCGTCTCTCATATTGGGTATAGATAACTATAGTGAGTAAAGGATGCTATAATTTTACCGTTTGGCAAAAAAGGCGAAGCGCTCCTACAAATCACCAGTTCGCCAGCGCCAGGCAGGCGACACTCGCCAGCGTATCGTCGAATCCGTCCGGGAGCTCTTGCAGAGCGAGGGCTATGCGGGAATGACCATCGAAGCGATCGCGCGGCGTGCGGAGGTCTCTGCGCAGAGCGTATACGCCATCTTCAAGTCGAAGACCGGAATCCTTGTCGAACTTCTCGATCAGTCCACTTTTGGCCCCGATTACGACCAGGCCGTACAGAAAGCCCTGAGCGCAAGTGATCCCGAAACCCGTTTGCGGCTCGCGGCCCCGATTGCCCGACAGATCCACGACGCTCAAAGTGCAACCTTCGATTTGCTGCGAGGGGCGGGTGTGGTCGCCCCTGCACTGGCAAAATTGGAACAACGGCGAGAATGCCTGCGCTACGAACGGCAGGAAAAGATGGTCATTTCGCTGCGCGATGCCCGACGGCTTCGACCGGAACTTGATCACGCGACTGCCCGGGATATCTTCTGGATGCTTACCGGAAGGGACGTGTACCGGATGCTGGTGCGCGAGCGTGGATGGTCTTCTCAGAAGTACCAGGACTGGCTGGCCGATACCCTCGTGCGCTCCCTACTCACTCCAGGGATGAGCGCGAAGTCGGGCGCTGAAACGAATGATCGGTAGCTCGCGTCTGATCTCATTCAATTGTTTGTCTTCGTTGGCACGGAAGAAGACGGCATCTCGCTGGAATCCGCACGCTTCAGATCGTCCAGGAAAGGAGTTTGCCTAAATCCGCTATTGCGGCTGACTCGGTGCCGCGGGGCATGGAGGGCCCTATGGCTAGCGCCTGGCTATGACCTTCGAACCACACCAGGAATGATGATTGTTCGGCTCCCGGCAACCGTTGCTGGTTGAGCCAGTTGTAGTAGGCGCCCATGTCAGCGTCGATCAGGGATCCGACAAAATCAAGTGCGGAGGCAGGATGGCTGTCCGACAGCAGCTCGTCCATCGGCCTCTGGCGCTGGCGGGGCGCGAACCGGACCAGTAGGGTCAATGGTTGAGCCCGGCGCAGAGCTTCGCGTGCGGCCCACTGCGCGAAGGTAGTACTGTAAATTTGAGTTCCTGAGCCCTCGGTCAGAAGCTTGAGTCGGAAACGGTCCACGATGGGGTCGCCGTCTTTACTCATGCCCAGGTCGGCAGGCCGCATTTCGGCCATGAGGGTACGCAAAGCTTCGGGCCCCATCCCGGGGCGCTCGGTTTCCGTCTGCATGTTGCGCAACAATGACCTGCGTACTGATGCCAAGGCCCCGTAGGACACCGTCGTAAGGACAGCGTCGTGTTCCGCCTCTTCACCACCGTCGATATACCAGTGGCCATAGGCAGATGAGTGAGCTTTGGCCCGTCCACCGACCGCGTCCAGCAGCAATCTGAGACCGTTCTCCGGGTTGATGTGAGTGAAATATCCGCCGTGCGGGCGCAGCTTGCCGAAGAGGGTCCCGTCGTACGAGGACACGCCCTGTCCGATGACGGTAATCCCCAGCCGAGGCACAGGAGGTGGCTGAGGAGTAACCGCCGCATGCAACCGATCCGCATATTCGGTAGCAGCCACGCGAAAGGCGTCCAGTTGATGGGTGGTCCATAGATGTGCAGAGAGCTGCTCCACGAATTGGGCGGGTGAGTTGATCCAATCGGAGCGCTCAAGCTGCGTAGAAACCGAAATCTTCGCGAACCCCTGAAACCACTCCCCAATCTGCGCTGGCGAAAGCGAGCCCAGGTTTGCCAATTCCCTATCCAGTGCGTGACGTTCAGCTGGGAACTTGAAATCGTAGTCAATTGCTTCACGCAGCAGGTTTGGGAGAAAACTCAACGGCAGCTTTTGCAGGGCTCCGAGGTAGTTGGTGACCAACTCCTTCGCCGCGGGGGGATACCCGCTGAATTGCTCCGGCTTGAGGTCGCGTGGAAGCATGGACTACACCAGCTCCGAAATCGGTCTTCCCTGCGCAAGAGAGGGGGAGAAACCCAGTATCGCCCCAATGGTCGGCACCAAATCGAGCGAATCGAAGGCACGATCGTACACAACTCCTTCGCGAATGCCGTGCCCTATGGCTAGCATCCAGGTTGTCCGCGAAAGCGCATCGCCGGTCCGGTGGTGCTGAAATCCGTTGCCGCCGGCATCCTCGTCGGCATCGCGGCCGAAATCCGGCAGGATCATCAACGTTGTCTTACCCGCATATTCCGGCTCGGTTTGAATCGCATGCCACAGTTCGGCGCAGAGTCGGTCCGTCCGCTGAATGCCCTCGATATACATCGAGTAGGCTCCGGCGTGAGCCACGTCGATATCGTGCATCGTTATCCAGAGAAGACTCGGGGCCAGGTGCCGCATAAGCTGGCGGGCTATATAGACTGAGAGCTCGTCGGGACTCGATAGAGTGCGGGCATGCGCCTTGAAGTCGTCGGCCGAGAGCCTCAGGATACTCTCGAGCTGCTGCAGTTCGAATTCGTTTCCGCCCAGCTCGGGCGTGTAATACGGCGTCTCGTAGTTGTCGCGCAGCAGGTGTTCATAGTCGGTGCCGCGCTTCGACAACGTAGCCTTTAGAAGATGTTTGGGCAGGACTACGCGAGCTCCTAAACCCGGCCCATAGGACCGGTGAGTACTTTCACCGATTCGGTTGAATCCGTTGCTGGGCGCCACGACCCAGGCATCGGAGGAGGGCCGCTTCAAATCCTTGCGGAAGTATTCGAACACCGTTGGATGTTCCGGGGGCAAAGAAGCGAAATTATTTATCGTTTCGTAAACGCCGGTGGCGAGGCTGGCCGTGGCGACGTAGTGCCCCAAAATGCCGCGATTCACCACTTGCGTGAAGAAGCTCGCCCGAGGAATAAATTCGCGCATCAGGTGAGGGATGTTCTCCTGACCTTCCGGCGCGAAAGTCTCCTGATCACGAGCGCCCCCGCCAAATGTAATAACGACTACCTTCTTCGTGCGGGACAGAGTTGAGGCTCTCCGGGTCGACGGTAGGAACGCGCTTCCGAGTGCCACTCCTGCGGCGCTACGCAGAAATTCGCGCCGAGTCCAGGAAATAGCGCAATTCGTCCGCGGAATCTTCAATGCCCGCTCGCCCATGATTCCTCAAGCGAAGTATTCCTCTGTGATTCCCTGTGTGCCCTGCGCTTGAAAAAGCACTCGCACCACAGAGGACACAGAGGGTTCAGAATCTACGACGCACGGCTTGCGAAATCAAGCAATTTACGGCTTCGTCGGCGTTTCTTTCTCCGAATAAATGAACTGCCGAATTTCAGCGCGCTGCCGCTCCAGTTCAGCGACGTGCTGCTCCCGTAGCTTCTGGTACACCTCAAACTGTTCCTGGGCGCGATCTTTCTGGCCGGTTCGAACGTAGGCCTGGCCTAGCCGATAGTGAGCATCCCCGAGATCAGGATTGCGCTCCAGAGCCTTCAAGTACTCGGGGATCGCCTCGGTATACTTCTTCTGGTCCGAGTACAGATTCCCGAGCTGCTGGTGCGCCTCGGCGTAGGCCGGATGGAGTGCCACCGCCTTCCTCAGCAGATCCTCGATCTGATGGAGGTCCAGGGTCGCGTCCTCGACTCGCCGCCCCTTCCACAAACTCATCGCGTAATAATAAAGAGCACGAGCATTCTCGGGCTGCAGCTGGGCAAATCGACGAAACCGCTGGATCACGTCCTCGGCCTGGTTGGGCGAGCTGTCGTAAGCCTTGGATAGAAAAAGATAAGCGCGAGCATCCGCGGGGTCCAGGTCGGTCGCACGCAACAGGGATTTAACCGCCTCGTCGTAGTTGCCACGCGAATAAAGAGCCATGCCCAATCCAATCGCCAGCCGCGGCGAATTGGGGTAGCGTCCGGTGGCCTTGTGGAAAACTTCGACGGCGGGATCAAGGGTGCGATGCAGAAGCAGCTCACTGCCCCAGTCAAACAAGTTACTCTCAGAGGGGTCAAGGTGCGCTGCCGCCTGAAATTCATTAGCGGCTGCCACGGAATTCCCATCCTTCTCTTCGATTTGCGCCAGCAGGTTATGCAGTTCCGCCGTGTCCTTCTGCTTCAGCAGATCCGCGACTTGGCGCCTGGCGTCGGCTACGCGCCCGACATGCAGACAGGCAAGCGACAAATCGTAACCGTTGTCGTAGGAGGAAGGCTTGAGCTGCTGCGCCTGCTCGAGGTAAGGCAGGGCCTCCGAAATCTTCTTCGCGGTGACATAAAACTCGCCCAAGTTATGGACCGTGTCGTAACTATCCGGCTCGAGTTCGACCGCCTTCTTAAACTCCGCTTCTGCGGGTCCGAGCTTGCCGAGTCGAATCAGGTTGGTCGCCAGATTGGTTCGCGCCGGGGCCGACTTCGGATTTAACTGCACGGCCTTTTCGAGATGCGCGGTTGCCTTGGAATCCTGAGGCTGTGCAACATAGGCCATGCCGAGCAGTTCCTGGACATCGAAGCTGTCGGGGAGTTCCCGAACCAATTTCTGGAGGCGAGCAGCGGCTGCCCTGAAATGACCGGAATTATAATCCGAAACAGCGGCCTGAAATTCGCGATCCAGCTGCCGGTGATCGGTCTGAGCCTGAACGGGCGATAGCAGGGCGAGGCAAATTAGGAGGAGAAAAATAGCCCGGAATTGGAGAGTCACAGCAAACCTATGTTAGCACCGCATGATGATTCTGAAGCCGACTAACAACCCGGCGTGGCCCAGGCCGCGCCGGTTGCTGTCGGCTAGAAATACAACTTCAAAGCAAACTGGATCTGCCTCGGGTCGTAGGGAGCATCGCGCGTCGACCCGATCTCCCCAAATCTCGTACTGGTGGGGTTGGTTGAACCCGAGATGGCGACAACGCCATTCCCGCCAAATCCCGGGGCATTGAAATTGGGATGGTTGAAGATGTTGAAGAATTCCGAGCGGAGCTCAAGCCGGAAGCGCTCCGACAATAGGAAATTCTTGAACAGTGAGAAATCCAAGCGGCGGAAGCCCGGACCCGGGACCTGCGATGGTAGGCCTCCCAACGCCGCCAGTGGCGACGACAGGTTGCATCCCGCGCTCCCAATTACGCAGGGTTGAGCGAATGCGGCGGCGTTCAGCATCCTAGGGTTGCCGTTGGAGCCGATATGGATGCTAGTGTTGGGATCTTGCCCGGGGATTACGAAAGCCCAGCAGCTGGTGCCCGTACTTACGCTGTTGGGACAGGGAATGATGATTGGCTGTCCACCTTGCAGCGTCGTGCTCCAGATCAGGCTCCAGCCCCCAGCGACGGCATTGGCAAAGCCCTGCGCGTTCCCCATAAAGCGCTTGTTTTTCCCGAAGGGGAGTTCGTAGCCGCCACTAAAGTGGAAGACATTGCGAATGTCGAAGTTTGCCAGGCCGTACTCACCGCGAATACCAACGCCGGGCACGTCTGGGGCGCGGTAACCACCAGCCGAAAACCCGTTTAGCAGATCGAAGGAATCGGACTTCACTTTCGACCAGGTGTAAGTTGCCAGGAAATTCAACCCCATTCCAAAGTGCTTCTCAGCCTTGGTTTGCAAACCATGATAGTAGCTGCTGCCCTCCGTAATGGCGTAACTGTTGCCTTGACCGAAATCGGGGAACGGAATGAAATTCTTGGCACTCTGGCCAGTTGGCAGGTCTTTCGGCAGGATTTGGTGGACATGGTTAGAGCCAGGAAATACCTCCAAATGTCGCCCTAAGGACGTCACATAACCAGCCTGAAAAGAGAGAGTCGGTGTTAGTTGATATTGAAGTGTAAAGTTGCCGCTCATGGAATAAGGAGTCTCGTAATCAAACTGTATGCCCCTTAACGCCAAACCACTCGCAATGAATAACGGACTGGTCGGATTGAGCGGGGTACAAGCAAATCCAGTCTCTAACGTCGCATTTCCGTTAGCGCTACCGCCAGGTCCAGGTGTTGTGCAATTCGGATAAGTAAGCGGGTGATTGTCGTCTGGCTGTGCGAATTGGAAATTGAATTGGAAGGGGTAATTCTCCCCAAGATTCGGCGAAAACCCGCGGTTTTCGAACCCGTTATAGAATATCCCGAAGCCACCACGTGCTACGAGTTTGTCCGTAACCTGGTACGCGAAACCGAATCGCGGCGCAAAATTGGTTTTTTGCGAGTTGCCCAGTCCCTTTCCGTATGCGTTGCCTATTTTCAGCGCTATCCCATCTGTACTAAGTAAGCTCTGGAAGCTCGGGGATAAGTTGCTGGTCGAAGAGTCTGGCCCAGCTTGGATCAAGTACATGGGGGCGCCGGTAGGCGGGCCACTAGGTACGAAATTGGCCTGATGGCCGTGGTGCTCGTAAACCAATCCAAAGAAATCCCAACGTAGCCCCAGATTGATAGTCAGTTTGGGAGAAACCTTCCAATCATCCTGGAAATAAGTCCCATAATAGTTCTTTCCATTGTCGGTTAACGAAATATTGGAGACGAAAACGCTGTTATTACTGCCCGGATTCTCATGCCCGGGGCCGCCGAGGTAGTCAACCGTTCCTACTCCAGGCTGCGCGACCATTGGTGTCAGAAGAAACTGTGCGATACCTGTATTCTCCGTTGAGTCGCTTGCTCCCGAAACGTTCGTGTAAACGCCGTCGAAATTGAATTGTCCACGCGACCATGGTGGCTGCAACGTGGAAAACTTGACGTGCTGGGCCTCAAATCCCATCTTGAACGTGTGTTTGCCATAGATTTTGGTGAAGTCGTCGGTTACTTGGATCGTAGAACTAACTTCATCGGAAGGTAGGAAGGCGTTACTACCAAGGGTAGCCAAACCCTGGATTCCGAAGGCGGGTAGGCCGCCATTTTCCTTCAACTGAGGGATGCCCAGGATGCCGAACTGTCCGGGAATGTCGGTCAGGGTGTTGGCTTCCGGCGACACACGGGTTGTGTGCAAGTAGTTAAGACCCGCCCGCGCAACGTTGACGGTGCTAGGGGAGAACGTGTGGGTGAAAACCAGTGCTCCCTGTTGTGCCAGTGCTGTTTGATTCCCTTCCTGGAATCCCCCGCCGTCGGCTATGCCGCCGAAAATTGCAGGAATCAGTTGAGGATCGTCCACTAAACTGAATCTGAAGAACACGCTGTCCTTCTGGCTGATGTTGACGTCCATTCGCGTGTCAAAGGACTGTCGGTCTTCCTTCAGGTTTGGCGAACTCGTAAAATTCGAAGAAATGCCGGCAGCGTTGGGGAGGGGGTACAGCTTCAGCAAACTGATAGCTTTCGGGTCTAATCTTGTTGGATCAAGGATATTCAGGTTGCACGCTGCAAGGCTATAGACCGCGGTTCCCAGCACCGGGCATGTGCTGCCAGGACCCATGAACGGGTCGCGGACAAATCCGTTAGCCGAGGGCATTAGACCCGTTACTGGATCAATCGTGCCGACTGTTACCGCACGCGTCGTTCTCGGATCGAGAACGGTCCCGACCGGGAACGTACGGTGGGGTGCCACCTTCGGATCAGGATTGCATGGAGCAGCGCTGGCGCACAGAATGTCGGGCTCCGTTCCCGACTGGTCGGTTATTAGTTCCTGCAGGTTCGTGAACCCACTGTTTCGTTCTTGCAGCGTGGGAACGGCACCCTGGTGCGGCACCCCCTGGCGTCGCTTCAATCCCTCGTAGTCGCCGAAGAAAAATATCTTGTTTCTCCCGTCGAATACATGCGGAATTAGCATCGGGCCGCCGATCGTAAATCCGTATTGATTCTGACGAAGTTCACCCTTCTGCCCACGCTCAAAGAAGTCTCTCGCGTCGAGTTTGTCATTACGGAAAAATTCCCAAACATCTCCACGAAAATTATTGGTTCCCGACTTGATCGTGGCATTCAGAACCGCAGCCCCTGACCGACCAAACTCAGCGCTGAAGTCGGAGGTTTGAACTTTGAATTCTTGTACCGCATCGACGGGAGGCAAGACAACGTAGTTAGTGCCATTCAGGAAATCGACGGTATCTGAGTTGTTGTCGATGCCGTCGAGCATGTAATTGTTCTGGGCCGGGCGATTTCCGTTTGCCGCAAACGCCCCGCTGGCCGCGTTGCCGCGTGTATCAGCTTGGGGCGAATTTACTCCGGCTGCCAGTTGAGCGAGGAACGTGAAATTACGCCCGTTCAGCGGAAGATTGTTGACATTCTGCTGATTGACGACCTGACCCACCGAGGCGTCTTGCGTTTGCAAGACGGGAGCGGCTGCCGTGACTTCTACCGTTGTCTCGGTGCTGCCGGGTTTGAGCGTGAAGTCTACCCGCACATTGGCGTTTACGTTGACGACGGCATTGGTCTGCGTAACTTTCTGGAAGCCTTGCGCCTCGGCGTCGAGTTTGTAATTGCCAATCCTGACCGGCGAAAACGTGTAAGTTCCGTCCGATCCGGTCGTGGTGGTCAGAGTGAAGCCCGTATCGGAATTAACGAGGCTGATTCTGGCTCCGTTGATCACCGCGCCAGAAGTATCCTTAACTGTGCCGGTGATCGAGCCGGTGTCCACCTGAGCGTAAGCGGGGGTCGTATCCGCGATGAGGCATCCAAAAGCAGCGGCTAGAAACAGCAACATGATCCAAGGACCGGGAGTTCGTCTCATCACACCCTCCTTGGCGTCCCGGGGGCTCAACAGGCGGGGACGCACCGTGCACCACTCGTGGCTACAGGGGCCCAGAAATGCGTTGGCTGAAACTTGTTAACGGGTGAGCTCCATGGGTGGACACACTGCTCCCCACCGGAGAAAACTTGCTTACCAGGACCACGCCACGCTCACTACGAAGTACCCCGCGATCCGACTTAACCGCTTAACCTTAGGGTGCCGGAATTATCACAAGGATTTAATCAAAGTCAAGTTTTTTTTGTTCGTGTTAGACTCGCGCTGCCTTGATCCAATTTTTTGCAGGCTCTTATGAAAATCTGTAGCAGGGAAATGTATTCACCACTTCGGTCATGAACGTCACCATTCGCGATGTTGCCGAGGCTGCCGGTGTTTCCACCGCGACAGTCTCCAACGTCCTCAACAACACCGGTAAGGTCGGGCGAAGCACGCATCGCCTGGTGCTTTCCACGGTCAGAAAACTGGGCTACATCCCGAATGTGCATGCGCGTCATCTTGCGTCACGAGACCGGCGTACACTCGGCATTATCGTGTCCGATATCGAGAATCCGTTTTTTCCCGAAGTGATCAAGAGTTTCGAGAGCCGGGCGCAGCAACTCGGCTATGACGCGATACTCAGCGACACAAATTACGATCCTCGCCGAACCCGCGCCGCGGCGGAGCGGATGATCGAACACAAAGTGCGCGGGGTTGCGGTGCTGACCTCGGAGATCAGCCTACGCCTGGTGGACGAACTGGCGCGTCGGAAGATCGCCGTGACCTTCCTCGACCTGGCTCCGGCTCGCGGCTACATGAGCAATCTGCGAGTGGATTACGCGGCCGGCGTAGAGCAAATCGTCCGCTATCTTCACCAGAACGGGCATCGGAATATTGGGTTTGTCTCGGGAAGGCCGGGACTGAAATCGAACGAGGTTCGCCTGCAGGCTTACCAGAATTGCATGCTATCCTTGGGCCTCACATTCGGGCCGGTGCTGCCTGGGGATTTGCGTTTTGAAGGCGGGCTGGCGGCAGGTGTCGCGATTGCAAAATTATCTCCTCTGCCCACGGCTGTAATGGCCATCAACGACCTGACCGCGGTGGGAGTGATCAAGGGCTTGCTGAAGAGTGGATTGCGCGTGCCGCAGGACATATCGGTTACGGGATTCGACAACACGCGCCTGGCGGCCTACAGTAATCCCTCCATCACGACAGTGGATATCCACCGGCAAATCCTGGGCCAGATGGCTGCCGATGCGCTGCATGAACTCTCCAGCTCTGCCAGTCCGCAGGGCAGGGAATACCAGATCGGTGCAGAACTCGTATTGGGCGAGTCTTCGGGACCCGCACCGGCTTGAACATTCCCGGTGCTGGAGCGAGGAAGCGAGGAGTCGCGCATTTGGGCCGGCTTTGCCTTGGTGTAGCATTGACCTTCGCCTGCAGGATGTGGATCGTGTGCTGCAGGGACCAACACCCAAATGGTTTCACGTCGCAGCTTTCTGAAGGCGATTCCTTGGGCTCCTCTTCTTGGTTTTCCGCGCTCGTTCCGGTTCTTGCCACTTGAATTGACAGACGCTGGCCGCGCTGCCGCGCCTTCTTTCGCCCTCACTGATTTTCGCTTGACGCCGCACTACCCGGCCAAATCGCCGCTCGACGATGTATTTCGGCATGTGCTCCCGGGCAGTGACGAGTATGTCACAGAAAAATACGCCTTAGAAATCATGCCCCTTCTCGCGGACTGGGCTCGAGAACTGAAGACGTTGCCACCGGCTCTCGAAGCAGCCGCGAAATTCCTAGGCGTGTCAGTCGAAGGCGCGGCCCTGAGGTCAACGGAGGAAATCCTGGTACGTTCGGGAAACGGAATCGAGGTAGTTCGCGGACAGTTTGCGAGTTCCGTGGTATCGGGTCGGGACAGATTTCTGGAGGAGATCAAGGCTTACTTCTCGCATATGGCACGCGTGGAAACGGCTGAGTTCGAGATCCTCGCGATAGAAGAAGCAGCGAACTCGCCGCTGACTCTCAAGGTCGAAATCCTTTATACCTTGATCGGCATGCGAACAGACACCGGGCGCGAACAGCGCATTGGAAAATGGCTCACCCAGTGGTCGCGGGACGAATCGAAATCGTGGCGAGCCATTAAGTGGAAGGCGGTTCAGGAAACAATCAGCCGCGGCCGTGGGCCAATTTTCGTCGATGTCACGGCTAACGCTCTGGGCGGAGCAGAATCCTACAGACACCAGATGCTCCGCAGCGTCGACGAATGGCGTACCGTCCTGGACAGTGCGTGTGGAATTGACATTTATGGGAATAACGGCGTCGCGGTTGGCGATTTTGACAATGACGGCCTCGATGATATCTACGTATGTCAGCCTGCGGGACTCCCGAACCGCTTGTATCGCAATCGAGGCGGCGGGACCTTCGAGGACGTGACCGAAGAAGCCGGGCTGGGAGTACTGGACGCCACAGCCTGTGCCCTCTTCGCAGATTTCGAGAACAAGGGGATCGAGGACCTGCTGGTCGTATGCAACAGCGGCCCCCTTCTATTTCTGAACCAGGGGAATGGAAGGTTCGCCATCAAACGCGAGGCTTTTCTCTTTGAGCATCCGCCACAGGGAATCTTCACTCACGCTGCCATTGCCGACTATGATCGCGACGGGCGGCTCGACCTCTACTTCTGTCTTTACAACTATTACCTGGGGTTGGAGCAGTATCACTATCCCGCTCCCTATTTTGACGCGCGCAACGGACCTCCCAACTTCCTGTTCCACAACGAAGGGTCGGCAAAGTTCCGGGACAGGACCGAGGCCAGCGGGATGAACGTCGACAACGACCGCTACAGCTTCGCTTGTGCCTGGGGCGACCATAACGGGAATGGCTGGCCGGACCTCTACGTCGCGAACGACTTTGGGCGAAACAATCTCTATCGCAACAATGGTGATGGAACCTTCACCGCGATCTCTCAGGAAGCTGGCGTAGAAGACGTTGGCGCCGGCATGGGCGCGTGCTGGTTTGATTTTGACAACGACGGGAACCAGGACATCTACGTGGCAGACATGTGGTCGGCCGCGGGTATCCGAGTTTCTCAACAGAAGGTTTTTCAGGAAAAGGAACCGGAAAACATCCGCGCTCTTTACCGCCAACACGCGCGAGGCAATGCGCTCTATCACAATCTCGGAAATGGCCACTTTGAAAACGTCAGCTCCCCTGCCAGAGTTGACATGGGGCACTGGGCTTGGTCGTCCGACGCGTGGGATTTCGATCATGATGGCTATCCCGACCTCTACGTCGCCAACGGATACATTTCAGGGGCCGACCATCGCGATCTGGGAAGCTTCTTCTGGCGTCATGTAGTGGGGAAGTCTCCTCAGGATGCGACACCTTCCTCAGCCTACGAACAGGGATGGAACGCGATCAATGAGCTTGTCCGGTCCGATTCGTCATGGGCCGGCTACGAGAGAAATGTCTTTTTCGTCAACAATCAGGATGGGACTTTTTCAGATATCTCCGGCATCGCTGGATTGGATTTTCCCGACGACAGCCGTTCGTTCGCCTTGGCGGATCTCGATGGCGACGGACGCCTGGAAATCGTATTGAAGAACCGCACTGCTCCGCAACTGCGTATTTTGCATAACGTCATGAAGGATATCGGGCGCTCCATCGCGTTCCATTTGCGCGGACAAACCAGCAATCGCGATGCGATCGGTGCGGCCGTGACCGTCGAAGCCGGCGGCCATCGCCAGACGAAGTATCTGCAGGCGGGTTCCGGATTTTTGTCGCAACACACGAAAGAGCTTTTCTTTGGAGTCGGCAAGTTCGAAGGGAATATCCGTGCATCCATCCGCTGGCCCAGCGGGCTGACACAGACGTTCGAAGATTTACCCGCGGGCCATCAAATTCAGCTTGAGGAAGGCTCGGAAACGTTTCTTGCCAAATCCTTTTCGGCATCGTCCTATCTGCGCTCAGATAAGGCTGGGAGTCCTGAAACGGCGCCGCCGTTGCCCGGTGAGACGTGGCTGATCGAGCCTTGGAGTGCCCCGGATTTTTCCTTACCTGATCTCGCCGGCCGCGTGCGGGATCTACGCTCTCTGCTGGGCGAGCTGCTGCTTCTGAATTTCTGGGACACAGCTTCCCCAGCTTCGCGCCAGCAGATGCGATTATTCGGGCAACACCGGTCAGCCCTCGATTCAAAGGGTCTTCGCGTCGTCACCGTGAACGTCGACCAACACCCCGACACTCGGGCCCTGCGATCATTTATCGAGAGCGAGGGTATGTCGTTTCCCGTGCTGCTTCCCACCCACGAAGTCTCCGGAGTCTATAACATCCTGTACCGTTATCTTTACGATCGTCGCAGAAATCTTCCCGTTCCGAGTTCCTTCTTAGTGGATCAGCACGGCATGATCATCAAGGTCTATCAGGGGTTGGTTCTTCCCGACCACCTTCTCGAAGACCTGAGTTCGATTCCGGCGACGCCAGACGAGCGTATTCGAAAGGGGCTTCCATTCGACGGAACACAGTACTTCGGGAACTTTCAGCGTAACGACTTCACTTATGGCGTCGCGTTGTTCCAGCGCGGCTATTACGAGCAGGCAGCAGCATCCTTCAGACAAGTCATTGCGGAGAAGCCGGACAACGCCGAAGCCTACTACAACCTGGGCACTCTTTATCTTCGACAGAACCACCTTCAGGAGGCCCGCCGCTATCTCGGGCAAACGGTGAAATTACGTCCAAACTATCCCGAAGCATGGAACAACCTTGGCATGACAGCAGCACAGGAGGGGCAGACGGACCAGGCCATTCGCAACCTCCAGGAATCGCTTCGATTGAAACCCAACTATGCAGTCGCACTGCTCAACCTGGGAAACATCTATCGGCGACAAGGAGCCGCCGCCGAAGCGGAGAAACTCCTGACCCGCGCTCTGGAGGCTGAACCTGAGAATCCCGAGGTCAACTACAGCTTAGGCATGCTTTATGGTCAACGGGACCAGACCCAGCGTGCATCGAGATTCTTTGACCAGGCATTACGTGTTCGGCCCGACTACCCGGACGCGCTGAATAATTTCGGCGTTCTGCTGATTCGTGAGCGGCGTTTCCCCGAAGCAGAACAGAAATTCAAGGCCTGCATCAATGCCGCGCCCAAGTTTGACCAGGCATATCTCAATCTCGCCAGGCTCTACGTACTGATGAATGACAAGGACAAAGCTCAAGCGGTGCTCGAGACACTGCTTCACGAAGAGCCGGAGCACAAGCTCGCGCAGCAGATGTTGGAAACGCTCCATTGACGTTCTGGAGGCACACACGTTAGAGTGCACGCTGCAGCAGGATCTCTTGAGAAATGGCTACCGGCGCCTCATTTCAGTATCGATCCCGCCGGGCGGACCGCCGAACAGGCTTGTTCGTAACCGTGGCTTTGATGTGTGTCTTGGCCAGGGGCCTGTTTGCCCAAACCACTGCCTCACACGACAGCAAGCCTCCAAAATCGTCGAAAATCCCGGCGGCTCTGGTTGATGCTGAAGCCCTGATGAATCAAGGCTTGCTCGACCAAGCGAAAGACAAAATCCAGGAACAGCTCAAGCTGACTCCCTCCAGCGCTGAGGCCTATAACCTCCTGGGGATTCTGTATAGCAATGAAAAAAACTATGCCAAGGCGCTGGAATCATTCCAGCATGCCTTGTCCCTTGTGCCCGGCTCCACGAAAACGCGCAACAATCTTGGGAGTCTTTACGTCGCCGAAGGAAAGCTCCAGCTCGCGGAGGAGGAGTTCAGGAAGGTGTTGCGCGCCGAGCCCGGCAACCACGATGCTAACTACAACCTCGGCCTCGTATTAATGACGAAGGGTTTGCCTTCCGCGGCGATTACGCATTTTCAGCGCGTGCGCCCGTTGAACGTCGCGACTGGCTTCAACATCGTGCGGGCATACTTTCGAGCGGGCAGGACAAAGGAGGCAATCAAAGCCGCAACCCAGCTGTCCGCGGCAAATAAGAATGATGTCCAGTTGCACTTCACGTTGGGAGCCGTGCTGGCCTCTGAAAAGCAGTATCGAGCGGCCCAAAACGAATTCGAAAAAGCCAACGCGCTACAGCCCGAGACATTCGAGATTCTATATAACCTTGGCCAGGCGTATCTGCGGGCTGGCGATTACACAAAAGCCGAAGTGGCCTTGAATCGGGCTTTACGACTGAAACCCGAATCCCCCGAGACCCTCTATCTCATCGCGCAGGTTTTTTCCGATCAGGCTCGGCCGGTTGACGCCTTGGACGTTCTGGTACGCGCCCGTAAGCTTGCGCCTAAGAACACGGACATCATCTTTCTGTTGGCTCGGGTCAGCATGTCGCAGAATTATTTCGAGGATGCGATTCCGCTCCTGGATGAGGGATTGAAGATCTCACCGGAAAGACCCGATCTCCACGCTGCCTTGGGCGAAAGCTACTTCATGTCCGGCAAGACCGAAAAAGCGCTCGAAGAGTTCAAGAAGCTCATCGATCTCGACCCCTCGGCGCGTTCTTTCGCCTTCATGGGACTTTCGTATCGGCACCTGGGCCGATTCGATGCGGCTAAGAAATTTTTTCAGGAGGGGCTTAAGAAAGAGCCGCGCAATGCTTCCTGCTTATTCAACATGGGCTATATAGAGGAGAGGCAGGGAAACAGGGCGAGAGCCGCGGAGTTCTTCCGGCAAGCGCTTCGTTCCAATCCCGATTTTCCTGAAGCCCTGTTCGAATTGGCTAACCTGCGAGTTCAAGACAAAGACTTCGCGCAAGCTGCAGAACTGCTGAGGAAATCTATTCACCTGAGCCGTGATCCGGCGCAGGGATATTACAAGCTTGCCATGGTGGAGCGAAGTCTCCACCAGATGGAAGCGGCACAGCGTGATTTGGAAGTGTTTCAGACGCTCGCGAAAGATTCCGCAACTGGCCCGTACCCTTATCAGCACCTTTTCGATTATTTAGACAACCGCTCCAAGCTGACACCCGAGGCTCGGGTTCAACTGGATCTAGCCGAGCTGACCGAGCAAATACACAAGCACCCGGACCAACCCGGGAATCTCTACCTTCTTGCGGAGGCATATCTCAAACTAGGAAACACGGACGATGCAAGGAAGACAGTCGCGGAGCTTGACCGTGTTAGCGCGAACGACTATCGAACGCAGACCGGCGTAGGCGTGCTGCTCGCGCGCTACCACTTGTATGATGAAGCGATCCAGCATTTTCAAGCCGCGTTGCACTCGAATTCTGATTCTGACGATGTGAAGTTCGACTTGGCGGATGCTTATTTCCGCAAGGGTCTTTATGAACCGGCGCTTGAGGCCGCCCAAAAAGTTTCTGCCGGCGGACAGCGAGATGATGGGTTCCTTGCTCTGCTGGGAGACATTTATGCCCACCTTGGTGACGCTGCCCGCGCCATCGGGATTTACCAGGATGCCATAACCCGCAATCCTGATAACGACCAGTACTATCTCTCGCTGGCATTGGCGCAGCTTCGAAACCACGACTTCAGCGGCATGGAAGAAACATTGGAGAAGGGGACGGCACGAATCCCTGGCTCCGGAAAGATTCTTTGGGGTTTGGGCCTTGTCTCGGTCCTCGACGGCCACACCGAACTGGCCGCGCAGCGATTCGAGCGCGCCGTCGATCTCTTGCCGGAATGGGCCGGGAGCTATTCGACTTTGGGGGCTTTTTATTATCAGACGGGACAGATTGCGAAGGCTCGGGAGGTCCTGAACCGCTTTAAAAGCAGTAACGCTGGCGGCTTGGACATGAAGCGTATCGAAGAGGCTCTCTCTCGGGCGCCTGCTACAGCCGCATCGTCGGTTCACGAACCGATGTCGATGGAAGGCCGGCAACAGCTGCTACAACTGGCATTGACGCTCGCCGACCGAACCCTCTGATTCGGCGTAATGACAGAATCAGCCGTGTACACAACCGAACAGAGTCGAATGGAAAGAGTACTCGGTGCTGGCTGCAGGTTCAGCGTGATTCTGGCGCTAGTCGCCGGCCTCGACGGCGCCAACCTGCGTCCTCTCCCAGCACAGGCTTCCAAGACACAGAATTCTCCTGTTCCTGTCCGCTATATCGATGTTCGCGAAACCGCAGGAATCACCTTCGTTCAAGATTCCACCCAGACTGAGCAAAAGTATTACCTGGAAACTATGGGCACGGGGGTCGCCTGGATCGACTATGACCAGGACGGGCTCATGGACCTGTTCTTCGTCCAGTCGGCCGCAACTGACATTTACAAACCGTCGCATCCTTTGCGCTGCGCTCTTTATCACAACAACGGCGATGGCACCTTTACTGATGTTACCGAGAAAGCCGGTGTAGGCGGTGAAGGGCACTATGGGCAGGGCGTCGCCGTCGGCGACTTCGACAACGACGGCTATCCTGATCTGTACGTGACAGGCTACGGGCGCGCCATTCTTTACCACAACAACGGCGACGGAACGTTCACCGAGGTTACGACCAAGGCCGGAGTCGCGGACGAAGGAGGATGGTCTACCAGCGCAGGGTGGTTTGACTACGATAAGGATGGTTGGCTCGACCTGCTCGTCACGAATTACATCGAGTGGACGTCGAAAAATAATCTTTGGTGCGGTGAACGTCGGCCCGGATACCGCTCCTATTGCCATCCCGGTAATTACAAAGGTCAAAAGACGAAGCTTTACCATAACAATCATGACGGTACCTTTACCGATGTAAGCGAAGCTTCAGGCGTCGGCAAACCAGAATCGAAGGGCATGGGTGTGGTACTGGCGGACTTCAATAATGACGGCTGGCCCGACATTGCCATCGCTAACGATTCCTGGCCCAACTTTCTGTTTATCAATAAACACAACGGCACGTTTGAGGACGTTTCACTAGTTTCGGGATTGGCGGCTAGCGAAGACGGCCGTTACGAGGCCGGCATGGGCATCGACGCCGCGGATGTCGATGGCGATGGCTGGCTGGACGTGTATATAACTCACCTCGATTTTGAATTGAATCGGCTCTACCGCAATAACCGGGACGGCACCTTCAGCGATGAGACATTTAATTCTGGGATCGGCAATAAGGCGATACTGTTGAGCGGCGTGTCCATGATGTTCGAGGACTACGACAACGATGGCTGGCCCGATATCCTGCAACTAAACGGCGCGATGCTGGACAATATCCAGCTCTATCACGGCGAGGTTTCCTACCAAGAACCCATGCTCATGTTTCGAAACTTAGGGGCAGGGAAGTTCGAGAAAATGTCAGAATCCTTGGGCCCGGACTTCATGCGTCCGATCGCCGGACGCGGTCTGGCGATCGCCGATTATGATAATGACGGAGACATCGATATTGTCACCAACAACCGAGGTGATTATCCTTCGCTTTTACGCAACGAGGGCGGAAACGCTAATCACTGGCTGACCGTGAAACTGATGGGGACGCGCTCCAACCGGGACGGCATTGGATCCTCGCTGAAATTAACCGCCGAAGGCTATGTCCATGCGGAACAGGCCAAGGGCGGAATGAGCTACATGTCGGCTAGCGACCCACGGATTCACTTTGGTCTGGGAAAGCGCACGAAGATCGATTCTTTGGAGATCACCTGGCCCAGCGGGCAGGTGGACCGCCTGACTCATATGCCGATCGATCAGATCATTGCGGTAAAGGAGGGCACGGGAATAGTGCCGCGAAAATTTCCCAAGATCGTGAACCCCAGCCGATGAGCCGGGAATTCGGTGTTCGCACTCAGGTCCTATGAATCTTCCACGGCGAAATTTTCTCGGCTGTTGTGTCGCTCTTCTGGGGAGCAAGCTCTTAGAGGCGCTTACCATGCCGCTTTGGCAATGGAACAGGTCGTTGATTCTCAACGCGGGGGGTGCTCATGCTTCTGACACTTCTCCCGTCATCTTCGTCGACGTGGCCCGGGAGGCCGGACTGAAAGCTCCCAATGTCTGGGGTGCGACCGACCATAAGAAGTACATCATTGAGGCGAAAGGCAGCGGGATTGCCTTCTTCGACTATGATCACGACGGCTGGCTCGATATCTACCTGACCAACGGCACGCGACTTGACGCCAAGTGGCCCGCAGGTGAGGCGCCCACCTCCCATCTCTATAAGAACAATCGCGACGGAACCTTCACCGATGTGACCGCAAAATCCGGCCTGGCGCGTACCGGCTGGCAGACGGGGGTCTGTGTCGGCGACTACGACAATGATGGATGGGATGACCTGTTCTGTTGCTTCTGGGGGCACAACGTTCTATTTCACAACAATGGCGATGGAACGTTCGCCGATGTCAGCCGCAAAGCTGGTGTTTATAACGAGCAGGTGCGTTGGGGCGCGGGATGCACCTGGCTCGATTACGATCGCAACGGCCACTTAGATCTCTTTGTGTGTAATTACATCAAGCTGGATCCTGACAAGATCTCTTCCTCTGAGAATGCTCCCGCCTGCCAATGGAAGGGGATTCCTGTGATGTGCGGCCCGCGTGGACTTCCGGGCGATACCAACGTTCTGTACCGCAACAATGGTGATGGCACCTTTACCGACGTGTCAGAGAAATCGGGGATTCTGAAACCCGGGCCGCGGTACTCGATTACCGCCGTGTCCTACGACTTCGATAACGACGGGTGGCCCGACATTTATGTGGCGGTGGACTCAGAACCCAGCATACTACTTCGCAATAACCACGACGGGACCTTCACTGATATTGCAGTGATGGCCGGTTGCGCCTACAGCGAAAATGGCCATGAACAGGCGGGAATGGGTGTTGCTGTAGCGGATTATGATTGCGATGGCTGGTTTGATATCTTCAAGACCAACTTCGCAGATGACACCTCGAATCTCTACCGCAACAATGGAGACGGGACGTTCACGGATGTGACGTTCTCATCAGGAATTGGGGTTAACAACCAGTATGTTGGATGGGGTTGCGGTTTTATTGACTTCGACAATGACGGTTGGCCGGATCTCTTACAGATTAATGGGCACGTTTATCCAGAAATACAGGCCCATGATGTTGGCCAGACTTTCAAGAATCCCCGCGTCGTTTACAAAAACCTGGGCAACGGGCGATTCAAGGATGTTTCTTCGGAGATGGGGCCGGGGATCAGTGAGCGCTTCTCCAGTCGGGGCGCCGCCTTCGGAGATTACGACAACGACGGCGACCTGGATGGGTTGGTCTTGAACATGAACGACCTACCCTCGCTTCTCCGCAACGACGGAGGCAATAAGCAGAATTGGATCAAGCTCAAGCTGATCGGCACAAACTGCAATCGTACCGCCATTGGCGCGCGTGTGCGGGTGATCACGGGCCGCCATGTTCAGATGGATGAGGTGCACAGCGGCTCAAGCGTCATGTCACAGTGCGACCTGCGCCTGCACTTCGGATTAGGGAAAGCTCAACTTATAGATGTGATCGAAGTCACGTGGCCGACGACACAGAAAATCGAACGGTTCACACAAGTCAAAGCTAATCAGATACTCACAATTCAGGAAACTAAGGGCATTGTCGGTACAACCAGAGCCTAGGATAACGATCACCTTGCAGCAGCCAGTCACAGCGTGAAACTCTCATGGACGCGTGGCAACCTGAACGCCTAATCCGCGTTGCGACCCACTTCATTGTGACACTCGCGCTCCTCGCTCAGTCCGTTCAGGGCCAATCTCGGATCGATTCCCAATCCGGCGCATTGCAGGGGTGTATACGGGACAGAAGTGAGCGCCCCGTTACCGGTGCGACGGTTTACGTGCGCTCCAGGGCGGGAACCAAAAGCGTAGCGGCGCCGACAGATCCGGAAGGGAGCTATCACTTTTCCGGGCTTGCTCCCGGCAGCTATACCCTGACAGCGGAGATGACAGGTTACCGAGCCGCAACGTTCGGCCCCATTGAATTGGCAGGCGGAGAGACGAAGAAAATCGATCTTGTGTTGGAATCCTCCGCGTCCCCAAGCTCAAGCCTGGGAACCCCGGAGTTGTTCGACGAACCCAGATTCACGGTGGCTGGCATCACAGATCCCACGAACCTTGGCGGACATGGTTCAAACGCAACCCTGGGAACTTCAGAATCGCTTAAGAAGGGGATTGCCTCGCTGGGCAGGGAATCGCCGGCTAGCTCAAAGTCCTCTACACTCACGACAGCCACGGAGCAGACGCTACGCGCGCAGGCTGAACACGAGACCGGGAATTTTGACGCAAATCATAAGCTGGGGAAGGTTCTCCTTGATAACGGCAGACCTCGGGAAGCACTCTTCTACCTTGAGCATGCCGCGCGTCTCAATCCGAGCGATTACGACAACTCCTATCAACTGGCACTCGCTCATGCTGGTGCCGCAGAATACGAACGCGCACGCCAAACCGTTCAGAACCTTCTCGTGGGGCACGACAGGGCTGAACTGCATCGCTTGCTCGGTGAGATTGACGAGAAGTTAAGTGATCCTCTGGCCGCCGTTCACGAATACCAGCGCGCGGCGGAACTCGAACCGAGCGAACCCAACTTGTTCGACTGGGCAGCCGAACTCCTGATCCACCGTGCCACCGAGCCGAGCATTCAGGTATTCACGAAAGGACATCGTCTTTTCCCGCACTCGGTAAGGATGCTGGCCGGACTGGGCGTGGCCTGGTACGCACAAGGCGTCCCTGACGAAGCCGCCCGACGTCTTTGCGAAGCATCCGACTTGAACCCCGGGGATCCGGGTCCGTACTTATTGTTGGGCAAAATGCTAAGTGCTGAGTCTGCCGTGTGGGATGAGGTCGGGAAGCGGCTGGAGCGATTCGCCAGGCTCGAACCAGAAAACGCACTGGCCAATTACTATTACGCTCTCAGCCTTTGGAAGGAGCGGAGGGATCTGTCGGAAAATCTGGCCAAGGTCGAGGGCCTGCTTGCGAAAGCCGTTCATCTCGATCCCAAACTCGACCTCGCCTACCTTCAACTAGGGATCCTTTACTCGGAACAAAAAGACCTTCCCAAGGCAATTTCCGCCTACCAAAAAGCGATTGAAACAAATCGCCGCATGGAAGAAGCTCACTATCGCTTAGGGCAGGCCTATGCTCAGACGGGAGAAAATCTGAAGGCACAAGGAGAGATCCAACTTTATAAAGAGTTCTCGAAGGAAGCCGCAGGTCAAGCCGAGCGCCAGCGCAGAGAAATCCGCCAATTCCTCTATACCCTGCAGGCACCGACTTTCGCCTCACCTCCGCGGTAATCGTAGCTCAGCGCAATTTTCTCCATTCAATATTTCTTGGGTTGAAGCTAAGGGCTAGGGTTCGGCCGGAAAACTGACGGATACTGCATCACGCCCGAGGAAATTGAATGTGATCGTCGTCTTCACCTCGACCGTTTGGCCGCTAATTTTGTAGGGACGATAACGCCAATGCCGCACCGCTCGCACCGCGGCCGCTACGAGAGCGGGGTTGCCGTTGAGAATCGTAAGTTGCTTGACGTTGCCGTCGACGCCGACCACTGCTTTCAGACTGACTTTTCCCCGGGGGGCTCGATTCGGCGGAACTGGGTAGCGAAACCCGGGTTCGGGCGCTTCTGCGACTTGTAGGAGTCCTTCCGGGGTCGGGTCCATGCTCGCAACTGGCGGCCGGGTGAGGATCGCAGTCTTAGGGTGCCCCTCCGATTGTCCCAGGGAAGCCGTTGGGGAGGGTTGTGTAGGGGTTGAACTCGCGGATGGAGATGGGAGGACAGGATTCACGACCGGCGGTGTAGGGGCAGACCTCGCAGATCGAACTTCGGGAACAGGATTCGCGATAGGTGGTATGGGAGTAGAGCTCTCTGATTCAGGTTGCAGGACAGGATTCGCGACTGGCGGCGTGGAAGCCGACCTCGCAGATCGAAGTTTGGGAACAGGATTCGCGATAGCTGCTTTGGGAGTCGAACTTGCTGATTCAGGTTTGACGACAGGATTCGCGACCGGCGACTCGAGTCGCGCGGGCACAGACGGCTGAACTTTCTCCGGCTGGGCGACAGCGGCCGGGGGAATGCTCGCCGAAGCGGACTGCGGGCGCATCACGGCATCTTCCTGAACGGTGATGTCCGCCTGTTGAATGTCTCGAAAATAAAAAAAAATGGCAAGCAGCACTGCACCCAAGGCGCCAGCGAGCACCCATGCCAGGCGGTTTCGCCTCGGTCTTCTACTCCAATGCCGATATGCCTCTAGCTGGGGCGCTTCCTTGGGTTCGCTTTCTTCGGCCGCAGGCTCCTGTCTGGATGCTGAAATAGACCAAACATTGCTGCTAGGTCTGCCCAAATTCCCGAGGCTGACATGGTCATGGGCTCTCGGGCTCGATCTGACCGGGATCTGTTCCGAACCTGCGGCTCGGGGCAGAGCGACATCCATGCTGGCGACGCTTACCTGGGGCACCTTGGTTGTGATCGATTGGACCGCGAGTTTAGGAATTCGCATCAGGCGTACGTTTTCAATACTGCCTATGATAGAGGTCCTGATCGTCAGCTCATGTTCTCTGGTAGTCGCTGACCAACACAAGTTGTAGATCAGTTTCAGTTGTCGGCTATTCAGGACCTCCTTGGGCAGCCTGTGAAAATTGCGGAAAGTCCAGAGCAGGTAAATGCGTTGCCAAAATGACGGTCTCGCGTACGCCAGACCGATATCTGTACGTAGCTCTATGACACCACGGCGGATCTTGTGCGCTAAGGACTGCATGAATGGTTCAGAGTAGCGCAACTTCGATGCGGCCTGGCTGAGCCGGGTGGCCTCGAGGAAGAAAACTTTTTTACCATGCCAGTTTTTTGAACGGCGAAGATCAGAAGCCCAGCTCAGGAAGGCGTGCCTCTCGGAACGCAAAGTCTTGAACAGAGAGGAAATCGGATAGCTATGCGCGCGCTCACGGCTGCACTTCTTATCCCTCTGCTCGCCTTGCCCACCAAGCGTGGGAAACCGATCTCCACTATGGCCTTACGAAATGGCTAGCGCGGTCAAGGCAGGGTTTTCTGTGGACGAAGAAGAGATCATCGCTTCGGGAGCGCAAGATGAACCGGGCGCCTCCCGCTTAGTGCAACACAACCATTTCCCCTCCTATGCGCCAGTACCGGACAGGCATCTAGCTCGCAGCGGCACGCCGGGTGACGATTCGGCCACACGCTGGACGCGGATGGAACTGGCAACAGCCGCCAAAGGTGCTCCCCACGCCATCGCACTGTTTCGTTTCGGTAACTCGCTCCACCCGTTGGAAGATTCCTGGTCGCACGCGGGAGTGCCCGACATCGCAATCACCTGCGACCATAGCTTGGCATGGGGGCACCCGAAGAAACGCGGCGGGGTGCTGTCCCACGATGCCGACATCACCTACAAGCACATCCCTGACACGGAGCAGACTGCTCAGAGGGTCTACGAAAAAATATATCTGCTCGAGTACCATAAGCTCATGGGTGGCGGCTCGCAACCGGCCTCATGGGCCAGCCTTCAACCCGCCGTGTATCAGTTTGCCGAAGCAGCGACCAAATCTGGCAAGTTGGCTTGGTTCGAGTCCGATCCAGCGGTTCCATACCGCAGTTCGCAAGTGCTTTCTCAATCACATCAGCATTCCCGATGGGCCGAAATATCGCTGTCCCGAGCCCTCTCGGCCCCCGATGCTGGCCGCGGCGATGCCAGCGCCCGTCAACGACGCTGAGAGATTCCTGCGCCGGTTTCTCGAAAATTGGATTGTGGGAAGCAAACTTGATTTTGTCACCGAGCCGATCGACAGCGAAGGCGTACTGGCGAACCTTGGCCTCACTGAAGTTCGTCATCCCGCACTGCTGCGAAACATGCTCCTCACCTGGCTAAACCCTGATCACGGAATCGTCAAACAGACAGGACATGGAACACGTCTTGAAGTCCCCCCAGGCTAAGAGACCGACTTGAAAAGGATCTGGTGTCCTTTCCCAGTTTATCGGACGCTATTCGCGCGGGCCAAACCGATCTTCCTTATCTATTCAGCCCCGTGCCTGGCGGCGAAGATACAAAGGCTGAGCACATCGCGACATTCCAATTTGTTACTGCCCCGCGGGACGTAGTCGCAATCGGAGTGGCGCATCAGGCAACAGGATGGAAAGTGGTCTGCTTTAAACTGGGTAGCCTTCTAACATCAAGCGAGTCCAACAGGCTGAGCGCCGACCGCTGACGGCGGTGAGCGAAGGAGGCGAGAGTCCCATCTCCAGCCCAATTGCTCCTGGAGTCCGGGAGGTGGATGTGAGGTTTCGCGTACCTCCGGACCGACGAGCGAATTCGCAGCGGTCTTGCGATCTACGGCCGCCGCTCGTAGGCGGGGCTAGAAGGGCTGGGCGGCTCGTAATCTTGTCCGTATTTGTTCTTGTGAGCGTGGGTTACCGGGATTTGCATAAGACGGATGGTCCCGAGCCGGGAGGTATTCTCGGAAATCGTTATCTCGCGAGCCTGGTTTCTCAAATGATCCGGCAAGGAGGCTTCGGACCAGACGCGGAGCAGGTATCGTCCTGGGGTGACATTCTTGATTTCCACCTCGCCACGTCGATTGGAGAGTGCATAATACGGAGTTTCCACGGCAATGACCACGGCGCTCATTTCCGGGTGAATGTTACAAAAAATGTAAGAGATACCGGGGCGATCGAAGTGCACGTCTCGGGTAGTGCCTGCCTCATATAGTCCCAGGTCAAAACGCTTTCCTTCGAAGAGCGAAAACACGTTGTGGAAGAAAGGGTCACGATTGGGGAATTCTACAGAAGAACCTACCGGCACAACTATTATATGCGGCTCGAAGTGCTTGTTCCGCTGAACCAGCCGAGGTCGGGGGCGGCGAGGAGATTCGTCGGCTACACCGGCTGACAGGTTGAGCGGAGTAAGCCACATCGCGACGTTCGAAGCGCTCGTGGGATTTTCGAGTCCGCCGGACTTCTGAAATTCAACCCTGGCGGTCACGGTGGTTGCCTGTCCCCAGGCGAAACTGCCCAGCAAAAGAGACACACAAATTTCCATCCGGCGCCTTTTTATAATGCATCGAATGCTGATGTTCGCGCAGAGCATGTTCTCAGAACAGAATACCCATTGTCAGGTTTACCTGCCCACCGGTCCGGCCCGCCAGATCAAGCGGCGAAGTTCTTAGATGATTGTATTGGGCCGATAGCAACAGGTTTTGATGGGGCCGGTAAATGACGTTGCCAAAGGCGCTGCGATTCTGTCGTAGATCGAGCGGAAGACTGCTATTGCTCTCGCCTGTCGAAAACGCCCGAACATCTTGCGCAATCGCATTATCAGTACCGAAGGCCGCGTTGAATTCCAGCTTTGCTGTGGGGCGAAACTTAAGTTGAGACCAACCTCCCAACGCATTCAGACCCCGGATTTGAACACCCCGATAAATTACCGGCCCGCTGAGAATGGCGGAGCGGCCAATTCCGCCACCCAGCGCCCCCAGAGCCTTACCGCGGTAAAACTCGCCACTGAGGGTCCATCGCCCGCTTAGAGGAATGTCCCAATCTGCCGTACCGGCCCAGCCATCCTGATAACGGTCGAACCACCAGTCCTGACGGCCGTAATAAGCCGCCGCACCCAGCGTCAGTGGCTGATCGAACAGCGAACAGCTCCAGGCCACTCGCGCGGCATACGCTGGCTGGCCGATCCTTTCTCCGGCCTGCGGGATGTTTCCCCATTGCGATACGGGGAGATCGCCGGTGAGGTTGTCCAAAATTCCGAATTGCATCAGGAGATTGGAGTTCGCGGTGATATCAAAACTGTGTTCCACCCGAACCTGAGGCACCCATTCCCAGAGATTGCCGGCGTAAGTGAAGGCGGGAACAGCGAGCGAACTGAATGATGTCGGCGAAAGTGGCGTGAAAAAGGCTTCGTCTTGACCAGCGATCAGGGAGGTCTTTTTCCAATCCAAGTGGAGGGTGGCTGTACGCAATCGCAATATTCCGGAGGTGACACCATTGGGAATGTTTGGAAAGCCACCCGCGAAATCCAGCTGAACGTCTCCTCGAGTGCTTGCTCCAGCCAGATGAGGCCCAAACACTTCCAGCCCGACCTCCGACTGGCGGAGCGTTGCGCCGAAGCTTCCCTGCGGGTGACCGGAGTAGGGAGCAGCCACGAGGGAAGGAAAATCCTGATTGTCGAAGATGCCGCGATCGCTGAACAGGTTCATCAACACCATGCCGGACAGGCGGACGCGATACTTCGAGGCACTTTCAATCTTGGTCTGATATTGCTCGTTGATCTTGGCACTGAGCAATTGGGAATCTTCTTCCAGCCGGCTGACCCGATCTTCGAGCGGCCAGCTGGCAGGAGACGGTGCCGGTACTTGCGGGGCTGGTTGCGCCAGGTTGCTGCCAGATCCCAATTCTGCTCTGGTTTGCTGTAATTCCTGGCGTAGCGACGCCGCTTCAGCGCGATAGTGTGCTGCTTCAGAACGGATCTCAACAACCGCCTCCCGGAGTTGCCGGACTTGCTCCTCGAGGTCGTGCATAGCTGACAATACTGCATCGTTTGGCGCTTCCCGGGGCGGTGTTCGAGGATCCTGCGCCCGGGACAGCGTGGCAAAAGCACACACAACGAACAACGGCAAGGCAAATCTTCCAAATGCAAAAACCGAAGTGGTCCTATCTAGCACAGGCGCCTCCTGAGGACGAAGACTAGAGTTCTGCTGCTACGGATTTCATCAGGTTGGCCCCTTCCGCTGCCGGAACCCGCTACTTCATTGTGTGTCGGCTGAACTCGCAGGGTTGAGGGGTGGGCCAGCAACCGTGCCCACCTCAGTTCGCGGAGAACTCGACGACACAAGCGGAAGAACTACTTTGAAAACGGTACCCTGGTCGGAGGTTTTCTCAACCGTCACATCGCCGCCGTGATCTTGCACGATCTTCTGCACCACTGCCAGACCGAGACCGGTGCCGTTTTCCTTCCCGGCGCTGACAAAGGGCTGGAAGAGGCGATCTCGAATGAATTCTGGAATACCTTGGCCATTATCCGACACACGAATTTCGACGCCGCTTGCTATGGCTCGCAAGTTGACATCGATGCGGCCGTTCGACGGTGATACCGCTTCGCACGCGTTCAACAAGAGATTGGACAGAGCGCGCTCCAGCTTTCGGGGATCAAACCAGCCTTCAATTCTGTCGTCACCAACAAAATCGAGGGCGATTTGGTGGAACTCGGGATGTGCTTTGATGGACTGCACTGCGCGCTCGACTGACTCGGTAAGGATGCCATAGGTGGGCCGGAGCGATTCGCGGGTACGGGAAAACTCCAGGAGCGAATCGATCAGATCGGTCATTTGGTTTACGGCGATGCGTACTTCCTGATACAACTCCTCGCGCTGGTCGGCAGCTAAGCCGGCTTCGCACAGAAACTCCGCATTGGCGACTATGGCCGCGAGGGAGTGACGCAGGTCGTGGGAAATGGAACTGGCCATGCGTCCTATGGTGGCCAGGCGTTCGGATTCCAACAGACTACCTTGCGTCTTGAGCAGATTCCCTCGCATGCGGTCGAAAGCCTGGGACACTTCTGCGACTTCGTCGCCGCCCGTCGTGGTGAGCGGGAAGGCGAAATCTCCCCTGGCCAGGGCGCGCACGCCTTGAACTAACTCTCCCAAAGGCCTGGTAAAAGTATGAGAGATGAGAAAGACTAAGGCGCTGCCACTTAACACCGCGATTATGCCGAGCAACAGGAGCAACCGGTTCAGACTGTCCAGGAACAGGGTGGCTTGATCGTAGGACTTGAGCACACTTAGGCGCACGGTGGGAGTTTTTCCGGCAGCCAGATCCAAGGTGGTAGCCAGAAATCGCTCGTCGGCCAACTGAATCGTACTTGGTTGCAGGGCATCGGAAACCGAGAGTGCGTCCACTTGCCGAACCAGGTCCGACTCCTGAAGGCTGGGCAATGTGCTTCTCACGATCGTGCTGCCGTAAGAAAAAGCAACCTGGCTGGCGGCGATCCGGCTGACTTCAGCGGTCAGGTGATCGTCGATTTCGTAGCCTACGGCCAGAAACCCCACCACTTGATTGGCTGCTTCCGGTCCGAAGTAAATAGGCTTAAGGAAGACCTCGTAAAGGTGACCCGTGCCAAACCACCATTGGCCAGAGCTGCTCTCTTCCAGAGAGTTCTGGAGAAACGTTTGCGCCAGATCGCGGCTGAATCCCGGAGTAATCGTATGGAGTGCAACCACATTCCCCGAACGATTCGAGAGCACAAACAAATCGCTGCCTGCCAGGCGCCACAGACGGCCCGAACCATCCTGAATGGTGGCCACATCGGTGGTCGTCATGAGCGCACGGAGGTCCGGAAGATCGGCCAGTAATTCTGCTGAATGGGTGAGTGTGGCTTCGCGTTCGCGCTGGAAATTCTGAAAAGTGCCCGCGGAATTTCGCAGATCGGCAAAGATTTCTTTCCGTACCTGCGTCTGAACACTACGGCGTACAACGAGCAGGCTAGTGCACGTGAGTGCCGACGAAATCAGCAGCATGGAAAGCAGGAACTTGGTACGCAGTCGAAACCCTGTCACGTCCGCCCTCAGCCTACGCGAAGAATACAAAGCCAAATACAGAGGATCGTATTTCAGCGCACAAACTTATAACCCACGCCATGCACGGTGCGGAAATGAACTGGATTCGCGGGCTCCTTTTCCAGTTTCTGCCGGATCTTCAGGATGTGGTTGTCCACCGTTCGTGTGGACGGATAATGCTGGTATCCCCACACCTCGGACAGCAATTCGTCTCGCGAGATTACCCGTTCGGCATTCAGCACCAAGAACTTCAGCGCGCTGAATTCGCGGGCGGTCATCTCGATCGGCTGCCCTCCTCGAAGCACTTCCATCTTGGCGAAGTTGATGGATATTCCATCGAAGGCGAACATCTCTCCGACTTCATGGCGAACAGTTCGCCTTATCGCAGCCCTGACGCGGGCCAGCAGCTCCCGAGGACTAAACGGCTTAGTCACGTAATCGTCTGCACCGAGTTCCAACAGCAGCACCTTGTCCGTCACGTCGGTGGTGGCGCTTAGGATAATAATGGGCAACGCGGGTACTTGTTGCTTAACTTCTCGGCATACGTCTCTGCCTGACATGGCGGGAAGGCGGAGATCCAGGACAATAGCAGAGGGTACCGTCGCGCGGAAAGCTTCCAAGGCGGCCTTGCCGTCGCTCTCAACGTCGACCGCGAATCCCTCGGCCTCAAACAAACGTCTCAACGCCTTCTGCACAGCGCGATCATCCTCGACAACCAGAATTCTCTCCGCCGGCTTCGTTCCGGTCACGGCACGTAAGACTTGCGTCGACATCCACTTAGCTTACTCCTGTTCTGACAATTGAGCTGAGAAGAACAGAAATGGTGACATTCTTTTTACAATTTCTTGACATGTGGGTGTCGCCGACATTGCTCTTGCATGACCTTATCCCCGACCCAATTGCGCTGAGGGGGCTTTGCGGCTGGAAATGCCCGACCAGGTTATTGCTCTCAACGCCCTGAGAACCTGGAATGACAGTTACTAACAGTCTTTTTACATCCCACTGACAACTTCAGCCTCTGTGCTC
>Ga0209577_10000399_pt1 | contig 44254 bp, 41 predicted proteins | sample GraSoiAngelo_109_FD_185874 | JGI IMG/M metagenome (GOLD analysis project Ga0209577, IMG submission 185874) | Grasslands soil microbial communities from the Angelo Coastal Reserve, California, USA - 14_0903_12_20cm (SPAdes) (version 2) | ecosystem: Environmental > Terrestrial > Soil > Grasslands... | reverse complement strand
ACACAACAAGGAAATTCGTCGCACGCTGCATTCTTTTTCTCTTCTCTTTGGTGAATGCCTGATGCTCATCGCCAAAAAAATGCCGGCTGCCGCAGAAAAATGAGGGAGCGAAAAAGAGAGAAGCGCCTGGCAGTTTCGTTTCCTGGGCTGCCAGGCGCTTCTCTCTTTTAAAAACATTTGCGCTAGTAATCTGACTTCTCTTTGTTCCAGGCGTTCGCCTCCGATCCGCTCGCCGCAATGCGTCAAGCTATCTTGGGGATTGAACAACCCATCGCCCGCTCGGATTGAGAAACTCCACGCCAATGGCAAAGCCTTCGCCTTGCAACGATTGGCAGTAGGCTACTCTTGCCGAGGAACGAAACTCTCCGGTGCGCGAGGCGAACTTCAGAGATTCGCCTTGTACCCAGCGGCGCACGGTAATTACCCGCGCTCCCCGCGCGCTCACGTTTTCCGTAAAAGTCGATTCCAAGCCGGGCGCCTCGCGATGGCCGTCGATCAGCACGGGAATTTCCATCAAAATGCGCTGCTCCGTCCGGTGAAAAACGAATTTGGTGTCGAGTGGCATTTTGAATGGCGATCCTCACAGGCACGCGGCTATCCGCGCGAGATTTTGCACGCTGCTCCGACCGCCGTGCTTCATGATGTAGAGGGCCCGATCGGCGGAGGCAATAAGCTTTTCCGGTGTGTCACCGTCTTCCGGATAAGCGGCAACCCCGGCGCTGACCGACAGTGCCGGCGCCTCGGCTTCCGCAGCGAGCCGTTCGCGAATTCGCGTCACGACTCGGGTCGCAATATCCTTTCCGGCTTCCGGCAAAACCAGCCCGAATTCATCGCCGCCGTAGCGCGCGGCCGTATCGATGGCCCGCGAATGATTGCGAAGAACTTTTCCGATGCGCACCAGCGCGCGGCTGCCGGTTAAGTGTCCGTACTGATCGTTGATGGCTTTCAGGCCGTCCATGTCGAGGAGCACCACGCTGAAGGGACGTTGCGTGCGGCGCGAACGGTCCAGCTCCGCCTCCAGCACGCTGATGAGGCGGCGGTAATTCGCGAGTCCAGTGAGCGGATCGCTCACCGCCATGGTCCGCACCTGTTCAAACAGGCGGGCTTGATCCAGCAAGGCGCCGGAGAGCATCACCAAGTAGCTGAAGGTCTTGCTCAATTCGGCCAGGAAGAATGGGCCATCGAGGAGCTGCCGAGAAAATGCAGCGCAGACGTGGCAGATCGCATTCAAGGAAGCCACAATGAGCAGCGAATAGTCGAAGAGGTTTGCGCTGGTCTTTTTGTCCTTCTCATTCTTGACGCGCTGGCAGAAGCACATCGCCGCGGTCAAATAAAGTGCGGCGGGAAGCAGGTCCCAGGGACGAGACAGAATGTTTTTCGCATTCGCTACCGGCGCGGAAGGAGCTGCGAGAAAGGCAGCGCTGGTCAGGTATGCCGCCACAGCCACCACAAGCAAAACCGCGGCGGTCTCTTTGCTTGGCTTGCGCGCCGTGGGCATGTAGCGTTCCACCGCCAACGCAGCGAGCAGCAGAACCGCAAGCAGCGTTCGGCTAACCATCCACCCGAGCGGAACCTTCGAAAGCACCAGAGTTCCGGCGTTCAGGGCGTCGTTGAATCCAACGTAGCTCATGGTCTCAATGATTCCCGAGAGCGCAAATCCGAAGGAGAGAATCAGGGCGGTTCGGTCATGGGTGCCGCGGAATCGCACCAGGGCATTCGCCGCATAGCAGTAGCAAAGAAGCGTTCCGCCCACTTCCAGGTAGAGATAAGCTTGCGGCGAAGCTGCCAGGAGAGTCTGCCGCGAGTAGAAGATAACCGCGAGGAGGAGAGTTACCACAGTTAGGCTGGTGGCAAACAGGAAGCGCGCACGAAAGTTCCGCTCCGAAAGCGCCCGGCGGCTGCTCCCGAGAAATCCCGTGATACTCGGCCAACTTCCCACGAAATCCCCCAAACTACCAAAGAAACACGGACAACCGGCAAGTAGAGCAAGTTTGTGCCCTTTCTTTACGGCGACCGAGCAGGCTGGCAATCTAATGAAAACAAATCAGTTATTCGGTCTACAGGAAAGTGGATATCGGTGCGCGCGGGGCTGCGAGACGGCATGAAACGCAGGGATTATCCAAAATGGAACGCTATCCTCTTTTGTTTCGTTAGAGTTACCGGGCAAAGGGCCAGTATCACTGAGACAATGAGAAATATCTCAGGTTGAGACGTCTCACCCTTGAAACAGGCCGCGAGGAAAGCTTGGCCGACATGGAGATTGTGGCGCCGGCTGCTGGCCGCGCCATGCAGTCAAGCGATCAAAGTGGTTTGCTGAATCTCTGACCGCAGTTCGCGACGGCAGCCCGGCAAGAGGAAAATCTCGAGCAGAAGCGGCCGGACGGCCGTCAAGGCAATGGGTTTAACGTTAATTAGGGAGGGTTCTGGTTTCGGTCTGAATTACCCCTTTGGTTTGGGAGGAGGGAGTTCGCGGGCGACTACCGTGTCTGTGAAGCCGGAAGTTTTGTGCGATCCGTCGCAGAAAGGCTTGTTCGCAGAGTGCCCGCAGCGGCAAAGTGAAATCGCCGTCTGCCCCGCCAGCCCAAAGGGCTTCCCCTCGGGATCGAGGATTTCAAAATCGCCTTCCACGCGTATGGAGCCGTTGTTTCTGATGGTGATTTTGGTCGCCGCCATTTTTTCTCCTCGCCGACCGAGTATGCCTTTAACAAAGAATTCTCACAAGTGGCCACGGGCGTGAGCGGCGCGGTCGACAAGCGGGAAGTGGTGCAGCAGCGGCGTAAAGCCGCGGCCAGATGTCCACCCCGCAAAATTGTCAAACTAATACTTGGGAACGGACGGATCGACCTCGTCCGACCAGGCGAGGATGCCGCCCTTCAGGTTGAGCACCTTGCGGAAGCCCGCTTTTCGCAGAAAATCCACGGCTTCCGCGGAGCGCTTGCCGCTGCGGCAATGCGCGACGATTTCGCGCGAGGAATCAAGTTCATGCACGCGCCGCGGCAATTCGCCCAGCGGAATCAAGTGGCCTTTGAGATTGCAAATCTGGAATTCGTGCGGCTCGCGCACATCCAGAATGAAAAGATCGTCCCCGCGGTCGAGGCGCGTCTTCAGTTCGCGCGGAGTGATTTCGGGAACTTGCACATTTGGCGCAGGAGCTTCTTCGCCGCGCACACCACAGAATTCGTAGTAGTCGATGAGTTTGTGAATCGTGCGATTTGAACCGCACATCGGGCACTTGGGATTTTTGCGCAGCTTGAGCTCGCGGAAACGCATTCCCAGCGCATCAAACAGGAGCAAGCGGCCAATGAGATTGTCGCCGCTGCCCAGAATTAGTTTAATCGTTTCCATAGCCTGGATGGAACCGACGATTCCCGGCAAAACGCCCAGTACCCCGCCCTCGGCGCAAGATGGCACAAGACCTGGAGGAGGCGGTTCCGGATACAGGCAGCGGTAGCATGGTCCATCGGCCATGCCGAAAACTGTGACTTGCCCTTCGAAACGGAAAATGGAGCCGTACACATTGGGCTTGCCCAGCAAAATACAGGCATCATTGACAAGATAGCGTGTGGGGAAGTTGTCCGTGCCGTCGACAATGATGTCGTAATCTTTGAAAAGATCGAGGGCATTTGCGCTGGTCAATTGTGCCTCGATGGCCTCAATCTGAATGTCCGGATTTAGACTCGACAGGCGCGCTCGAGCGGCTTGGCTCTTGGGTTTGCCCACGTCGCTCGTGCCAAAAGTGACCTGGCGCTGAAGGTTGGTGAAATCCACAACGTCGAAGTCGACGAGGCCGAGCTTGCCCACGCCTGCTGCCGCAAGATACAAACCGAGCGGCGCGCCGAGTCCGCCTGTCCCGATGAGCAGCACTTTGGCGTTTTTTAGCTTAAGCTGCCCCTCCATGCCGACTTCGGGCATGATCAGATGGCGGCTGTAGCGTAGAATTTCCTGCTTCGAAAGCGTGGCAGCCGGCTTCGTTCCGGGCTGTGCTTGAGTCGTTGTAGCCATTGCCATTCCCTGCCCCTCCGGACTTATTCAGGATAACAAAAATTCCGGGCAAATAACTTCCGAGCAAACGCTGATCATGAATGGAAACTAGAGTTTTATCGGAAGCTTAGAGGGGACAACAACCGCCGGCGATGGACGGAATGATGCTGATGGTGTCGCCGTCCTTGGTCGCCGTGTTCTCTTTCGCGAGATAGCGAATGTCCTCGTCATTCACATACACATTGACGAAGCTCCGCAGCCTGCCGTCCTCGGTGAAGAGATGCTTGCGCAGGTCTGCATATTCCGTTGTCAGATGCTTGAGCGCTTCGCCGACCGTACCGGCGTTGAACTCCGCGGAAGCACGCTTGCCTGCGTAAACGCGGAGCGGGGTTGGGATGATGACTTTTACAGGCATAGTGATTCTCCTTAAATTCTTCTTCACAAAAAGCGCCGGGCTCTCCGGTCAGAACCGGAACGCAAAACCCCGGCCTCTACAAAATCCCCAATAAGAGGCACGGGTCTACAGACGCGCCACGACAGCTTCTAGCCCTTTAATCCTCAGAACCGCCAGGCTAAAGCCTGCCTGCGCCAAGCAGGCCAGCCGCTATCAATCTTAAACTGTCGCGGTATGACGAATCTTAATTCCTTCGGGCGAAAAGGCGTGACGGTCATCGTTCAGCCGCCATGAAGTCATCTCCTGGGGCGAACCATTCTGCACGCTGACGATCACATAGCTGTACCAAGGCCAGGCATGATCCTGATCATACTGGCTGGGCCGCGCCGGATGGTCCGGATGCGAATGATACCAGCCGATGACTTCCAGTCCTTGCTTTTGCGCAGCGCGATCCGCGTCCAGCACGTCTTCCGCAGTCACCGAAAAACGGTTGCGCGGCGAATCGTCGCGGCGATTCACCAAAGGAAACAGCGCCAGCACTTCACGCGCAGAATTGTCATCAGTTGCTTCCGAATCGCGGCCGAGAAGCGCTCCGCAGGATTCGTGGGGATAAGTTTCCGCGCCGTGCGCACGGATTTTCTCCGCCAATTGCCCGCTGATCCAGAGTGTCTTTTCACCGGCCATTTTGTTTCTTCCATCACTCCTCGTCCCAGAACCGTTCATTCAGGTACTTGGACGCCGAATCCGCAAAAACTGTGACCATTACGGCGTGTTGCTGCTCGGGGATTCGCTTGGCAACTTGAAAGCACCCGAGGAGCGCAGCGGCTGAACTGGGGCTGACGAGCAGGCCTTCTTCGCGCGCCAAGCGCTTCACCAGCCGATAGGCCTCTTCGGTGGAAACCGGAAGATTCTCATCCGCAAGCGTGTCGTCGTAAATCGCGGGACGAATCGCTGTGGGCATGTGCTTCCAGCCTTCCAGTCCGTGGAAAGAATCGTCGGGCTGCAAACTCACACAGCGAATCTGAGGATGCAATTCCTTGAGGCGCTTCGTTGTTCCAACAAACGTCCCGCTCGTGCCGAGCCCGGCGACGAAATGAGTGCTGCGGCCAGAAGTTTGCTGCCAAATCTCATTTGCAGTAGTGCGGTAATGCGCCTGCCAGTTCGCGGGATTGCTGTACTGGTCGGCGTAAAAGTATTTGTCGGGCTCTAGGGCAACAATTTCGCGCACTTTGTGAATCGCGCCATCCGTGCCTTCCTCGCCAGGAGTGATAACCAGCTCCGCGCCATAGGCTGCCAGGATGCGCTTGCGCTCGAGCGAAGCGCTATCGGGTAGGCAAAGCTTCACGGGATAGCCCATCGCTGCACCGATCATGGCGTAGGCGATGCCCGTGTTGCCGCTGGTGGCGTCAATGATGGTCTTGCCGGGCCGCAACGCGCCGCTGGCAAGACCCGCTTGGATCATGCTGAGCGCGGGGCGGTCCTTTACCGAGCCGCCGGGATTGCACCATTCTGCCTTGGCATAAAACTCGACGTTAGGGAAGTCCTTGGTAACGCGTTCGAGCCGCAATAACGGCGTGTTCCCAATGCGGTCGAGCAAAACTTCGCCGAGACGGCTCGGTTGAGTCGTTGATTCGCGGGCAGTTGTAGCGATTTGACCGATAATGGCTATGCCTCAAACACTACTGCGTTCCTGGGGCCCGCGCACCAGCACTGGCTCGAAAGCCCGGGCTAGCCCCGTGCAAGGCGCAGGGTAATATACGACCATTTTACTCCGAATTGGATGCGCGCGCCTAGCCGCCGGATATGTGGGCTTTGCCGAGCATTCCGTTTTCGTAACCGGGCTTCCTGTCTAAGGCGGCGAAAAAATCCCCAACCGTGCCGCTACAAAATCGTGCTGAGAAATGAAACCGGAGACGGAGCCTTTACGGAGCCTTGGCAGCACTTTACAGTAATGCACGTAGTCGCTAATCTGAATGAGCTATGTGGAATGTCGAGGAAAGGTTCTCACCGAAAGCCATTGAAGGGTTGGCGGCGCTGGGATTTTCCGTAGGAAGCACGCGTGGCGTGGTGCGCGTGGAGAAGTACGGCTGCGGCGCAGAGTTTCGCAAAGGCCCCGACGAGCGCTATCAGATGACCATTGCGCCAACGATCATGCTGAAAGGCAAGTTCACGCGACTGTGGGACGCGGGCTACCAGAAATTCTTGCTGACCGACGAGGGACTCAAGATCCCCGCGCTCGCGTCGCACCTGCAAAACCTGCGGAAATTCAATGAAGAGCTGCGCACAGCGCTGGGCGTGCCAACCTTTTACAACGAAGCGCTTGGCTCGGTGAGCCAACTGAGCGTGTACGACCGCGTGCTGGGCCGCAAGGGTGACGTGCCGGATGAAACGGTTGGCGCGCATAGTCCGGAGGGCGGGCACTAGAAAGTATTCAGTCCTCAGTTCTCAGTTTACAGTGAAGACAAGATAAACCGTCGGAAGTTGCCGGAGCGGAATTGCATGCAGGCGGATATTTTCGCACCGTAAGGAACCATCCTCTGAGGCATTTTTGATTGCGTTACCGGCGCGCTTCTTCCAGTTGGCGCCGAAACCGGGCGAGATCGACGCGATGTTTTGCGGCTTTGTGCCTGCCGATGAAAATCACCGGAATGTCCCCTCCGTAGCGCTCTTGCAAAACGGCGTCTTCGTCGATGTTGACTTCGCGCAGAGTGGCGCAGAACTCACCTAGTAATGGCGCGATGGCGGCTTTCGCTTCTTCGCAAAGGTGGCAGCCGGGCCGCGAATAGAGCGTAACCTCGCGCGGACCGCAGGCTAGGAGTCGCACATCTTCTGGGGAGCTGTCTGCGCTCACGGTTGAGGGTTCGAGTACTTCATGAACGGGCCGGAATTGGGGTAGAACGCGTAAGCGCGGTAGAGCTCGGCAATCTGGCGCAAGTGGCCCAGGTCGTGGCTGGCCCATTCGTGAAGCAGGTGCGCCAAAGTAATTGTGCCGAGTTCAGAATGGATAGCCGTGCGCGCACCCGCCGGGGCTGGCAGGTGAGTGAGCATGGCAAGCGCCGAGCGGCGCGTGCGCGTGAAATGCGCGAGATTTTCGCCGGCCGAGCCCCGCGAATATTCGACGCGCGCTTTGGCGCCTTCCAGATCGTATTTGGCAAGGGGCGGCGAATCTTCGGCCAGGATGCGCCGTACGCGTTCCCCGTAAACCTGCTCGAGGGCAGCGAGATGCGCGAGCACTTCGGAGATGGACCAGCGGTCGGGCTTGGGCTTCCAGTCGAAAAGCCCGCCAGGCAAATCGGCAAGCAGCGTTTCGAGAAGTTGCGGCGTCTTTGTTAGCAGAGAGACGGCGGACTGAATGTCGATGGCAGAGGCAGGTTGCATGCGGCACTCCCGGTAGAGGTGCTCAGTTTACTCGCAATCCCTCGCGTAATGAAGAAGTAGCGCATAATGTCCGAGAGACAACGACGTGAGGATGGGGAGTATGGGAAAAGTCGTGGCGATGGTCGACGATCTGTTTTTCCAGATGAAACTGGCGGAAACCGCCAAGCAACTCGGCGTGGAAGTGAGAGTGGCGGCGAATGGCGATGCGCTGATGGCTCTAATGGAAAGCCGGCCAGCACTGGTGATCGTGGACTTGAACGCGCGCAGCCAGCCGTTGCAGGCCATCGAAAGAGTGCGGCGGGCCAGCGAGGAGATTCGCGTAGTGGGATTTTTGTCGCACGTGCAGACCGAGCTTGCGGCCCAAGCGCAAGCCGCAGGCTGCAACGAAGTCTTGCCGCGATCGAGCTTCACACAAAATCTTGCTGCGATTCTGAGTGCCTCCAAGGACTAAACGAAAATTCCGCAAACAAGGAATTCCGCCAAAAACTAGGAAATGTCATACAAGCTGAAATATCCGGGATGCATGCTGATTGCGCTTTGCGCTTTCCTGCTTGCCGCCACAAATTGTTTCGCGCAGGATTCAAACTCGAAGCCGGAAGCAAACCCAGCCGGCAGCGTTGGCGCAGTTACTGCGCAAGCCAAACCGGACAAGGCGTTGAGCAGCGCCTTGGCCGCAGCTTGTTCCCAAAACCAGGCGGAGTTTACGCGCTTCCTCACGGTTCGCAACCAGGAATCATTTGCGCGCATGACACCCGCCGCCCGCGTCGCACTGATGAAACGCTTCGTGCTGCTCAATGAGCCGGGCAAAGCCACGATTTCTGCGAACCCCGCGGGTCGGCCGATTGTACGCTGCGAGACGCCAGCCGCGACCACCGAAATGCAAATCGGCGGCGCGGAAGTCCGCGATAATGTCGCGTTTCTGCCGCTCGAGCTGCACGACATGACCGATTCCACGAGCGCAAGCGCGCGCCAGATCAACATGGGCCTGGTGCGAGAAGACGGGCAATGGAAGCTGCTCTCTGTTGGGGTGCTCCTTCTGGACCTTCCGGCACTCGAAGTGGAGTGGGATGAATCCGAAATTGAAGCAACAGAAAAAGGTGCTCTCGAGTCTCTGAAAACCATTGCCGCAGCAGTGGAATCCTACCGGGACAAATATTTGCACCTTCCCGAATCGCTGCCGAACCTGGCCTCGCCCGCGCACGGCGCCCCTGGGGTGAACGCCGCCGGCTTGCTGGACGCGGACCTTGCCAAAGGGGCAAAGGATGGCTACGCGTTCCGGTATGTGATTGTGGGGGGCAGCGACGTAGGTGCTCCGGCAAAATACGCATTATCGGCGATTCCGCTTCACTATGGACAGACCGGGCGGCGTTCGTTTTTTCGCGATTCGAATGGCGTCCTGCATGCGGCGGACCATCAAGGCGCGGTCGGCAGCGAAACCGATCCGAAAGTCGAGTAGCGGTCCTCAATACTCCTCACCGCCCTTACAACACGCGGTGTCCTTTGAGCTTCCGCGCGCATGGCGCTACTATCGAGTGACTTGTTATGGTGCGCTACTTCGGCATATTTTTGTCCAACCTACTGCTTATACTTTGCCTGATGGCACCTGCCAGCAGCGCAGCTCGGCCGCAGGCGAACTATACGGAACCGCAGCAACTGCCTGTTTTTGAACTGCATAGCGGGTTTTGGATCAATCTTCATCACACGCTGTATTACGAGGCCCGGCAGCGAAAAGCATTCCTTTCGCGCGACGCCAACACGAGCAAGTCCACTGCTCCCAAGAGCGTGCTGGCAGGAAAAGGACTGACGGATGTGGAACAAAAAGCCTGGGACGATGCTGTCGCCTATTACATGATGAACTATGCGGACAAAGACCTGCTCTTCACAACGGAACTGATTCAGCTGAAGGACCAGCTCGGCGACTTCGAGGATTGCGACGAACTTTTCGGCCGCAAGCGCAAATTCTGCGACGCGGGCTTGCCGGCAAATCTCACACAGGTTCTGGAAGCCGCTGCTCCCGTTTATCGCGCCCATCTCTGGCCCGAACATGATCAGGCCAACCGGCGCTGGATTCTGCAAGTGGCCCCGCTGGTGCGGGAGCAGGGCGTGGGGCTTTCCGAGCGTCTGGCGGATATTTACCAGACGCGCTGGCCGCATGAAAAAATCCGCGTCGATGTGGTGGCTTATGCCAATTGGGCAGGAGCATACACCACGGTTGATCCGCTGCGCGTTACGATTTCCAGCCTGGATCCCAGGAATCAAGGACCGCAAGCGCTCGAAGTGCTTTTCCACGAGGGCTCGCACGGAATTGCCGAAGCCGTGCAGAAGGCCATTATCCGCGAGTGCCGTCAGCGCGACAAACCTATTCCCCGGGACCTGTGGCACGCTCTAGTGTTCTATACCACTGGCGAAGTCATCCGCACGGTGCTGACTTCCTCTCCGAGCAAGCGCCTAGACAAGAGCAACGGCACGCAAGCAAGCGGATACGACACCTACGCCTTTCGCGAAGGCCTCTACCAGCGTGGCTGGAGGAATTATCTCGACCTGCTGCAGCGGTTTTGGCAGCCGTACCTCGATGGGAAAGCCAACTTCGACGACGCCATCGCGCGCATGGTGTCCTCGCTCTAGGGCACGGTTCTTTGTGGCCACCGGCAGAAACCGGAAACTCGACATCGCGCTGGAACTCGAGAAGATTGCGCTCGAAGACGAATATTTCATCAAGCGGAAGCTCTATCCCAGCGTCGATTTCTATTCGGGAATCATCTACCAGGCTCTTGGGTTTTCGCCGGAAATGTCCACCCTGCGTTTATGGACAGCAATTTTGGGCCCTTGGTGCCGATATTCGCGCCGAACTGTTAGGACGTAGCGTCCTTGATGTCCTCGCGGGCCCGTCTCTCTGCGTTTTTCGCTTCCGCCTTCGCGTCGGCATCCGAGTTCAACACGCGAATCGCTTTGATCAAGGTCAACGGCTTGGCTCTCGGCGGAGCCTCGCAGGTCTTTACATCACCGCTCGGGCGAGCCGCGGTTATATCCCATTTCAGGCAATTGAATTTGATCTTGATGTTGCGGCTCACATGAAGCGCGGCAACGCAATTTTCCAGGCTCAGAAATCCATTGCAGGCTTCTTTTAAAGTTGTTTTTGGCGGAAGAAGCGCCTGCAACTGCAGCGAGAGCTTCCGCTCTTCCTCTTTGTTTGCAGCAAGCTCTTCGTTCGCCGTGGGTCCAGGGTTCTTCTTAATCCACTTCAGCGGATTGTAAGAACGCGCAGCGACTCCCGCAGCGCCAAACAAAATACTGACTCCTGCTGCTCCCATAACGAGCCATTTGTATCTCATGGTGTCCTCACTGCGAGGGCCGGGTGTAGGCTAACTTCAGTAGGCCACGGTGCGAGGTGCGCTTCGAGTCTCTGATAGTGCGGTACCCTCCGAATCCGTTACCTTGGCCTTCCGGTCAGGTTTTTGGCGCGAGCGTGCCTGTCCATTTGCCCCGTGCGGTCACCTTTCACCGGGCAGCCTGTTGGCGGCCCACAAACGTTCCTCGCCTACTGATCGCGTTTGCCGGAGGGTGGCGAGAGGGTTGTTAATCACTGGATGACATTGTCGCGGCCAGTTGCGATATGCTACGCTTTGTGAGCTAGGTAATTGCTCGTCCCGGCGTCACGCGAGCCCGTGGGACGCACGCCTACTTCCTTACGTTCTCCGAAGAGCCTTCCCGATCAGAGGGGAACTATCCGAGGATGGAGGCTTGGGAAAATCAATCAAAATAGGGCCGCCATACACTGCCCCCGACTCAAAGCAATGCGCACGGAAATGGCCCGGCAGGCGGCCGTGATGCAAAAGGAAGAGGAACAACCAGCCCATGCCTGGCCAACCAGCAGCCTCGAAACCTGGACCAGCATCCGTCGAGATTAAGCTGGCGCATTCGCCGGACTCCGACGATGCTTTTATGTTCTATGCGCTGGCGACTCACAAACTTTCCACGCCGGGCTACAAGTACACGCACATTCTTTCAGACATTCAATCGCTCAACGAAGCGGCGCTGAGCGAGACTTACGACGTTACCGCCATCAGCTTCGCCGCCTACCCCTCGCTTCGCGACAAGTACGTGCTTCTCGACTGCGGCGCCAGCTTTGGCGAGGGCTACGGTCCCATTGTCGTTTCCACAAGGGCCGTGAAGCCGCAGGAACTCCTAGGCAAGCGTATCGGCGTTCCGGGTTTGAAAACCTCCGCGTATCTTACGCTGAAGCTTTTCGAGCCCAATTTTGAGCCGGTGGTCATACCCTTCGACAAAATCATCGATGCGGTACAGAACAATCTTGTCGAGGCGGGGCTGCTCATTCACGAAGGACAGCTCTTCTTCCCGGAAAAGGGTTTGCACAAGGTGATTGATCTCGGCATTTGGTGGCAAGAGCAAACCGGCCTGCCGCTTCCCCTGGGAGGCAACGCCGTTCGCCGCGCCCTGGGGACAAGAGTCGGACGCCAAATCGCAAAGACCATTCGCGACAGCGTGGCCTACGGCCTGGAGCACCGCGAAGAAGCGTTGAATTACGCCATGCAATTCGCGCGCGAAATGGATACCGAACTTGCTGACCAGTTTGTGGGCATGTACGTGAACAAGTGGACGCTTGGTTATGGCGAAAAGGGCCGGCAGGCCGTAAAAGAGCTGATCGTCCGTGGCACCAAGGCGGGCTTGGTCCCAGGACCGCCTACCATCGAATTTCTTGGCGAACAGTGATTTCCGCGAAATAGCAACCATCTCGTTTTTATCCGGGCTGATAAGTTCGCTTCTGAGCCAATACGTTTAAGGCGCTCGCCTTGACGCTCTTCTGCGAATCCCTTAGTGTTTTTCTGGGATGATTTCCAAACGAAACGCAATTGTGACGCCTTTCTTGGTCCTTGCTGGAGCCTTGCTTCTGGGATCGCAGGGCGCTTGGCAATGTGCAGCGAAGACTCCGGCCCAGGCGGAAGCGCCCAAGCCATGGCCTACGCAGGCAGTGAGCGCCATACACGGCATGGTTGTCACCGACGAAGAACTCGGATCGCAGGCTGGAGTCGAAATTCTGAAGCGTGGCGGCAACGCGGTAGACGCGGCCGTTGCGACGGCCTTCGCTCTGGCGGTCGTCGAGCCGGCCGCAGGCAACATCGGCGGCGGTGGCTTCATGCTTATCCGTCTCGCGGACGGCAAAACGGCCTTTCTCGACTACCGCGAAACGGCTCCCGGCAAGGCCACGCGGGATATGTACATCGGCAAGGACGGAAAGCTCGACGAAGAAGCCTCCGTCATTGGATATCGCTCCGTCGCCGTGCCCGGAACGGTTGCGGGCCTCGAATTGGCCCTGAAAAGCTACGGAACGATGAAGCTGGCAGACGTCATGGCTCCGGCCATCCGTCTCGCAGAGGAAGGTTTCCTCATCCGTGGAAAATTGGCTGCGGAGTTAGAGGAAGAGAGCCCAGGTTTGCGGGTCTTTCCGGCCAGCAAGCGGATTTTTTTAAATGGGGGCCGGATGTTCATGGCTGGAGATACGCTGCAGCAGCCAGAGCTTGCGGCAACGCTGAAGCGTATCGCGCAGTCCGGGGCCAATGAGTTTTATCATGGCGAAATTGCCCATGTGCTCACCGATGAAATGGCCAAGAATGGCGGCATCATCACGCTCGAGGACCTTGCGAATTACAAGCCAAAGTTGCGTGAATTTCTTCATGCGAAATATGACAGCGGCGGCCACCGTTGGGAAGTACTGACTGCTCCCCCGCCGAGCTCCGGTGGCGTGGCGATCATTGAAGCGCTGAACATGCTGAAGGACGTGCCACTGAAAGGCTGGGACGATCCGCAGAGCGTTCACATGGTCGTCGAAACGATGCGCCGCGTGTTCGCCGATCGCGCGGCGTACCTGGCCGATCCCGACTACACCAAAATTCCCGTGGCCGGTCTGACCGACCCTTGTTACGCCAAGGAGCGCGCAGCAACCATCGATCCTCGAAAAGCATCTTCGAGCAAGAATGTCACCGCGGGAGCTCCACACGTTTGCGGCGCCTCCCCGAGCCCCGACGCAGGACCACACCTCGTCAGCAGTAAGGCCGAGGGCCACCATACGACGCACTTTTCGGTGGTAGACGCGGCGGGAAACGCGGTCGCCAGCACGTATACATTGAACGATAGCTACGGCTCGCACGTAACCTGCGCTGCGGGCTTTCTGCTAAACGACGAGATGGACGACTTCACCACCCAGGCTGGCGCTCCCAATTCGCTCTATGAGCTCATGCAGTCGGACGCCAACGCCATCGCTCCTGGACATCGCCCGCTCAGTTCCATGACGCCGACGATTCTGTTGCGCGATGGGAAACTCAGCTTCGTCACCGGCTCGCCCGGCGGGCCGACGATCATTTCGGCCACTTTGCTGAGCGTCATCAACTGGATGCGCCTGGGCATGAGCGCACAAGCCGCTGTCAACGCCCCGCGCTTTCATCATCAATGGTTTCCCGACCGTATCCGCATGGAAGCAGAGTTTCCCTTGAGCATGGAGCAGGCTCTGCGCGCTCGTGGATATGACGTGGAACGCGGCTGGTACTATACGCCGAGCCTTGGCAGTGAAGCCAAGTTGAGCAAGCACATGGGGTTGGTCAACGCTATCGGCATCGATCCGCAAACTGGGGAGCGCCTCGGCGCGGCCGATCCGCGCGATCGGGGCTCCGCGATTGGATATTGAGAGGGAAGGATAAAGCACAGTGGTCTGAGAGAATAAGAAGGCGCGGACAAAAGTACGGTAAACTTTTGGACGGTCTTCCGTCCCTGAAACCCAGGACCTCATGCAGAGACTACTTTCGACCTACTTGTTCGTGACGCACAAACTGACGCCGGAACTCCTCGGCCAGGTAGCCGGAGCGGGTTTTGAAGGCGTCGAGATTTTCTGTGCGCGCAGCCATTTCGAATACACGGTCAAGCAGGAAGTTCGCGCCATGGCCAGCGCCCTGGAGGCACATCATTTGCAACTCGTTTCGCTTCACGCTCCGAACCGGCGCGACATGAGCGCCATGCGCGAGAGCGGTACTCCGCTTTCGATTTGCGAAATCGAGCGTGTGCGCCGCATCGAAGCCATGGACGAACTGAAGCGCGTGATTGATGTCGCTGATGATTTGCCCTACGCCCGGCTCATCGTGCATATGGGTGGCTCGCACGAAACAGCCGACCCGCGCAAGCGTGACGCCGCTTTCAGCTCGCTGGAGCACCTGATCTTGCACGCGCGACACGCCGGGGTCACCATTTGCGTCGAAAACACGACCAGCGAAATGGGGAGTGCCGATTACCTTCGAGCATTCGTAGAGGAAACGCGGCTCACCGGCTTGCGGTTCAATTTTGATATTGGCCACGCGCATCTCGCGGAATTCCCGGAAGAACAACGCTTGGAGAAGAGTTTTGTGCCGCTCAAAGAGCTGGTTTCTTCTGTTCATCTTCACGACAACCATGGCGAGAAAGACGAGCATCTGCCACCCTACGATGGCTCCATCGATTGGCCCGATGCCATCAAGTTGCTCAAGTCCGCGGGACAAAACAGTGGCTTACCGATGGTCCTCGAGTTGAAAGAAAAAAGCGGCCACGACGCCCCCACCGTAAGCGAACAACTCGCGGCCGCCCGCAAGTCACTCGACCGCTTTGAGAAAGCTTGGGCCTTAACCGAGGTCTCGTAAAACACGTAAAACTGACCAATTATCGGGCCATGGTCTATCATCTTGACTAGCTGATTCTCCGCGGAAGAAGTGCCTATCCCGCAATTCAAAGCAAAATGTCTGGCAATGCTCGAGCGAGCGCGCAAGACCAAAAAGCGCATCCGCATCACACGCCACGGCAAGCCTGTTGCGGATGTGGTACCCCCGCTGTAAGCGTTGACCGGGCGGCACGGTTTGGATCCATGCGAAATTCGGTCAAGATTCTTGGCGACATCGTGTCACCAGTAATCGATCTCGATGAGCTTGAGGCCCTTCGCGATCGAATCTTCTGCTCCACACGCACATCTGGATTTGGCTCCTTCCGAGTCCTGAGCAGCTCGGTCGCCGTGCGAAAAACGCGCCCAGCAACCAAGGCGAGTGAACTTTGGGTATCGCCAGTCAGCACCCTAGGCAGAGCTGCCGCTCGACCGTAAGAGGCGAGGGGAATGGAGCCCAGATTTCTTGGCTTGGCTGCGGCCGTCGGCTCCGGGATTCCATCAAGCGCCCTTTACCCATGAAATCGTGCTCGAAGCGGCGAACCCCGGTCTTCCCGCCGATCCCGCGGACCGTTTCTGGTTGCGACCTCGCCCACTCACACATGCCTGATGGTTACACTTCTCTGGTAAACTAACCGTTTGCGAATCACACGCAGAATCGCACTATGACGACGATCACCATCGAGCAGGCGGGAAAACACGACGGGCAGGAAGTTACGCTCAAGGGTTGGCTTTACAACCTACGCGAGTCCGGCAAGCTGCTTTTCCCCATTTTCCGTGATGGCACGGGAGTGATCCAGGGCGTTTGCTCGCTCAAAGAGAATCCCGGGGCGTTCGAAGCGCTGAAGGGCCTGACGCAGGAATCGAGCGTCATCGTTGCGGGAATCATCCGCTCGGAGAAACGCGCACCCGGCGGCTACGAAATTGGCGTCACGAAGTTGCAAGTTGTGCAAAAAGTGCCGGAATCCACTCCCTTCCCCATCCAGCTCAAAGAACACGGAGTGGACTTTCTGCTCGACCACCGCCATCTGTGGATCCGTACGCCTCGGCAAGCCGCTATCCTCCGCGTTCGCGCCGAAGCCATTCGCGCGGCCCGTGCATTCATGGACAGCCAGGACTACACACTTACCGATGCGCCGATGTTCACGCCCGCGGCTTGCGAAGGCACGTCCACGCTCTTCGAGGTCAATTACATCGACGACCAAAAGGCGTACTTGACGCAAAGCGGCCAGCTTTATGGCGAAGCCTTGGCCATGGCGCTGGGCAAAATCTATACGTTTGGCCCTACCTTCCGAGCCGAAAAATCGAAGACTCGCCGGCACCTCACGGAATTTTGGATGCTCGAACCGGAAGCCGCTTACGTCGAACTGGACGAGGCCATGGCCCTCGGCGAAGGTCTCGTCAGCGCTATTGTCCAGGGTGTGCTAGAAAACAAATCACGCGAACTGGAAACCCTCAAGCGCGACACAAAAAAGCTGGAATGTGTTAAGCCGCCCTTCCCACGGATCAGTTACGAAGAAGCCGTTTCCGTGCTCAACAAAAATGGCAATCCCGCCAAGTTTGGCGACGACTTTGGCGGCGACGAGGAAACCATCATTTCGAGTTCCTTTGATCGTCCAGTGATTGTGCATCGCTATCCCACATCTCTTAAGGCTTTCTACATGCAACCGGACCCGAAGCGCCCCGAACTGGCCCTCGCTTTTGACATGCTCGCTCCGGAAGGCTATGGAGAAATCATCGGCGGCAGCCAGCGCATCCATGATTACGACTTGCTCGTCAAGCGCCTTCGCGAGCACAACCTTCCTGAGGAAGCGTTCCAGTGGTATCTCGACCTGCGGCGCTACGGCAGTGTGCCACATTCGGGCTTCGGCTTGGGCCTGGAACGCACCGTCGCTTGGATTTGCGGCACCGAGCACATTCGCGAGGTGATTCCCTTCCCTCGCATGATTTACCGCGTGTATCCTTAGTGCGGGTAGTTCGGCCTCCTCCCGCGGTTCCGAAGTTTGTAGCAATAAAGGACTGGATTTGGGCTGAATGGCAGCGCGTGCCTGGCACCGGCGCGGGCTTTCTACTAGTCACGAGCCGCCAGTCACGAATCACGGATGACCCATGGCGCAAAAAGTTCGCATCATCGGCGTTCCCATGGACCTCGGCCAAAGTCGCCGCGGTGTGGATATGGGCCCCTCCGCTCTGCGCGGCGCGGGCTTGCAATCTGCTATCAAGAAACTTGGGCACACTGTGGAAGACCTCGGCAACCTGGAAGTGAAGCAGCCGGAAGAAATGCCCGTAGGGGAAAAGCGCGCCAAATACCTTCAAGAAATTGCGGAAACCTGCCAGGATATTTGTAAAACTGTCGAAAAATCCCTGGGCGAGGGCTTTCTCCCGCTCGTGCTTGGCGGAGATCACTCCATCGCGGTCGGCGCAGCGGCCGGCGTGGCTTCTCATTTCCGCCAGCAGAAAAAAGAAATCGGTTACCTCTGGCTCGACGCGCACGGCGACATGAACACGCCAGAATCTTCTCCCTCGGGCAACATTCACGGTATGCCGCTTGCGGCCATTATGGGTTATGGCGCGCCGGAGCTTGTCGATCTCGGGGGCTTCAAACCCAAGGCCGAGCCCGGCAATATCGTTATCGTCGGGGCGCGCGACCTCGACGCCCAGGAACGCAAAATCGTCAAGAAATCCGGCGTCCATGTTTTTACTATGCGCGACATTGACGAGCGCGGCCTGCGCGACGTCATGTCCGAAGCCCTCAAATACGCCATGGACGACACCGCGGGAGTCGCCGTCAGCCTGGATATGGACTTCGTCGACCCTACCGATGCGCCCGGTGTTGGCACGCCCGTCCGCGGCGGCGCCACTTATCGCGAAGCCCATCTGGCTATGGAAATGATTGCCGATACGGAATCCATGGTGTCCATGGAAGTGGTCGAGATTAATCCAATCCTCGATGAGCACAACCGCACGGCACTTCTCGGTGTCGAGTTGGTGCTCTCCGCTCTGGGCCAGAAAATCTTGTGAGTAAGCAGCGCGTCGTTCCACAGTCTGCGGCGTCGTTGACGCCGGAACGCTAAGCGCCAGGGCTGGGCATTTTGTAGAGGACCCCGGAATAAGCTCCAGTTGGGCAAAAGTCAGTTGTTTTCAGTCGTCCGTTGTCAATTCAGAACGCCATCGAAAACATCCATCACACCTCGCTTCCATTTTCCCTTATAACTGAAAACTGATTACTGATGACGGAAAACTGGAACCTCCCGTGACCCCAGATAACAAAAAACGACTCCGCGTTGGCATTCTCTTTGGCGGCCGCTCCGGCGAACATGAAGTCTCGCTTGCCTCGGCCGCTTCCGTGATTCGTGGCCTCGATCCGGACAAATATGAAGCTGTGCCCATCGGCATCACTAAAGAAGGCCACTGGCTTGTCGGCAGTGCGGCGCAAAAGATGCTTCCCGAAGTATTGAGGGGCGGACAGCGCGTTGTTATGGCGGCCGATCCGACCGATGCCGCGCTGATCCCTCTTGACCGCAGCGGCGGCGGCCAGCGAATTGACGTAGTCTTTCCCGTCATGCACGGCACCTATGGCGAAGACGGCACGATCCAGGGGCTGCTCGATTTGGCGGGCTTGCCGTTCGTCGGGGCCGGTGTGCTCGGCTCCGCCATCGGCATGGACAAAGACGTCTCCAAGCGCCTCCTCCAGGTAGCCCACATCCCTGTTGTGCCGTGGATTGCCGTGCAGCGCGCGGATTGGGAACGCCATCTCGAGGAAATCCAGAAGACCATCGAGAAAAAATTCCGATACCCCATGTTCGTGAAGCCGGCCACGCTTGGCTCTTCGGTAGGCATGACCAAGGTCCATTCGCGTATGGAACTAGCCCCGGCTTTGCATCTGGCAGCCGAATTCGCCATGAAAATTCTCGTCGAGAAATGTATCGTTGGGCGCGAAATCGAAGTTTCTGTGCTTGGTAACCACGATCCCAAAGCCTCGATTCCCGGCGAAATCGTGCCGCACCGCGAATTTTACGATTACACGGCCAAGTACCTGGAAGAAGGCTCGCAAATCCTGATTCCGGCGAAGCTCAAGCCCGCTCAGGTAACAACGATTCAGAAATACGCGGTGGAAGCATTTCGCGCTTTGGAACTCAGCGGCATGGCGCGCGTCGATTTCTTTGTTGAAAAGAAGACCGGCAGAATCTATCTCAACGAAGTGAACACCATTCCCGGCTTCACGTCCATCAGCATGTTCCCGAAAATGTGGGAAGCCAGTGGCATTCCCTTCCGCGAACTGATCGACAAGCTCATCGAACTCGCGCTCGAAATGCACCGCGAAAAAGCCCGCACCAAATACGAGATCGAGCTTCCGGAAGGCGCCGCCGGCGCTTTGGAAGCGTAATTGGTCCACTGGCACTGCCACCTTGCCTGGAATGATTCCTGACTCACGGCGTCTGACATAGCGGTGTTCTATTCGGAGCATTTACTCACGCAGCGAATTTCTGTAAGGTTTTAGTGTCACTCGATGGCGCAGAGGTTTCTCGAAACACGTTGTACTTTCGAATCTGGCGCTCGCGGGCCAGGAGACTACTGAATGACGCTGCTCGATCCACCTCCGGTCACAACCCATAAATCACGCGCCATACCGTTCACCATCGCGGTCGCCGTGGTGGCCGTGATACTCGTCCTTTATTTTATCTTTCGCTACTACCCGGAAGAGAATGCCGCGAAGCGCTTCTTGAACGCGCTGGTTGCCAATAACCCGGACCTTGCGTATGAGCTATGGAAACCCGGGCCTAGTTATACGAAGAAGGACTTTCTGGCCGACTGGGGGCCCGACGGGTATTACGGCCCGGTGAAGAGCTACGAAATCCTCTGTAGCTACAAATTCGTCTGCGCAAGCTCAGAGCACGGGTCCAACGCCGTGGATGTGCGCATAGCGGTGAGCCCTTATTCGCCCATGCCTGATGCCTCAGACCCAGAAAAAAGCCGCAAAACTAAAATCGTCAACATCTGGGTCGTTAGGTCCGACAAGTCGCTCAGCTTTCCCCCGTAGCGTTCGCTTCCAGGCTGCTCAGCTCCTCAACTCGTCCAGCGCATGCTGCAATTCTTGTGGTGACACGGTAGCTGTGCCTAATTTTCCCACAACCACACCGGCTGCAATGTTCGCCAGCCTCGCAGCGTCCACAATCGACGCCCCGGCTGCAGCCGCGAGCGCAAGCACACTCAAGACCGTGTCGCCTGCACCTGTCAGATCAAACACTTGCCTGCCCGTCGCGCCGCGCTCGAATCCCGGCTCTCCAACTCGCGCATAAGTTACTTCATAGCCGGTCGCCGGAATGTGAACAGGCTTGGGGGAGGATTCCTCAAACACACTCATGCCATTTTCGCCGCGAGTAATCACCACAGCGCCGCAACCAAAATGCGCCAGCAACGCGCGCCCCGCTTCTTCGAACGATTTTTCGTCCGTCAGGGCCTTGGTCACAAAAAAGCTCGCCTCCTCCTTGTTGCATACGATCACGAGCGCACCACGATAGGCGTATAGGCGCGATTTTTTGGGCTTCACAAACACAGGAACTTTGTTCTTATGAGCGGCGCTCATCACCCGCTCAGCAAAATCATCCGTGATCAGCCCTTTGTCATAATCCGAAAGCACCAAGGCATCCAGGTGAGCCAGGCTTGCAAAAACCGCGCGCAGCAGTTTTTCCCTGGTTTCCTCCCGCGGCGGCTCCCGCCGTTCCTGATCCACGCGAACCACCTGGTGGTGCTTCGCGATAATGCGCGTCTTCACTGTGGTTAAGCGTTTTGCTTCGGCCAGAACCCCCTTTGCACCGATGCTTCGCTCGCGCATGCATTGCTGCAACGCGCGACCTGCTTCGTCCCTGCCAAGCACGCCAAACGCCGCGATCCTTGCGCCCAGCGCCGCAAGGTTGTTTGCGACGTTGGCCGCGCCACCAAGGAAATCCTTCTGTCCGGCAAAATCCACCACCGGCACGGCCGCCTCCGGCGACAAGCGCGAGGCCGTGCCCCATAGATAACGGTCTAGCATTAGGTCGCCAAGCACACCCATTCGCTTGCCGCGCAACCGCGGGAGCAGCCGTTTCAAGCGTGGCACGGAATCAGCGAGTTGCGTGGTCATGCGGGCTGGGTGAATTCTTACCGGGTGTTCCGATTTTCCTCTGCGATCGTGGCCTCTTCGGGGAGCATCACGGGAATTTCGTCGCGGATCGGGTAAACGCGCCGGCAAGAGACGCATTTCAATCCGGATTCATCCGCAAGGAGTTCCACCCGCGTTTTGCACACGGGGCAAACCAAGATGTCGAGCGCAAACTTTGGAATATTCACACGTCCCTCCTCGCTCCTCCCCGCCTGCCAAACCAGCAAGTAGGCACTCTACCAAACGCCTTCCCCGGTCAGCAACTTCACCTCCTCGTCTTCACATCCCCACCCGTAACTCTGAGGAAGGCTTATTCGCCAATCGCCTTGACCCTGTTCTCTGCTCAGCGTAGCGTTTCTTTAGTGCTTCCTGCGAAGAGGCCCCTCATGCGCCATGCCCATAGAAATCTCTTTTACCTTCTCGTGGGATTCATCTGGCCCATCGCAGCCGTCCTAGAACAACCGGTCTCTGCCTTCTCCCAGCAATCGTCCGCTCCGCCTCCGGCGCAATCTTCCTCGCAGGCCCAGTCTTCTCCACAAACCCAATCGCAAACTCAAGCGCCGCGCCAGGACAAGCAAGATTCTGTCGCGGAAGCCTCGCGCAAGGCAAAAGAGAAGAAAGCTGCAACCGCAAAGGGCAAAGTCCTCACCGAAGATGACCTTTCCGGCTTGAAGGGCGGTGTTTCCGTGGTTGGGACGGAAGGCTCGACGCGTGCCACGCGCCGCTCGACCACGAACCAAGGCGCAAATGACGCGGCCAGCGGCGAAGCGTACTGGCGCGGCAAGGCCCAGCCCCTCCTGCAACAAATCGCGGACATGGACCAGCGGATGGCTCAGCTCAAGCGGGACATCAAGAAGTATGGAATAGGCGGTATCGATGTGGCCAGCGGGATGAAAGAAGGCGTGGCCTACGTCGAGGATCGCAACGGCCAGATCCAGAAGCTGGAAAAGAAGAAAGCGAATCTGCAGAAACAGTTGGAGGATCTGGAGGAAGAGGGCCGCAAAGCCGGGGCCGAGCCTGCGTGGTTTCGTTGATTGGACCGCTCATCCTGCGCCCCTCATCCGCATCTAATTGAAAGAAAAGCAGATAAGTCAATACGAATTTCGCCCACTCCCTACACTTCCTTCGTTTTTCTCGCTGGAGCTTTTGCGCATTCGAACACAGCACGACCAAAACTGGCCCTGGGGCCAGTAGTTTTTGCCCACCCGGCGGCACTACACTGTCCCCCGAGTTAGCTCGAATACCCTCCCTACGGGAGAACTACTGTGTATTGCGATCGCTGTGGACTGAATTTCCTGCCCAAACAGTCCGTGTGCACTCGCTGCAAAAAGGTGCCCACGCGCTATTGGTTTCAATTCATGAGTTTGGTCACCATTTTGGTGGCCGTCCTCTGCAACACGGTCCTAGGGATCTTCCTGCTTCCGCGATTGGCATACACCCATCACGGGCGGTTTCTTTTTCGCAGTTGGTATTGGTTAGACCAAAAGGCCGCCCTTTACGGCTGGGTGCCCTTAGCGCTCGGTCTGCTCGCTTGGGACTATTTCATTTGGAAGGAAGCGCGGCCCAAGCTCAAGGGCTGGTTGACGCGCAAGCTGTTGACCTTCTCGCTGGCCGCTGGCGTGGCTCCGATGATCCCCTGGTGGATACCCGCGGGGCAGCCTCCTGGCGAATTTCTCTCCATGATTAGCCGGTACCAGGGTCTCCCGGCGATGCTGGCTTGGGGCGTGGTCCTGTTTGTAACTATTGTGCTGTGCATCGATCCCGAGTCGCGCGACTACCTGCTTGGCCACGGAAGAACGCTGAGCATTGTAAGTACCGGAATGCTTGTCCTGGTCCTCGCCATGACGCTCATCGGCTGGTCGCTCACCTACTGAGCGCCAATCGCAACTAAAACAGAAACCCCTACTGGCCCTTGGAACAGGATACTTCGACGCAACAGACTGTCCGCGGAAGCCTTGCTCCAGAGAGCGAGAGCGCGTTGCAATAGACTTACGGAGATACCATGAGAAGCCAAAAAACCCAGTTCCTTTTTGTTGCTCTGTCAACCGTCCTGTTTTGCGGGACTTCCTTTGCCCAGCAACAAAGAATTTTCGATTGGCGGCCCGCCAACGACGAGACCGTGCGGCTGGACCCCGCGAATTACCACACCGGCCGGACCTATCACCCGAACGCCGCCGGCCAAAACAATCACGTGGATATCAAAGCCCAGAAGCCGGTCACCGTCTTCATGACGCCGGAAGCCGATTGGAACCTGGCTTTGCAGCATCCGGAAACCATCGGCAACCTGCGGCAGGTTTGCTTGCGGGAACATGTCGTGGATACGACCTATGTTTGCGAACTTCCGGTCGAACCCCTGACCCTGGTCATTCGCGACGAACGCTTCAGTCCTGAGACTCCCGTGTTTGCCGGACTCGGCGTTGTGCTGAATACCATGCAAGCCACTCCAAACAATACCGCCAACGCCATCAGCACGGGAATCGCCGCGGTGGTGAACAGCACACGCCAAAGTTTCTCGTCACGTGCCTTCAAAGATCCCAATGATGTGCATATCCAGTATTACCGCTGGGACTGCGTCCAGAATTGCATCCAACCCGAGTTTCGGTGGATGGAGCAGGTGAAAGAGAAATACCAGCTGACTTCGTTCTTGAAGGTTTACGGCGGTTTCCAGCCAGACCACGACGGGGAACTGGTGAGCATCAAGATCAAGTCCTCCGTGCCCATGGTTGTGGCCGTGTTGCCGTCGCAGGTTGCCGACCAGTTGCACGCGCGGCCCGACGCACTGGAATCCGCGCTGGAGAAAAACGCCTGTCAGCAGCGCGGCGTCGAATCCCTGGAGTTTCAATGCACATTCAATCTGGCCGATGGCCCGCAGTCCCTCGTCGTTGGGCCCGAGGCCGGCGAGAAAGTGCCCCACAAAAAAGCCGAAATCCTGATGCTCGCCAATCGCTGCGTCGAGAATTGTCAGCAGCTCCAAACCGCGCAACAACAATAAGATGCTCGGCTTTTGATCACTTGTGGATGGGAAGAAGATCCCAGATTCCGGCATCTTCCGTGCCCAGAACCCACGCGGCGAAGCCATACAGCCCGCGTTCCTTCACCAGCGTATAACGCTCTTGGAAGGTGCGCGCATCGGTATAGAAGATCCACTCGCGCTCGTCATCCCGGTAAAAGTACAACCACGCGGTTCGGTCTACCGGGTCCCATTCGAGATGCGCCTTGTAAGCTTTCGCCAGGTCAACGGCGTCATCGGTCGAAATGTAATCTGCCGTGGGGTTGGGCTTGTCACCGCTTTTGTCGGAAGCTTTGATAGGCGTTCCCGTATGCCAGTGATAGCCATACAAAGGAATTCCCAGCGCGAGTTTCTGTGGCGGTACACCTTTGAGAGCGTAATCCAGATTCGCCACCGTCCAGTTCCATCCGGCAACCGGCCCCGGCACGGTCCAGACGGTGTGCTGGTCGTAGGTCATCAGGCAGAGAAAATCCACCGACGGCGCGATGGCTCGCAAGTCATAAGCGCCGCGCCAGTTTTGGTAAATCCACGCGGAAAATCCCGTCTCTCCGGGATGGCCGGGCGCGTTAGGAATCGTGGCAATGGAGAGTTGTAGATTCTCCTTATGAAACGCGGCCGCGGTCTCGCGCACAAAACCGGAAAGCCCGTCGCGGTCCGTCCAGTTCACGTTTTCGAGGTCCAACTGGAAGCCGATATAGCCGTTCTCTTTGCATGCGCGGATCAAGGCGTAAATTGCGTTCTCCCGGGCATGCGTATCCGCGAAAAACTTATGAACTTCTTCTTGGGCGAACCCACTGTTCACGACCAGCGGCATCACCGGGACACGATGCTGGCGCGCAGTCTCGAGCACCTCCGGATTCGGCCCGCCCGAAACCAACCCGCTCGCGTCCACCACATACCAATTGGGGGAAAGGATATCGACCTTGTCCGCGTGTGCCAGGAACGAGCGCACGGACTTCGGCTCGCGTGTCATATAAAAAATAGACCTCGGTTGCTGGGCCCGAGCAGGGATCGCGCCAAAGAAAAATGTCAGGACAACGGCAAGGAATATTTTTGGTTGTTTCATGCGCGCAGTCTAGCGACTCCGGGCCGCCAAGCGCAACCACGGGTGACGCAAAGTCGCGTTCAGCCCCTTTTTGCCCGCCACATCTACTCGAGCAATGCGCCGCGTTGGCGGTGGCTTGCTCCCGAGACCTCTCTGCTCCCGAAAGTGGGCGAAGATAGCGGATGAACAGCACCAGTTTCCATCCCTCATTGTCAGCTTCGTCGTGCGGATTGCCACAGGCCGGCATGCCCCTGAGGCGTACGCCATGCTGAATGATGTTGTACGCAAAACAACTTTGTCGCCAAGCCGGGCAAGTCGAGGCATAATGTCACCGGCGAGAGGGATGCGGGAGAAGCTCATGAGCGAAAAAGCGAAGGAAGAGAAGAAGGAAAAGGTAGCTACAACGACACAGGACGGAGCAAGCGGTAAAAAGGAACTGACGCGCCGGAAATTTCTGGGTGAGGTCGCCGCAGGCAGCGCTGCCGCTGCTCTTGTGCCCCGCCACGTGCTGGGACGAGGTTTCACCCCGCCGAGCGATCTGCTGAACATCGCTGGCGTCGGTATCGGCGGCATGGGCCGCCAGAACCTTATCAATCTGGCCAGCCAGAACATTGTGGCCCTGTGCGATGTGGACTGGGGCTACGCGGATAAAGGCTTCGAGCGCCTGGACTCCGACATCGACAAACTGCGCACCCGCATCGACCAACCCGCTCCGCCGCCCCAAGGCGGCGCGCCGGCGCCGTTCGATCCCGTAAAGGCCAAAGCGCGCCTCGACAACATGATCCGCCTGAAAGACGTGCATCTGCCGAAAGCCAAGCGCTACACCGACTATCGGGAAATGCTCGAAAAGCAGAAGGACATCGACGCCGTCTTGGTCGCTACTGCCGACCACATGCACGCGCCCATCGCCCTCGCCGCTATGGAGCTTCATAAACACGTGTACGTGCAAAAACCATTGACCTGGTCCGTCGAAGAAGCCCGCAAAATGGCGCGCTCCGCCAAGGAAAACAAAGTCGTCACGCAGATGGGCAACCAGGGCCACTCCCTCGACGATGCGCGCACCGCCGTGGAATACATTTGGGCCGGCGCGATTGGCGAGGTTCGCGAAATCCACATTTGGACCAATCGGCCTCTCGGCTTTTGGCCACAAGGCGTTCCCCGTCCCGAGCCGCTCAAGGAACCAACCGACAAACTCGGCTGGAACGGCCAAGGTGTAAATGAGCGCTTGGCTGCCGCGATGGCCGGGAACTATCCCGTTCCGGGCACTCTCCGTTGGGATCTCTTTCTTGGCGCTGCCGCGCCGAATATCACCTATCACCCCATCTATCATCCTTTCAACTGGCGGGGTTGGGTGGATTGGGGCGTCGGCGCCATCGGCGACATGGGCGCGCACCTCATCGACCATTCCATGTGGGCGCTGAACCTAGGCATGCCCACCAGCGTCGAGACGGTCTCCACGCCCTTCAACGGCGCATCCTATCCGCAAGCAACCTTGACGTTCTACGAATTTCCCGCACGTGGTCCCCTCCCACCAGTGAAGCTCACCTGGTACGACGGTGGCCTGATGCCCAACAAGCCCGTGGAACTCGGCGATGAAGAGCTGAAAAGCGAAGGCGGCGCGTTGCTCATCGGCAGCAAAGGCAAGCTGCTACACGACACCTACGGCGCGCATCCGCGGCTGTTGCCCAAGTCGCTCAACGATTCCTTTGGCAAGCCGCCCCAAAAGCTCCCGCGCATTCCCGGCGAAGCTCACGAAATGAATTGGGTGGACGCGTGCAAAGGCAAGACCGAACCTTCCTGCCCGTTTGAATATGCTGCGCGGCTTACCGAAGTCATGCTGCTCGGCGTCGTTGCATTAAAAGCGGGAAGAAAAATTTCTTACGATGGCGAAAACATGCGCGTCACGAACGTGCCTCAGGCTAACGATTATCTACGCCGCGAGTACCGCCAGGGCTGGCCGGTCTAACAGACCAAAAGTCAGCGCCGCACGGCCCAGGCCATTCCATCGGGACCGTTGCCCGTAGGAATGCGCGCCGACACTTCGAGGGTTTTCAGATCAAGGACCGCGACGTTTTTCTCTGCGGCAACCGCAACATAGGCATGTGCGCCGTCCGGGGCGATCAAAATCCCTTCCGGCTGCCGGCCCACGTTCAGCCGCTTGATTTCCTTTCGTGATGGGGCGTCCAGAACAATCAGCTCGTTCCCCGCTAGATCGGAGACCAGGACCAGCTTGCCATCCAGACTGAACTTCAGGCGGTTAGAACGCTTCGTATGAATGTCGACGGTCTGAACCACTTTCTTCGCTGCCACATCGACAATCGAAATGGTCCCGTCGCCCGAATTCGCGGCCCAGTACTCGCGGCCGTCCGGTGAAATATCGCCTCCTTCCGGCCCCTTCCCCACAGAAATATTCGTGGCGCTCCAGCCGTAAGGGTCCGAGCCGCGCTGAAGCAGGGTGATCGAGTCCGAGCCAATATTCGAAGTAAAAAGAAGCGACCGGTCTTTTGAAAAGCGCAGCATGTGCGTCCCGTTCTGACCGATCCCGAGCAGCCAATCGATCTGGTTCGAGGCTGGATCGTAGCGCGCAATGAGCCTGTTTTGTTCGGCCGTGAACCACACCTGGCCCTCGGCGAAAACGATGCCGTGCGGTCTTCGTAACACGCCCAGGTCCACGCGATCGAGCTCTTTCTGCGCAAGCAAATCGATCACCGAGATTGTGTTGCCGGGAGTGCGTGCGCCGTAGTTTGCCACGAACGCCATTTTGCCGTCGTCGGAAGCAGCGATCTCGTGCGGTCCTTCGCCAGTAGGTATCCGCGCAACGGTTTTCGAGCTCGCAGGATCGATAATCGAAAGCATGTTGTCTTCTTTATCGAGGAGCAATAGTGCCGGAGATGGCGTCTCGGCGGCAGCGAGATGAGCGAAACCGAAAAAAATCAGGACAACTGTGGCGCTGGTGGTTTTCCTGAGCGTGGGTCTGAATGGCATCGGTGCTTCTCCTCGGATGCAGGGAAATAATATGGGAATTGTAAGCCTGTTCAGCCCCGATCTAGAGGCCCCTTTCGGCGCGGAAAGCCCGCACCACCGCCGCCGCGTCCTGGTGCTGAGCATCCACGGCATAATTGAGCTTGCGAATGTCGCTGGCCGAAAGCTTTCCGGCCAGATCATCGAGCGCCGCGCGCAGTTGCGGAAACCGCTCGAGCGTGGACTCCCGGACGATCGGGACGGCATCGTACGGCGGAAAGTAGTGAAGATTATCTTCGAGTGCCACGAGGCCCAGCGCGTCGATCAAACCATCCGTAGAATTGCCCGCCACCACATCCACCTGATGATCCACCAGCGCGCGATAAATCAGTCCGAGGTCCATCACCTTGGGCGATTCCGCAAACTTCAGATGGTAGCGCGCACACAAACCCGAAAACCCGTCAGGCCGCTCCAGAAACTCGTAGCCCACGCCGACTCGCCACTTGGGAGCGACCGCGGCGAGATCGGAGAGCGTGCCAAGGTGCAGCTTCTTCGCGTCCTCCCCGCGAATCACCATCGCGAACGTATTTTCGAATCCGAGCGGCTCCATGACTTCCAAATGAAACTTCTCTGCGTAGAGTTTTTTGACGCGATTAAAGACATCCGCCGCCGTTCCTTGAGGCTTCTCGTTCAGCACCGTGGTCAACGCCGTGCCCGTGTATTCCACGTAGAGATTCAAGTCGCCGGAAAGCAACGCCTTGTGGACCAGCAGCGTGCCTCCGAGGTTGGTTTTGCGAATCACCGGAATGCCTGTTTTCGCTTCGATATGCTGCGCCAGAAGTTCCGCCAGCACCACCTGTTCGGTAAAAAACTTCGATCCGATGGTGATTTTCGATTGCCCAGCCTTCTTGCAACCGGAAACAAAGCAACAAGCCCCGGCCAGACAAACGATCGAAAGAGTCAGTAAGGCTAGCCGGCGCATTCTCATGCAACCCTTAATCGCCGTTCGAGCAAACCGAGGAGAAAATCCGCCGCCAGCGCCAGCAAAGCCGCCGGGATGGCCCCCGCAAGAATCAGCGCATCACTCACCAGTGCCACACCGCGAAAAATAAACGTGCCCAGCCCTCCCGCGCCAATTTCCGCCGCAATCGTCGCCACGCCAATGGTAATAATCGTCGCCGTGCGAATTCCCGCAAGAATCACCGAAAGCGCCAGCGGAAACCGCACCCGAAAAAGAATCTGCCCCGCAGTCATGCCCATCGCTTCTGCGGCTTCCAAAACCGCGGGATCAATTCCGCTGAGCCCCACATAGGTGTTTCGCAAGATCGGCAGAAGTGCATAGAGCACCAGCGCGACGATGGCCGTGCGTCTCCCGATTCCTCCGATGAACGGTATCGGAATGAGCAAGCCAAAAAGCGCCAGGCTCGGAATGGTCTGAAAAATGTTCGCGATGCCGATCGACACAGCGCGCAGCGCTGGCCGCTGCACGATGGACATTCCCAACGGAACCGCGATGACAATGGCGATAAGCATCGCCACCAACACGAGCGCCATGTGATCCGCTGTGGCGTTCCAAATCTCCGCGCGGTGGTCGGCAAGAAACGACCAATAACTGGAGCTCGCGTTCATACCGGCGCTTCCGGCGTAGTTTCTAGCGAAGCCGCGAATGCCCGCACCTCGGGATGCTCCAGCCGGAGAAATTCCTCCGGGGGCGCCACCGCCACAACTTTCCCTCTTTCTAGTAGCACGATGCGCGAAGCGAGCAGCAGCGCTTCGCGGAGATCGTGGGTCACAAAAACAATCGTTTTTTGCAATCTCTGCGCCAGCGCTCGAAATTCTCGCTGCAACTCCGCCCGCGTCACTGGATCCAGGGCGCCAAACGGCTCATCCATCAACAAAATCGGCGGGTCCGCCGCCAGCGCGCGGGCCACGCCAACCCGTTGCCTCTGCCCGCCGGAAAGTTCACGCGGACGCCGGTCTGCAAATTCAGCTGGATCCAGCCCTACCAGCCTGAGCAGCTCGCCTACACGTGCGGCGGTGCGGCGGCCGCCCCATTTTTCCAGCGATGGCACCAACCCCACGTTTTCCGCCACTGTAAAATGCGGAAAAAGTCCGGCTTCCTGAATCACATAACCGATTCCCCGCCGCAGTCGAATCGGATCCCACTCCGCAGTCGCGCGCCCCTGCACAAGTACTTGCCCCTGTGAAGGCATTAACATGCCGTTAATCAAACGCAGCAGCGTGGTCTTGCCGCTCCCGCTCCGCCCGAGAAGTACCAGGGTTTCCCCAATGGGAACCGCCAGCGAAAGGTCCGAAATAACGACACGGCGAGGAATATCGTTTATGTGGTACGACACCTGGCGAAATTCGATTAAATTCCCAAAAAAATCTTCGCTCGTCGCATTCATTTCGGTTGACAGCCCCAATTCCCGGCGCGACCATACTAATGTAGTTCGCCTCCCGACGCCGATTTTTGGCGCATCCTTCTGTCGGACCTGGCATCTAACGAAGGGGGCAACGCCATGGGAGCACTCGCTGCCGCCGCTGTCCGCATCCGTCACGATCTTCATACCCGCCTGCTGAAAGCCCGCGCGCGAACCGACGAACTTTTCCAATTGATCCAGGAAGAGGCATTGTACGACCGGCCCATTCCAGAGCGGCATCGCATTATTTTTTACCTGGGCCATGTCGAAGCCTTCGACTGGAACCTGCTCTCGCAACGCGCCTTCGGGCTGCGGTCCTTCCATGCGACCTTCGATCGACTCTTTTCCTTCGGCATCGATCCGGTCGGTGGCGGCTTGCCGGAAGACAAGCCCGAAGACTGGCCGACGCGCCAGGAAATAGCGCGCTACAACACGCGCATCCGTGAAGAACTCGATCGCGCCATCGAACATGCCCTTACGCGCCCCGAAGAGGGCCATCCCCATTTGATGCAAATGCTCCACGTGGCCATTGAGCATCGCTTGATGCACGCCGAAACGCTCGCCTACATGCTGCACCGGCTGCCTGCAAATAAAAAGATTTGTGGCCCGGAAAAAGTGGCGTGGAAAGCCCCTCGCGCGAAATCCCGCCTGGTAGAAATTCCTGCGGGCCGCGCCACCCTGGGGATTCACGATTCGAGCGAACAGGAATTTGGCTGGGACAACGAATTTGCCGCACACGAGGTTTCCGTTCCCGAGTTCGCCATCGACAGCCATAATGTCACGAACCACGACTTCTTGCGCTTTATGCAGGGCGGCGGGTACCACGACCGCTCTCTTTGGACCCCGGAGGGCTGGGCCTGGAAAACCAAAGAGAATATTCAGCATCCAATGTTCTGGAGGGATGAAGGCAATCTCTGGGTGCTTCGCACGATGTTCGGTGAGATCCGCCTCCCTCAGGAATGGCCGGTGTACGTGACTCACGCAGAAGCCACCGCCTACGCTAACTGGCTCGGACGCAAGCTCCCGACCGAAGCGCAGTTTCATCGCGCCGCCTACGGCGCGCCCAAAGGCAACCGCGAGCGCCGCTACCCCTGGGGCGACGAACCGCCGAGCGAGCTCCATGGCAATTTCGATTTTCGTTCCTGGGACCCCTCACCGGTTGGCGCGCATCCCGCAGGTGCCAGCGCCTTCGGCGTCTACGATCTTGTTGGCAACGGCTGGGAGTGGACGCGCACGGAGTTCGCGCCCTTCCCGGGATTCACGCCGATGCCCTTTTATCCAGGTTATTCCGCAAATTTCTTTGACGGCAAGCATTACGTGATGAAAGGCGGCTCACCCCGCACCGCCGCGTGCATGCTGCGTCGTTCGTTCCGTAACTGGTTCCAGCCACATTACCCGTACGTTTACGCGACTTTCCGTTGCGTCGAGGGCTAAGAAGCAGACCACCGGCTCAGACGCAGTTCGAGTCCAGCTCAGGAGATAGAACATGTCGCCGCCTGCTTTAACGCTCCAGCACGTGTCGGAATTTGCGGCCGACGTGCGCGAAAGCCTCACCAAGCCCGGCCAGCGCGAACTACCCTCAAAATACTTGTATGACGAAGTGGGTTCCGCGCTGTTCGAAGCCATTTGCGTTCTGCCGGAATACGGACTCACGCGCGCTGACACGCGTTTGCTGCAACAATATTCCGAGGAAATCGTGAACCGCCTGCCTTCGCCAGTGCGCGTAGCGGAACTCGGCAGCGGCTCGGGGAAAAAGACGCGCTGGATTCTCGAAGCGCTGTCGCGTCGGCAAATCACGTATTACTACCCCATCGAAATTTCTCCGCACGCCTTGGCCGCCTGCGAAAAGGAATTGGCGCATATCGATCTGGTGAGCGTCGTCGGTTACGAACAACCCTACCTCGAAGGGTTGCGCTCGGTGGCTGAAGGGCGCGACGAGCGCGACCATGTTTTGGTGCTCTTTCTCGGCAGCGCCATCGGCAACTTCGACCGCGATGCGGGCGAAGAATTTTTGCGCCAAGTGCGGGCCACTTTGCGCCCCGGCGATGCGCTCCTGCTCGGGACCGATTTGGAGAAGCCCGTCGACCTGCAACTCCTCGCTTACGACGACCCCGCGGGCGTCACCGCGGCTTTCAATTTAAATTTGCTTGCCCGCATCAACAGGGAGCTTGGCGCGGACTTCGATTTGAGCTGTTTCCGGCACGAAGCGCGCTGGAATTACGCCGACCGCCGCATCGAAATGCATTTGCGCTCCACCTGTCGGCAAAGCGTGCGCATCCACTCATCCAATCTGCGCATCGTTCTCGACGAGGACGAAACCATTTGGACCGAAAGCTCCTACAAATACAGAGCCGAAGAAATTCCCGAGATGGCCGGGCGCTCCGGCTTCCGCTGCCAAGCCCAGTGGATCGACGAGGAGTGGCCCTTCGCCCAAACCCTGCTTATAGCGGAATGAAGCTTTCGCCTGGCATTTGGTAACTGCGCGTCTTCCAATCCCTTCTTTTGACCCCCCTTTTCAGCCCTATTGCACGGCGAACGAAGCGGATTGAATCCCCACGTTGTTGTGGCCGTCAAACGCATAAACATAAAGCTTCCACACCCCGGCCGTGGTGGGCGCCGTCACCGTAAAGGTCTGCGGGCCGGTCTGCGTAAATGTCGCATTGGTCAGAGAGGTGCTGCCGTTAATGTACTTTTCGTTGATCATGAGATTGAAGGTCATCGGGTCGTTCTCCGGATCGACAAAATCCGTTGTCACCGTGAACGTGCTTCCTGGCGCGATATGCGATGTTTGGCTGAGCGTCATGCTTTGGCACGCAGGTGGCTGGTTGGCCGTAGATGCCACTCCCGTGTACATCTTGAACTGCGAATAGTAGGAGAGCCGCTTCGTCATCGACGTGGTGTATTCATCGTTAAACCATACGCCCCCGAAGTCGTTCTTGTTGCCGTAAATGAACGCCGTGGCCCCGAGAGAAACTCCGGCAGCCCCATTTCCATTGGAACCGGTAATGCAGGCCCAGGCATTGGGATAGGCCGCGGCCTTCTCAAGATCCGTGGGCTCGAGTGGCACTCCGTTGGAGTCGTTGGGAACCTCCCATTCGCCGGAAGGCCCAAACTCCGTAACGATATAGGGCTTGGTATAAGGCACGCCATTGTTATTCGGGCCGCTCGACCAAGCGCTCTCGACCGTGCAGACACCTCCGTAAGAGTTCACCGCAAGCAGGTCCAGGTCGGGGGAATACTGCGCGTAATAGGGCCAAGCTCCGGTCCAGGCATCGGTAGAAGTAGTTGGATGATTGGGGTCTGCGGCATGAATGGCCTGCGAAATTTGATTCACAAACTGCGCGTAGCACACACGGTCGTTTTCTAGCGTCGTTCCCGAAAAATAGTTCTGCGCCTGCAGAATCACTTCGTTGCCGATGTCCCAGATCAGCACTCCCGGGTCATTCTTATAGGAATTCACCCAGTTCACGATCTGGTTCAGTGTCGTGTTCAGGTTGGCCGCGGTGCAGTAGTTTACATTCTGGTTCAGCCAAAATCCCATGACCACGTGCGCGTTGTAAAGGTCTACCGCCGCGAGCAGATTGGAGGTCGTGGAACCGGTCCCCCACGTGCGCGTCGTATTCGCTCCGGTAGCTACGAGGTCCGCCACGTAGGCGTTTGTGGTGCTCTGCGTTGTTTTGAGATCTGGCCCATAATCCAATCCTTTAATGTAATAAGGCTGGCCGTTGAGAGTGAGTTGCCAATTCCCTTGTGTCCCGGTCACTTTCACCACACTTTGCGCCTTGGCCGTGCCCCCAATAGCGCTCCATAGAACCAGGATTGGCACAGCAAGAAGACATTTCGAGCGTGTCCCTAAATCGTTCTTGAAACCCATATTTCCTCCAAGGTTTGACAATCCTTATAAATGGGTTGGCCTTCCAGGACGCTAGCCAGGACATCCCCGGGGAACAATAGGTAACTCTAAGGAAAAACGAACGGGTAAACCCCTTTAGGCAAAAGGCGTGTGCATTTTTGTCCGGAAGGCCCCTTGATACACCACGCCGTTCATCCAACCTTCAACCAGCCAACGCCATCCAACCGAAAATCGCGTGTGGAAACTTTAGGCACCTCCAGCGCGTCAAAACTTTGTTGGCCAAACGACCCAAGGGATAATAAAGGTAGACTCGATGGTGAACTCAGCAAGAAAGGGCTGCTGCAAAAATTCTGTGGGCCGAACCTCCGAGCGCCTGGTCTTTGGCAGTGGAAGTTTGTTCTTGGTACTTCCTTCTTCCCTTTTGCTTTGTGCCGTCCTCCTCTGCAGTTTTTCGGCTTCAGCGCAACCTCAACAATCCTCGAACGCCCAAGGCGCTCTAGCCCCCGAACAGCCGTTGCCGACGCCTCGCACAGGAACGATCAGCGGAACCGTTGTGGATCGAACCGGAGCCATCATCCCGGGAGCCCACGTGCAACTCGCGCGCGAAAACTCTTCGCTCAACCAGGAAGCGACGTCCGATGCCGACGGCCAATTCTTCTTTTCCGGAATCGCTCCCGGGCCCTTCCAGCTTACGGTCACAGCCCCGGGGTTCACTCTCGAGACCGCTTCGGGAACGCTCGAACCGGGCGAGGATCACGCGCTGCCGCCGGTCGTCCTGGACGTAGCGCCGGCTGCCACCGCAGTGAAAGTCGCGATGACGCCGGTCGAAATAGCCGAAGCCGAGATTAAGGATGAAGAGAAGCAGCGCGTCCTCGGCGTCATTCCCAATTTTTATGTCACTTATAACTCCGCCGCCGCTCCGCTCAACCCGAAACAAAAATTTGAGCTCGCGTGGAAGGCCACCATCGATCCCATCAACTTTGGCTTGACGGGAGCCATTGCCGGAGTTCAGCAAGCGGCCAACGCCTTCGGCGGCTATGGCCAAGGCGCGCAGGGCTACGCCAAGCGCTACGGCGCGTCGTACGCCGACTCGGCCATCAGCACGTTTATCGGCGGGGCCATCCTGCCGTCTGTCCTGAAACAAGACCCACGGTACTTCTATAAAGGGACCGGCACACGGCGCTCCCGGTTTTTTTATGCCATTGCCACGGCGTTTATCTGTAAAGGCGACAATGGACACTGGCAGGCCAATTACTCCTCGATGCTCGGCAGCCTCGCCGCAGGCGGCCTCTCCAATCTGTACTATCCGGAATCCGATCGCGATGCGACCGTGACTTTTGAGAACACCCTGGTTGCCATTGGCTCCGGCGCCGCCACCAGCCTCCTGCAAGAATTTGTCGTCCGCAAGCTGACCCGCAACCCGCCAACTTATACGCCCGCCACCACCCGCGCCGCCCAACCCTAGCCAGAAGTTCCCACTTTTCTTTCGGTTATTTCCTAGCGCCGGCATCCTTGCAACTGTTACGAAAACTGCCAGGGTGGGGGGGTGCGTCCCCATTCGGAACGCATCTGCGCGATCAGAAGGATTCGATGCGCCAGAGGAGGCGGGCGGACCAGACTTTTTGTGTGCTGAGCGGCGCGTGCCACACGGCAAGAATCTGCGAGCCTTGGTAGACGCGCTCGAAACCTTCTTCGGATTCGGAGACGGTTTCAATGGGCGCGACCCAGAATGCCTCGGACAAAGGAGCGTGCACGCAGACGCGAATGCGCTGCCAGCCATCTTCCATGTGCAGGATCGGGGCAGGCAGCGTGCCGCTGAAGCGAAGATTGGCGTGACCGGCAGGAGTTTCAAAAAAGCGGTCCGGCTCGCTGGGAGCAAGAAGATTGATGATGGATTCGATCCCGACAGCCACGGGTCTTTCGAGCAGCTCCTTGAGCTTCAGGCGAATTTCGCAGGCAACTTCAAAACCGTTTGGACTGGGATTGAACCAGAAATGCTTGAAGAGGAGAAGTTTTGGCGCCGAGGCTTCCGTTTTGCCGCGAAGAACAAGCGCATCGGCGCGAAAAAGCTCGGCGCTAGCCGCAGCAGAGTTTTTGACGCTGTAGCCGCCTCCGGCGAAACCGCCGTCTTCGCGCAGCTCGAGCGTTTCGTAATCGTGCTGTGTTCGCGAAGGATCAAAAATCAGGATGCGGAAGGCGTGGCGCGGCCAGCGGTCATAGCGAAGATAGCGCTCGAGGCCCGGCTCTTTGACGCGTGTTTGTTCGTGAATGGAAACGGCAGCGCCGCCCGCAGCGGCTCCCGCAGCTTCACGCAAGCGGGAATGGTAAGCCTCCGGACGGCGGAAAATGGAATTGATGAGCGTGGCTGCTGCAGGACGAAAATCGAGCGCGGCGAGGGTGCCGCCATCGCTGGGTTTCAGGAGCGCTTGAAATTCAGGCGCCGCAAAAAGAAGTTCGTTTGTGCCGTCGGCGTCGTAGTCGAGCATTTCGACGCGCGGCGCATGCGCCCCGGGGGTCAAGCGGTCGGCGATGGCTTCGGCGCGAATGAGATTTCGCGCGGGATCGGTGCGCAGATGCGGGGCGTAGATGCCGCCGAAGATGCCGTGCCAGTAAGCGTCGTTGCATTGCGCGCGCAAGAGGAGGTCGCGCGCGTCCGCAAGCTCATCGGCTTGTTTGGGATCGTCGCACTCGGGCACCGCAGCGATGCGCGCAGAAACGTGCAACATCTTTTTGTGAAGCAGATTGGACTCGGGATACTTGCGGAAAAAGCCGCGCCAGGAGCCGCCGCGGAGAAAAGCGAGCACTTCCGGTCGCGAAGCGAATTCCTGAAGCACGGTGTGGTAACGCTGGCGGACGCGCGTAGGAAACACCCACTCCATCATTTCCGTGTAGGAAGCGGTGGGGAGGTCGGCGCGGCCCAACGGTGAGTGGAAAGCAAGATATTCTCCCGGAGTGCAGACGTTGAGCCAATCGGAATTTTCCTCAAGTGCGGCAAAAAAATCGGAGAGCCAGCCGTTCGTGTAACAGTGCTCGTGGGTGCCGGGCCAGACGCCAAATTTCTCCATGTCGTCGCCCATGGCCGCGACGCCGCCGGGATGCACGCTGGCCGCATCGCGCAGATAGGCGATGACGTCTTCAACTTTGCCGAAAGGGACGAGATAGCGCAGCGCTTTTTGTCCAGGATAGAGCCAGACGCTTTTGCCGCGATCTTCGGCGATGTACGCGCCAAAAAGCTCCTCGGGCTCGAATCCGGCGGCGAGAAAGTGCATGTCGTCCACGAGCGTGTAAGCCACGTTGGCCGCGGCAAGCGCACGGGGAAGCTGGGGCTCCCAAACGCGTTCGGCAAGCCACGCGCCGGAGGGGCGCGCCCCAAAGTGTTTTTCCAGATAGTCGGCAAGGCGCCTGATCTGCTCGCATTGATCTTCAGGCGGAATGGAGATGAGAATTGGTTCGTAAAACCCGCCGCCAACAAGTTCGACCTGGCCGCTCTGGACCAGATTTTTCAGGCGGTAGAAATATTCGCAACGGTGTTGCTCAATCCAGGTCAGAAGCGGCCCGGAATAATGAAGCCCAACGCGAATCCCGGGATGTTTTTCGAGATGTTCCACAAAAGGAAGGTAAGAATCGTCGTAGGCTTTTTCGAGGACGTGCTCGAAGTTGCCGCAGGGTTGGTGCGCGTGGATGAGAAGGGCAAGATGGAAGGTCTGGGCCATGGAAACGGTCTGATCTCGTTACCATAATAGCAAGACGCGCTGTTTTAGGAATTCAAAGAGCAGATGGAATGCAACCAATACACGCGAGCGAGGGCGTCGCAGATTCAGGGAGCTGTGTGCTTGAGGATCCAGTCGGAGATGCTGGTGAGGGCGTCCGGCGAAAAGGTTTCTTCGATGCCGCCGTATTCGGTGGGCGAGCCGGTGGGAGCGTGCTGAAAAAGATGGTTCAAGCCGGGAAGCTCTTTGGTTTGAAAATCCTTGTTGCCGCCTTCCTGTAGAGCTTTGCGAATCTGTCCGAGGTTCTCTTTGGAAGCCATTTGCAAATCCTTGTCGCCATTGAGCGCCAAGACCGGACACTGCGTTTTCTTCAAAGCGGGAATGGGATCGTAATCGAGGAAGAAGCGAAACCAAGGCGAGGTCATCACCTGCGCCTGTGGTTTGAGCACGGTGGGAGGCAAGGTGGTGCTCATCCCGGTGGAGTCGACAAGAGCCGTCAGCTTGGCTTCGAGCGCTTCCGGATCCCTTTCTTTGCGAGCCAAAGCGTAAGACTGCTGGTTGAAATCGCGGGCTTTGGCGATGCGATCGTCGTCGAAACCAGCGGCCTTCAGAATGCTCTCGGACTGAAGTAGCATCACGTCTTCGCCTTTCAAGCCGGGAGCGGCAAGCAAGACGACCCACGCCACATCCGAAGACTGCGAGACAAGCATGGGAGCGATGATTCCGCCCTCGCTGTGGCCGATGAGGCCGATGTTGTGGGCCTCGATTTCTTTGCGGGATTTCAGGTAGGCAAGCGCCCGGGCCGCATCGCCGGCGAAATCTAGCGTGGTAGCTTGATCAAATTCACCGGTGGATTTGCCGATGCCGCGTTTGTCGTAGCGAAGAACAGCAATGCCTTTGCGCGTGAGATGGTCGGCGAGCACGAGGAAGGGATGATGGCCGGCGACGGTTTCGTCGCGGTCCTGAGGACCGGAGCCGGCGATGAGAATGGCCGCGGGAAACGGCCCTTGCCCGGACGGAAGCGTCAACGTTCCGGCGAGCGAGACTTGCGCCTTTGGATTGGCGAAAGTGACTTCTTCTTCGCGATAAGGATAAGGTTTCTTCGGATTTTGCGGACGAATGAGTTCGAGCAACTGATCGGAGCGTTGAAAGGTAAGGTTGCGCGTGATGCCGCCCTGGGTCCAGGTTCCGGTGATGGCGGTCTTCGCGGGGTTGATCGTGCCTTCGTAAACGCCGTCCACAACAGGAATTTCAAAATGAAAGACGCTCAGTTTTTGGCTGACCTTGACGGCGGGCAGGCCGCTAATACCCATATCGGGACTGTCGAGGGCCGCGAGCAACTGCTTTTGGTCATCATGCGTAACGTGAAGCCGAAAACGCAAGCGCAGTCCGTTGGCTTCCAAGGCCGCTTGCCAGACCCCTTCAGAACTGGCGATGGCGTCGCCCGGCTTTTTTGCCCCCGCGCCCGGGGCCTGGCGACGAAAGGAGAGCGGGAGGCCGACGTTGCCTTGCGACCAGGTACCATGAATTCCCGAGTAGTCCGCAGAAATTTTTCCCTCGTAGAGAGCGCCGACAGAAGAAACGCTGAACTTGAGGTCGGAGCCGTCCTGGGAAAAGGCCGTGACTTCGATGCCGTAAACTCCTTGATCGAGACTATCGACGGTGGCTTTGAGGGAGCCATCTTCGGCTTTGGAAACGTGCAAGACGAGATGCAAAACGGCATCGCCAGCTTGCAGGGAGCCGGCCCAGTTGCCTTCCAGAGTGGCGGAGGCCTGCGGCGGGGACGGCTTGCGATTGGCTTGCGTTTGGGTTTTAGCAGCGGCAGAGAAAAAGCTGCAAAGAAACAAAAACGCAAGCGTCGAAGCAAAACAATTGCAAATGGCCTTAGGCTTCAAAACAAAACCTCCCCAGCGACGGATTTCGTAATAGATGATCGGGTGAAGAAAAGAGTTGGCGGAGCAACGGCAGAACAAAAAGGCGGCACGCTAGGAAGTGCCGCCGAGAATTCGAAAACAGCGAGCTGCGCGCGCAGAATGGTTTACTTACCGCGCTTGGCGTACCAGTCGGCGTTGATGGGCGTGAAGTTAGCCCATTTCTCCGGCAAATCTTCGAGCGCGAAAATGGCGGTCACCGGGCAGACCGGCACGCACGCGCCACAATCGATACATTCCGTGGGATGGATGTAGAGCTGCGTTTCGGAGGCAAACTCCGGCTCATCCTTGCGCGGATGGATGCAGTCGACGGGGCAGACGTCCACGCAGGCGGTGTCTTTTGTGCCGATGCAAGGCTCGGCAATCACGTAGGCCATTCGAGGTCTCCTTTATTTCAACTTCAGGCCGGGCTTCTGTGAGATCCGCACGACCGGCAAAAAAGTCCTTATATCATGAGGCTGCTTGCAGCGACAAGCGGCTAAGGGTCATTGTACGCGGGGGGAATGAGTTTCTCAACCCGAAGGGCAATGGATAGAATGTTGTGGGGGACTGAGTATGAACTGGAAAAACAGGCTTGTTTTGTTGTGCTTCCTAGCGGCGGCGGTCGTGCTGGCCGCGCCGCAAACTCCAAAAACCGGTCCGCAGCACGATCCCGAGCTCATTGACGGCCAGGGATACCAAAAACTCGTGCAACAGTATCACGGGAAACCGCTGCTGGTGAACTTCTGGGCGACGTATTGCGAGCCGTGCCGCGATGAATACCCCATGCTGAATGAACTGGCAAAGCGGTATGCGCCGCAAGGATTGAAGGTCGTGGGCGTGAACCTGGATCAAGACGGCGACCTCATCTTGATGCGGCGGTTCATCGCACGGTACAAACCCATATTTCCCAATTACCGGAAGAATCCAGCCGAAGCGGAGGAAGCCTTCCAAATGGCTGTGCTACCCGGCTGGAATGGGTCGCTCCCTATTACCATCTTTTACGCGAAAGATGGACGGCAGGTAGGAAGTTTCGTCGGCGAGCGCAATCGGGAAGCCTACGAGGGAGCGATTCGGTCGCTGCTCGGCTCGGTTTCGAATTAGTGTCCTCATTACCTGACAATTGTTCGTGGCTTGACGGGGATGCGCTAAAGCGCGCCCCTGCAAGCGACGGCTGGTCAACAATGAGTGTGGGATGCCAGCGGGAGGTTCGTTGTGCTCAAGACCAAGGGAAACCGCATCACGTATTTTGGCCACGCCACGTTTTCGCGCACGACACCTTCGGGACAAGTGGCGTTGATTGATCCGTGGGTGCTGACAAACCCGCGGTGCCCCGAGGAGTTGAAACGAAGAAGATCAAAGGGCTGAATCTTCACGCGCTAAAACCAGGAGAAAAGCTATGATTCGCAGCGAAAACTTGCGCAGCGGGTACATCCAGGACGATGTCGAGGAATATTTGTACAAATTGCTGCCCGAGCGCGACTCGGTAGTCAAAGAGATGGAGGATTATGCGGAGGAAAACAGGATTCCCATCATCGGGCCGGCGGTGGCGCGGCTGCTGACGCTTCTGGTTCAAGCTTCCGGCGCTCAGCGAATCTTCGAGATGGGATCGGCAATCGGATATTCGACCGTGTGGTTGGCACGGGCGGCGGGAACACAGGGCAAGGTCACTTATACGGACGGGGATCCAGAAAAGGCGAAGCGCGCGGAAGTGTATTTCCGGATGGCCGGCGTCGCGAAACGAATCGAAGTCCAACTAGGAGACGCACTGGCGCTGGTGAAAAAAGCGCCCGGCAAGTTTGACTTGATTTTCAACGATGTGGACAAGCAGCAATACCCAGCTGCTTTGCAAGCGGCGTTGCCGAAGTTAAAGCGAGGCGGATTGTTCATCACCGACAATACCCTGTGGTCGGGCAAAGCCGCGCGGCCCGCGGCGGATGACGATAAGGACACCAAAAGCATCCAGGAATTCAACCGGCTCGTGTATGCATCCAAAGAGTTGTATCCCGTGCTGATTCCGCTGCGGGATGGCGTGACCGTCTGCCGGAAGCTCTAGCTCCAACTCGATACCACTAGGAACGAAAGAAATTGCGGACGATGAAGCCGACATTGGCGGGGCGTTCGGCCAAGCGCCGCATGAAATACGGGAACCAGTCGTTGCCAAACGGGATGTACACGCGTAGGCGGTAGCCATCTTTCACCAGACGGCGCTGCAAGTCGGTACGAATGCCGTAGAGCATCTGAAATTCGAAGTCGTCCTTGGAGATTCCATTCGCCGCCGCATAGCGAATCGTCTCCGCGATCATGTGCGGATCGTGCGTGGCAATCGCATGGTAGAAACCGCTGGAAAGCAAAATCTGCATCAGGCGAATGTAATTGGCATCGACGTCAGCTTTTTTCGGGAATGCCACATCTTCCGGCTCCTGGTAGGCGCCTTTGCACAAGCGAATGCGGCAACCACAGGTTAAAAGGTCCCGAACGTCCTTTTCGCTACGGTAGAGGTAAGACTGAATCACCGTGCCAACGGCCGGATTGCGCGCGCGAACGCGTTTGACCAAGTCAATAGTGCGCTGCGTATAAGCCGAGCCTTCCATATCAACACGCAGAAAATTATCAAAGCTGGCGGCGCGCTCGACGATGGAAAGCACCAGGCCGGTGCAGAATTCATCGTTGACGTCCAAGCCAAGTTGCGTGAGTTTGCAAGAAACGTTGGCCAGCAGCTTCTCGTGAGCGATCGTCTCGAAGATCTCAAGATACTCGTCGCGGGTGCGCTGCGCATCCGAGGTGTTGGCGACGTTTTCGCCCAGATAATCGAGACTCGCGGCCATGCCCGCATCGTTGCAACGGCGTGCGGCGGCGATGGCTTCCTCGAGGGTTTCGCCGGCCACAAAGCGCCGGGCCATGCGGCGGGTAGTGCCGTTGGAAGTGAGCCAGGTGCCGAAATTCCTGTTTTCGGAAAGCTTGAGAAGCGTGGAGCGTAGCATGCGAGTTAATTATCGCAGCCCATGAGCAACGAAACCAGTGCTGTTCCAGCAACCGTTTCATAACCAGGCGACCGCGGACACGCCATAGAGCCATGTTTTCATTGCGATGGCGCTAATGTTTGTGCTCTTCCAGGAATTTTTCGGCGTCGATTGCCGCCATGCAGCCCGATCCCGCGGCGGTAACCGCTTGACGATAGCGGTGGTCCTGGACATCACCGGCGACAAACACCCCTGGAATGGAGGTCAGGCTGCCATGTTTGGCGATCAAGTAGCCGTTCGAATCCATTTCCAGCTTGCCCTTGAAGACCGTGGTGTTCGGTTCGTGGCCGATAGCCACGAAAACCCCGTCGAGAGCCAGCTCGCGCGTTTCCTTCGACTCCGTGTTGCGGATGCGCACGCCTTCCACGAGCCCTTGGGGAGCGAGAATTTCTTCGACCACAAACGGCATGACGAATTCGATCTTCTCGTTCTTCTTGGCGCGGTCGATCATGATTTTCGAAGCGCGAAATTCCTTGCGGCGGTGAATCAGGTAGACTTTGCTGGCGTAACGCGACAGAAAGTTGGCTTCTTCCATCGCGGAATCACCACCACCCACCACAGCGATGGGCTTGCCGCGAAAGAAATAGCCGTCGCAGGTGGCGCACGTGGAGACGCCGTGGCCGATCAGTTCTTTCTCGCCCTTTAATCCGAGCAGGCGGGCGGAGGCCCCCGCGGCAACGATCAATGCTTCTGTCTCGTAAGTATGCTTTCCGGCAACGATCTTGAAAGGA